>Ga0302314_10012293_pt1 | contig 14836 bp, 14 predicted proteins | sample III_Palsa_N2_3_FD_200533 | JGI IMG/M metagenome (GOLD analysis project Ga0302314, IMG submission 200533) | Peat permafrost microbial communities from Stordalen Mire near Abisko, Sweden - III_Palsa_N2_3 | ecosystem: Environmental > Terrestrial > Soil > Palsa > Peat permafrost | place: Sweden... | reverse complement strand
GCCGTCGAGCGCCCAGTCGAGCTTCAGCGTCGCCGGACCGATCTCGTAGCGGCCAAGCGCGCGGGCGTAGCGCGACGGCAGTGCATCGCCGGCAAGCGCGGCGAGCGCCCCCGGCATCACGTCGGCGATCACGAGCGGCGCCGTGAGGCGCTCGCCCCCGGCCAGTTCCACCCCGACGACGCGCCCGCGCTCGACGGCGAGCTTCATAACCCGCGCCCCCGTGCGCACCGTGCCGCCCAGCTCGCCCAGGTAGGAGACGAGCGCGCCCGCGAGCATCCCGGCGCCACCCTCCGGGCTGGGCCAACCGGCGCCGTGACCGAGCAGGTTCATGTAGGCCGCGGCGATCGCGCTACCGCGGCTCACCGGCGGCACGTCGGAGTGCAGCGCCGAGCCATACAGCCACGCATGCGAGCCTTCCCCCTCGAACAGCTGCTCGCCGAACGACTGCGCCGCCCTCACCAGCAGCCGCGAGAAATCGAGCATCCCCCGCGGCCCGACCCCCGCCGCCAGACGCAGCGGTCCGCGCAGCGGGGGAAAGCCGCCGAGCATCGTGCGGCGCAGCGCGTCGAAGTGCGCGAGCAGCGGCGCAGCGAAGGCGCACCAGCGCTCGCCGTCTCCCGGATGAACGGCATCGAGGCTCGCGGCCGTGCGCCCGAGATCACGGTACAGCGCGACGGCCGTGCCGTCTGGAAGCGGGTGCGCCATGCACGCCGCCGGATGGATCCAGCGCAAGCCATGGCGCTCGAGCGGCATCGAGGCGAACACGGGCGAGGCGGCGCCGGCCGGATAGACCGAGGAGAACGTGTCGTGCCGGAACCCGGGCAGCGTCAGCTCCTCGGTCGCGACCGCACCCCCGGGGCGCTCGTTGGTCTCCAGCACAAGCACCAGCAACCCAGACCCTGCCAGCTCGATCGCGGCGGCGAGCCCGTTGGGGCCGGACCCGACTACCAAAGCGTCGTAGGGCATGCAAACATAATGCCCGCGATGCGCCATGAAAGCTCGATCACATCGCTGTCGTGGATTCCCTCGGAGGCGATCGAGGGATCGCAGCGGCTCGCGTTCGACGCCGGTATGGCTCACTACGATGCTCCCCCGCCGGAAGCGATCGAGGACCTGCAGGCGCTGCGCAACGCTGACCGCTTTCGCTTCGCGAACGTCTTAGAGGGTTGGATTGACGTCGACGAGAAAGGGCGCATCACAGACTACGGCCAGGGCGGCGGCGGGATGATGGGCTCGACGACGGTGAAGCTCGGGCCCGTGGCACGCACGTTCGAGGCGATCGGCCTGCCCGACCTCGCGCCGAAGCCGGTGAAGGGCGAGCACTGGGTGCGCTTCTCCCAGACGGTCGGCGGGCGCACGGGCGTCCCCGCCCCGCGGCCGGTCAGGCGCAAGCCGTTCGTGCAGTGGCAGGCGCCGCTGGTGTGGACGACGCTCGAGCTGACGATCCACGCCGACGGGAAGGTCAAGGGCACGATGACGGGCGCGAGCCGCTTCCCGCGCCACTGGGTCTACGACGACGCCGGCAACCTCTCCCACAAGTCCGGCCTCGCGGACTTCAAGGACTGGTACCGCAAGTCCTTCGGCAAGCACACCCCCTGGGGCGAGACCGACTCCAGGGCGCTCGTGACCGCCGTGGAGACGGCGCTGGAGCGGACGCTCTCGGCGCAGATCATGCAGGGCGGCTCGAAGCCGAAGATCGGCAAGGTCAAGGCGGGAACCGAGCTGGTCACGCAGGGCGAACGCAGCACCGAGGTGTTCCTGCTGCTCGACGGGGTGCTGCGGGTGGAGGAGGACGGCGTACGGCTGGCGGAGTACGGCCCGGGCGCGCTGCTCGGCGAGCGCGCGCACCTCGACGGCGGCGCGCGCACCTCGACGCTCGTGGCGGTGACGCCGTGCCGGGTGGCCTCGGTGGAGGCGGCCGAGCTCGACCGCGGCGCACTGCAGGAGCTGTCGAAGGACCACCGCCGCATGCGTCCCGACCGGAGCTGAGCCGCTTTGCGAGTCGCCTTCTGCGGCGTGCGCGGATCGACCCCCGCGCCGGGCATCGAGTTCGTCCGCTACGGCGGCCACACCTCCTGCCTGGCGCTCTACCGCGACGGCGATCCGCTGCCGACGCTGATCCTCGACGCGGGCGCGGGCCTGCAGGCGGCAACGCGACTGTTCGCCGGCGAGCCGTTCGACGGCACGATCCTGCTCACCCATCTGCATTGGGATCACGTGCTCGGCCTGCCGTTCTTCGCCGCCGCCGACAACCTCGCGGCGCGCGTCGAGGTGCTGCTGCCCGAGCAGGAGAGCGGCGCCTCGGCCGAGAGCGTGCTCGCCGGCTTCATGTCGCCGCCGTACTTCCCCGTCGAAGCGGCTGATCTGCGTGGTGAGTGGAGCTCGGCGACGATCCCGACGGGCAGGATGGAGATTGAGGGCTTCGAGGTGCTCGCGCGCGAAGTCCCGCACAAGGGCGGGCGCACGTTCGGCTACCGCATCAGTGACGGGCACTCGACGCTCACCTACATGCCCGACCACTGCCCGACGACGTTCGGCCCCGGCGAGGACGGCTTCGGCGCCTACCACCCCACCGCGCTCGAGCTCGCCCGCGACGCCGACGTGCTCGTGCACGATGCCCAGCTCTTCCCCGAGGAGCTGGCCGCGGAAGCGGACTTCGGGCACGCCGTGGCCGACTACGCGGTCGAGCTTGCCCGCCGCGCCGGCACGCGCGCGGTCGTCCTCTTCCACCACCGCCACAACCGCACCGACGATGCGCTCGACGGGCTCGCGGGGCGCCTGGGGGGCGGGACTGCACCCGCGGTCAGCGTCGCCACTGAGGGGACGGTGCTCGAGCTTTAGTCGACTTTGTAGTGGCCGGGCCATTCGCGATAGCCGATCCTGGTGATCTCGCGGATCTCACCAAGCGTGGCCCACTCGTTCGCGCCCAAGCGCGACAGCGGCGCCAGCCGGTCGATCGCGGGGCGTCCGTCCACGAGCGCGTCCTCGTCGATCGCCGCGTGCACGACGCGACCCATCACGACCGTGCCGGTCCCGAAGGTGAGGGTCGTGTGCAGCTTGCACTCCAGCGCCACGGGCGAGCGTGCGACGCGCGGGGGCGCCACCTCGAGGCTCGCCTCGCGCTCGATCCCGACCGCGTCAAACTCGCTCACCTCCGCGGGGAAGTCGGTGGCGCTCGCATTGACCTGCTCGAACAGCGGCTCAGGCGTCAGACACACGACGAACTCGCTTGTCTGCTCGACATTTCGCAGCGAGTCCTTGCGCCCGACGGAAGTGAACTGCACGATCGGCGGGTCGACCGAGGACACAGTGAAAAACGAGTGCGGCGCGAGGTTGTCGACCCCCTCTGGCGAGCGCGTGGAGACCCAGGCGATCGGGCGGGGGACGATTACGGAGGTGAGGAATGAATAGAAGGGGCCGCTCCCGAGCGTGGCGGGATCTATGTCGACGCGGGGCATTGGCGGAGTATGACCGCGCCGAGCTCAGCTCAGGGAATGTCTCACAGCACAGAGTCCGCGACCTGCTAAGCAGAGTGGATACATGGTCGAGCTGCAGATCACCGAGTTCACCGATCCGGCGTGCCCGTTCGCGTGGTCGGCTGAGCCTTTCCGCCGGCGCCTGGAATGGCTCTACGGCGACCAGCTCGAGTGGAGCGTGCGGATGGTCGGGCTGTCGAGCAATCCAGACCAGAACAGCGGCTTTACGCCCGAGAGGCTCTCCTCCTCGTTGCGCTCGCTCGCCGAGCGCCACCACATGCCGATGGACACCGCCGTGCGTCCGCGGATGAGCGCGACGGTGCCGGCCTGCCGCGCCGTGGTCGCCACCCGCCTGCACGACCCCGACCGCGAGGGCGCCATGCTGCGCCGGCTGCGCGTGCGCCACTTCGCCGGGGAGCTGCTCGACGAGCCCGAGACGCTCGCGGCGGCGGCGAGCGACGTCGGGATCGATCCGTCCGATCTGCAGAGCTGGATGTCCGAGCAGACGACCGGGCGCGCGCTCGCCGAGGACCTCGAGCTGGCTCGCCATCCGACCCCGGAGGCGGTGGCTTTGAAGCACAAGCTCGCGTCGTGGTCGGGCGGCTGGCGCTACACCTGTCCTTCGTATGAGATCGTGCGCACCGCCGACGGCGCGCACCTGTCACTCCCCGGCTTCCAGCCGCTTGAGGCCTACGAAGTAGCAATCGGCAACCTGCTGCCCTCGGCGCAGCGTCGTGAGGACCCCGAGAGCGTGGAGGAGGTGCTTGCGTGGGCCGGCGAGCCGCTCGCGAGCGTCGAGGTGGCGACCGTCTGCGGGATCGAGCTCGACGACGCCCGCGAGCAGCTCGGCCGGGTCGCCCACCGGGAGCACCTCGGCTTCGACGGGCTGTGGTCGCTGCCGGACTGGGCCGCACCGAACGTTGGCGGCCTGCCGAGCAACGGCGCCGTCTTGACCACAGGCTGAGAATCGAGGGTAAGGAGAGGCAATATGGATTACCGCACGCTGGGACGCACCGGAGTCGAGGTCAGCCCGCTGTGCCTCGGGGCGATGATGTTCGGCGCCTGGGGCAATCCCGACCACGAGGACTCGATCCGGATCATCCACGCTGCCCTGGACGCCGGGATCAACTTCATCGACACCGCGGACGTGTACTCGCGCGGGGAGTCCGAGGAGATCGTCGGCAAGGCGCTGGCGGGCCGGCGCGACGACGTGGTGCTCGCGACCAAGTTTCATGGAACGATGGGCGACGACGTGAACCAGCGCGGCAACTCGCGGCGCTGGATCTTCAAAGAGGTCGAGAACTCTCTGACCCGGCTGAAAACCGACTGGATCGACCTCTACCAGGTCCACCGCCCCGAGCCCGACACCGACATCGAGGAGACCCTCGGAGCTTTGTCGGACCTCGTCCACCAGGGCAAGATCCGCTACCTCGGCTCCTCGACCTTTCCGCCCTCGCGCGTCGTCGAGGCGCAGTGGGCCGCGCGCGAGCGCGGGCTCGAGCGCTTCGTCTGCGAGCAGCCGCCCTACTCGCTGCTCGTCCGCGGTGTGGAGGCCGACCTGCTGGGCACCGCCCGCCGCCACAGCATGGGCGTGATCGCCTGGAGCCCGCTCGCCGGCGGCTGGCTATCGGGGAAATGGCGCAAGGGCCTCCACGCGCCGTCATCGACGCGCGCGCAGCGGCTGCCGGCCCGCTATGACCTCTCGATCCCGGCCAACCAGCGCAAGCTCGACGCGGTCGAGGAGCTGGCGCTGCTCGCGGAGGAGACGGGCATCTCGCTGATCCACCTTGCGCTGGCGTTTGTGATCCGCCACCCCGCGGTCACCGCGGCGATCATCGGGCCGCGCACGAGCGAGCAGCTGGAGTCCCAGCTCGGCGCAACCGAGATCGAGCTGTCCGACGATGTACTCGACCGGATCGATGAGATCGTCCCTGAGGGCACGAACTTCAGCCCGGCCGACGCAGGCTGGGTTAACTCCGATTTGGAGCCGGCCGCGCGCCGCCACCGAGCGCTCGCGCGAAGCGCGCGAGCTTTCTAAGCCAGTCCTCGTGCGGCGCTAGCTGCTGACCGCGAACGCGGGGTCGACGATCGCCTCGCGCTGGCGCCACTCCGTCAGGGCACCCAGCGATCCGTCGATGATCCGGTTGAGGAACTCCGTGCTGTCGTTCAGGTGCGGGAACGGCCCCTCCGGGACCGGCAGCTCGAGGAACTCGCACAGCGGGCCCCAGCCTTCGGTCACGCTCCAGACCAGCAACCGCTCGGACGGGACATTGTGCTTGACCTCGTCGTTGTGGCGATGCATCGCGTCGATCAGCTGCTGTGGCTCGGCGTTGCTGTGAGCGAAGGTTCCCTTGCCCTGCCACAGCAGCCCATCGATCATGTTCAGAAAGGCCTGCCACTGGGGATTCACGTGAGCCTGGGCGCTCGACAGCAGCCTGATCAGCGACTCGCCGTGACGCACCGCCCACACGGTCTGGCGCATGCTCCGCTCCCACGCCTCGTCCTCGCGCACGCTGAGCAGGACCTTAGCGTCCGGGTAGACGTCCATCAGCTCGCGGTAGAAGTAACCCCCGGGCCAGTCGACGGTCGACTGATAGCCGTCGAAGATCTCTCCCCACGGTGCCTCGCCGTCGAGCGCGCGCTTCCACAGCGGCGCTTGGTCGAGGTCGGCGAGCACATCGACCATGTGGTAACACGGCCCGAGCCCCAGCATTTCCAGTGACATCTTCTGGGTGAGGGTGCCGGTGCGCGGCATGCCTGCGCCGATCAGCTTCATTGTCTTCCTCTCTTTACATATGCCAGTGCCGTTGCCTGACGCCCAGGCACTCTAACCGGGTCGAGGAGCCCAGGTGAATAAGGCCATAAGACTCAGGATGCGCATAGACTGCGGCGCATGGGGGACTCGAGCCACGCGGCGGGACTTGCCTACCGATCGGCCGGGGACTCCAACGACCGTGTCGCGCTGCTCGTGCACGGCTACCCGGAGTCCTCATACATGTGGCACGGCGTGCTGGGAGCTCTGGCCGACGCCGGCTGGCGGGCGCTGGCGCCGGACCTGCCCGGCTACGGCGACTCCGAGCCGGGGGAGGGGGCCGGGGGCGGAACCTGGGAGCGGCACGTCGAGGCGCTCGGGCGGTTCGTGGAAGAGCTCGATCTCGGCTCAGTGGCGCTCGTGACGCACGACTGGGGCGTGATGATCGGACTGCGCTGGGCCTGCGATCATCCGGGCGCGGTCAGGGCGCTGGCGATCTCCGACGGCGCGTTCCACGCCGACCGGCAGTGGCACGACCTGGCGAACGTGCTGCGGACCCCTGGTGACGGCGAGCAGTTGGTCCGATCCTTCACGCGCGAGGGCTTTCACGGGGCGATGTCCGCGCTCTCCAGCGGGATGAGCGAGACGGCCATCGACGAGTACTGGAAGGGCTTCGCCGACGACACACGCCGCCTGGGGCACCTCGAGCTGTATCGCTCCGGCGACTTCGACAAGCTGGTCCCGTATAAGGGTCGCCTCGCCGCGCTCGGCCTGCCGGCGCTGATTCTGTGGGGCGTCCAGGACAAATTCGCCGGTGTGCAGATGGCTGAGCGCTTCCACGAGGAACTGCCGGACTCGGAGCTCGTGCTGCTCGAGGACGCCGGGCACTTTGTCTGGGACGATCAGCCCGAGCGCGCCACCAGCGCCCTCGTCGACTTCCTGGCGCGGCGCGGCGGCTGATCTAGCCCGTCGAGGTGCGGAGCCAGGTAACGAGCGACGATCTTCTTCGGCGGCGACCATGTCGGCGTGTCGCTGACCTTCGAGTTGAACCCCTCATCACCGGCGATCTCCGCCGTGAGATAGACAGGCTTCTCGTCAGTGAGCAGCATCCCGTGGATCACGGGATGAAACAACTCTGCTGTCACCGCCGCCCCGGCCAGCGCGGCGATCGACTGCGCCACAACGTCGGCCTGCTGAGCGGCGATACCGCCGTACTTGACAGGGAAGTCGGTTGCGTCGCCGGCCGCGTAAACGTGCTCCACACCGGGCACCCGCCCGTGGGGATCGACGCGGATGAAACCGTGCTCGCCCAGCGGGATGCCGCGCACCGGGGGGCCGTACAGCTCGGGCAGTGCGATCACCCGGTCGACCCGCAAACGGCGCTCGCCGGAGGCGATCACGACCTCCCCCGAGCTCGGCACCTCGACGTGGGGAGTGTTGATCGTCTGGATGTGCACATTCCCGAGCAGCTCTCCGACGGCTGCGCTCGCCGCGGAGCCGAAGATCGCTAACGGACTGACCTCAGGCGTGACGATCACCGTCGAGAGCTCGACGCCGAAGTCGTATGCGCGCCCGGCGGTCATCAGCGCGAGCTCATACAGAGGCAGCGGCCAGGCCATACGGTCCGACGCCACGAACGCGAGGCTGTGGATGTAGTTGCCCTCGATGTCCTGGATCAGGCCGTGCAGGGTCTCATCCATGTGGCGATCGTCGATCGTGATCGCGTGCTTGTAACGCGTGTGCGCGTGGGCGCCGAGCGCGAGCACCAGCGCGTCGTACTCGATCCGCTCGCCGGCCTTCGTCTGGATCGATTTCTGCTCAGGTTCGATCCAGTCCAGCTCGTCGCTCAGCAGCTCCGCGCCCGCGTCGCTGGCGATCCGCTGCAGGGGGTAGCGCGCGGCCGCTCCGTGGGCGAACGGCTCGCAAACGGTCATCGGGCGGTAGACGAACTCTGGGTTGGGGGCGATCAGGGTGACGTCGGTGTGCTCGGGCGCGAGGTGGGAGAGCGCGAGCACGCACTCCAGGCCGGCCAAGCCCCCGCCAACGACGGCCACGCGGAGCTTGTCGGGATTCGGGGTGTTGTTGGTGTCCATGAAAGCAAGCCTAGGCTGCGGAGCTGGCGCCGTCAGCCGAAGAAAGCCGCCGTATGAAAGGGAAAACTACGTAGGAAAGAGGAAGCGTCTATGTAGACGCTTTAAGCTCACCGGTGGATGACGGAGGATTCCGAGGAGCCGTGGATTCGCCACCTGCTGGATGTGGGTCGGGCTTTGACGAAAGAGCTCGATCAGCGAGTCGTGCTGGATCGTGTCCTACAGACCGCGCGGGAGATCACCGGTGCGCGTTACGCCGCGCTGGGAATATTGAACGAGCAGCGCTCTGAACTCGAGCAGTTCTTGACCTTGGGAGTTGACGAGGAGACGCAGCGCGCGATTGGAGATCTGCCACGCGGACGAGGGGTGCTCGGCGTGCTGATCGATCATCCGCAGCCGTTGCGCCTGGCGGAGGTCGGCCAGCAACCGTCGAGCTATGGATTCCCGGCGGGGCACCCGCTGATGCGCAGCTTCCTGGGTGTGCCGATCGTGATCCGCGGGGAGGTGTGGGGCAACCTGTACCTGACTGAGAAGACCGACGGTGAGTTCTCAGAGCAGGACGAGGAGGCGGCTGTGATCCTCGCCGATTGGGCAGCGATCGCGATCGACAACGCAAGGTTGTATGAGCGCAGTGAGCACCGCCGCGAGCAGGCCGAGAGGGCGGTTCGCGGTCTCGAGGCGACCCGCGACGTGGTCACCGCGATCGGCGGGGAAATCTCCCTCGAGCATGTGCTCGAGCTGATCGTCAAGCGGGGACGTGTGCTCGTTGCCGCCAGGAGCGTGGTGATCATGCTGCGCGACGGCGAGGAGCTGGTCGTACAGGCGAGCGCCGGTCATGTCCAGGAGGCGCGCGGTGTGCGTCTACCGGTCGGCGACTCCACCTCCGGGCAGGTGCTGCAGCACCTGCGACCCGCGCGCATCACCGACGTGGCCGCGAAGCTGCGGATAGACCCCAGCGAGTTCGGGGTACCCGGCGCGCAGACGGCACTGCTGGTGGCGATGGTCTACCGAAGCGTTGCCGTGGGCGTGCTGGCGGCATTCGATCGCGAAGGCAATGGCGATGAGTTCAGCGAGGAGGACGAGCAGATGCTGCGCACCTTCGCGGCGAGCGCCGCGACCGCGGTGGCGCTGGCGCAGAGCGTGCAGGCCGACCGGCTGCGCAGCTCGCTGGCCGCTGCGGACGCCGAGCGGCGCCGCTGGGCGCGGGAGCTGCACGACGAGACACTGCAGAGCCTCGGCGGGCTGCGGATACGCCTGTCCTCTGCGCTGCGCCGCGATGACCTGCCGCATGCGCAGGAGGCGATGCGCGAGGCGGTCGCGCACCTGGAGCAGGAGATCGACAACCTGCGAGCGATCATCACCGAGCTGCGCCCGGCCACGCTGGACGAGCTCGGGCTGCGCAGCGCGATCGAGGGACTGCTCGATCGCCACCGCGAGCAGAGCGGGTTCCAGCTTGACGGCGAGCTTTCGCTGCCAGACCCCTCGGCGGGCGAGCAACGCCTCGCCGACGAGCTCGAGACCACCGTTTACCGGCTCGTTCAGGAGGCGCTCTCAAACGTCGCCAAGCACGCCCACGCAAGCCAGGTGCGCGTCACGATCAGCGAGGCCGACGGGCAGCTGTCGATCGAGGTGCAGGATGACGGCGGAGGCTTTGACCCCGAGACCGCGAGCCACGGCTTCGGGTTGGCGGGCATGCAGGAGCGCGTGAGCCTGGCCGGCGGGACGCTCAGCGTCGACTCGGGCGAGCGAGGAACAGTGCTCAGCGCTCGCCTGCCGGCACAACGCCGCGCCGCCGCCGCCGGCGCATAGCCTCTAACCGGGTTGTCATCTGTGGGCTGATGTACTCCTCGCCACGGGCGGCCGTACGTATCGCCTGGAGCAACTCGGCGTCGGATCGCTCCGTCATCACAAACCCGACGGCGCCGGCGGCCAGAGCCCGCTGCGCAAACACCGGGTCGTCCTCCATCGTCAGCGCCACGACCTGGGTCGCCGGCGCGCGCTCACGCAACCGGCCGATCGTTTCGACGCTCGACCCGCCGGGCATGCTCAGATCGAGCAGCAGCACCTGTGGCCGATCGCTCTCCACGTGGCGCACGACAGACGCCAGATCGTCGGCCTCGCCGACCACCTCCACGTCGTCCTCGCGATCGAGCAGCAGCCGCAGGCTGCGGCGCATCAGGGCGTGGCTGTCGGCCAGAACCACGCGGATCGGCAAGGCCGCCGAGGCGAGCGACGCGGTCGACGCGGTCACAGCGAGGTTCGGTGCCAGCATCATGCGACCGACGTCGCCCCGACGAGGACCTCCGAACTGCCGCTGCTGCTCTCGCCACCCTCGAGCACGATCTTCAGGGCACCGGTATTGGCGGCGTCGGCGAACGTGTCGTAGGCGGCCATCGTGTCGCTCAGGGGCAAGCGATGGGTGGCAAACAGCGACGGGTCCAGGCGACCGCTGGCGACCAGCTTCATCAGCTGGGGAATCGTGTTGGTGTCGACCAGCCCCGTCGTGATCGTCACGTCACGGGTCCACAACTTCTCCAGATGCAGCGCCGCGGGCTTGCCGTGCACGCCGATGTTCGCCACGCGTCCACCGGGACGGATCAGCTCGGTCGCGAGCTCGAACGTGTCGGGCACGCCGACCGCCTCCAGGGCGACGTCGGCGCCGAGGCCGTCGGTGAGCTCCATGATCTGCGCGACCGCGTTCTCGCGCCCGTTGTCGATCGTCGTGTCGGCGCCGAACCGCCTGGCGCTTTCCAGCCGGCCGTCGTCGAGGTCGATCGAGACGATCCGCCCGGGCGTGTAGAGACTCGCAGTGAGGATCGCCGCGAGCCCGATCGGTCCGGCGCCGACGATCGCCACGACATCGCCGGGTGTGATGTGGCCGTTGAGCACGCCGACCTCGAAGGAGGTCGGGAGGATGTCGGCGACGAACAGGACCTGCTCGTCTGAGAGCTCCGCGGGGATCTTGTAGACGGAGTTATCGGCGAACGGGACGCGTGCGTACTCCGCCTGCAGCCCGTCGATCAGATGGCCGAAGATCCAGCCACCGCCGCCGAGACACTGTCCGTAGCGAGCTTCCTTGCAGTAGCGACAGCGCCCGCAGGCGCTCACACACGACATCAGCACCCGGTCTCCGACCGCCACCGTGCTCACGCTCGAGCCGATCTCCTGCACGGTGCCGACCGCCTCGTGGCCGAGCACCGTGCCGGGGGTCGTCTCGGGTACATCGCCCTTGAGGATGTGCAGGTCCGAGCCGCAGATCGTCGAGGTGTCGATTCGCACGACGATGTCCGTCGGGTCGACGATCGTGGGGTCGGCCACGGTGTCCCAGCCACGCTGGCCGGGACCGTGGTAGACGAGCGCCCTCATGATTGCTCCTGCTCGCGGTTGAGCAGTCCTGACAGCCACTGGGTCTTGCGGTAGGGCGGCATCAGCAGGACCAGCACGATCAGCACGGCGGTTCCGACGAGGTACTCGAACAGCTCGGCGACGGTCGCGAATCCACCGGTGAGGTTCTCGCCCCACGCGATCATCGCGAACGTGAACATCGAAAGCGCCATGCCACTGAGCAGGATCGGCTTGCGCCGCGTCGGCAGGAACTCGCCGGTCAGAACGCTGGCGGCGATCACGACGAACACGAGGGCCTCGAGTAGGCCGATCAGCACCCAGGAGGTGTTCACTCCGGGGAAGGATGCGACGAACGTGCCCTGGAAGGTCTTGGCCAAAGGAGCCGGCATCGTCCCGCTGTTGTCGATCAGCTTCTCCTTTGCGGAGAAGAAGAACAGCAGCCCAAACGTGAAATAGATGCTCGCGCTGACGAGCCAGTAACTGGCGCGGTCGGCGATGTGGGTAATCGCTCCCTCACGAGTGCGGACCTGAGTTGGATGTTGTGCTGGGTGTGTCGAGGCAACGGTTGCCATTTTGGCTCCCTCTGTTGAATGGGTGCTACCTCAATCAACATAGGTTCGGCTCGCCGATCGTTCATCAGGGCTTTCTGCGGCTTGTTCTGCGGCTTTCTACCCAACGACCTGTCCGTAGTCGCAATCGGTAGCTTCATGTCAATGGCCGAAGCTGATTCCACCGATCCCATCCGGCTGATCCTCGCCGACGATCACGCGGTCGTGCGCAGCGGACTGCGGATGCTGCTCGACAGCGAGAGCGACTTCGAGGTCGTTGCCGAGGCGAGCAACATCGAAGATGCCCGACGCTACGTGCGCGGCCATCACCCCAAGGTGCTCGTGCTCGATCTCAACATGCCCGGTGGCTCGAGTCTCGAGGCGATCCCAGCGATCCGTGAGGAGTCACCCGACACAGAGATCGTCGTGCTGACGATGCAGCAGGAGCCCGCGTTCGCCCGCGAGGCCCTCCGTGCGGGAGCGCTTGGCTATGTACTCAAGGAGGCCGCAGACGACGAGCTCGTGCAAGCGGTGCGGCGTGCCGCTGTCGGCGAGAGTTATCTGAACCCGAAACTTGGTGCCCGCATCGCCGCCGAGCCGCCCCCCGGGCCGCCCGACGATCTCTCCGATCGTGAGGCCGACGTGCTGCGATTGATCGCCCTCGGGCACACCAACGCAGAGATCGCCGCGCAGCTGTATCTGTCGGTGCGCACCGTCGAGACCCACCGCTCGCATATCCAGCAGAAGCTCAGGCTGACTTCCCGCGCGGAGCTCGTCGGCTACGCGCTGGAGCGCGGCTTGATCAGCGCCGGCGGCGAGGGCGGCGGCTAACTCAGCTCGGCTGCCGCGATGCCGAGAGTCATCCTCTTGGGGCGATGTCGATCCTTCCCCGTGGAGGTATGGTCTGCGCGAGATCCCTGACACTGCTGCGACCGAAAGGACCGGACGCATGAGCACAGCTGACCCAGCTCATTCGCGAGCGAGCAATCGCGGAGGCGACTCCGGCAAACCCGCGGCCGCAGACGTGCTTGTGATCTTCGGAATCACCGGCGATCTGGCGAAGGTGATGACCTTCCACTCGCTCTATCGCCTGGAGAAGCGCGGCCTATTGAACTGTCCGATCGTCGGGGTGGCGGGCGACGATTGGACGCTCGATCACCTGCGCGAGCACGCCCGCACGTGTATCGAAGGGTGCGGCGAGTCGCTCGATCCCGAGGTCTTTCAGCGCTTCGCCGCGCGCCTCTCCTACGTCAGCGGCGACTTCACCAACGCGGCCACGTACGAGCGCCTTGCGGCCGCGGTCGGCGACGCGCACAGCCCAGTCTTCTATCTGGAGATTCCCCCGTTCCTGTTCGGGGCCGTGATCAAGCAGCTGAAGGCCGCCGACCTGACGAAGGCAGCGCGCGTGGTCGTCGAGAAGCCGTTCGGCCACGACCTGCAGTCCGCGCGCGCGCTCGCGGCGGAAGTACACGAGTCGATCGAGGAGTCACAGCTGTACCGGATCGACCACTTCCTCGGCAAGATGGGCACCGACGAGCTGCTGTACCTGCGGTTCGCGAACACGATGATCGAGCCGATCTGGAACCGCAACCACATCGCGTGCGTCGAGATCACGATGGCCGAGGATTTCGGCGTCGAGGACCGCGGGCACTTCTATGATCCGGTCGGCGCGCTGCGCGACGTCGTCGTCAATCACATCATGCAGGTGGTAGCGCTCGCCGCGATGGAGGCGCCTGCCGGCGATGACGCGGAAACGCTGAAGGACGCGAAGTTCTCGCTGTTCCGATCGATGCCGCCCGCCGATCCGAAGCACTACGTGCGCGGGCAGTACGACGGCTACTTGAACATCGACGGCGTTGCAGCGGAATCGACGACGGAGACCTACGCGGCGATGCGCCTGGACATCGACAACTGGCGCTGGGCGGGGGTGCCGTGGTTTATCCGCACGGGGAAGAAGCTCACGGCGACGCAGACCGAGATCCGCGCGGTGTTCCGCGAGCCGCCGCGCCTGGGCTTTATGGAGCACGGATCCCATCGCCGACCGGAGCCCAACCAGTTCGTCGTCAAGCTCGATCCTTCGACCGGCGTGCGCCAGATCATCGACGCCCACCGCGCCGACGCCGACGGACCCGAGGCGGTGACGCTCGACGTCGAGTTCGCCGACCAGGGCGGCGAGGCGCCGACGCCGTACGAGGTGCTGCTGCTCGACGCGATGCACGGCGACGCCACCCGCTTCACCCGTCAGGACGCGGTCGAAGAGACGTGGCGGATCTTCCAGCCGCTGCTCGAGCAGCCGCCACCGGTCCACCCCTATGCGCCGGGCTCGTGGGGTCCCGTGGAGGCGGACGGCCTGGTACGGGGATTCGGCAAGTGGCGCGGCCCGTGGGTGCAGTCATGAGCCCCGCCTCCTCGAACAGGCCCTGGGTGCGGTCATGAGCCCCGCCGCCAAGTCCGCCAAGGACAATCCGAGCAAGGCAGGCTCGAGCGGCGCGGGCGCAGGCGACGCGCGGGACGAACCGGTGCTGCAGAGCGCGGCGATGCCCTCGCCGTTCCCGCCGATCGCCGACTACGCATTTCTCTCCGACTGTCACACGGGCCTGCTGATGGCGCCGGACGGGAGCATCA
>Ga0302314_10012292_pt1 | contig 14837 bp, 6 predicted proteins | sample III_Palsa_N2_3_FD_200533 | JGI IMG/M metagenome (GOLD analysis project Ga0302314, IMG submission 200533) | Peat permafrost microbial communities from Stordalen Mire near Abisko, Sweden - III_Palsa_N2_3 | ecosystem: Environmental > Terrestrial > Soil > Palsa > Peat permafrost | place: Sweden... | reverse complement strand
GGTCGACGATGTCATCGACCCCGCCGCCACCCGCGGTGTCCTCATCCGCTCACTGCAGATGCTCCGCACCAAGCACGCCGACCTGCCCGCCCGCAAGCACGGCAACCCGCCGCAGTAACCCCGCCGCGGCAACCCCACCGCAGCGGCAGGCCTCGATCGAGAGCGGAGATCGCCCGCATGACCGCAGCCCCACTCGTCCGCATCGTCAAGGGCAGCCTCACCGACGAGGAACTGGCCGCCCTCGCCGCCGTGCTGTGCCGTCCGGTTTCGACCGGCGCTCGCGGCCCCGTCCGCTCCTGGAGCCCGGTGCGCTGGCAGCGCCCCGAGCGCCGTCCCTCCTACTCCCCGCCGCACAGCTGGCACCTCAGCCACGAGGCGGGCTCGGGCCGGCCCGAGGCGGGCTGACCGGTGCGGTCCGGAGCGGACCGTCAGCGCGGCCGGTGGTCCTTCGTCGACGTCTCATTTGCGCCGCCGTATCGTCAACTCGGCCCAGGCGAACGTTGGTTGGCGCTGGCACGTATATGTTGCGTACCGGTCATCCGGAAAGATAGCCTCTGGAGTCAGAGGTGAAGGTACTGTGTTGAACAGCTCGACATCACGCTTGAGTGAGGGCGCTTCCAGCCAGGGGTGAACTGGCGGCGCCGTCCTTGAATCAGTCCGGTCACGGCCGGATTCACCAGCAGACTGGGGGTCTCGCCATGCTTCCTTGGTACGCATCAGGGATCTCTGCACAGATCGGCGCCATCGTGCGCGGGCTTTCCGAACGTACGGGCCACGGCGCCCGGGAGAACGCGCACGGGCGGAGAATTTCAGGACCCCCGGCCTCCGGTTGAACCGCCGTGAGGAATTCGACTGCACCGACCATTCCGCCTCCGGATTCTCCTCGCGGAACACCGGTCCGGTGACCACTTTTCATGCGCCGTCAGGCGACGGGGGGCCCGAAGGACGGGATCTTCCTCTTTTCGACGGATCTCGGGGGGCAACTGCTGGTGAAGGCGTGCAAGAACCGCCCGGCCGCAGAACTGGTCGGAAGAAAAGCCGAGTTGTCCGTCCTGGCCGGACTGGCGGCCCGCGCCCGTACCGGTCGCCCGGGCGCGGTACTGCTCACCGGACCGACGGGCATCGGTCGCAGCGCGCTGCTGGAGGCTTTCCTCCTCGGCGCGGGACGTGACACGACAGTCCTGCGGGCCCGCTGCACGGACGGCGGACCGGAGGCAGGACCCGGCCCCGAGAGCGGACACGCCACCATATGGACCCTGCTCGCCGGGACCGGAAGGGCCCCGTCGGGCATCCGCGAGCCGGGCGGGCGCGGCTCCGGTTCCACCGTCCACGCCCGGCTGGCGCACTGGCACCGCGCGATCACCGTGCTCCTCGAACAGGGCCCGCTGATCGTCGCGGTCGACGACGTGCATCGGTGCGACCGCCAGTCGCTGCGCTCGCTGGCCTTCACGTTGCGCCGCGCGGCCGGTCTGCCCCTGCTCGTGATCGCCACCGCCCCGGCCGGAACCGCGGCCCAGGGGAACGCCGCGCTCACCGAGCTGCTCGCGCAGGGCCACTGGCACAGCGTCGAGCTGGCGCCGCTGACACCCGACGCCATCGCCGAGCTGGTCGGCGGCCGACTCGGTGGGCGGGCGACCGACACCCTCAATCGAACCTGTTTCGAGGCCAGCCAGGGGAATCCCGGACTGCTCAACGGACTGCTCGCCGAGGTGTGCGGCACGAGCGAGCCGGAGGCCCGCCCGTTGGCCTCCGTCGGCCGGCAGCTCGCCGAGGACGCCCTGCTGGCCGACCTCCGTCGGCGGCCCGGAACCCTGTCGGTCGCCGTGGCGATGGCGGTCCTGGACACGACCGCGGTCGAGCCGGTGGCCGGGCTGAGCGGCCTGCCGATCCGCTCGGTCCACAGCGCCGCGGAGGAACTGCGCAGACACGGGGCGCTGTCGGCGCCCGGGTCGCGACTCGCCTCCGAAACGCTGCGGCAGTCCCTGCTCGGCACCCTCGGACTGGAGGAGCTCTCGAACCGGCGCAGCCGCGCGGCCCAGCTCCTGGAGGACACCGGACGCCCGATCGGCGAGGTCGCCGACGTTCTGCTGACCGTGCGCGAGCTGGGCGAACCGTGGATGGCCGACGCCCTCTACGGTGCCGCGCACACCGCACGGCTGCGGGGCGACTCCGCGACCGCGGTCCGCTACCTCACGCACTGCCTGCGGCCCTCCGCCTCGGAGCCGGCCTCCGTGTCCCGGATGATACGCGGCCGGGCGGCCGGACTGCTCGCGACGACCGACCCGAACTCCGCGCTGCCGCACCTCCGTCGGCTGCTCGAACTGGACGGGTACAACCGGGCCCGGCCCGGGTTGGCTGCCAACTCCTCGGCGCGCCCCGTCTTTCCGGGCGACGTCCGCCGCTGCGTACAGCTGCTGTGCCAGATGCTGGACGAACCGGACGGCACGGCGGACGGCCAGGGACGCCCCGAGGCGGGCAGCCGGACCCTGCTGGACTCGGCGCTGCTCCTCTCCGGCGGCCTCGACCGCTCGGCGATCTCCTGGGTGCGCGACCGGGACGGCGTCGCCCCGGCCCGGCAGCAGCGCCAGCCGGGCAACCCGAGACTGGTCAGCGCCCACGCCCTGCTGTCGACACTCGGGGGAGTGACGGCCGCGGCGGTCGCCGAGAAGGCGCGGTCCGGGGCCCTCCGCTCGCAGACGGTGGTCGAGAGGCACTCGGTGGTCGCCTCGGCGCTGATGCTGCACCTGGCCGACCAGAACGAACCGGCGATCGCGGCGCTCGACCACCTGCTGTCCCGGGATCCGGGCAACGGACCGGACCAGGAGGGCAACTCGGTCCAGGACCGCGGACCGGACCAGAACGGCGGCTCGGCGGACGCGACCGTCCTCACCGCGCGGGCCACCGTGCGCTACGGGATCGGCGACCTCGACGCGGCCCACGACGACGCCGAGCGCGCGGTCTCCGGCAAACGGGAACTGGGCTGGCAACGACGGCACTCCGCGCTCACCGCGCTCGCCACGATCCTGGGCCAACAGGGCGACTTCGCCGGGGCCGCCACCGTGCTGCGGCTGATCGACCAGCCCGGGTACCGGGAGTCACTCTGGGGATACCCGGCCTACCTCTGGACCAGAGCCGCGCTGGAACGCCGTCGAGGGGACCTGGAGGCCGCCCTGGGCTCCCTCTACGCCTGCGGTGAGCGGCTGCGCGAGGCGGGGGTGCACAACCCGGTGTTCCTGCCCTGGTGGGTCGAGGCCGCAGGCGTGCTGACGGCCCTGGACCGGCCGAACGAGGCGCGGGAGGCGACCGACTACGGCGATGAACTCGCCGAGCGCTGGGGCACGCCGCGGAGCGTTGGCCTCTCCCTGCTCGCCAGGGGCACGGTCGCGGCCGGTCGGTCCGGCACCGACCTGCTGACCGAGGCGTGCGAGGTGCTGGCCGCCTCTCCGGCCCGGTTGGCCTGCGCCCAGGCCGAACACGCACTGGGTGTTGTGCTGCTGAGGGCGGACGACGTGCACACGGCGCGGCTGCACCTGCGACGCGCCTTCGACCTGTCGGTGCAGTGCGGCGCCCTGGGGCTCGGCTCCACCGTGCGCGAGCTGCTCGTGGCCACCGGAGGACGGGTGGGTCCGATCACCGGATCCCGCGTCGACGCGTTGACCGGGAGCGAACGCCGAGTGGCCACCCTGGCCGCCGGGGGCCTGTCCAACCCGGACATCGCCGCGACCCTGGTCGTCGCCCTCCGCACGGTCGAACTTCATCTCACCAACACCTACCGCAAGTTGGGCATCTCCCGGCGCGGCGAGCTGGCCGCCGTCCTCGACCAGGCGCCGCCCGGCCGGCCCCGGAAGCAGGCAGCCCGGAAGAGGGCCGTCGGTTGATGAGCACCTGTCTGCACACCACGAGTCCCCAACCCCTAGGAGATCGCCAGCCCATGCTCCTCAAGCGCGAGTCCGAACTGGACCGGACGGCTGCCGCGCTGCGCGGCGCCCAGGCAGGCCGCGGCTCCTTGCTGGTGATCACCGGCCCGTTCGGGATCGGCCGGTCCGCGCTGCTCGACGCCGCCGCCGGACTCGGCACGGCGCAAGGCGCCCTCGTGCTACGTGCGAACACCGCTCTGACCGAGCGCGACTACGACCTCGGAGTGGCGCGGCAGCTCCTGGAGCCGCCTCTGCGCCGCGCTGCCGCGAAGGCGTCGCGGGACTGGACCGCGGGCGCCGCCCGCCATGCCCTGCCGGCGCTCTCCGACTCCCTCTCCGACTCGCCCGCGGGCGAGGAGGGCACGGCCCGCAGCGATCCGGGCGGCGCCGTCCAGGGCGGCCTGCTGGCCCTGATCGAGAACATGGCCCACGACCGGGTACTGCTGCTGCTCGTCGACGACCTGCACTGGGCGGACCCGGCATCGCTGCGGCTGCTGGGACGACTCGCCGGAGAACTGCGCCGCTTGCGGGTCCTGCTCGTCTGCACGGTACGCGACGGCGACGCGCTCTCCGAGCACCGGCTCGTCCGGGAGGTCACGGCGCACGCGTCCGGGACCCTGTGCCCGGCGGCGCTCGACCTGGACGACACCGGGGCGCTGATCCGCGATCGGCTCGGCCGGGTGCCCGACGAGGACTTCGTCCTCAGCTGCCACCAGGTGACCCGGGGGATCCCGGTGTTCCTGGCGGCCGTCCTGGCGCAGGCCGATCCGAGCGAAGCGCACCCGGGACCGACGCCGGGCCGGGCCGCCGCTCCCTCGCTGAGGAACTCCCTGCTGCGCCGCCGGGTGCTGCTGTGCGTCGAATGGCAGCCCGAGGAGGTCGGGCTGCTCGCCCGCGCCCTCGCGGTCCTGGCCGGACAGGTCGGCCCGGACCTCGTGGGCCGGGCGGCGGGGGTGGACGACGTCGAGCGCGACCAGGCGCTGCGCTGCCTCCGGCGGCTCGGCCTGCTGACGGAAAATCGGCTGCCGCGCTTCGTCCATCCGGTCGTCCGGGAGGTACTGGAGGAGGCCGTACCAGCGCCCGAGCGCGACCGGCTGCACGCGGCCGCGGCCTCCCTGCTCCACTCCGGCGGGCATCCGGCCGAGGACGTGGCCGCGCAACTCCTGGCGATCAGCACCAAACAGGGAGCCTGGGCCATCGAGACCCTCCGGGCCGCCGCGGACGCGGCGCTGCGCCGCGGAGCTCCCCGGACGGCGGCCCGCTATCTGCGCCGCGCCCTGCTCGACTGCTCCTCGCACGACGTCGACAGGGCCCGGCTGCTGGTGAACCTGGCCACCGCGGAACGGGACTTCTCGGCACTGGCGTCGGTCCGGCACCTGTTCCATGCCGTGCCACTGCTGGAGTCGGCCCGGGAACGGGCGGCGGCGACCGCCGAGTTGGGATCGACCGTGCTCTCGCTGTCGCCGCTCCCGGTGGGCGAGCTGCTGCGCAAGGTGGCGGAGGACCTGGGCCCGGCGGATCGACTGCGGGGCGGGGACAGACAGCTCGCGCTGCGTCTGGAGGCCCGGATCCGCTTCGCCTCCGCCTGGGACCCGGCCGCACTCGCCTGCTCGCTGAAGCGGCTCCAGGCGCTGGGACCGGAGCCGGCGACGGGCACCGTGGCCGAGCGGGAGCTGGTGGCGGCACTGCTCTTCGCGGCGTCCGTGACCATCGGACTGCGGGCTTCCCAGGTCGCGCCGTTGGCGCACCGGGTGCTCCGGGACCAGCAATCCTCGTCGGCTCCGTCGCCCTTTCTGCACCCGCTGGCGATGGGGACGCTGTTCGCCGCCGACTCGGTGGCCCGCCCGGGCGACTGGCTTGACACAGCCCGTCGGGACGCCGCGTCCCGTGAGCCGGGTCCGGAACTGGCTCTCGCGCTGCTCCAGCAGGCCATGGTGCACCTGTCCTGCGGCCGACTGCGGAAGGCCCGGACCGAGGCGCTGGCGGCCTTCGAGATCGCCCGGGACGACGACAGCGAGGTGCTGGTGGAGATGGCCGGGGCGCTCGCGGTGGTGGCCCTGCAGAGCCGGGACGCGGCCCTCACCGACCGGCTGCTCGCGGTGAGGTGGGCGGTGCCCGAGGACTCCTACCCGGCGGCCCTGCTGGCCATCCTGCGGGCCGCCGCCGCGACCGACCGGAACGAGCTGCACGCCGCCCTGGAGCACGTGCTGGGAGCCGGGCACCGCCTGGAGCAGCAGGGCTGGCGCAACCCCGCGTACGTGCCGTGGATCTCCCGGGCCGTGCTGGTCTACCGCCGGCTGGGCGACCGCGACCGCGCGGACGAGCTCAGCCTGCTGGAACTGGAGCGGGCTCGGGCGTGGGGCGGCGCGGCCACCCTGGGACCGGCCCTGACCGTGCGGGGCCAGGTGGTCGAGGGACAGGCCGGTACCGATCTGCTGCGCGAGGCCGTGGAGGTGCTCGAAACGTCCGCCAACCGCTTCGAACTCAGCAGAGCGCTGCTCACGCTCGGTGAGAGGTTGCAGCCGACGGTGCCCGAGGAGGCCCAGGCGTTGCTGGGCCGGGCGCACCGGCTCGCGACCGAGTGCGGCGTCAGCTGGGTGACCGTCAGGACCGGTGGCCAACTCGGCGACCAGCTGTCGGTGCCCCCCGCACGCCCGGAACTGACCTCCACCGAGCGCCGAGTGGCGGAGTTCGCCTCCGCCGGGCGCACCAACCAGGAGATAGCCGACACCTTGGGCGTGTCCCGTCGTGCGGTGGAGAAACACCTGACGCACTGCTATCGGAAGCTGTCCTGTGAGGGTCGCGCCGCGCTGGCGGCGGCCCTCAGCAGCACCCTGGTCGGCAAGCCCGCTGATCGGGAGGAACGGTCGCACTGATCCGACGGACCCGGCTCAGTCCTCCGTCCGTCTGGGCTCAGCAACTGGACTCCCACTCGGCCTGGCCGGCCATGCAGGCGGTGAGCGTGGTGCCGTCGGCCGGGTCGATCAGCAGGAACGAGCCGGTGCGGCGATTGTCGGAGTAGTTGTCGAGGGCCAGCGGCTCGGCGGTGCGCAGGACGACGTGGCCGATGTCGTTGTCGTTCAGCTCGTCAGTGCCGGAGCATTGGAGCGTGTTGATGTCGATGCGGTAGGAGATCTCCTTGACGAGCGAGCGGACGGTGCGGGTGGTGTGCTTGAGCAGGACTCTGTCGCCGGCGCGCAGCGGACGCTCGTTGAGGTGGCTGACGGTCGCCTCGACGTCCTTGGTGGGAACCGGGGCCGCACCGGCCGCGATCAGGTCGCCGCGCGAGACGTCGAGGTCGTCGGCGAGGCGGACGGTGATCGACTGCGGGGTGAAGGCGATGCCGGTCTCACAGCCGAGCAGATCGATGCCCGCGACCGTACTGGTGCGACCCGAGGGCAGCACCGTGACCGGGTCGCCGGTCCGCAGCACGCCGGCGGCCAGCTGGCCCGCGTATCCGCGGTAGTCGGGGTGCTCCGCGGTCTGCGGACGGATCACGAACTGGACCGGGAAGCGGACCGGCTCCCCGCTCGGGTCGCTGCCGATCGGGACGGTCTCCAGGTGTTGGAGCAAGGTCGGACCGCCGTACCAGTCCATGTGCGTGGACGGCTCGACGACATTGTCCCCGGAGAGTGCGGAGATCGGGATCGCCAGCACGTCCTTGACCCCGAGCGAGGCGGCGTAGCCGGTGAACTCGGCGGCTACGGCGGCGAAGACGGGCTCCGCGTAGTCGGCCAGGTCCATCTTGTTGACGGCCAGCACGATGTGGGGCACGCGCAGCAGCGCGGCGACGGCGGTGTGCCGGCGGGTCTGTTCGACCATGCCGTTGCGGGCGTCGACGAGGACGACGGCGAGTTCGGCGGTGGAGGCGCCGGTGACCATGTTCCGGGTGTACTGCACATGTCCAGGGGTGTCGGCGAGGATGAACCGCCGCCTGGGGGTGGCGAAGTAGCGGTAGGCGACGTCGATGGTGATGCCCTGCTCGCGTTCGGCGCGCAGGCCGTCGGTGAACAGCGCCAGGTCCGGGGTGTCCTGGCCGCGCTTGCGCGAGGCGTGCTCGACGGCCGCCAACTGGTCGGCGAGGACCGACTTGGAGTCCCGCAGCAGGCGGCCGACCAGGGTGGACTTGCCGTCGTCGACGGAGCCGGCGGTGGCGAGCCGCAGCAGCGAGGTGGTCTGGACCGTGGTGCCCATGGCTTAGAAGTACCCCTCGCGCTTGCGGTCTTCCATGGCTGCTTCGGACTGCCGGTCGTCGGCGCGGGTGGCGCCGCGCTCGGTGAGGCGGCTGGCGGCGATCTCCGTGATCACGTCACCGACGGTGGCGGCTGCGGAGTCGACTGCACCGGTGCATGACATGTCACCGACGGTTCGGTAGCGGACTTGCCGTCGCTCGACGGGTTCGTGGTCCTTGGGGCCGCCCCAGGCGCCGGCGGTCAGCCACATGCCATCCCGGGCGAAGACGTCGCGCTCGTGTGCGTAGTAGATCTCGGGAAGCTCGATGTGCTCGCGCTCGATGTACTGCCAGACATCCAGCTCGGTCCAGTTGGAGAGCGGGAAGACGCGTATGTGCTCACCTGCCGCGTGGCGGCCGTTGTACAGGCTCCACAGCTCGGGGCGCTGGCGGCGCGGGTCCCAGCCGCCGGACTCGTCGCGCAGCGAGAAGATCCGCTCCTTGGCCCGGGCCTTCTCCTCGTCGCGGCGTCCGCCGCCGAAGACCGCGTCAAAGCGGTTGGTCTCGATGGCGTCGAGCAGCGGGACCGTCTGCAGTGGGTTGCGGCTGCCGTCCGGGCGTTCGCGCAGGACGCCGCGGTCGATGAAGTCCTGGACCCTGGCGACGTGCAGGCGCAGCCCGTGCTCGGCGACGACGCGGTCGCGGTAGGCGATGACTTCGGGGAAGTTGTGGCCGGTGTCGACGTGCAGCAGGGAGAAGGGGACGGCGGCGGGCCGGAAGGCGCCGAGGGCGAGGTGGAGCATGACGATGGAGTCCTTGCCGCCCGAGAAAAGGATCACCGGGCGCTCCAACTCCCCGGCGACCTCACGGAAGATGTGCACCGACTCGGCCTCAAGCGCGTCCAGGTGGGACAGTGCGAACTGGGCGCGGTCGGGGTGCACCAGACTGTCGGTCACGGCGGTCAAACCAGTCCCCTCTCGGTCAGGAAGGCGTTCAGTTCGGCGGTGGAAACCCGCGCGCGGCAGCCCGGTCGGCCACACGGTGACACCACGCCACGCATCTCCGTATGCGGTCACTCGTCGCCTGCACATCATGCCGCGTGCACTCGGATCGGTCGCCGGTGTGCGCCGGAAAGGCGCCCGGAAAGCCACAGGACTAGTACTACGGCCAGTATCCGCAGGGGCGGCTCCCCGGCCGCACCCACGGCAACTCCACCCGCACGGGGAGCCACCCACTGCAACATTTCCCTGGACGCAACCCGGCGTGACACTCTCCGCGCGAATGTCTGAGTGAGCCGGGCGATACGCCCGCAGGCGCCCGCGGCTCCTGATCAGCCGGTACCGAGAGCTGACGAAGCACTGTCAGAGCCATCCGCGGCGGACGGCTTGTGCGCCGGCCTGGAAGCGGCTGGAGGCACCGAGGCGGGTGGTCAGTTCGGTGATGCGCCGCCGCAGGGTGCGTTCGCTGATGTCGAGGTTGCGGGCGATGGCGTCGTCCTTGACGCCGGCGTGCAGAAGGTGCAGCAGTGCCTGGTCGGCGGGGGTGATCTCGGGGTGCACGTCGGTGGAGTCGAGGCCGGCAGCGAAGATGGGGGTGGCCTGGTCCCAGTTGGCCTCGAAGAGTTCGACCAGGGCGTCGCACAGCAGGGAGCGGCGCACCAGGGCGGCGGTGCTGCGGGTTCCTTGGGCGCTGGCGGTCAGTGGGATGACGGCGGTGCGGCGGTCGACGATGACCATCTTCAGTGGTACGCGGGGCAGGACCCGTGCGGCCTCGCCGAGGGCGACCAGGTCGCGGATGCGCTCGGCGCGGGAGGCGATGGCCAGGACTTCGTTGGCGTAGATGGCCCGTACCCGAACCTCGCGGGCGAGCAGGTCGCGTTCGGCGGTGGAGGCGCTGAGGTCGGCGGTGACGTAGGGGGGTGCGTCGAAGGCGAGGACCTCGTGCTCGGCGCCTGCCATGAGTTCGGCGAGACGGGCGGTGATGGCGCTGGGGCCTTCGATGAGTTCGACGAAGTGCTGGGCCCCGGTGAGCAGCATCCGCTCGTGGTACTCGGAGGAGTAGGCCTCAACGGTGGTGGTCATCGCGTCGAGTTCGGCGCGCCGCTCGCGGATCAGGGCGGCGAGTCCGACGCGGGGGTCGACGGCGCTGTAGGCGGGGGTGCGGCCGTCGGATCTGGCGACGAGTCCGCTCGCGGTCAGTGAGTGCAGTGTGCGGCGTATCCGCTCTTTCGGGGCGTTGAGCCGTTCCGTCAACTGCGCGACGGTGGCGGGGGATGTCGCCATGAGTGCGCGGTAGGTGTGTTCTTCCGCGTCGTTGAGTCCCAGGGCTCCGAGCATGTGCGGGTTCCTCCTCCGGATGGTGGCGGGGACTCTAGCAGTCCCCTGGCTGTGTGGCCGTTACCGGCCATTGGCTGCTATCGGTCGCCTGCGGGTCTCCCGGTGAGGCCCTGGGGTCTGCCAGAGTCCACGGAACCCCATTGGTCCACGGCAGCACCGGCCACCCCCCGAGCCGCTGTATGCAGCGAGAAAGTGACGTGCGCACCCTATGAAACGTCTTCACGGCGGTATACGGACAGGCGTGGTCGCGACCGCCCTGGCCGTTGGTGCCGCTCTGCTGGCCTCGCCGACGGCGCAGGCCGACGGCGCCTCGGCCCACGCTCCCGCGGTGAGGTTGACCGCTGCGGCCCTTGCGAAGCTGAGTGCCCGTTACTCGCCCCAGCCGGACGGCGTTCCCGGTCAGGTGGCCGCAGTCGCCGGCGGGACGGGCAGCGGTACCACGACGAGCGGGGCACCGGCCGCGGCGAAGACTGCTTCCGGCTCGACCGCCAAGTCCCAGGCCAAATCCGCCGCCACGGTGGGAGCCGCCTCCAGCGGCTATGCGTTGAACCAAGCAGGCCAGTGGGAGACGGCTGTGGGCGCGGCCGTCACCGCGCCCCTGGGCGGAACCGGGGACTGGGTGAGTATCTTCGGCGGAGGTACCGTCACCCGTCTCGACGCCAAGGGCGATCCCGTGTGGGACCGCACCAGCGGCTCGCTGTACACGGACTGGCAGGTCAAGCCGACCGTCTCCTACCAGACGCAGGAGTACACGCCGACCCTCTACGAGGGCTACGACCCCTACGAGCCCTCCGCCACCGGCACCCACCCCTACGCGGTGGGGGACTTCAACCACGACGGTGTCGACGACGTCGCCGTGGCGTACAACGTGGGCGTCTACCCGGACCGTCCGTTCACCTCACCGGGATCGACGCTGGACGAGGGCACCTTCGTGACCGTCCTGGACGGCCGCGACGGACACACGCTGTTCAGCAAGCTGTTGCCGGGCTACGTCGGCAACATGCTGGTCCAGGACGGCAAGCTGATCGTCGCCGACTACACCGGCCCCGACTGGGCGAACGACCCGGTCGCGGAGCAGGGCGACAGCCGCAGCTCGCTGATCGCCTACGACTTCACCCCCACGGCGGGCGGCAAGCAGCTGAAGGCCGCCACCTCCTGGACGTACTCGACCCGGGCCCCGTGGGCGTACTGGGACGACCTGATCTCGCTCGGCGGCGGGAAGATAGCCGCCGCCTGGACCGACACCCCCCTGGGCCTGGGCGACCCACGTCCGGCCGACGGCAACGTCATGGTGCTCGACGCAAGTGACGGCAAGGTCGACGTCGATGCCAAGACCCCCGGCTACCCGCGCATGCTGGCCAAGGACCCGACGGGCAACCGGGTGCTGGTGGTCGAGCAGAACGACCCCGAGGACGCCATCTGGTGGAGTCTCACCTCGATCGACGCCGGCACGGGCAGCCGCAAGGTGATCACCACCCGGCAGGGCACCGTCCCCGAGGCGTTCCAGGTGGTCTCCGACCCGAAGACCAAGGGCGTCCGCTACGCGGTGGCCGAACTCGGCATCAACGCGGACCTGACCGACGGTCAGAGCACGGTCTCCGGCTGGGACGCGTCCGGGAAGACGGTGTGGTCCTACACGACCGCCAGCACCGTCGGCGGAACCGACACCCCGGTGCTCGGCATGGTGCTGGACCAGCAGGGCAGTGGCGAGCTGCTTGCGAGCATCTCTGACCCGGTCGCCGTCAGCGCCTCCGAGCCCGACGGCCCGCAGCACACCCAGATGATCGGCTTCGACCTGCGCACCGGGCAGATCGGCTGGAAGCAGGACGGCGCGCTGTCCAGCGACCAGCTCACCGCCTACCAGGGAAAAATCCTGACCGTCGGCTACGACGAGACCGCCTACACCTACGACCCGCACACCGGCCGCTCACAGGCCATGCCGCTGCTCGGCGACGCCTACACAGCGACCTCTGTGGATGTGAACGGCGACGGTGTGCCGGACCTGATCGTCGCCGGCCAGAGCCGGGGCGTGTTCGCCCTCGACGGCCGGACCCTGAAGGACGCGGTCCCGCACGTGCTGTGGCACGCCACCGTTGACGCCTCGGTACACCAGCTGCAGATGGCCGACCTGCCCGGCAAGAGCGGCCGGGGCTCCAGCCCGGAGATCGTCGCCGCGACCTCGGTCGGCTTCGCGGTCATCGACCCGTCCACCGGCCAGGTGCGCACCGACGTCAACGCCGGCGGCGGCTTCGTCCCCTCGGTGACGGTCACCGGCGACGGCCACGGCGGACAGCAGATCGTCGTCCCCGGCGCGACCCTGTCCGCGTACACGGCGGCCGGCGACCGGCTGTGGGCCTACCGGCCCTCGGACGCGGACGGCAACACCCTGGTGTACTCCAACGTCGTCAGCGACGGCGCGGACCACCTGGTGTTCGAGTACAGCGGCATCCGGTCGACCCCGGGCGCGGGACCGGTCTCGCCGGCACCCACCGCGGTCAGCCTGAACGACAACGGCACGGCCAACTGGACCGAGCAGCCGGACAACCCGTCCGAGGCGGCGTGGGCGGTGCAGCGCAACGGCGTCTACGCCAGCCCGTACATCCCCAGCGTGAGCGGGCACGGGATCGCCTTCGAGTGGGGCGCCGACCTGCCCTACAACGACCACCTGATGCAGATCGTTGACGCCCGTACCGGCGCGGTCGTCACCACGCACGACACCACCGGCGCCAACACCATGCAGGCGCTCGTGGCCTCGCCGACCTACGGCCTGATCGAGATGCACAACTACGATGCCACCGTGTACCCGGCGGACGGCGGCGCGCCCTACGACGAGCTCCTGCCCGCCAACCCGACAGCCGGTGCCTTCGTCACCGCCGGCGACGGCAGCCAGACCCTGGTCACCGCCGTCGGGGGCCTCGTCCAGTGGGATCAGCCGCTGCCGAACGACGGGAACTACGCGCCCTCCGGCGCGCAGGACTTCGCCCTGTTCGCCTCCGGCATGACCACGGTGCACCTCGGCAAGGGCAAGGCGGACGACATCGTCGGCCTCTCCATGGACTGGGACTCGTTGGAGATGTCGCTGCAGTCCGGCGGCTACGACGCCTACCAGAGCGACTCCTACCAGCACGGCATCACGGTCGACACGCTGACCCCGGCCACGGCCACGACGGCGTCCACCGGGACCGGCAGCACGGGTACAGCGAGCTCGACGACCGCTCTGCCGGCCCAGACCGCGCCCGCGGTCTACGGCACCGCCGCCGACATCGCCCCGGCCACCACCCTGCGCGACCCGGGCCTGGCCCAGGGCACGGCGGCCAACCCGCTCAAGGTCAAGGCGTCCATCCCGGTCGTCAAGCCGGACACGGTCAGGACCAACGGCACCACGGACGACACCGAGGTCACTGAGGGCTACACCCCGCAGCAGATCCAGGCCCGCCTGGGCCTTAAGGGCGACGGCACCGGCCAGACCGTGGCGATCGTCGACGCCTACGACTACCCGACCGCCGAGGCCGACCTCAACCACTTCTCGGCCCACTTCGACCTGCCGCAGACCTGCGACTCGGTCACCGCCGGAACCGACTGCTTCGACTTCAGCCAGGTCTACGCCGACGGCACCGCGCCCGCCGTCAACTCCGGCTGGAACGAGGAGGAGGCCCTGGACATCGAGTGGGCGCACTCCATCGCCCCGCACGCGAAGATCGTCCTGGTCGAGGCCGCGGACGACTCCGCCGCCGCACTCTACAAGGGCATCGACGTCGCCGCGGCGCTGCACCCGGCCGCCGTGAGCAACAGTTGGGGCATGACCGAGTTCTCCGAGGAGGGCTACTACGACGACCACTGCAAGCTCGCCGACTCGGTGTGCGTGCAGTCCACCGGCGACGACGGCTACCCGGCCGGCTACTCCGCCACCAACCCCTACGCGCTCGCCATCGGCGGGACCAGCATGCAGCTGGACGCCGACGGGAAGACCCTGTCGGAGACCGCGTGGTCCTCGGGCGGCGGCGGCGAGAGCTACTTCGAGAAGCGCCCGGCCTACCAGAACGGTGTGCAGTCCTCGAAGTACCGGGGCGCCCCGGACGTCAGTTTCGACGCCGACCCGAACACCGGAGTCCCCGTCTACACCAGCGCCCTGTACCAGCCGACGTGGCTGGAGGTCGGCGGCACCAGCCTCTCCGCGCCGTCCTGGTCGGGGATCATCGCCGACGCCGACCAGCTGCGCGCGGTGGCCGGCAAGCCGCACCTGGCCTCGGCCGGGCCGCAGGGCGACACGGCGCACACGGACGTCTACGCCCTGGGCAGCCTGCTCAACGACGTCACCTCGGGTTCCAACGGGCTCTGCGGCGTGCAGTGCACGGCAGAGCCCGGCTACGACTTCGTGACCGGCCTCGGCTCCCCACTCGCGGGAGTCGACGC
>Ga0302314_10012291_pt1 | contig 14838 bp, 12 predicted proteins | sample III_Palsa_N2_3_FD_200533 | JGI IMG/M metagenome (GOLD analysis project Ga0302314, IMG submission 200533) | Peat permafrost microbial communities from Stordalen Mire near Abisko, Sweden - III_Palsa_N2_3 | ecosystem: Environmental > Terrestrial > Soil > Palsa > Peat permafrost | place: Sweden... | reverse complement strand
TCCGCCGGGTCTCCGGCGAGGAGCTGGCCCGCCTGATGTTCCCCCGGTTCGACACCAGCGGTGAGGTCACCAAGATCGCCACCGGGATCAGCGCGTCGCCGGGCGCGGCGGTCGGCAAGGTCGTCTTCGACTCGGCCCGCGCGGTCGAGCTCGCCGCTGCGGGCGAGAAGGTCATCCTGGTCCGGCGCGAGACCAACCCGGACGACCTGCACGGCATGATCGCCGCCCAGGGCATCTTGACCAGCCGGGGCGGTAAGACCAGCCACGCGGCGGTGGTCGCTCGCGGCATGGGCAAGACCTGCGTCTGCGGCGCCGAACAACTCGAGGTGGACACCAAGGCGAAGAAGTTCACCGCCCCGGGCGGCATCACGGTCAGCGAGGGCGACGTGATTTCCATCGACGGCACCAGCGGTGTTGTCTACCTGGGCGAGATCCCGGTCGTCTCCTCCGAGGTCGTGCGTTACTTCGAGGGCGAGTTGCACCCGCACGCCGACGAGGCCGACGACCTGATCCGGGCCGTGCACTCGATGATGGTGCACGCCGATCACAAGCGTCGGCTCGGCGTGCACGCCAACGCCGACAACGGCCCGGACTGCGCCCGGGCCCGCCGGTTCGGCGCCGGTGGCGTCGGCCTGGTCCGCACCGAGCACATGTTCCTCGGCGAGCGCCGCCAGCTGATCGAGGACCTGATCCTGGCCACCACCGACGACGAGCGCCAGCACGCGCTCGACGCGCTGGAGCCGCTGCAGCGCGGTGACTTCGTGGAGATCCTGGACGCCATGGACGGCCTGCCGGTGACGATCCGGCTGATCGACCCGCCGCTGCACGAGTTCCTCCCCGACCTGACCGAACTGTCCGTCAGGATCGCGCTGGCCGGCGACGCGGCTACCGAGAAGGACAAGGATCTGCTGGCCGCGGTGCGCCGGCTCCATGAGCAGAACCCCATGCTCGGCCTGCGCGGCGTCCGGCTGGGCCTGGTCATCCCCGGCCTGACCGACATGCAGGTCCGCGCGATCGCGCATGCGGCCGCCGAACTCAAGCAGGCGGGCAAGGACCCGCAACCGGAGGTCATGATCCCGCTCACCGCGACCGTGCAGGAGATGGAGATCAGCCGCGAGCGGGCCGAGAAGGTCCTGCGCGAGGTGGAGGCCGAGACTGGCACCCACGTGGACACCCCGATCGGCACCATGATCGAGGTGCCGAGGGCGGCCCTGAACGCGGGCCCGATCGCCGGGAGCGCGGAGTTCTTCTCCTTCGGCACGAACGACCTGACCCAGATGACCTGGGGCTTTTCCCGTGACGACGTGGAGGGCTCGTTCTTCAGCAGGTACATCGAGCTGGGCATCTTCGGCGTGTCGCCGTTCGAGACGATCGACCGGGACGGCGTCGGCCGCCTGGTCGACATCGCGGTCAAGGAAGGCCGGGCTGCCCGGCCCGACCTGCACCTCGGCGTCTGCGGCGAGCACGGCGGCGACCCGGACTCGGTGCACTTCTTCCACCAGGTCGGCCTGGACTACGTGTCCTGCTCGCCGTTCCGCGTCCCGATCGCTCGCCTGGAGGCAGGCCGCGCCGTGCTGGTCGGCGGCGGCTCCGACAGCAGGTGACGACGAGATACGACGACGGCGCTTACGATGGCTGCGCCACGGCCCGCTGGGTAGCAGAGCCGCCCAAGCGGGCCGGGCGCGGCGAGTTCGAGCGGGACCGCGCCCGCGTCCTGCACAGCGCCGCGCTGCGTCGGCTGGCGGCCAAGACCCAGGTGGTCGCCGCTGGCTCGGCCGACTTCCCCCGCACCAGGCTCACCCACTCCCTGGAGTGCGCGCAGATCGGGCGGGAGCTGGGCCGCGAGATCGGCTGCGACCCCGATCTAGTCGACGCGGCGTGCCTCGCGCACGACATCGGCCACAGCCCGTTCGGCCACAACGGCGAGACCGCCCTCAACGAACTGGCCGCCGACGTCGGCGGGTTCGAGGGCAACGCCCAGTCCCTGCGCCTGCTCACCCGGCTCGAGCCAAAGGTCCCCGGCGCCGGCCTGAACCTGACCCGCGCCACCCTGGACGCCACCCTCAAGTACCCCTGGTTCACCCAGGGCCCCGGCACCAAGTTCGGTGTCTACGCCGAGGACGCCGAAGTCTTCAGCTGGATCCGCCAGGGCGCCCCGGCCGGGCACCGCTGCCTGGAGGCCCAGGTCATGGACTGGGCCGACGACGTGGCCTACTCGGTCCACGACCTGGAGGACGGCTTCGTAGCCGGCCTCATCACCTTTAAGAACCTCAATTCTCCGATCGAACGGACCGTGGTATCACAGACCACAGCCACCATGTATCTCGGCGAAGACGTCTCGGTGGCCGAACTTACCGAGATCCTCGACGCGCTGCTCGCGCTGGACGTCTGGCCCGCCTCCTACGACGGCGGCCCGGAATCCGCCGCCGCGCTGAAGAACGTGACCAGCGAGCTGATCGGCCGCTTTTGCGTCGCCGCCCAGGACGCCACCCTCGACGCCCACCCCGGCCGGCACACCCGCTACGCCGCGGACCTCATCGTGCCGCGCCAGCAGCGGCTGGAGTGCGCCCTGCTCAAGGGGATCACCGCGCACTACGTGATGACCCGCGCCGGGGTGATCGCGGCCCAGGCCCTGGAACGGGAACTGCTGGCCGAGCTGGCCGTCGCGGTCGAGCGCGGCGCGCCGGGGACGCTCGATCCGCTGCTGCGCCCGTCCTGGCATGCCGCCCAGACCGACACGGAGCGCCGCCGCGTCGTTATCGACCAGATCGCCAGCCTCACCGACACGTCCGCTATCGCCTGGCATCACCGCCTGTGTGCCTTAGTCGGTTCTGAATAGCACTCTCGGCGGCCCGGCGCGTCATAACCTAGGGCGCATGCCTACCTTTGTGATCGCTGGCGCCAGCCTGGCCGGGGCCAAGGCCGCCGAGACGCTGCGCGACGAGGGCTTCGACGGACAGATCGTGCTCCTCGGCTCCGAGCTGGAACGCCCCTACGAGCGACCGCCGCTGTCCAAGGGTTACCTGCTCGGCAACGACGACCTGGACTCGGTCTACGTGCACCCGGTTGAGTGGTACGCCGAGCACGACGTCGAGTTGCGGATGGGGGTGACCGTCACCGGCATCGACCGCGCCGCCTCCGCCGTACTCACCTCAGACGGCAGCACGTTTCACTACGACAAGCTGCTCCTCACTACCGGCGCGTCGCCCCGGCGGCTGACCTTCCCCGGCTCCGACCGGGACGAGGTGCTCTACCTACGCACCACGGCCGATTCAGAGCGGCTGCGCGCCGCCTTCCAGGCCACCCCGCGGGTCGTGGTGGCCGGGGCCGGCTGGATCGGCCTGGAGACCACCGCCGCCGCTCGCTCCTACGGCTGCCCGGTCACCGTGCTGGAGCCGCAGCCGGGCGCGCTGCAAAGCCAGCTCGGTCCCGAGCTCGGCAGCGTCTTCGCCGACCTGCATCGCTCGCACGGCGTGGAGTTCCGCTTCGGCGAGAGCGCGGCCGAGTTCCGTCCCGGCCTGGTTATCACCTCCGCCGGCGCCGAAGTGCCCGCCGACGTGCTCGTCGTCGGCATCGGCGCGGCCCCGAACGACCAGGTGGCCGTCGCCGCGGGCCTGGAAGTCGAGAACGGCGTGCTCACCGACGAAGCCCTGCGCACCTCCGACGAGAACATCTTCGCCGCCGGTGACGTGGCGAACTGGTTCAGCCCGTTGCTGGGCCGCCAGATCCGGGTCGAGCACTGGGCCAACGCCCTGAACGGCGGTCCGGCCGCAGCCCGGTCCATGCTCGGCCAGCCGGTCGTGTACGACCCGGTGCCCTACTTCTACAGCGACCAGTACGACCTCGGCATGGAGTGCGCGGGCCTGCCCTCACCCGGCACCTACGACGAGGTCGCCTACCGCGGCGACCGCGCCTCCGGCGAGTTCATCGCCTTCTGGCTGTCCCGCGGAATCGTCGTCGCTGGAATGAACGTCAACGTCTGGGACGTCAACGACGACATCCAGTCCCTAATCCGCTCCAAACACCCGGTCGACCTCACCCGCCTAACCAACCCCGAAATCCCCCTCCCCGAAGTCTGACTTTCCCGACCCCCGCCCCGCCGGTCCCCCAGCCCCGCCGGGTCCGCCCCCCAGCCCCGCCTCCCAGTCACGCCTGTCCTCTACAACCGCCCTGGCCCCTAAACTCACACCCGGCCCACGCCCGCGCCCACAACCGCGTCGGCACCCGTCCCGTCGGCCCCGTTGATCCCATACGTCCCATTTACGCGGTGGATCCGGCCTTCGAGGAGGATCCGGGCAACCCCAGTTGCCTGAAGTCTCCGCGTAAGCCGGATCTTCCACGCTATTCGGTTGCCGGGTGAATGTCGGTGGGGGGAGCGACACTTTGGGGCATGGCAAGCGAGGTTCCTTCTACGCTGCGTGGCCTGGCTCATCACCAGAGCGGAGTCGTTTCCCGCTCGCAGGCCCGCAAGGCAGGGCTTTCCGAGGGCGTGATCAAGTTCAGGGTCAGCAGCGGCCGCTGGCAGCAGGTTCATCCCGGTGTGTACACGACGTTCACGGGAGCGCCCGGCCGTGGCGCGCAGCTGTGGGCCGCAGTCCTTTCGGCCGGGCGAGGCGCAATGCTCAGTCATGAAACAGCAGCCGAGATCCAGCGGCTCACCGACAAGCCGGTCGAAACGATTCACGTGACAGTTCCTGGCCAACGCCGCGTGCTTGCGGCTGAAGGACTCAGCATTCACCGGTCTGGGCGGGCGGTCGAGGCGGTGCAGCGGGACAGCAATCCGCCGCGGACCAGGGTCGAGGAGACGGTGCTTGACCTGACGCAGACGGCGGCCACGTTTGATGACGTGTGCGGCTGGGTGACTCGCGCGTTCGCGCGGGAGCTGACCGACCAGGAGCGGCTGAGCGCGGCCATGCACCAGCGTACAAAGTTGCGCTGGCGGGCTGACCTGCATGAACTCATCGCCGCCGCAGCTAGCGGCGACCACTCAGTGCTGGAGTTTCGCTACGAGCGGGACGTGGAACGGGCGCACGGCCTGCCGGAGCCGGTCCGGCAGGCGTCGTTCGCGGGCCCGGACGGACGCAGCGGCCGCCGGGATCGCCTTTACCGGGGCTATGGCGTGGTGGTCGAGTTGGACGGGCGGCTGGGACACGGGCGTGAGGACCAGTGGCGGGACAAGGACCGGGACAACGCCGCTGCCGTGGACGGGCAGCAGTCCCTCAGATACGGCTGGACGCACGTCCGGTGGCATCCGTGCGCGACTGCCCTGCAAGTCGCCGCGGTGCTCCGCCGCCACGGCTGGGTTGGCTGGCCACGGCCGTGCTCACCGGGCTGCCCAGTCGAGCGCGCTCTCGCCCGCCTACCGGTAAAGGCTGGCCGGTGACGGCGGCGAGTACCAGCGAGGTGTCGGTCAGGTCGGGCAGGACGATGTGCGCGCCCGCCGCGGCGAGGTCGGCCGCGGGGAAGCTGCCCGTGGCCACGCCGACCGCACGGGCCCCGGTGGCCAGCGCGGCGGCCACGTCGAGCGGCGTGTCGCCGACCAGCACCGTCGACCGGCCGCCGAAGTCCGTCCCGTACGCCGCCCGGGCCGCCCGCCTGGCCACTGGCACAAGCTCGGCCCGGACCTCGTGCATGTCCCCGTAAGCGCCGACGTCCAGATCGAGGTGCTCGCCCAGCCCGGCCGCGGCCAGCTTCAAAGCCGCGAGCGGCCTGATGTTGCCGGTGAGCACCGATTGCCGCAAACCGGCTCCGGCCAGCGAAGCGATCGCGGCCGCCGCGCCGGGGAGGGCGTGGACGTGAGCCGCCGCGCTGCCGTCGATCTCGGTTACCTGGCGGGCCAGCGCGGCGAGGAAGTCATCCACGTGCGCCTGCGGCTCGGCCACCCCGGCCAGCGCTAGGGTGTCGAGCAGGATGGCCCGATCGGTCCGCCCGGCCTTGGGCGCGATCGCGGTCAGGTCGCGTCCGAACAGGTCCTTGAATACTGCCTCATACAAGCGATTGCCTAGCCCGCCGGCGCTCAGCAGCGTGTAGTCGACGTCCCACAGCACGAGCAGATCGGCCACGAACCCAGGCTAGCCGCGTCTATCCCCGCGAGCGGCGCGCAGGCGGACTAGACTCACCGCGACGGGATACCCGGGGTGGCGGGAGTCCCGCGGCCCTCAAAACGTCGGCGGAGGTGGGCGATGGCGGGGCGGATCCGCGACGAGGACATCGCGGCGGTTCGCGAGCGGTCGCCGATCGACGAGGTGGTCGGGGAGTACCTGCAGCTGAAGAATGCGGGCGGCGGCTCGCTCAAGGGGCTGTGCCCGTTCCACGATGAGAAGACGCCCTCGTTCAACGTCACCCCGGCGCGAGGACTTTTCTACTGCTTCAGTTGCTCCGAGGGCGGCGACGTCATCAAGTTCGTGCAGAAGATCGACGGGCTCAGTTTCGTCGAGGCGGTCGAGCGGCTGGCAGGCCGGGCCGGCATCGAGCTGCGCTATGAGCAGGGCGGCTACGTGCCGGGCCAGGAGCAGAGCCAGCGCCGCCGGCTGATCGACGCGCACCGGGCCGCGGCCGAGTTCTACGCGGAGCAACTACAGCAGCCGCAGGCCGAACACGGCAGGAAATTCTTGTCCGAGCGCGGCTTCGAGCTCAAGGACGCCGAGCGGTTCGGTGTCGGCTACTCGCCGAAGGCCTGGGAGGACCTGACCCGGCACCTGCGCGGACGCGGTTTCACCGACGGCGAGCTGATCGGCGCGGGCCTGGCCCGGGAGGGCAACCGCGGCGCGCGGGATCGGTTCCGCGATCGGCTGATGTGGCCCATCCGGGACCTGTCCGGCGACGTCATCGCGTTCGGCGCGCGCAAGCTCGACCCCGACGACGACGGGCCCAAGTACCTGAACACCCCGGAGACCTCGCTGTTCCGCAAGAGCACCGTGCTGTACGGGGCGGACCTGGCCAAGCGGGAGATCGCCCAGCGCCGGCAGGCGGTCATCGTGGAGGGCTACACCGACGTGATGGCCTGCCACCTGGCTGGGGTGCCCACCGCGGTGGCGACCAGCGGCACCTCGTTCGGCGAGGATCACATCAAGGTACTGCGCCGGCTCATCATGGACACCGAAGGGGCGACGGGCGAGGTGATCTTCACCTTCGACGGCGACGCGGCCGGGCAGCGGGCCGCGCTGCGCGCGTTCGGCATGGAGGAGAAGTTCGTCACCCAGACCTTCGTCACCGTACAGCCCGACGGCCTGGACCCCTGCGACGTGCGGCTGGCCCACGGCGACGCGGCGGTCCGCGACCTGATCGCCCGCCGGGTCCCGCTGTTCGAGTTCGCGATCAAAGGCGTGCTCGCGCACCACGACCTGAACACCACCGAAGGCCAGCTCGCGGCACTGGACGAGGCCGCGCCGATCCTGGCCAAGATCAAGGACAAGGGCCTGCGTGGCAGGTACGCGGTCAACCTGGACCGCTGGCTCGGCCTGATGGATGAGGAGTTCGTCATGGCCAGGGTCCGGGCGCATGCGGGGGACACCAGGACCGTGAAGGCCACTGGCAGGCCGCGGGGATCGTCGAGCCCGGCTGACGCGCAGGAGAACGGAAACGGGCACCACGGGCCGTTCGGTCAAAATCAAGAAAGCCCGTACGACCCCCATGATCCGGTGGTGCAGCTGGAACGGCAGGCGCTCCAGCTCGCTGTGCAGCGGCCCGGGCTGTGCGGGCCGGAGTTCGACGCGCTCGGCGCCGACGCGTTCACCGCACCGGTGCACCGGGCGGTGTTCACGCTGATCGCCGCGTGCGGCGGCACGGCGGCGGGCGGCGGCAGCGTCAAACAGTGGGCCGCCCGGCTGCGCGAAGAGGCGCCGAACGAACGGGCCCAGGCCTTCGTCACCGGGCTCGCGGTGCAGCAGCCGGTGATCAACGGGGAGCCGGACGCTAAGTACGCCGATGTCGTCCTGGCCCGGGTCGGCGAGCTCGCGGTCAGCCGTCAGATCAGCTCGGTCAAGGCCCGGCTGCAGCGCATGAATCCAGTGGAAGAGCAGGCGGGATACAACCGGATGTTCGGAGATCTCATGGCGCTGGAAACCCGCCGCCGGGCGCTGCTGGATCGCGCCGCGGGCGGCTAGGCCGGGATAAGCCGCGATTATACGGTTGCGGACCGTACTGCTTAGTAGCGCAGGGGTGACAAAATTAGGTCCCCCGTAACCACGGGTTTGTGACGCAGACTGGTCCCGTGACCCTCACGGTGCTAACGAATGGACCATCACCAGCGGATCAGCTGACCGATCTCGTGGCGCTAGGGCGGGAACGAGGTTCCCTGACCATGGCTGACGTCATGGTGGCGCTGGACCGCGCCGACCTCCCGCCGGAGGCTATCGACGCGGCGGTGCGCACGCTCGCCGATGAGGGCGTGGACGTGCTCGACGTGCCGCGCGAGGACGATACCGAAGCGGAGCTCCGGCTAGCCGACAAAGGAGCCGACAGCGGCAGGCGGGCCGTCACCAGCGATCTGGTGCGGATCTACCTGCGGGAAATCGGCCGGGTGCCGCTGCTGACCGCTGAGGACGAGGTAGAGCTGGCCAAGGCCATCGAGGCGGGCCTGTTCGCCGAGGAGAAGCTCGGCGGCGGCATCCCGATGCTGGGCGCCATCCACGGCGACCTGGAACTGCTCGTCGGGGAAGGGATCAAGTCCAAGCAGCGGCTGATCGAGGCGAACCTGCGGTTGGTAGTGTCGATCGCCAAGCGTTACATCGGCCGCGGGCTGGTGTTCCTCGACCTGATCCAGGAGGGGAACCTCGGGCTGATCCGCGCGGTGGAGAAGTTCGACTACACCCGCGGGTACAAGTTCTCCACGTATGCCACGTGGTGGATCCGGCAGGCCATCACCCGGGCCATCGCCGATCAGGCACGGACCATCCGGGTGCCAGTACATATGGTCGAGACGATCAACAAGCTGGCCCGGGTGCAGCGGCAGCTGCATCAGGAACTGGGCCGGGAAGCCAGCCCCGAAGAGGTCGCCGCGGAGATGGGGCTTGAGCTGGAACGGGTCGCGGAGATCCAGCGGATCGCCCAGGAGCCGGTATCGCTCCAGTCCCCGATCGGCGAGGAAGAGTCCGACCTCGGGGACTTCATCGAAGATGCAGACGCCGTGGTGCCCATAGAGGCCGCGGCGTTCATCATGTTGCAGGACCAGCTGGAGCGGGTCCTCACCCAGCTGGCCGAGCGCGAGCAGCGGATCATCCAGCTGCGGTTCGGCCTGACCGACGGACATCCGCGGACGCTGGAGGAGGTCGGCCGGGAGTTCGGCGTGACCCGGGAGCGGATCCGCCAGATCGAGTCCAAGACCCTGGCTAAGCTCCGCCACCCCAGCCGCGCGCAGATGCTGCGCGAGTACCTGGACTAAAGCTCGCGCGGCGCTCTAGTCGACGGGACGTGCGCCGTTCACCGCGGAGGTATCGTCGTCGCCGGAGTTCCGGCCGGGGATCCGCACCTTGCTCGCGGTGTTCTTGGCCGTCTCGGCCAGCTTCGGCATGCGGTCGGCGGCCTTCTGCCCGGCGGTCTTGGTCAGCTCGGTCGCCTTGACTCCCGCGGCCCGGGTGGCCCGCCGCACGGTCGGGTTTTCGACCGCCTTGCGGCCGAGCTTCACCATCTGCTCGTAGCGCTCACGGCCGGCCCGCGTGCCGGCCACGAAGCCGGCCGCGAATCCCGCCAGGAACGTTATCCGTGTCCGCATCTGGTACCCCTTTCACGCAGGTTCGTCCTGTGCAGTCAGGACCTTCCCCGCTAGCACGAGGGTACTCATCGTGATGAGCGCGAGGTGAACGAGAGGTGGCCCACACGCGGGGCGTCACACGTCTGCCCGGAGTGCGCTATTCTTATCCGCGTCGATCCCGCGTAGCTCAATCGGCAGAGCGTTCGGCTGTTAACCGACAGGTTCCAAGTTCGAGTCTTGGCGCGGGAGCCTAGCCCTACTGTGGTTTCCAGCCCTCTCACCTGCGCGAACGCAGGAAGAGAGGGATGCAGCAGCGCCCTCGCGCGAAGACCATTCCCGGCCGCGCGTGAGGCCTGGCATCAGCGGCGTACTCGACTCCGACGTCCAGCAGACCCGTATCAAGACGGCCGCGATCAGCTGACAGCAACTTGACCGCAGGCGGTCGGCTGCACCCCTCACCCCGGTGACATGCATCACGGTCCGTTCGGGAGAAAATCACTTGAGCCGAACGGCCGTGGCTCAAGTTGCCGGACCCTGCCACAGGCATCCGCAAAATGGAACGGTGGTGCGGGCCAGCCGCCGCCGAGCGAAGAAAGGTGTCACCGTGACCGAGACTCGAACGCTCACGTTTACCGGTGCGCGCGGAGACCGGCTGGCCGGGCGACTGGATCTGCCAGACGGGAAGCCACGGGCAGTGGTCCTGGTCGCTCACTGCTGCAGCGGCGGTAACGCAGGTCCCGCCGCGGCCCAATTCGCGCGGGCCTTCAGCGAGCAAGGCATGGCCGTGCTCAGCCTGGATCTTGCTTACGCCTGCGAGAAGCTGGCCACCGCCGCGTTCAGCTCGGTCGTCGATGACCTGGCCCTCGCCGTTGCCCAGCTTCGTTCCACCGTGGCCGCGCCGAGCATCCTCGTCGGCCATTCACTCGGCGGGGCAGCGGTCTTGGCGATCGCCGCCCGGGTGCCCGAGGCACGCGCCGTGGTAACCCTCGCGGCGCCGGCCGATGCCGCTCAAGCGGGCGATACGGGCCAGCGCGGCGTCCAGGTCCTGCGCGAGCAGATCGCCGCGTTGGGCCGGGCGCTGCTGGTCATGCACTCGCCGGACGACGAGGTGGTGAGCTTCGCCAATGCCTGGGTCATCTTCGAGGCGGCGAGCCACCCTAAGTCCTTCATCAGCCTGGACGGCGCGGATCATCAGCTGAGCCGCCTCGCCGATGCCGCCTATGCGGCCGGCGTCATCGCCGCGTGGGCGGTGCGCTACCTGCCCGTACCTGGAGGCCCAGACACCGCCGAGCCTGCCCTGCGTGATGTTGTGGTCGTGACCGAGTCGGGCGCGCGCCCGTACGGCCAGCGCATTACCGCCGGCGGTCACCAGCTGATCGCTGACGAGCCGGCCGCCATCGGCGGCGCCGACAGCGGCCCCACCCCCTACGACCTGCTCCTGGCCGGGCTTGGCGCCTGCACCGCCATCACAGTGCGCATGTACGCCGACCGCAAGGGCTGGCCGCTGCGTCAAACCACGGTGCGGCTGCGACATCAGCGCATCCACGCCAAAGACTGCGCCGCCTGCGAAACGACGCTGGGTCAGCTGGACCAGATCGAGCGCGAGCTGCAGTTCGAAGGTGAGCTCACCGACGAGCAGCGCGCCCGGCTTATGGATATTGCCGAACGCTGCCCGGTTCATCGCACGCTGGAGTCCGAGGTACTCGTCTCAACGGTCGAGCGCGTTGCGGATAGCCGGGAGACGCGATGATCATTGACTGCCACGGTCACTACACCACCGCGCCGCAGTCTCATACCGACTGGCGGACGGCGCAGAAGGCCGCCTTCACGGCCGGCGTGATGCCGCCGCCCTACCCAGACATCTCCGACGACGATATCCGCGCGTCGATCGACGGCAGCCAGCTGAAGCTCATGACCGAACGAGGCATCGACCTGACGATCTTCTCACCGCGCGCGTCGGCCATGGAGCATCACTTCGGCGACGAGGCGGTCAGCGCCCGGTGGGCCGAGGTAAGCAATGACCTCATCGCTCGTGTTGTCCAGCTGTACCCGGGCCGCTTCGCGGGGGTCTGCCAGCTGCCGCAGTCCCCTGGCGTTCCGATCGCGCGGGCCGTCGCGGAGCTGCGTCGTTGCGTTCTCGAGCTCGGCTTCGTGGGCTGCAACCTCAACCCCGATCCCAGCGGGGGCCACTGGACCTCCCCGCCGCTGACTGACCGGTCCTGGTACCCGTTCTACGAGGCGATGGTCGAGCTCGACGTGCCCGCTATGGTCCACGTGTCCGCGGTGACCAACCCCAACTTCCACGCCACCGGCTCGCACTACCTGAACGCCGACACCACCGCGTTCATGCAGCTCATGCAGGCAGACCTGTTCACGGACTTCCCGACGCTGCGGTTGATCATCCCGCACGGCGGTGGCGCCGTGCCGTACCACTGGGGACGCTTTCGCGGGCTAGCCGACATGCTCGGCCGGCCCCCGCTGGAGCAGTCGGTGATGGGCAACGTCTTCTTCGACACCTGCGTGTACCACCAAGCCGGTATCGACCTGCTGTTCAAGGTCATCGACCCGGGCAATATCGTGTTCGGCTCGGAGATGATCGGAGCGGTCCGTGGCATCGACCCGCAGACCGGGCATCATTTCGACGACACCCGGCGGTACGTCGACGCGCTGGGCTTGGTTCCTGCCGTCCGGGACCGGGTCTACGAGCTCAACGCCCGCCGGATATACCCGCGCCTCAGCCCTGGCGGGCCGCCACGGCGGCGACCAGGGCGGTCCGCATCGCCTCAACCGGGCCGGGATGACCAGTCATCAGCTCCACCTGCGCAACCGCCTGGTACAGCAGCACGGTCAGACCGCTGACCACCGGGCAGCCGGCGGCCAGGGCTGACCCGGCGAAGGAGGTCGGCCACGGCGTGTATACGACATCAAGCACCATGGTGTCTGGTTTCCAGCGGGTGGCGCTCAGCGGATCGGCTGCACCGCCCGGCAGCGTGGAGATGACCAAGTCGGCGGCGGGCAGCGGCTCGGTGAACAGGCCATCGGAGATCGTCGGCTGCATCCCGAGTCGCTCGGCGGTCTCGCGTAGCTCGCGGGTACGGGCCAGGTTGCGCACCAGGACCGTCGGCGACCGGTGGCCCAGTTCGCGTACTGCGGCGAGGGCACTTTGCGCCGTGCCGCCTGCGCCGAGAATGACCGCCTGCTCGACCCGGGCCAGTCCGGCCTCCCGCAGCGCCGAGACCATTCCGGCCACATCGATGTTGTCCGCCCGCCTGCCGCCGTCCGGAGAGAACACCAGTGTGTTCGCAGCCCCGACCGCCTGAGCCAGCGGCGATACCTCGTCGGCGACGGTCAGGGCCACCCGCTTGAGCGGCATCGTCAGCGACAGGCCCGCCCACTCGGGTCCCATGCTGTCCACCAGGCTCGGCAGCCCCGCCTCGTCGCACTCGATCTTGTCGTAGTGCCAGCCATGCAGGTCAAGCGCCTGGTAGGCCGCTCCGTGCAGTATGGGGGAGAGCGAATGCTCGATCGGATAGCCAAGCACGGCCGCCCGCCGCACCATCTGGTCCACCGCGGTGGTGGTAGCGTCCACGTTCACTTAACCTATCTCGAAGCCTGCCCCAAGGCGGGTATGTCGGGCCGCTGATCGGCCAGGGCCCGGCCAGCCATCTTAACGGTGGCTGATGGCACGGCGTAAACAGCCGCTCGGCATCAGCCGCTGAAGAACTCGCTTACGCTCCGGTTGAAGTCTGCGGTGCGCTCGATCATTGACCAGTGCCCGCAGTGGGAGAACACGCTGAGATCGGCATTGTCGATCAACTCCATCAGCCGCAGGGAGGTCTGGACCGGGATGACCTGGTCCTCCCGGCCATGGACGATTAGCGTCCGGTGCGGGAGCCGACGGATGTCGTCCTCGGGGGTACACATAGCCTCCACCCAGCGCTGCCGCGGGGCGGGAAACATCGCGGCGAAGGACTCCTGGAAGCCGGGCTGGATGCTACCGCGGTACCGCACCTCCGCGAGTTCGTCGTTCACGAGTTCCCTGGAGTAGGCGAAGACGTCCAGTACCTTGCGCATGTTCTCGAACGACGGCTGGTAACCCCAGACGCGTTCGAGGCCCTCGGTGATGGGAAACGGGACGCCCATGCTCCCCATCAGCACCAGCTTGCCGACCCGGTCGGGATGCTGGGTCGCAATACGCAGCGCGATCGCGCCGCCAAAGCTGTTGCCGACCAGGTGGGCCGTCGGCAATCCCAGCGTGTCCATCAGGCCAACCACCTGGTCAGCCCAGGTCTGCACGCCGTATTCGATGTTCGTCGGCCGCTGCGAGAAGCCGAAGCCGACCATATCCGGCGCCAGCACCCGGAAGTTCTCCGCGAGGGCAGGCAGCACCAGACGCCAGTTGGCGTAGGAGGTGACTCCAGGTCCTGATCCATGAATCAGGACCACCGGATCGCCCTTGCCTGCCTCGAGATAGTTGGTCTTTATGCCGTTAGCGTCCGCGCTCGCGCCGATCGCCGGGTTCTCGCCAGTTGTCAAGCTCCGCTCCCTCTAGGTACCAGCGATAGCATTCCCCTGATCATCGCATCGCGCCCAGGCAGGCGACGAAAGCAGGAGGGCCAGTGGTCGCGGTACTCGTCGGTTTCATGGGCGCTGGCAAGACCACGGTCGGACGCATCATCGCCGAGCGCCTTGGTCAACCCTTCGTGGACAGTGACGTGCTGATCGAGCAGCGCCTTGGCCGCGAGATCCGGGACATTTTTGCCACCGAGGGCGAGGCTTACTTCCGTGAGCTTGAGCACGCCACGGTCGCCGATCTCGTCCAGGGCCCGGAAGCGGTCATCGCGCTCGGCGGCGGGGCCGTCCAGGACGAGCGAACCCGCGCGGTGCTGCGTAGTGCGAGCGTCATCTATCTGCGCGTGAGCTACGACGCGGCCATGTCGCGGATCCAAGACGACAGCTTCCGGCCGATGCTGAGCCGGCCGGGTCTGGATGCCCTATACCAGCAGCGCCTGCCGATATACGAAGATGTCTCGGTTATCACCATCGATACGGACGGTCGGCGCCCGGACGCTATCGCCCATGACGTGCTAGCCGAGCTCACCCGGTTGCCTTCGATCCCGCCCCCGTAAACTGCCGCGGGCCGGTTG
>Ga0302314_10012290_pt1 | contig 14839 bp, 8 predicted proteins | sample III_Palsa_N2_3_FD_200533 | JGI IMG/M metagenome (GOLD analysis project Ga0302314, IMG submission 200533) | Peat permafrost microbial communities from Stordalen Mire near Abisko, Sweden - III_Palsa_N2_3 | ecosystem: Environmental > Terrestrial > Soil > Palsa > Peat permafrost | place: Sweden... | reverse complement strand
CGCCGGGTTGCAGGCGGTAGAGATTGCTGGTCACGACGCGCTCGCCGGCCGTAAGGCCGCTGTCGATGATCACCGTGTTCTCATCGAGCAGCGTCACTTTGAGCGCGCGCACCGAAACGGTGGAGTTTGCGTCGATGACGTACGCGAACATACCGTCGGGTCCGCGCTGCAGCGCCGCCGCCGGAATCGTGAGCGCCTGCTGGTGCATCTGCACCAGCACCCGGGCGGTGACGAACTCGCCCGGCCACAGCCGCTGGTGGGGGTTCGGAAATGTCGCCTTCACCCGGATCGTGCCCGTGGTCTGGTCGATCTGGTTGTCGAGCAGCGCCACGATGCCGGTATCGAGCACCGTGCCGTTATCGCGTGCCAGGGCAGTGACGGCAACCTGGCCGTGCTCCAGCGACTCGGTCATCCGCGGCACCTCGTCCTCCGGCAACGTGAAGACGACGGAGATCGGCTGGATCTGCGTCATGACCACGATGCCCGTCGTATCGGCGCCATGCACGATGTTGCCGGGGTCGACCAGGCGAATGCCGGTGCGGCCATTGATGGGCGCGACGATGCTCGTATAACTGAGCTGGGTGCGCGCATTCTCGATGTTCGCATCATCGCCCTTCAGCACCGCCGTGCCCTGGGCGACCGCGGCGCGCTGGGTGTCGACCGTCTGCTTGCTGGCGAGGTCCTGGGGTGCCAGCAGCATGTAACGATCCAGGTCCGCCTTGGTGTTGGCGAGCTGCGCATCATCCTTCGCGCGCTGGGCGAGGGCCAGATCGAGTGCCGCCTGGTAGGGCCGCGGGTCGATCTGTGCCAGCAGCTGACCCTTCTTCAGGGTTTCGCCCTCGGTGAAGGCAACGGTATCCAGCTGACCATCGACGCGGGCCGTCACCTTGACGGTATAGAAGGCCTGCACGGTGCCCAGGCCCTCGAGATAGCCGGGGACATCGTGGCGCGCGACCGTGGCCACCTCGACCGGCACCCCGGGGTTTTCCGCGTTCTTGTTATCGGCCGCCAGTGCGCCGTGGTGTGCACGGGAAACGAGCCAGACGATGACGCCGGCGCTGACCACGGCCGCAAGTGCCACCCGCGGCCGTCCCAGCCACTGCAGGGAGTTTTTCATGATGCACTGCTCACGGAGCTTGCTCCTGTTGGGTGTCCCAGCCACCACCGAGCGCCTGGTAGAGGCCGACCAGCGCCGAAAGATTCGCCAGACGGACCTGCGCCTGCGTGTCCTGTGCAGTCAGCAAGGTCGTTTCGGTGGTGAGGACGGTAAGAATGTTGATGGTTCCCGCATGGAACTGCGCCTGCGAGAAATCGTAGGCACGCTGCGCCGATGCGGTGGCGCGTTCCTGCCGTATCAGCTGCTCGGCAGTCTGATGCACCTGCGTCAGCGAATCCTGCGTGTTGTCGAACGCCGATATCACCGCCTTGTGGTAGTCGGCGAGCAATTCCTGGTAGCGCCCCTTGGTCTGCGCGTACTGGCCGGCGAGCAGACCGCCTTCGAAAATGGGCTGGGTAAGGCTCGCGCCGAGATCGAAGATGCGACTGCCCGGCTCGAGCAGCGTCGACAGCGCCAGGCTTTCCACACCGCCCCCGGCGGTGAGCTGGATGGTGGGAAAGAAGGCGGCGCGCGCCGCGCGCACATTGGCGTTGGCCGCGATCAGCTGCGCCTCGGCCGAGGCCACATCGGGGCGGCGCGTGAGCAGTCCCGCCGGCAGCCCGGTCGTCACCGCCGGTGCCGTAATCTGTTGGAGCGTCCCATCTCCCAGCTTGAGTTCCTCAGGGCCGACGCCCAGCAGGATGGCGAGCGCCACCAGGTTATGGGACAGCTGGGCGCGCAGCGCCGGCACCATCGCGTCCTCGGTGTCGACCTCGGCCTGCTGTTGGGCGACATCCAGCGCAGTAGCGGTGCCGACACTCTGCTCGAACTGCAGTCCGCGCAGCGTCTGGCGCTCGTTGGTCAGATCGTTGGTGGCGACCGTGATGCGATCGCGCAGCGACAGTATCGTGAAGTAGGTCGTTGCCACCGAGGCGAGCATCGACAGCTGCACGGTCTCACGGTCGTAGCGGCTGCCCGCATCCTGTGCCAGGGCCGCGGCGCGCAAGGCCGCATTGTGACCCCAGAAGTCCAGCTCGTAACCGGCGGTCAGGGAGGCGGTGAATGTATTCACCGTCAGAGGATTGCCGGGTGGCTGCGGCAGGATCTGGCGGGTGCGGACCGGCGAGAAATTGCCCCCGAGCGTCGGCAGCAGTGGCGCGGTTGCGATGCGCACCTCGGCATCGGCCTGCTGCACCCGCGCGACGGCCGCCTTCAGATCATCGTTGGCCAGCTCCGCCGCGTTGATGAGACGGTTGAGCTCGGGGGAGCCGAAGGCGACCCACCACTGTGTGTCCGGCCATCCGGAATTCTCCGGCGCAGTCGGACCCGTCGGCGCCGACTCCTGTGTCACCGGCGTCCAGGTTGCCGGGGCCGGGATATCCGGGCGGTGGTAGTGCGGGCCCAGGTTGCATGCGCCAAGCAGCAGTGTGCCCGCCACCGCGAAGGTTCGGGCGGCCAGAGTGCGAAGGCCGTGGGATGCGGTCGAATCAGTCATTCGGTTTGAAATTTATGCCGTGGCGCGAAGATGCGCCCCGGGCGAGGCTGCCCGAGGTTACGCCAGCGCCATTCTGAAAGCGTACGAGTTCATACAGACTGGCCGGATTATTAAAATCCGTTAATTAGCAGTGCACGACCCGGACTTCAATCACGGATCGCGAAGCGTTTCCTTATCAACAGATGGCAGCAGCACGGCCAGGACGCCCACCAGTGGCAGCCACGCGCAGACCCGGTAGACATATTCGATGCTGGTCGAATCCGCCAGCGCGCCCAGCACCGCGGCGCCGATGCCGCCCATGCCGAAGGCGAAGCCGAAGAACAGCCCGGCCACCGTGCCGGTCTTGCCCGGCATCAATTCCTGCGCGTAGACCACGATGGCGGGAAATGCCGAGGCCAGGATGAACCCGATCGGCAACGTGAGCGCCACCGTCCAGAACAGGTTGGCGTGCGGCAACACCACAGTGAAGGGCAGCACGCCCAGAATTGAGATCCAGATGACAATTTTGCGGCCGAAGCGATCGCCGAGCGGGCCGCCGAAGATGGTGCCGAGCGCGACCGCGCCGAGAAAGGTGAACAACATGATCTGCGCATCGCGTACGTCGACGTGAAAATGCTCGATCAGATAGAAGGTGTAGTAGCTGGTGAGGCTCGCCAGGTAGAAATACTTGCTGAAGATCAGCGCCAGCAGCACGCCGATCGCGCCGCGCACCCGTGCGGGACTCAGGGCCGTGGTGGCGTCAGCCGTGCGCGTGCGCGGTCCCAGTCGCGCCAGTCCATGCACCCGCGCCCAGTGCCCGACCTGGGTCAGCACCACGATTCCCACCAGTGCGCACAGGCCGAACCATGCGACCGCCCCCTGGCCCAGCGGCAGCACGATGAAGGCCGCCAGCAGCGGACCGATCGCCGACCCCACATTGCCGCCGACCTGGAAGATGGACTGCGCCAGGCCGTGCGCACCGCCGGAGGCCATGCGCGCGACGCGCGAGGACTCGGGGTGGAAAACGCTCGAGCCGGTGCCGACCAGTGCCGCCGCGACCAGCAGCAGCGCGAAGGTGTGCGCCGCGGCGAGCAGCAGCAGCCCGCACAGCGTGAAGCCCATGCCGACCGCGAGCGAGTAGGGCTTCGGCTTGCGATCCGTGAACGCGCCGATGATGGGTTGCAGCAGCGATGCGGTGATCTGGTAGGTGAAGGTGAGCAGCCCGATCTGCACGAAGGAGAGCCGGTAGGAACTCTTCAGCATCGGATAGATCGCCGGAATCAGCGACTGCATCATGTCGTTCAGCAGATGGCTGAAGCTGATGGCCAGCAGTATCGACATGGCCGTTTTGTGCGCGGCCTGGGTGGGCGTGACGGCTTCTGAAGTGGCGTTCAATTCAAGGGCACCTTCGGCGCGCCCGACGCGATCAGGCCGTAGCGCTGATGGGCTCCACCGTGACATTGACGGACAGTTCGTGACTGCCGCCTCCGAGGATGATTCCACGCAATGGCGAAACGTCCCCGAAATCACGTCCCCATGCGACGGCCACGTGCTCGGTTCCCACCCAGCAATCGTTCGTGGGATCGAGCTCGATCCAGCCGAACGGTGGACTATACACCGCGACCCAGGCATGTGAGGCGCCGCCGCCGATCAGGGGTGGATCCCGGGCAGGTTCCCCGCCCGGCGCAGTCGTCGGCTCTGCGGTTGACTCCGGGGCCGGCACCGGAATTGGCGCCGCAACTGCCGCCGCAACCGCCGCCGGCGTCTTCCCGGCCACCGCGGCCGGCTCCGGCGCAGGGTACATGCGGATGTAACCGCTGACGTAACGGGCCGCAAGGCCGCGCGAGCGCAGGCAGGCGATCATCAGGTGTGCGAAGTCCTGACACACGCCATGGCGCTTCTCGAGCACCTCCATGAGCGGCGTCGAGATGTTGGTCTTGCCCGGGGCGTACTTGAGCTCGCGATGCAGGGTGTGCATCAGGTCACTGGCGCAGCTGAGGATCGCCCGGCCGGGGGCGAAGCACTCGGCGCCGAAGTCGGTGAAGGCGCGCTTGACGCGCACGTACGCGGATTCGTGGCGGAAGCGGCAGATATCCAGATTCGCGCGCGCCGGCCAGTGACCGTGGTAGGCGAGGTTGCTGGCGACCCGTTCCCAGGGATGGGTCTCATCGGCCGGCACGGCTGGTCGCGGATACACCTCGACCAGCATGTCCGTGGTCACGGTCAGGCGGCGATGGCGGCTCTGGAACTCGACACGGGTCACGGGATTGCCGAACGCATCGATCTCATCACGCCGATGGGTGGGTGCGGGAGAGATATCGAGTGCATGTTCCAGGCATTGCTGGTAGGGCGCCGGTCGCGGCACCAGGTGCAGCAGATGCTGGGAGTGCACGACGTTGCCGGCGTACTGGTAATCCGTTTCGTGGGTGATGTGATAGCGCGCGCGCCCGCTCATGTGGCGAGCGCCTGCGAGTCCAGACTGGTATGCGAGAAGTGGCGCATCGAGAGCCGGTCGGAGAACTGTGCCGCCGCGGTCGCGAGCTGCTGCAGGCGCGTGGCCAGGTGCAGGCGCGCGGCGCTCGCGGCCGGACCATCACCCTCGAGGACCATGAGCTGCGAATCGGTCAACGACGGAATGGCCTCATTCAGCATGTCGCCGCCTTCCTGCTGCAGGACTTCGGCGAGGCGGCGCATGTCGCGCGCGATCGCATACCACTGGAAGGCGATGGCGCGCGGATGCTCGGCATCACGGATCAGCAGGTCCAGCGTCGGCCCCAGGCGCGGTGCGGCAACATAGCGCGGACGGTAGATACGCAGGCTGTCGCAGGCGTTGAGCAGCCATTCCACGTGCCCATGCTGTTTGGCGGTGTCGACCGAGAGGTGTCGCACCAGCAGCCGGGCCACGAAGTGCAGGCGCTCGAGCCTGCGACCGATGCGCAGCAGGCGCCAGCCGGCATCCTGGGTCATGTCATCCAGTGCGAAGCCTGCCAGCGCCGCCAGCGACAGCAGCAGCCGATCGAGGGTCTGACGCGGCGCCTCGCGCGCGACCACGCCCTCGTGCAGCTGCTGCTGCAGGCTCGAAACGGCCTGCCAGCAACCGGCCGACAGCCGGCTGCGCACCTGCGAGGCGCACCAGTTGAGGCGGCGGATGTCGGCCACCAGGCCGAGCGGATCGCCTTCATCATTGAGACTGGTCATGGGATCGACGTCATTTGCGATCACGTCCAGTTCCTGGCACATGCGCACGCCGGAGCGCCAGACCTGGGGATCCACGCGCACCGCGAGCGTGGCGCGCAGCAGACCGGCCTTGTCCTCGCAGCGCACCGTGTAGCGGCCCATCCAGTAGAGGTTCTCGACCAGCCTCGAGGGCGTCAATTCACGACGGGTCGTGGCGCGGAGCGGGCCCGAGCTGACCTCGGGCACCGGCTGCGCCGGGCGCTCGGTGTCCGGCAAAACCCAGATGTCCTTGCTCGCACCGCCACGCTGCGTGGTCACGGCATTGATCGAAGCATCGGTCGCGACCCGCGCGAGGCCGCCGGGCATGACGATGCGACCCTCGTCGGTGGCGAAGGCGTAAACGCGGATGGTGACGGCCTTGGCCGCGAAGCCCGAGACGCCATTGCCACGCAGCACCGGCGCCTGCGACAGCGCGAGATGTTCCTGCGCCACGTAGGCGTAGGGTCGGGTGCGCAGGCGGGTGATCATGGCTTCGCGCGCCGGACCGACCAGGGCGCGGCCGAACACTGCCTCGAAATGCTGATTCGGGTAGGCCGGGCGGATCACAAGGTCGTTGAGGTTTGCCAGCACGTACTCGAGCGCCGGCTCCTCCCCGCACCACCAGGTCGCAACCGACGGCAGGATCAGCGATTCCCCGAGCAGCCGCTCGGAGACCCCGGGGAGAAAGCCGAGCCACGCCGCCGACTCGAGCACGCCGGTGCCGAGCGCATTGGCGACCACCACGCGCCCGGCCCGCACGGCACCGAGCAGACCCGGCACGCCCAGGGCCGAATCGCTGCGCAGTTCCAGCGGGTCGCAGAAGTCATCGTCCAAGCGACGCAGAATGGCGTGGACTCGCTTCAGTCCCGCGAGGGTCTTCAGGTAGACGGTATCGTTGCGCACCGTGAGGTCGGTGCCTTCGGACAGCGCGACACCCAGCTGTCGTGCCAGGTAGGCGTGTTCGAAGTAGGTTTCGTTGAACGGTCCCGGGGTGAGCACCACCGCGAGCGGACTCTCGCCCGGATCGACGGTCTCGAGCAGCCGCATGCGCAGGGCCGTGAAGAAGCCACGCAGCTTGCGCACGTCCAGGTCACGGATCGGATCGGGCAGCACCTGTTCGATGATCTCGCGATTCTCGAGCGCATAGCCGGCTCCGGATGGCGCCTGGGTGCGATCGCCGAGCACCCACCAGCGGCCATCGGGTGCGCGCGCCAGGTCCACCGCGTAGATGTGCAGCCAGGTGCCTCCCGGCGGCACGATGCCATGCGCCGGCCACAGGAAATTCGGATGCCCGAAGGCGAGTTCGGCCGGCACGACGCCCTCGGCGATCAGGCGCTGGGGACCGTAGAGGTCGGCGAGCAGCGCATCGAGGACCCGCGCCCGCTGCGCCACGCCCTGTTCGATCTCGCGCCACTCGGCGGCCGAAATCATCAGCGGCAACGGGTCGAGGGCCCAGGGCCGGTCGGCGCCCTTCGGGTCGGCATAGACGTTGTAGGTCACGCCGTTCTCGGTGATCAGTCGTCGGGTCAGTTCGATGCCGCGTCGGGTCACATCGGCGCCGGCCTCGTTCCCCAGGCGTTCAAACAATGCTCGCCAGTGCGGACGGATCGCACCGGTGGCATCCAGCAGTTCGTCATAACGACGCGCATCGGCCGAATAGCCGCCCAGGTAGGCGGCTCCGGGGAAGGAGGCGGGTCGGACGATGCTTCTCATAATCAAAACCGTCGCAGGCGTCGAAGGTCGTCAGCCGCGGCGCAGATCCAGCGTGAATGGTAGTTCGGTGGAGATTTCCTCGGGCGGCGCCGTAACGCGGCCCGGGGTGTGGCCCATCCGGAAGAAGCGCGCCCGACGCCGGCTTTCCGACTCGAACGCATTCACGGGGAAAGTTGCGTAATTGCGGCCGCCTGGATGCATTACATGATACTGACAGCCTCCCAGAGACCTTTCCATCCACAGATCCCGCAGATCGAAGGTCAGCGGCGCATGCACGGGAATGGTCGGATGCAGCGCGTTCGGCGGCTGCCAGGCACGGTAGCGCACGCCGGCGACGAACTCGCCGGCGCGACCCGTCGGGCGCAGCGGCATACGTCGATTGTTGCAGGTGATCGCGTAGCGATCCGGGGCGAGCCCCGTCACCTTCACCTGCAGCCGCTCCACGGATGAGTCGACATAGCGGACGGCGCCGCCCGGCGCGCCTTCCTCACCCATCACGTGCCAGGGCTCCAGGGCCTGGCGCAGTTCGAACTCGGCGCCGAAGGCCGAGAAGTCCCCATACTTGGGGAAGCGGAACTCGAAGTGCGGCGCGAACCACTGCACCTTGAGGGCGTGGCCGGCAGCGTTCTGCTCGGCAATGACGTCCGCGAAATCCTGTTCCACGAAGTACGGCAGCATGAAGCGGTCGTGCAGTTCGGTGCCCCAGCGTGCCAGCTTCGCCGGCTGGTAGGGCGTCTGCCAGAAGCGCGCCACCAGTGAGCGCAGCAACAGCTGCTGCGCCAGGCTCATCTGCGCGTGCGGCGGCATTTCGAAGGCGCGCAGTTCCAGCAGGCCGTTGCGTCCGGCTGGCCCATCCGGCGAGTACAGCTTGTCGATGCAGAACTCGGCGCGATGGGTGTTGCCCGTCACATCGGTCAGCAGATTGCGGAACAGCCGGTCCACGAGCCAGGGCGGGGATTGCTCGCCCGGCGCCGGCAACTGCTTGAAGGCGATCTCCAGCTCGTACAGCGAATCATTGCGCGCCTCATCGGTGCGCGGTGCCTGGGAGGTTGGTCCGATGAACAGGCCGGAGAACAGGTAGGAGAGCGACGGATGGTTGTGCCAGTAGGAGACGAGGCTGCGCAGTAGATCGGGCCGACGCAGAAACGGCGAATCGGGCGCCGTGGCGCCGCCAAGCACGAAGTGGTTGCCGCCGCCAGTGCCGGTGTGGCGCCCGTCGAGCATGAACTTCTCGCTCGACAGTCGCGACTGGTGGGCCTGTTCATATAAATGAGTGGTGCGGTCGACCAGTTCGCCCCAGTTCTCGGACGGATGGATGTTGACTTCGATGACCCCCGGGTCGGGGGTCACGCTGAAACGCTGCAACCGCGGATCCTTGGGTGGTTCGTAACCCTCCATGATCAGCGGCTGGTGCAGCGCCTCGGCCGCGCTTTCGACGGCCGCAACCAGTTCGAGGTAGTCCTCGAGCCGATCGGTCGGCGGCATGAAGACATAGAGCACCCCGTCGCGCGGCTCGGCGCACATGGCGGTGCGGGTGACCCACGCGGCGGATTCCTGCGGCTCCGGGACGCGGTTGGGGTCGATCGCGCGCCGCGTTCCCTCGCCCCCGGAGGTGCCTGCGGCCGCGCTCGTATCGGCGCGTCCGCCCCGTTCGGCGCGCAGATCATCGCGGACCTGCCGGCGGATGTCCGCCCAGGCGGCGAGCGGCGGGAATACCTGCATCGGATCCGGCACGTGCACGAAGGGATAGTCGCCGGGCTTCACCCACGGCAGCGAATCCAGGGGCAGCCGATAGCCCAGCGGCGAATCGCCCGGGATCAGGTAACAGCGCTCGTCGCGCAGGAACCAGGCTCCGGTCTGCCAGCGTACGCCCCCGGGATCGCGGCCCACGGGCAGCACGAAACCCACGGCCCGCTCGAGGCCATGTTCGAAGACGCGCGACAGGCGGGCGCGCTCCTGCGCATCCGCGAGGTTCGAGTCGAACGGATCGACGTTGCCTGGCAGCCGCCGTTCGCGCCACAGATAATAGAAGGCATCCTCGTATGCCGGGAGGATGTGCTCGGGCGTCAGGCCCAGGCGCTTGGCAACCATCGCCAGCAGCCGCTGCGCGCTGTCCGCGGATACGTCGTAGTCGAGATGTTCGTCGGCGAGCAGGTCCGTGTTGGTCCAGATCGGATCTCCGTCCTTGCGCCAGAAGCAGTTCAGCGACCAGCGCGGCAGGGGCTCCCCGGGGTACCACTTGCCCTGACCGAAATGCGCCAGTCCCTGTGGCGCATAACGGTTGCGGAGCCGGTGATAGAGCTCCGCGGCCAGGTGGCGCTTGTCCTCACCCAGTGCCGCCGTATTCCACTCCGGTCCGTCCGGATCATCGATCGAGACGAAAGTCGGCTCACCGCCCATCGTCAGGCGTACATCGAGCGCCGCGAGGTCGTTGTCGATCTCGTGACCGAGGCTCTCGATCTCGGCCCATTCCCCGGCCGTGTAGGGACGCGTGACCCGCGGCGCCTCCCAGATGCGATCGATGCGCATGTGGTGCTCGAATTCGACCTTCGATTCCTCGACCAGGCCTGAGACCGGCGCCGCCGAGGAGGGCTCGGGCGTGCAGGCGAGCGGGATGTGACCTTCGCCGGCGAGCAGCCCGGAAGTCGGATCGAAGCCGATCCAACCCGCTCCGGGCAGGTACACCTCGCACCAGGCGTGCAGATCCGTGAAATCGTGATCCGTGCCCGAAGGACCGTCGAGGGATTTGACATCAGCGACGAGCTGCACGAGATAGCCGGAGGCGAAGCGTGCGGCGAGACCCAGATGACGCACCAGCTGCACCAGCAGCCACGAGGAGTCGCGGCAGGAACCGGACTTGTTCTCCAGCGTCTGTTCGGGAGTCTGCACTCCCGGTTCCATGCGGATCAGATAGCGGATGTCGCGTGACAGGGAACGGTTCAGCTCCACCAGGAAGTCGACGGTACCCAGGTCCTTGCGCGGAATGGCGGCGAGATAATCCTTGAGGTGCGGCGTCAGTGGCAGCTTCGCCAGGTATGGCGCGAGGTCGCGCTGCTCACCTGCTTCGTATTCGAATGGGAAACGCTGCGCGTACGGCTCGAGAAAGAAATCGAAGGGATTGAGCACCGCCATCTCGGCGACCAGATCGACCTCGATGCGCAGCTCCGTTGCAGGCTCGGGAAAGGTCAGCCGCGCGAGGTAGTTGGCTTCCGGATCCTGCTGCCAGTTGACGAAGTGGCCGGTCGGCGCGACCTTCAGCGAATAGGCGAGGATGCGGGTTCGGCAATGAGGTGCCGGACGCAGTCGCACCACCTGAGGCCCCAGGGCTACCGGGCGGTCGTAGCGATAATGGGTGACGTGGTTCAGGGCGATGTGAATGGACACTTAGGCCTCCGGCGCGGTTCGAGCGCGCATTATACGGGTCGCGGGCACTTCCCCGTTCGCACCAATTTGGCACATTGCGCACCAAGTAACAGCGATTGCGTCGTATTGTTTGAATGGCGTGCGCCGGCGCTGGTATGTTGCTCCGACTCCGAGCCCGTCGAGATGACATGCGCATTGACTGGACCTCGTATTCCGCGCCCGGACTGCACGATGAGCTGATCGGCCCAGGCGGAGGTGCGCGCGTCGCCGGTCGTGCGCTCGCCCGCTACCTCACGGAACTCGGCGGCCGGGAGATCGGGGTGCGCCAGCAGGCCGCCGAACTGGCCATCAAGGCCATGGGCATCACCTTCACGGTCTACCACGAACAGGGCGGCTCGATCGACCGTTCCTGGCCGCTCGACATCGTCCCGCGCACCATCACGCGCAAGGAGTGGAACCGCATCGATGCCGGGCTGCGACAGCGCGTGGCCGCGATCAACCGCTTCATCGACGACATCTATCACGAGCAGCGCATCATCGCCGACGGCATCCTGCCGATCAGCATCATCGCCTCCTCGCGCAACTTCCGGCCGAACTGCATGGGGGTGACACCGCCGGCGCGTTGCTGGGCCCACATCTGCGGCTCGGATCTGATCCGCGGCAGCGACGGCACCGTGTTCGTACTCGAGGACAACCTGCGGGTGCCTTCCGGCGTCTCCTACATGATCGAGAACCGCCAGGTCATGAAGCGGGTGTTCCCGGAACTGTTCGATAGCGCCGCGATCCTGCCGGTGGATGATTACCCGGGGCAGCTCTACGACATGCTGGCGGCGCTCTCGCCACGTCCGCAGGAGCGGCCGGAGGTGGTGGTGCTCACGCCGGGGATCTACAACTCCGCCTACTTCGAACACGCCTACCTCGCACGCCAGATGGGCTGTGAGCTGGTCGAAGGCCGCGATCTCGCGGTGGGCGATGATGACTGCGTGTACATGCAGACGACCCGCGGCTCGCAACGCGTCGATGTGATCTACCGGCGCATCGATGATGACTTCCTCGACCCGGAGGCATTCCGCGCCGATTCGACCCTGGGCGTGCCGGGACTGATGCGCGCGTGGTCGAAAGGCAAGGTGGCGCTTGCGAATGCGCCGGGTGCGGGCGTCGCGGACGACAAGCTCGTCTACACCTATGTCCCGGACATGATCCGCTACTACCTCGATGAGACGCCGATCCTGCCGAACGTGCCCTCGTGGCGTTGCGGCGAGCCCAAGGAGCTCGAACACGTGCTCGCGCACCTCGAGTCACTGGTGGTGAAGCCGGTGGATGGCTCGGGCGGCTACGGCATGCTCATGGGTCCGATGTCCACGCAACGTGAACGCACGCAGTTCGCCGCCCAGCTCAAAGCGGCACCACGCAATTTCATCGCGCAGCCGGTCATCACGCTCTCGACGGTGCCGACCTTCGTCGGCGATCGGCTCGAGCCACGGCACGTCGACCTGCGCCCCTTCATACTCAGCGGGCCCTCGACCTATGTGACGACCGGGGGACTCACGCGCGTCGCGCTGCGCAAGGGCTCCCTGGTGGTGAATTCATCCCAGGGCGGTGGCAGCAAGGACACCTGGATCGTCGATACCGAGGTATAGCGCACCGTGCTTGCAAGGGTTGCCGAAAACATCTATTGGCTGGCGCGCTACCTGGAGCGTGCGGAAAACACCGCGCGACTGATCAGCGTCAACGCCAACCTCCTGCTGGACCTGCAGCGCGGGTACGAACTCGGTTGGCTGCCGCTGGTCGACATCACCGGCAGCCGCCACGTGTTCGATGCGCAGAAGCACCGCAGCGATGAGCGCGAGGTCGTGCAGTTCCTGCTCGCGAACGCCGAGAACCCGGGCTCGATCAGCGCCTCGCTGAATTCAGCGCGCGAGAACGCGCGCACGCTGCGCGACATCCTGCCGACCGAAGCGTGGGAAATCCTCAACGAGTTCTTCCTGGAATTCACCGCGCAGCTGCCGGCGGGGTTGAACCGCCGCACGCGCTTCGAGTTCCTGAAGCGCATCGTGCTGGTGTCGCAGACCCTGGCGGGGGTCCTCGATGGCACGATGAGCCGCACCGATGCCTACACCTTCATGATGCTGGGACGGAACCTGGAACGCGCCGACATGACCAGCCGCATCGTCGATGTGCGCTCGGCGCAGATTCTGCCGGCCGCCGCGCCGGATCTGGGTCCGTTCCAGACCATCCAGTGGATCAGCGTGCTGCGTTCGCTGTCCGGGCAGCACATGTACCGGCAGACGCGCCGGGCGCGCGTCACGCGCGTCGAGTCCTTGGATTTCGCGCTGCGCGATGAGGAGTTTCCACGTTCCTGCATGTTCTGTCTGCGGCAGATCGAGCTGTACCTGCGCACGCTGACCCGCAGTTCCGGAGTCCTCGACACCCTGGCCGGCGCCCACCGGTTCCTGGCGCAGGTGAGTTTCACGGAACTCGATCAGCAGGGGCTGCACCAGCTGATCGATCACCTGCAGGTGTACCTCATCGGGGTCCACGCCAGTATTGCGCAGGCCTATTTCCCGGCCTTGCCCGGGAATGCCCGGCGGCCGATGCCGCAATCCCAGGCGCAGGACGGCGGCAGCACGCTGCCGCTATTCGCGGACGTGCCCTGACCAGGCCACGCTCACCTGCGCCGCGACTTCCTCGGGCGTGAGCGTACCCACCATGATGCTGCGATCCGTCGCCTTCAGGGGGCCGTAAAGGGTCGGATCGGTGACCTGGAACAGGCCGACCGTTGGGGTGTCGGTGGTGCTCGCGAGGTGCATCGGGCCGGCATCGGCCGAAACGAACATGCCCAGGGTCTGGATGGCTGCCGTGAGTCCGCGCTGAGAGGGCAGGTGCAACGCCGCAAAGTCCGGCACGGTCGGTAGGGCGCTGGTCGCCGGCAGGAACTCCACCGGCAGCAGCTCCGGATGCAGCGCCAGGAGCGCCGTCCAGAAGCGGCTCCACCATTGGGGCGGCAGCGTCTTAAGACCCGTCGCATGCGCGAAGTAGCCGATCCGCGGCCGATCCGCGCCCGTCGCAACGGGCGTTGCGCCTGCGAGCGCCGTATCGATTGCCACGCGACCCGCGGCGATCTCCTGGGCCGAAAGTGGCAGCCACAGGCGGATCGCATCCGGTTCCCAGGGCGCTCCCAGGGCCGTTGCCACCAGGTAGGCGGCCTGCCGGCCCTGATGCATGGTCTGCCGGGGCAGGGGTATCGCATGGGTCAGCGCCGCCCACTGCGAGGGGTTGTTGAAGCCGAGCCGGAAGCGGGCGCGGGTCGCCGACAGCAGCAACCGGCCACTGGTCGAAAAGGGCGTCGGATCGATCGCCAGGTCGTAATTCGTGGTACGCAGCAGGCGCAGGGCACGCAGGTACTGCGCAATGATGGCGCGGCCCTTGTGCGGAAAGAGGATCACCTGGCGCACGCCCGGCATGCCGGCGAGCAATGTGGCCGCATGCGGGTAGGACACCGCGATGTCGATCTGCGCCTCGGGCAGCAGCGCATGCAGGCGTTCGATCATCGGGGTCAGGAACAGGGTATTCCCCAGCCGCCCGTTGATGCGGCCGATGAGCACCGAATGAATCTCCCGTGGCTCGAGACGGGTCGCGACACTGCGCCGGCCGATCAGCCGCTGCAGGACCAGCCCCAGCCGGTAGCGCCACAGCCCGCGCAGCTCGCGCAGGTGGGCCCGTATCTGCGCGCCGACCCGCGGCACGGATCCGAAACTCAATGCGACTGCGGTTCCTGGCCGGGCTTCGGATCGGACATGGGGAAGGTCTGCGCACCGGACGGGGCAGGCGCCGGCACCGGAGCGGGCGGTGGATTCACCGGGGCCATCGGCACCGGCGCGGCCGTTCCGGTGCTGCGCGCGACAGTGTCCAGGTAGCGCTTGGCGATGTCACTGTTGGTCCGCACGGTGCCGTTGATGATGTCGTATGCGTTGACC
>Ga0302314_10012289_pt1 | contig 14840 bp, 14 predicted proteins | sample III_Palsa_N2_3_FD_200533 | JGI IMG/M metagenome (GOLD analysis project Ga0302314, IMG submission 200533) | Peat permafrost microbial communities from Stordalen Mire near Abisko, Sweden - III_Palsa_N2_3 | ecosystem: Environmental > Terrestrial > Soil > Palsa > Peat permafrost | place: Sweden... | reverse complement strand
TACCAGCCGGTCATCCGCGAGCGGCCGGGCATCGGAGACCTCGCCGCGCCAGTCCGTCAGGGCCTCGGCCTCCCCGCCGCCGAGCCGTATCCGGTGCAGCTGACGGGAGCCGGCCCGATCGGACAGGAAAAACACCGACGCCGAATCGGGCGCCCAGCGCGGACGGAAATCTGCCGCCGTGCCCGCGGTCAGCTTCCACGGCGGCGAGCCGCCGTCAACGGCGGCCACCCAGAGCGCGCACAGACGACGCTCTTCCCGGCGGCCGACCGGGGCGACGACGTAGGCAACCCAGCGGCCGTCCGGTGAGATCACCGGCTGCGACGGCACGGCCCCGTCCACCACCGTCTCCGCACTCAGCTCCGGAGTGTCTTCACTCACGCAACGCACCTTCCGGCAAGCATCCGCACAATCAGTAGCAAAGATGCTGCCACAGCGGCCTTCCAAGCTTCGCAGGCTCTGCCGACTCAGGCGCGCATCCCGCCGGGCTTTTCACGGACCGCATGGTCACGTGGTCCGGATATTTTCGGGCTCCCGGTGCAACCCGCGGACCGGCTCGCCGGTGCTCCCTTTGGCGGCGGTCGCCGCCAGGCACATAGGCGCAGGTACGGAGGTGGCATGACGAAAGCGGATGACTTCGACATCTTTTACGCCGCGACCTCACGCAGGCTTGTCCGCCAGATATTCGCGATGACCGGCGATCTGAGCGAGGCCGAGGACGCGGTCCAGGAGGCGTACATACGCGCGTGGCGGCGATGGCCGCGGATCCGCAACTACGAAGATCCGGAAGCGTGGCTTCGCGTGGTCGCCTACCGGATCACCGTGAATTCCTGGCACAAGGCCAGGAACAGGCTGACCGCCCACCGGGCCGGCCGGCAGCGTGAACTGGCGGGTCTGTCCCCGGACCTGGTGGCGCTGGTCAGCGCGCTGCGGAAGATCCCCGAGACCCAGCGCCGCGCCATCGTGCTGCGTTACCTGGCGGGGCTGTCAGTCGAGGAGATCGCACACGAGACGGGTGCGCCAATCGGGACCGTGAAGGCGCGGCTGGCCCGCGGCCGCAGGGCGCTCGCACCGCTCGTCTCCGAGTCCGACGACAGCCCCCAGCCAGGCGTGGCCATCGCGGTAGCGCACGAGTGATTCGACAGAGAGGAACACGTTCATGCCTGAGACGTTCAGCACCCAGCTCGCCGGACTCGCCGGATACGCGGACCGCAACGCCAGCCTTGCCCCCGCCGCGGCGCTGCGCGGCCGGGGCAACCGGCGAACCCTGCGGCGGCGCGGCGGCGCAGCGGCCCTGCTCGGCGGCGGCGCGCTAGCCATCGCCATCAGCCTCGGCGTCACCAACACCGGCGTCGTGATGCCCGCGCGCTCAACCGGATCCTCGTCGACGGAGTCAGTACCGTCGCCGGGGTCAGTACAGCTGACCGCCGACCAGACGACGGTACTGGCGAAGGCGCACGTGACCGAGGCCAACCTGGCAGTGCTGAAGAAGATGCACCTGACCCCACTCCAGATCAAGGCACTGGGCGTGGCGTACCGGACGGCGCAGCAGATCGCCGGAGCGGGGGGCAGCGATGAGCAGCTGACGGTCGCCCAGATCGCGTCGGTCGTGAAAGCGAAGCTGACCGTAGCCCAGCTCGCGGCACTCGGCTACGCGAACATGACCGTCGCCCAGATCGAGGCAATCGCGAAGGCTGACCTGACAGCGGCGCAGCTGGCCGCGCTGGGCGGGTAGCGGCACCGCCGTCGTTGCTGGTGCACACGAACAACACCCTCTGCCGGGCGGCACCGGGCACAGCTACCCGCCCACTGCCGACCGCGGGCGCGGTGCCCAGGGCTGGGTGCAGCGGCGGTGGCGCCGCGGGGCGACGCCCGTGTCCCTGGCGGTGGTGCCGCTCATGCCAGTCGCATCCGTAACGGTTCCTTCACGTACAGCGAGTAGCTTCGCCGCGGGCTCATAAAACGGGAGGTGAGGTGTGCCGTGCTAACGCGAACCGAGCGCGACCGGACGAGGAAGCACCGGTTGAAGAGGGTCTTTCGGCTACGGACGGTCCGGGTCGCCGGGGTGCTCGTGCTCGTGTTCGTTGTCTGGGTCGCTTTCTCTATCGGCCAGTCGCTGTTGTCCCCGAATGGCGGCAGCGTGTCATCCAAGCTGGCCGAATGGGCCCGCGACCACTACCTGGGACCCGTCGTCACGTTCGGCGAGTGGATGTCCTACAACCCGCCGAAGGTCGGCGGCAAGCCGGCCTTCTCCCTCGCCGTCCCGTCCGGCGAGGCGGTTGCGCCGTCGTCGAGGTCGGCCGAGTCCGTGGATAAGGCTAAGGCAAGCGGGTTCCAGGCCGTCGTACCAGGGACGCTTGCACCGCTTGCGGGCAAGGCACTGCCCGGTGAGGGCCAGTGGCGGGTGCTGGAAAAGGTGCACGGAGTGCCAGCGGTCTTCGGGACGTTCCTGCGGGACGCGACCTACACGTCGTACGTGAACGGGATCGTCTCTATGGACCAGCGGCTCGTCTCATTCGACCTGCACCCCGGCAGCGAGGATCCCGGCGGCAGCGGCTGGGGACCGGATTCGCAGCCGTGGATACCGCCGGGCTCGCGGACCGGACTGCTGGCCACTTTCAACGGCGGGTTCAAGCTCAACAGCGCGCAGGGCGGTTTCTATCTCAACGGGCACACGGCAGGAGCCCTGACAGCGGGCGCCGCATCGGTCGTCTACTACAAGAACGGCACGATCAAGATCGGCGCGTGGGATCAGACGGTCCGGATGGCCGCCTCGGTCGTCGGGGTCCGGCAGAATCTCAAGCTGATCGTGGATAACGGACGCGTCCCCGCAACGGTCAACCAGAATGTCGAGACGAGCTGGGGCGCGACGCTCGGCGGCGGATATTACGTCTGGCGGTCCGGGCTCGGAATTACCCGTGCTGGACGTGTCATCTTCGTCTACGGCCCGGCCCTGGACGTGCAGGACCTCGCGGATCTGCTGCAGCGGGCCGGCGCAGTGGAAGGCATGCAGCTTGATATCAATCCCTACTGGATGTCCTATGAGTACTACCAGGCCAACGGGCATCCGTCCGACCCGGCACCCGTGGCCCTGCTGCCAACACAGCAGCAGACGGCGTACCGCTATTACTCCCCGTACAGCCGGGACTTCACCGCGGTCTACGCCCGGTGAGCATCGCGCGATGGCTGGCCGCCGTGGTGCGTACGACTCGTCCCCGACAGTGGCCGAAGAATCTGCTGGTTTTCGCCGCGCCGCTTGCAGGGGCGACCGTCGGCCGGCCCGACGGCTTCGGTTACGCGTTGCTCGCCGCAGTCGCCTTCGGCTGCGCGTCCGCAGCGGTTTACCTGGTTAACGATGTCGTCGATGCCGAACGTGACCGGCGGCATCCAGTCAAACGGCATCGTCCGATCGCGTCGGGCGCGCTGTCGGGTGCGCACGCGATCGGGCTGGCGGTGCTCGCGGCGAGCTGCGCGGTCGCCATCGGTGCCGTGATCGGCGAGCCGCTGCTCGTTGCGTGCGCGATAGCGTACCTGTGCTCGTCGTTCCTCTACTCAGCGCGGCTCAAGCACGTCCCGTTCGTCGAGATGGTGCTGGTCGCAGTCGGGTTCCTGCTGCGCGTGCTCGGCGGGGCTTCGGCAACGCACGTCCGGCCCTCGGTCTGGTTCGTGCTCGTGTGCAGCCTCGGTGCGCTCAGCGTCGCGGTCGCCAAGCGCTATACGGAACTGACCAGCCTGGGCGGCGACGCCATCCGGCACCGGCCCGTGCTGCGCTGGTACCGCCCGCGGGTGCTCCGCGCCACCCAGGTCTCAGTCGGTGCCCTGCTGCTGGCCACGTACCTGATGTGGGCGTCCGGCGAGTCGGCCGGGACGCGCGCGTGGCACGTGGCCAGCGCACTTCCCCTGGCGCTGGCGCTGGCGCGGTTCGGCGCGCTCACCATGCGGCGGACCGTCAGGCAGGTAGAGGACATGATTACCAGGGACGGTCCTATGCTCGCCTGCGAGGTCGCGTGGCTGAGCCTGTTCTGCGCTGGCCTTTACGCGGGAGGTTGACGAATGAGGGTTCTGCTCCTTGGCGGCACGAGCGAGATCGGCCTGGCGATCCTGTCGGCGCTTGACCTGCCGCCTGACGCTGAGGTTGTGCTGGCTGGCCGCGACGTAACGCGCATGGAGGTAGCAGGGAAGACTCTGCCGTGCCGCCGTGTCTCAGCCGTCCCGTACGACGCGACGGACGTGGCGAGCCACCAGGCATTCGCGGACTCGGTCTGCGCGGGCGGCGCGCCCGACCTGGTGATCGCGGCGACCGGGGTGCTCATCCCGCAGCCGTTGGTCGAGGCGGACGTGTCCCTCGCCGCCGCGATGATCGAGATCAACTTGACCGGCCAGGTGACCACACTGCTGGCGTTGGGCTCTCATATGAAGGCCAGGGGGAGCGGGACCATCGTGTTGCTGTCGTCGGTGGCGGCGGTCCGTCCGCGTAAGTTCAACTCCGTCTACGGCGCGGCGAAGGCGGGCCTGGACGCGTTCGCCCGCGGTTACGCCGATTCGCTACACGGTGCGGGCGTGCGAGTTCTATTGGTCCGCCCGGGTTTCGTCATCGGCCGGATGACGGCCGGCATGACACCCGCGCCGCTCGCGACCACGCCAGAGAAGGTCGGGGTCGCGGTAGCCTCCGCACTGCGCAGGTCCGCCTCTGGGCTGGAGTCGCCGGTCTGGGTTCCCGCGCCATTGGGCGCCCTGGCGGCGGTGATGCGACTTGTCCCGCGCCGTATCTGGCGGAGGTTCGACCGTTGAACGGATTCAGAGCTGGTTACGCCGCGTTGATCGGTGGGCGCCGGCGCTCCGCGGATACCACGCGCGCATGCTGAGCAGCACCGTCACGCTGACCGGCTGGGGCCGTATTGCGCCGTCCACCGCCGAACTGGCAGAGCCGGCCAGCGACGCTGAGGCGTCAGCTCTGCTCCGGGCAGCGGGCGGCCGTGGGGTCGGTGCCATCCCGCGGGGGCTCGGGCGTAGCTACAACAACGCGGCGCAGTCCGCCGACGGGCTCGTAATCTCCACCGCCAGGCTCAACCAGATCATCAGTCTCGATCACGCGACCGGTGTCGCGGTCTGCGAAGCCGGGACCAGCCTGGAACAGCTGATGACCGCAGGGCTCCCGCACGGCTGGTTCGTGCCCGTATCGCCCGGCACCAGGCAGGTAACCATCGGCGGCGCGATCGCCGCGGACGTGCACGGCAAGAATCACCACGTCGCGGGCAGCTTCGCCAGCCATGTGCGCGAGTTCAGCCTGCTCCTGCCCTCTGGCGACTTGAAGACAGTCACGCCCGACGGCGACCCGGAACTGTTCTGGGCCACGGCGGGCGCTATGGGGCTCACCGGCCTCATCATGCGCGCTGCCGTGCAGCTCAAGAAGGTCGACACCTCGCTGGTCAAGGTCGACACGGTGCGGACGGGCGACATTGACGAGACCATGCGGGTGCTGGCGCAGCACGATAAGAAATACGGTTACACGGTGGCGTGGTCCGACAGCACGGCCACGGGAGCCAGTCTCGGTCGTTCCGTCGTCACCAGCGGAGATTTCGCCGCCCTCAGTGACCTGCCCGGGCCCCTCCGGAGCAAGCCGTTCCATTTCGACCCGCGCGCCCGTATCGGTGCGCCCGATGTGTTCCCTCCGGGACTGCTCAACCGGCACTCGATCCGCCTCGCAAACGAGCTCTGGTACCGGAAAGCGCCGAGGTTTCGCGAAGGTGAGATCCAGACGATCGGCCAGTTCTTCCACCCGCTGGACGGCATCAGGAACTGGAACCGGGTATATGGGCCCGGGGGGTTCCGGCAGTACCAGTATGTGCTGCCGTTCGGCGAGGAAGAGGCGGTGCGCCGTTCCTTCGAGATGGTCAGCGCGCTGCCCGCCCCGTCTTTCGTAACCGTGCTGAAGCGGTTTGGCGCCGCCGACCATGGGTTTTTGTCGTTCCCGCGACCCGGCTGGACCCTGGCACTCGACTTCCCGGCCCGCACGGCCGCCCTGCTTCCGCTGCTCGACCGGCTCGATCGGCTGGTCATGGAGCACGGCGGGCGGGTCTACCTGGCGAAGGACGGACACGTGGCCCGCCGTGCGTTCGAAGCGATGTATCCGCGCGTTGCCGAGTTCCGCAGGATCCGGGCTGAGATCGACCCGGCCGGGATCCTCGCCTCCGACCTCTCGCGGCGGCTGGACCTATAATGAGGTGGCGGGTTCCGAGTCGGTAAGTCCGGCATTGGAGCTGCGGTCCTGGTAGCCCCGGATGAGTTTCGCCGCCCGGGCGGCTTAGTTCCAGTCGTCTTCGTTCGTGGGGATGCCGCTCGGCAACGGCAGGAACGGCCTGCGGTTCGCAGCCGAGCAGCGCCCGCGCTCGTGGAGGTGAAACTCCGGCTCGAAGACCAGCAAGGCACTGCGGACGAAACGCACAGTGCCGTCGGGGTGGCTGCAGGCACCGCGCCGGTTGACCAGGGCCGCCCAGCGTTCGACGTCGCCGCGGGCACCTCGGCGGGGCCTCGGCCCGGCCAGTTCCGCCAGGGTCGCCGCGATCCGGGGCAGCCCGTTCAGACACGGGCCGCACTGCCCGGCGGACTCTGCGGCGAGGTAGCCCGCCACCCGTGCGGTCTCGGCTACCCCGCAACGGTCAGCGGGAAGAGCGGCCAGGACGCCCGCCCCGACGGCGGCGCCCAGCGCGCGCAGCGACCCGTTGTCCAGGGTAAGCCGCGCGTCGGGTGCCAGCCAGCTTCCGTGGTAACCCCCGACCAGCCAGGCCTGCGCTTTTTCTTCCGAGGCGAGCAGCGCGGCCAGCGGCGTCCCGAGCGCCGCCTCGGTGACCCGGCATGCGCCGGACGCGGGGTAGCAGGAGGTGAGCACGCTCCCTGGCTCTGCGGAAGTGCCGAGGGCGCGGAACCAGCGCGGGCCGTAGCGGGCGATAAGCGCCAGGTGTGCCAGTGTCTCCACGTTCTGCACCAGGGTGGGCTGGCCGCCAAGCCCGTGCTCGGTCACCCGCGGCGGGGTGAACACCGGTATGGCGGGGCCGCCGCCAAGCCGGTTGACCACCGCTGATTCCTGGCCGGCGAGGAATCGTGGCGGCGTATCAGCGAGGGTTACGCCGATTAGGTCCTGACCGCCGGCCGCGCGTTCGCGCAGCGCCCGCCAGATGCCGGCCGCCGCTCCCTGATGCAGGTACAGGTACGCCTCGCTCGCGCCGACGGCCTCGGCGGCGAGCTGCAGCCCGTCCAGGATAAGGTGCGGGGCGGCCCGGATCAGCGTCTCGTCCTTGCGGCTGGCAGGCTCGCTTTCAGCCCCGTTCGCCACTACTACCTTCGGGCCGCGGGCCGCCGCGACGATGGCTAGCTTGCGGTGCGCGGGGAAGGCCGCGCCGCCTCGACCGGTCAGGCCGGATGCTTCCACGTCACCGATCAGCGCGCCGTGACGCCGGCGGTACGGCACTGGCCCCAACCTCGCCAGGTGCCTGCGCAGGTCTTCCGGCTGGCGCGGCAGCAGCCGGGGAAGCCCGCCCTGGAAGGCACTAGGCCACTGGCCGGCAGGCTCACGCGCGGCCCCGGTCACCGTGACGTCGGCTCGCGAATGGCACGGTCTGGCCCACGCGAGTTCTCCGCATGCTGAGCTAGCACGGCCGTCACCCGAGCAGCCCGAGGTGGCTGGCGCGCCGCAGTCACCAGCCGCCAAACCGTTGCGGCGACGACCAGGACCGCGCACCCGGCGGCCATATCGAACAGCCAGCCCTGCCGCAGGTCCTTGCTTGCCCCCAGGCAGTGCGCGAACGCCACCGGCCAGCTGAGGTAGGCCAGCAGGTGAACCGGCCGCCACCAGCGCCGGGGCAGGCGCCCGCGGGCCAGGCTGGTCAGGATGATCGCGATGATCAGATCCAGTGCGACGGCGCCTAGCCCCAGCCAGAACCGCTCGTATCCCGAGGCGAACGGGATCACCGCCGATACCAGCGGAATGTTGACGTAGCCGTCGAGCACCGCGGTCAGTACGTGCACGACGACGAAGGCCAGGCCAAGCAGCGAGAGATTGCGGTGCAGGCTGGTCACCGCGAACCCGGGCAGCCCGGGCAGTCGGCCTTTGCCCGTCACCAGTAGCCCCAGGACCAGCACAGCAGTGAACAAGAGCAGCGTGACGATACCGGTGGCCCGGCTGGCGTACCAGAACACCGTGGAACTGGTCACGTCAGGTGCCTCCCGATGTGACCTGGCCACCGCCCGAACCTGCGACCGGAGCGGCGCTAGGGCTCAAGCTGCTCGGCCCGGAGGAGGAATTGGCGGAACCGGTGCTCGCGCCTGACCGGCTTGCGGAAGGATCCGGGGCGGCTGGACGGTCCGGCACCGACGGCGTTGGCTTGGACGGCTTGGACGTTCGGTGCTGCGTCGGCCTGGGTGTCCGGGCAGACGGGCCGGCCGCGTGGGCCGATCCCGGCAGGATCAGGGCCACAGCGCCGGTGGTGACGACGCTGGCCGTGGTGACGGCTGTGGTGACCGAACGGATCCGGGCCTGGCCTTGCTCCCTGGCCTTGATCGCCCGGCGGGCGTTGTCACGGTTCGCACTGCTGAAGGTGGGCACGGTTGGTGAGGCTATGCAGGGATCGTGAAGAAAAGGTGACGCCGGGTACGTCACGGCAGCGGCGCTGAGTAGTCTCCGGGCATGCCAAACCAGTTCGCATCGCTTACCCGGATCGACTTCCGCCCGCAGCATGTTCAGCCGCGGCCGTCACGGCTTGTCCTGGCCACGGTCGCCGCCGTTGCCGGGTCCTTGGCCGCCGACGCGCTGCTCGTCGTGATCGCGCAGGCGGCGTTTCCCAGCACCAGGGGTTACGTACACTTCCAGTTCTCTGATTACGCCAAGCTGACGGTGATCGGGGTGATCATCGCGTGTGTGGCGTGGCCAGTGGTCACGCGGATCTCGTCCGAGCCCCGGTGGGTGTTTTTCCGCATGGCGATCCTGGTCACCCTGGTGCTTTGGCTGCCCGACGTCTACATCCTCTATCGCGGCCAGCCGGGTGACGCGGTTGCATTTCTCTTCCTGATGCACCTAGCGATCGCGCTGGTCACGTACAACGTGCTGGTGCACCTGGCCCCAGTGCGCCTTGCCCGGAGCGTTGCCCGGAGCCGGCCTGATCTCACTGACCTCGAACGCCGCTAGTTTCGGGCGGCGAGGGGACGCGGGCCGGTTCGGCTCGGCCGGGCTGGCAGCTCCGCCAGGACACCGCGAGCCGTGCACCACCCAGCGGTGAGTCTCCAACCTCCCAGCGGCCGCCGGTGGATCGGACCACCGAGTCCCCGATGGCCAGGCCCAGGCCGGCCCCCGAACCGCGCTCGGTGGCCCGGGAGAACCGGTCGAACAGCGTGGCCCGGCGCTCCGCCGGGATGCCCGGGCCGCTGTCCTCTACGGTCAGCGTGACCCGGTGTCCGGCCTGGGCGACCCCCACCCGGACCTGGCCGGCCGGGCCGGCGTAGCGGCAGGCGTTGTCGAGCAGCACCCCAGCCAGCCGGTCGATCCACTCTGGCGGGGCGCTGATCAGCGCGGGCTCGGCGGTGACGGCGGCGGTGACGGCCGGGCCAACCGACCGGAAGCGGTCGGCGCAGGCCTGGGCCGTGGTCGCCAGGTCGACCGGGCCGTCGTCCAGTCGGGGGGGCTCGGAGTCGAACCGCGCCAGCCAGAGCATGTCCTCCACCAGCCGACGCAGCCGCTCGCTTTCTCCGCTGATCCGGATCAGCGTGTCACGGTAATCGGCCGCCTTACGCGGACTAGATAGGGCGAGGTCGGTCTCCGCTCTGATCACGCTCAGCGGGGTACGCAGCTCGTGTGAGGCGTCCGCGGTGAACTCCAGTTGGCGGCGCCGGGACTGTTCCACCGGGGCCTGTGCCCGCAGCCCGATCAGCAGCGAGCCGGCGAACATGGCGAGCAGCAGGACCGGTCCGGCGGTGATCTCGCCGATCAGCAGCCAACGCTCAATCCGGTCGTCGCCGGCCTCGCTAAAGCCAACCACTAGCAGGTCAGCGCCGCTCCGGGACACCTTCAGGCGGAAGGGACCGGAGCCGCCCAGGGTCGCGGTGAGCGTCTGCCCGTTCCGCGCGCCGGCGGTCAGGCTGCCCGGCAGCGCCGGGGCACCTGGAGTGCGGGCGACGATGCGGCGGTCCGGTTCTACCAGCCAGCCAATGACCGGCGAGTCATCGCCATCGTCGTCATCGCCGTCGGACACGACGCCGGGACGGCTTAGCTGCTGGGCAACCTCGGCCGGATGTTTCTGCAGGTCGCCCACGCGGTCGCCGAGCCGGCCGTCGATCTGCGCCGTCAGGTGAGCGGAAACGACCAAGTTCAGCACGGTGACGCAGACCACGTACACGACCGCTATGGCCGCGGTGGTGACGGCGGCCACCTTGGCCGCATGGCCTATCTGCACGTCTTCACGCTGCGACGATCCGGTAGCCGACGCCACGGACGGTCTCGATGCGGACGGCGCCGCCGGTCAGTTTGGATCGCAGCCGGGCCAGATGCACGTTGATCGTGTTGGATCCGAAAGCGTCGGCCTCCTCGTCCCAGACGTGCTGGGCGATCATGCGCCGGTCGGCCACCCCGGGCGTCCGCCGCAGCAAGATCTCCAGGATGCCGAGCTCGATCCCGGTCAGGAGAGGCTGCCGGCTGCCACACCGCACCTCGCGCGATGCTGGGTCGAACGACAGTTCGCCGAGCACAAGCAGAGGCGGCCGGGCATCCGGCGGACGCCGCTGCAGGGCCCGCAGCCGGGCCAGCAACTCGCCGAAATCGAACGGCTTGATCAGATAATCATCTGCTCCCGCGTCCAGGCCGGCGATCCGGTCCTGCGGCATGTCCCGTGCGGTCAGCATAAGCACCGGCACCGCCGACCCCGACTGGCGCAACCGGGTCACCAGATCCAGGCCGGACAGCTTGGGCATCCGCCAGTCGATCACCGCCACCCCGTACTGGTAAAACCTCAGGTACGAGGCAGCGGTCTCGCCGTCAGGCACCAGATCGACGACATAGCCGTGCTCGCGCAGGCCGCGCGCCAGAACCGCGCCCAACCCCACGTCATCCTCGGCGACCAAGATCCGCACAGTCACCGAACCTACCTGCGTGGACCGGCCGGAACGGCCGTCTTCGGGAGACGCTGGTGCAGAGGGGCCCGCAGGCCGCTGTCCTCGTCACCTGATCAACCTCCCCGGCAGTCCACAGTTTCACTGAGTAGGTCTACCAGGCCAACATGAAGAATCCGTGACGGTCTCATCAGGCACGAACTGGAGGGGCCGTCGTTCCGGGAATGAGATAGACCCGCGGCTAGCCGATGGCGGTGCCGAACAGGTGCCCGATGCCATAGGTGAAGGCAAGGCCGAGTGCGCCGTCGATGACTACCCGCAGCACCGCGCGACGGATGTCGCTGCCCCCTATGCGGGCGCTGAGGGCACCCGCCAGGCCCAGCGCGATCAGGACGGCGACGAAGGTAACCGGCACTCGCGCCGCCGTTGGGGGCAACAGGATTGCCAGCAGCGGCAGCAGGGCCCCGGAGGTGAACGACAGTGCCGATGCGGCCGCGGCCTGAACAGGGCTGGGTATGTCATCAGGATCGATGTGCAGTTCTGCGTCTAGGTGAGCGGCCAGGGGCCGTCCCTGGGCAGCGGCCCGGATCTGAGCATCCGAGGGCATCTCGTCATCAGCGCTCATGCCCACCACTAAACCAGCCCGCTCCGTGCCATGCCGGCCGCCCCCGTCGGCACGCACCGACGGTGGGCCGGGCGCCCTGCGAGACTGCATGGGTGACGATCATCGATGAAGGCGCCCGCCGAGTCCTGCTGCGACGAGGATTCGCTCTGGAGTGGGTCACGCTGGGGTGGAACGTGGCCGGGATCGTCGTTGTGGCCGTCGCGGTTGCCGCGGCCCGGTCGGTGGCGCTGGCCGGGTTCGGCCTGGACTCGCTGATTGAGATCGGCGCTTCCACGGTGGTGATCTGGGAGCTGTCAGGCAGTGGCGAGGAGCGCCAGCGGCGCGGCTTGCGGCTGATCGGCTACGCGTTCGGTGCCCTGGCGGTCTACCTGCTGGTCCAGTCGACGGTGGTGCTCGCGGTCGGCTATCGCCCGCGGCATTCGGTCCTCGGCATCGTCTGGATCGCGGTGACGGCGGCGGCGATGTTCACGCTGGCGGCCGGCAAGGCCCGCACGGGCCGGGCGCTGGACAACCCCGTGCTGCGGACCGAGGGCCGGGTGACGATGATCGACGGGATCCTCGCCGTCGCCGTGCTGCTGGGCCTGACGCTGAACGCCGGGCTGGGCTGGTGGTGGGCCGACCCGGCCACCGGGTACGTGCTCGTCTACTACGCGATACGCGAGGTCCGGGAAACCTTCGGGCATTGACCGCTTCATCGGCCGAAGGGCGGCCAGCTTCTCCGCTCAAACTTCCCTAAGTCGGTCTGGATCAAGGCCTGCGTAAGGGGTCGGCTTGCCCGATCTCCGCTTCCACGACCTGCGCCACACAAGCGGGGGCCGGAAAGTCCCTAGAAGCAAGCAGGAGAAACGAAGGGACAATGAGAGCGGATGACGGGAATCGAACCCGCCTGACCAACTTTCGTTCACGTAACGGGCACGCCGTCCCGTATACCCCGTACCTGCCGCCCCGTCGTCCAGGGCCGAGTTGATAAGAACAATTGGCGAGAGGATAAGTGCATCAAGTTAGGGAATCCCACACGACGAGGGGATTGGCCGTCTCGTGCCGGGCGGGCGCGCTCGCGTGTCTCGTCCCACCGGTCCCAACCGGCTAACTTAGCGCTGTCGAGGCGACGACTCGCAGTCATTCGGGATAATTAATAGAAATTATACCCACGAGGAGCGCGCGTCCTTCCCTGTTACAAGCAAGACGTGAAGGATCGCAGAAAAATATCTAACATTAGGTCGGTTTTGACAGCTTTTAGAAGATGCCAGTTCTGTCACGCTGGATAACTCTCACCTGAACGTCGCCTCGACACCGGCTGCATGCGCTACTCTTCCGGCCATGTCGGGTATTCCATCGCCGGTCGCCGGAGCTGCACGACTGCGATAACGGGAACTAACAGGAATGCCTTTCGGCAGCCGGACACGGCAGGCCCTCGGTTCGGTATTCGCTGGGCAGCGTGCGATTCGCATTTGATCCCGAATTGCCGCTCCGGTATTCCTCCAAGCCCGGCCCGCGGATGATTCAGTCAAACGAGAGGATACAGACTTTGAACGGAAGAAGGCTGACACCCGCGCTCGCCGCGGTGGCGGTCGCGGCGGTCGCGACGGTCGGCTGCTCGAGCAGCCCGTCACCCGCCACGCCCGCCTCATCGGTGTCAGGGAACACGGTCGACATCTACTCCAGCCTGCCGATGCAGGGCTCGTCCAACGTGCAGACCATCCCCATGGTCAACGGCATGAAGCTCGCGCTCGCCCAGGCAGGAGACAAGGCGGGCAAGTTCACGGTCAACTTCACCGCGCTCGACGACTCGACCGCGGCGGCCGGCAAGTGGGACCCCTCGCAGACCGCGGCCAACGCCCGCAAGGTCGCCGCTGACCCGAAGGCCGTCTACTACATCGGCGAGTTCAACTCGGGCGCGAGCGAGATCTCGATGCCGATCCTGAATCAGGGCGGCATCCCGCAGGTCTCTCCCGCCAATACCTACGTGGGCCTGACCACGGACCTGCCGGGCAGCGCGCCGGGCGAGCCGGGGAAGTACTACCCGACCGGGAAGCGCACCTACCTGCGGATCGTGCCGATTGACTCGATCCAGGCCGCGGCCGACCTGCTGGCGATGAAGCAGTCCGGCTGCGCCAAGGTCGCGATCGCCAACGACAAGGAGGCCTACGGCGCGGGCCTCGCCCAGCTCATCGAGCTGGAGAAGGCTGAGTACGGCGTCACCGTCGTCAGCAACACCGGCATCGACCCGACCGCGAGCAACTTCCGCACCTACGCGCAGACGATCAAGTCGCAGGGAGCCGACTGCTTCTTCTTCTCCGGCATCGTCTCCAACGGCGGCGTCCAGATCGTCAAGGACGTCAACGCCGCCCTCCCGACGGCCAAGATCTTCGGCCCCGACGGCGTGTGCAGCTCGGCCTGGACCCAGGCCTCGCAGGGCGGCGTGCCTGCCTCGATCGACCACCTGATGGAGTGCACGGTCGCGACCCAGGACCTGGTGTCCTACCCGGGCGGCAAGACGTTCCTGGCCGCGTACAAGGCCAAGTACAGCTCGGCTGATCCCGACCCGTACGCGATCTACGGCTACGAGGCCATGAAGCTCGGCCTCGACACCATCGCGTCCCTCGGGGCCAACGGTAACAACAAGGCCGACGTCCTCAAGGCGCTGTTCGCCATCAAGGACCGCCAGTCCGTGATCGGCACCTACGGGTTCGACGCGAACGGCGACACCACTCTGAAGTCCTACGGGCTCTACTCGGCGGACAAGTCAGGCAACCTGGTCTTCAAGGAGACCCTGACGCCGACGAAGACCGTCAAGTAGTCCCACTGGTCACATCGGCTGCAGGTGCGGAGGGGCGTCGCGCGCTGGCGCCCCTCCGGCCTGACTTTTCTGCGTAGGACACATGAACACGACAATCACCCCGAGCCCGCCCGTGCTCGCGGCACGCCGGTCGACGGGCGTCCTCGCGGCCCTGCGCCGGTACGGCGGCCGCTGGGGCCTTATCGTGGCGCTCGCCGCGCTGCCGGTTTACTACGGTGTCACCGACCTGGTCAACGGCTATCAGGCCGCCGTGGTAGCCGGCCACCCGGTCATCCACCACGACCTGACGCGGCTCGGCTTCGACTTCGCCGAGGGACTGTCGGA
>Ga0302314_10012288_pt1 | contig 14840 bp, 6 predicted proteins | sample III_Palsa_N2_3_FD_200533 | JGI IMG/M metagenome (GOLD analysis project Ga0302314, IMG submission 200533) | Peat permafrost microbial communities from Stordalen Mire near Abisko, Sweden - III_Palsa_N2_3 | ecosystem: Environmental > Terrestrial > Soil > Palsa > Peat permafrost | place: Sweden... | reverse complement strand
GCGCCAGCGTGGCCGTGGCGTAGGGGCGGTCGGGGTGCGCCAGCCAGCCGTCGAGTGTCGTCAGGTGGAGAAGCATGCACTCGTTGTACCCGATTGCGGGGCTGCGGTCACCCGTCCCACCACAGCTGGTCGACCTTCCCGCCCCGCCCGCCCCGAGCACGCGCCCGCGCACAGCCGCCCACGAGGCCGCCCGGCCCCGGGCGGCTCAGATCTCCGCGTACAGAGAGTCCGGCCCGACCAGCTGGATGCCCGGGTCGTGCTCTGCCAGGCTGCGCAGCTCGCTGGTGAACCCCGCGCCGCTGAAGCAGAGCAGCCGGGTGGCCGTGGTGTCGTAGCGTCCCAATGGGGCCGGTCCAGCGCAGAGGCCGTCGGTGCCGGCCGCCTGGTGTTGCCCGGCGGCGGACTTGGGTTGCCGCAGGGCCCGGGCCCGGCCGTCCTGCGGGTGCGGGTGGCGCTCGACCAGGGCGCGGCCCTCCGGCGCGCAGCACCTGGGAGGTCATCATGCGCGGAGAAGCGCACGACTGAAGAGGGCACACATCCGCGCGGCTATGGCCGAGGGATGGCCATAGCCGCGCGGGGGTACGCGTCCGACTTCTACCGCCGGAACCTGGTTCAGGCAAAAATCTCCACAAGAACCAGGGCGGTCATCAGTACGGCACAGACGAACAATGTTTTCTTCAAAGCCGTCGCCGCAATAGCGCGCCTTCCCTCCTCATTTGCCTCTGCATAGGCAGGCTTTACTGTGATGCGCCTCACCGAGACAAAGAGCAGCGACATCATCACCATGACATCGAAATAGAGGAGCGATGGGGCACTCATGGAGCGGCCCCGCGCCATCGAGGTTCCGACGAACAAGCCGAAGAGGAGGACCGAGAGGGGCAGCATGCGGATGGCGGCCTTGATATTGATCGCCCATCCCGCTACCGCACCGGCCAGGACGGCACCACCGGCACACACCGCCCAGGAACCTGCGGCAGAAAGGTGAATCATGACAGTGGTTCCTTTTTCATGCTAGTTCGCTCCCTGGTCCTGCCAGGGTGTCCGGTCGAATCCCAGCCAGTCCATCGTAGCGCTCGGGCCTGCGGCAAAGGCGCTCGCCAGATTCTGATCCGCAGAGCCGTCCTTGAGCATACCAACGGCTCCCTTCGCCAGGAATTCCCGTCCAGTGCCACGTATGGCCACACCGGTGGCGCGCCCACCTACCCCCCCAAAGGAAGTTCCGAGCACTCCGAGACTGAAATTCAGGCTCGCGCCCTGCCGGTCACCCCCCAGTGCGTCGGCACCGGCAGCGCCAAAGGCAAGGCCATTGGAAATCTGGCCCGTGATCGTACTGCCTGCCAGGAGGACACCGGAGACCGGCTCGCACAGCGGCGCACATGCCTGGGTGGTCACGGCGCCAGCAGCAAGCACAATGGAAAGTCCACCGGAAATGGCACTCCCATCAGAAAGGAAGTTCCCAGCTATTCGCAGGTAGTGGCCGCTGCTCGGGTACACAAGATGCGGGGCCGCATAACCGGTGTTGCCGAGCTTCAGGTTCTCGAAGTACTTGACCTCGGAGCTGGGCTGGTACTTGAGATAGGTGCTGTGGTACCGGTTGTTGACGAGGTCGGCCTGCCGGGCGCCCAGGTAGATGTCGGCCATCCGGACGTTGTACTGGCGGTCCCAGTACTCGTTGCTGGACTCGCCGGTGACGACGCGCTTGCCCTCGCTGCTGCTGCCCGGGCCGACCGGGACGATCTCCTTGAGGCTGCATCCGGCGTCGTCGCCGCTGCATCCGTCGATGAAGAGCCCGTTCGGGTCGCTGCTGGTGACCGGGTTGCTGCCGGCGTAGCTGTAGCCGTTGAGCTGCTGCGGGCTGGTGGTTTCGAGGACGGGGTCGAGGCTGATGAAGCGGCCGGTGGTGGGGTCGTACTCGCGTTCACCGAGGATGGTGAGTCCGGTGCTGGTGTCGTTGGGGGCGTTGAGGAAGCCCCGGTTGTCGACCCAGCTGGTGGTGGTGCCGCGAGACGCGCCGAAGGGGGTGAACTGGCGCCAGGTGGGGTTCTGGGCGGTGCTGTCCAGGGCGAGGCCGCTGGTGCCGTGCTGGTCGCTGATCTCGAACTGGTAGTTGGCGCCGGTTGCGGTGCGGACCGCGGTGCCCCCGCCGGGGAGGGCGTAGTCGCGGGTGCCGGTGACGGTGCTGCCGGTGAGGATGAGTTCTTCGCCGGGCAGGTAGAGCGTGGTGTTGGTGGGGTCCTTCTCCAGCAGCACGGTTCCGTCGGCGTTGTAGACGAAGGAGCTGCTGCCTGCGGCGCCGCCGGTGATGGCGGTGAGCCTGCCGTCGTCGGACCAGGTCATCGTCTGGGTGCCGGTACCGGGGGTGGTGCGGCTGGTCATGTTGCCGTCGGCGTCGTAGCCGTAGGCGGTGGTGCCGGTGCTGCCGCCGGTGGTGGAGGTCGAGGTGAGCGTGTCCGGCTGGCCGGCGTTGTTGCCGTTGTACGCGTAGCCGGTGGTGGTGTCGGTGGCGCCGGTGGTGGAGTGGTCCGTCTCGGTCTGCCGGTTCCCGAGCGCGTCGTAGGTCCAGGTGGTCCAGTAGGCACCGCCGGATATCTGGTCGCCGACCGTACCGGAGTTGCCGGTCACCGGGGTGGCGGCGCAGGAGTCCGTCGCCGTCCAGGCCTGGGTGAGGTGGTCAAGCTGGTCGTACTGGTAGCACTGGGTCTCGCTGGTGGAGGCCGACCCGAGGCGGGTACTGGTCTGCTTCGTGATGTTCCCGGCCAGGTCGTACGTGTAGTTCTCGTCGTCCACGTCGGCCGGGGTCGCCGTCTGCCGCGTGACCAGTTGGTCGGTCAGGTTGCTGGTGTGGGGGTCGTAGGTGTCGGTGAGGTACGCCTCGCTGTTGGCCGTGCCGATCGCCTCCTGGGTGACCCGGCCGTAGGCGTCGTAGCTGGTGGTCTGGGCGTAGGGGTTGCTGCCCCCGAGGCCGTTGGGCAGGTCCAGGGCGCTGGTGTAGGTGTGGTTCACGGTCTCCAGCGGCAGGCCGCCCGCTGCCGGGTACTGCTCGGCGGACAGCAGACCGGTGGTGGGGGTGTAGGCGTCCTGGAAGGTGTAGGTGCCGGCCAGGGCCCCCTCCGCGGAGGGGATGGTGACCGTCTCGCCCTTGGGCTTCGCGAAGACGTTGAAGCCGAGTGCCTGGGTGGTGTACGCCGCCCCGTTGTTGTAGGCCGTCTGGGTGGTGAGCTGGCCTATCGGGTCCGTCATGCTCGCCACGGCGCCGTTGGAGTTGTCGTAGACCCAGGAGGCGATTTCGTTGCTTGAGCTCTGACTGCCCACCGCACTGTCGTATTCGCCGGTCTGGCGGCCGAGGGCGTCGTAGGTGTAGCTGACGGTCTTGCCCCGGGCGTCGGTGGTCTGCTGGAGGTTTCCGTCGGCGTCGTAGCTCATGGAGCTGTTGCCGGCGTCGGGGTCGCTCTTGGCGGTGGTCTGGCCGAGCAGGTTGACCGTGCTGGTCCAGGTGCTCCCGCCGGCGGTGACGGTGCTCTGGTTGCCCCGCGCGTCGTACCCGTAGCCGGTCGCCTGCGTGGTGCCGTCGGACACGGTCCAGATGCCGGTGAAGGTGTTGCTGGGGGTGTTCAGCGTGGGGTTGGCGGTGTACTCGTCCAGCTCGCTGGTGCGGCCCAGAGCATCGGTGACCGTGGCCTTGGTGATGCCACCACTGGGCGGGATCACGGTGGTGCGGTCGCCGTTGTAGACGGTGGTCGTCGCCGAGACCGCGATGTTGTCCTTCTCCGAGGTGTCGACCACGACCCGGCCCAGGCCGTCATAGGTGTAGTAGTCCTGGTTCGGGACCTCGTCCTTGAGGTTGGCAGCCGACACCAGCGTGGTGTTCGGCCCGGTGGCCGAGTCCCACCAGCCGTTGTAGGTGGCCGACTTCCAGCCGCGGGTGTCGTAGAAGGTGTCGGTGACCATCCGGCCACCGGTGGGGGTCGACGTCTGGGTCTGGCGCGGGCGCATCATGGCGTCGTAGATCTCGGTCGAGACCACGTATCCGGACTCGTTGTTGAGCGTGTCGGTGGTCACCGCCGTGGTCCCGGTGTTCGAGACCGCATAGGTGTAGGTGATGTTCGCCGGGCTGGTGGTGGCGCGGGAGTCGCTCCACACCGAGGTCAGCCGCCCCAGGGTGTCGTAGTGATCGGTGGTGACCACGCCGTTGGCGTCGGTGGACGTCAGGGTCAGGTCCCGGGCCGGGTCGACGGTGGTGGAGGTGCTCTGACCCAGCGGGTTGGTGGTCTTGGTGCCGGTGACCAGCCCGTTGGCGTCAGTGGTGTACGCCGCCGTGGTCTTGTTGCCGGCGGCGTCGTAGGACGCCGTCACCAGCCCGACGGAGTTGAAGACCTGGGCCTTGGTGGTCTTCCAGACGAAGGCGCCGCCGGTGTAGTCGGACGCGGTCTGGCTGATCGACACGTCCCCCAGCGTCGGCGCGGCGGCCTGCGGGAAGGCCAGGGCGCTCCAGGAGGAGGGGTTGGCCGCGTCGGTGGCGTCGTCGTAGAACGTGCGGGTGGCGGAGACGACCTGGCTGGGACGGGAGACCGAGGCAGGGGCCGTCAGGGTGTTGACCGAGCCGGGCACACTGCTGGTGCTGCCCTCGGTGAAGCCGCCACAGGCGACCGCGTCGGTCTCGGTGAGGGAGGGCAGGGCGACGAGGTTGGCCGAAGCGTTCGCCGCCGCGTAGCTGCTGGTCGTGCAGCGGTCATCGGCAGCCACGACAGGCACGGTGTGGCTGTACTGGGCGACCGGCTCGCCGAATGTCGGATCCGCGAGGGCGGCGTCGTAGCTGGTGTCGGTCTCGTTGATCCGCCAGGTGGTGCTGCCGCTGGACGTCAGCGCCTGGCGCTGCCAGCTCTCCACCGGCTCCACGAGGTTCGCCGTCAGCGCCGGCAGGCCGGTGCGGGTGCGGGTGGCCAGGGCCGGTGAGACCCAGTAGGAGGTGATGCTGGAGTGGTCGACCGGGCCGCCCGAGCCGAGGTAGCTGGTGGACTCCAGGGGCTCACCGGCGAGCTCGTCGGTGTCGTCGTGGGTGCCGCCCTGGGAGTCGGTCAGCGTGACGGCGGTGCTGTCGTTGTCGTCCGACATGCCCTGGTAGTAGTGGGTTTCGGACTCGGTCTGCGGGTCATTGACCCCGTCGCCGGTGAAGGTCTTCACATCGGCGTACCCACGCCACTGGCCGTAGGTGCGGTACTTGGACTTGACCAGTTCGTCGTCGTCGTAGTGCCAGGCCGGGCCGCTGTAGCTGTAGGACGTGGCCTGGACCGGAGCGCCGCCGGTGGGGTCGGTCTGGGTGACCTTCTGGACCACGTACTTGTTGAACCAGTCCAGGATCGGGGCGGTGTAGTCCTGCGGCGTCCAGGAGACCGGATAGCAGGAGGTGGTGTTGGCCGCGGGACTGGTCTTCACCGGTGCGGTGCAGGGATTGCTCTGCCCGTACTGGATGCCGATGACGGACCCGGACTCGGTGGTGATCGAGCTGACCCGGAAGCGGTACAGCGGGGGCAGCCCGTCGGTGACGGTGTCCACCCGGTTCGCCAGGTCCACCGCGCCGAAGGTCACCGCGGGCAGGGCGACCGGGGTGGTGGAGCCGCCGCCCAGAGCCTCGGAGCCGGTGCGGGTGATGGACTGGAGCCACAGGGTGGCGTTGCCGTCACCGCCCACCGGCATGGTCTGGTTCAGCGCCCAGGAGTCCACCGGCAGGTACTTGGCCTGGGCCGCGGAGTACTGCTCGGTCGCGATCGAGGTCAGCCGCACAGTGGAGAAGTAGGAGGGGCCGTTGACACTGCACGAGGTGGTGGAGGAGCAGACCAGGTCGAACGGCACGTCGGGCCAGTTGGCCTTGGTCGTGGAACTGAGCGGGTCGCAGCTGGAGGTGCCCAGGACACAGCGGTCGCCGGTCGTCAGCAGCACCTTGTCGGGCACGGTGCCGTAGGCGTTGCCGTCGGTGAAGCCGTAGTCGATGTGGTCCAGGTGCGAGTCGCGGACGTAGGAGACCGGGGTGGTGCCGTTGTCCGCGCCGTACTTGTTGGTGTCCTGCTTGTAGTAGTAGGACATCGCGTTGCCGTGGACGTCCTTGACGTAGTCCAGGTGCCAGCGGTAAGCGGTGGTGCAGCCCGAGGCGGCGAAGGTGCTCTTGTAGCAGGGGTCGCCGGAGTGCGCGGAGTAGACCTGGGTGGTGTCCACCGAGTTGGTGGTGGGCTTGCCGGTGGTCCAGCCCGGGAGCTCGTTGCGGCCGAACTCGTAGACGTCGCCGTTGGTCTCGGTCAGCGTCCAGTAGTCGGTGTTGTAGGTACCGGTCCCGTTGCTGGAATTGGTGACGTGCTTGATCACGTCACCGCCGCCGTCGGCCGCGGTGAAGGTGCCCTTGGACGAGTCGTAGACCAGCTGGGTCGACGTCCCGTTGAGCGACAGAGTGAGGATCTCGCCGTCCCAGCACTCGTCACTCGTGGAACTCGGCGAGGCCGTGCCCTCCGGGCTGTCCGAGCAGGGGATGAAGGACTGCTCGATGTAGGAGTCGGGCAGGCTCCAGCCGTCGCCGATCCAGCTGGACTGCGAGTTCGTGGTGGAGGTCTGACCGTCGACCGATCCGGAGTCGTAGTCCAGGGACAGCTTCGGGCTGAGGCTGGACGGGCTGTCCGGGACCGTCAGCGGGTAGGAGTAGTCATAGGACCCGCTTGAGCCCCCGGCGCTCCAGGACCCGGAGGGCTGGAGGGTCGTGGCGGAGAAGTTGCCGTAGGGGCCGCCTCCGTCGCCGTCGGTCGAGCCGGACACCGCCGCCAGGACCATGGCCGTCCCGGCGGCCTGCGGCGCGGCGGCCGCGGTCTGCCGCACGTACGACGCCTGGACCGCTGTGCCCTTGGAGCCGGTGGCGGACGTGGCCGCCGGGGTCGCGCTGCCGGTGAGCTGGACCTGCGCGCTCAGCGACTTGGCCCCGGCGTTGTTGGTGGAGGCCAGTGGCGTCTGCTTCTCGCACGCCGCTGCCTGGGGAGTCGTCAGCGCGCAGGCCGGAAGCTCCACCAGGTGCAGCCGCGAGCCGTACCCGGCGCCGTACGCCTGGGCGAAGGAGGAGTAGTTGAGGCGGATCCGCGCCGAGCCCTTGCCGTGTCCGGTCGGGGTCACCTCGAACAGGACGCCGTTCACCCCGGCCCTGGCGGCCGCGGCCTGGTCCTGCATGGAGATGTTCACCGACCCGGGCCCGGCGTAGGCACCCTTGCCGGTGTTGACCGGCTGCACCGAGACCGGGCCGGTGGCCGCCTCGGCGGTCCCTCCCGTGCTGCTCGGCGTCAGCGGTGCACCCGCGACGCTCGATGCGCCGGGCCAGGTCGTGGCGGTGGGCTTGTAGTTGCCGTTGGCCGCGCTGTGCGGAGTGCTGAAGTGCGACGGCACCGACACCACGCCCTTCACCGCGGGCGTCGTGGCGGCCTTCGGCGGGTGGGCCGACCCCGGTCGTGACGTGAACTGCGCGGCCGAGGCGAGGCCCGGTGACGCGCTCAGTGCTATCGCACATATCCCCGCGGTAAGCACTGCCTGCATCGTCCGGCGTCCACGCCGAAGCGATCCCCACCCTGCCTTGTGCACTTTTCCTCATCCTGCCAAAAGAGCGTGCGGTTTACGCACCTGACGCCATGCCACAGCTTCCCACCTGGGGCAGACCAGTGAACACTCTCATACGGAACCCACAGTTCCAGTTTCGATTCGATCACGATCGGTGAGAGGAAACGTGCAATTACGGACAACGCGTACCAGCTTGCCCGGCGGTGGGCATGACGATGTCCCAGAAGCGCCTCTCTGCGCGCGGTCTGTCGGCCCGGAGCCGGTGGGCTCCCGAATGAAAGTGGTCGAACTGTGTCATCCTCACCTCCTGGACGGCGGCTCACGCGCCGTGTGCTGAGCGCGTCGGCCGCGCTGAGCGTTCTGATAGCCGCCGCCGGTACCCTCCAGGCTCCGCCCGCAGCCGCGGACACCACCGGCTCGTCCACCGGCTCCCAGGTTGCGACACAGCTGAGCGTCGAGCAGGCATCGGCCCAGGCCCAGGCCACCGGCAAGGACGTGCAGGCCGGCGCCGCAACCACGGACAGCAGCACCACGACGGCCCACGCGGACGGGACGTTCACCGTCAGCCAGTCCCTGGCCCCGGTTCGCAAGGATGTCGACGGGACCTGGGAGGGTCTGAACCCCACGCTGGTCAGGAACCCGGACGGCTCCATCTCCACTGCTGTCACCAGCAGCGACCTGACGCTGTCGAGTGGCGGCGGCGGCCCGCTGGCGACGATGAACAGCCAGGGGCGGCAGCTGGCGGTCAGCCTGCCGATGACGCTCCCCGCACCCACCTTGTCCGGGGCCACCGCCACGTACAGCAACGTCCTCAGCGGTGTCGACCTCGCGGTGACGGCAACCGCCCAGGGCAGCTTCTCCGAGGTGCTGGTCGTCAAGAACGCGGCTGCCGCGGCGAACCCGGCCCTGAAGTCGCTGACCCTGGCCACCCGGACCACCGGTGTGACGCTGACCTCCGACGCCGCGGGCAACCTGACCGCTTCGGACCCGCAGAAGCAGCCGGTCTTCACCGCGCCCGCCCCCACCATGTGGGACTCCGCCACGGCAGCCACGCCGGCACCCGCTTCTTCGGCCTCGCCCAGTGCGACCCCCTCGCCGAGCGCGACCGCGTCCGGCGCGCGGGCACAGTCGCTGATGCGGGCGAGCGCCACCGTGCAGGACCCGATCACCGGCCAGCAGGTCGACTCGTCCAGCGGCCTGCCGGTCTCCTCATCGGCCACCAGCCCCGGTGAAGGCGCCCACACCGCCCCCATCGCCGCAGCGGTCTCCGGGGACGACATCAAGCTCACCCCGGCCGCCTCGCTGCTGACCGGCTCCGGCACCGTCTACCCGGTCTACGTCGACCCGAGCTTCAACCCCCCCTCGGCCTCAAGCCCGCTGCAAGCCTGGACGCAGACCAACTCCTACTACCACTCCGCCAGCTACTGGAAGTCCTCGGACCTGCTCCGCGTCGGCGACCAGGACTGGGAGTCGCCCACCTTCGTCGCCCGCTCGTTCGTACAGATCGGCGTCCCTTCGCAGGTCTACGGCTCCCAGATCCTGAGCTCCCAGCTGAACTTCAACGAGGAGTGGTCACCCGACTGCACCGCCACCGGGGTCCAGCTCTACAACTCCAACGCCATCAGCTCGGCCACCACCTGGGACAACCCGGCGGCGCTGGGCAGCCAGGTCGGCGCCACCCAGACCGTGGCCCACGGCTACAACTCCTCGTGCCCGGCGGCCGGTGTTCCGTTCGACATCTCCAGCGCCATGACCTCGGCCGCCAACAACAAGTGGTCCAACATCACTTTCGGCCTGCGGGCGTCGGACGAGAGCGACCCCAACGGCTGGAAGGAGTTCGCGAACACCATCACTGTGTCCACGACCTACGACCACGCCCCCAACACACCCAGCAACCTGAGCACCTCCCCGGCCACCAGCTGCACCGGGGGCGGCGTGGTCGGCGACGGTGAGGTGACGCTGTACGCCAAGCTGTCGGACACCGACGGCGGCACTCTGGGCGCGACCTTCAATGTCACCCGCGGCACCGACAAGAAGGTCGTCGCCACCAGCAACCCGAACCTGCTGACCGTCGGCTCCAACAGCACGGCCGTGCTCCAGCTCAGTCAGGCCAACCTGGAGGCATGGGCCGGCAAGACCAGCACAGCCCCCGGTGCAGCCACGACCTTCACCTGGACCGTCCAGTCCACCGACTTCAAGCTCAACAGCAGCACCACCACCCCCTGCAGCTTCACATTCGACCCGACCCGGCCCGGCACTCCCATCGTCTCGGACAGCAACGGCATCGACCTGTCCGCCTACGGCTCAGGCAGCAACCCGGCGACCTTCGGGACCACCAACACCCCGATCGGCGTGACCTTCAGCACGCCCACCGGGACGACCGCGGCGGCCGGGTTCGTCTACGAGCTCAACAGCGGCGCGCCCAGGACCGTCTCCGCGGCCAACGGCACGGCCAGTGTCACCATCACGCCGACCCGCCCGACCAACACCCTGACCGTCACAGCGGTCTCCGCGAGCGGGAACTACGCCGCGCAGGCGGCCAGCGCCACCTTCAACTCCACCATCAACACGACGCAGCAGGCCGACCAGGACCTGACCGGCGACGGCATCCCGGACCTGCTGACCGTCGGCGGCCAGGACGGTCTGGCATCGGGACTGTGGCTGTCCCCGGGGCAGTCCGCCACCGGCCGGAAGACCGGAACCGGGCACGTCAGCGGCTCCATCAGCGACCTGGGCATCAACGGCAGCGGCATCAGCACCACCGGCCCCAACGGCCTGGGCTCGCCCTCGGACTACAACGGCGCCACCGCGTTCAGCGGCCAGTTCACCGATGACGGCCTCCAGGACGTGTTCACCTACTACCCGGCCACCGGCGTCGGTGAGGTGCTGGGCGGCAACGGTGACGGCTCTCCCCTGACGATCGCCAACGACAACACCCCGGCCAACGGCCTCTACCCGCAGTTCGGTTCGGTGCTGAACCCGCTCCAGCTCGCCAACGCCGGCTTCACCAGCCACAGCACCGGCGGCGGAAACAGCTCCCCCTACGCCGACCTGATCGGCACCGAGGACAACGGTGCCGGTACCGGCACCGACACCCTGATGCTCTTCCCGAGCGGCGGCTTCATCGGGTCGTACAACCCGGTCGCCCTGGACAACCCCGCCCCCGCGAGTGACGCCAACTGGGCCGACTGGACGCTGACCACCACCCAGCTGCCCAGCACCGTCTCCAGCCCGAACGTTCCCGGCACCGCGATGTTCCTGTGGAACAAGAAGAGCGGCGAACTGGACCTCTGGGAGGGCCTCAGCCAGTCCACCGACGCCGCCAACGGGCAGCCGGACATCAGCTACACCCCGTTCCAGATCGCGACCGGCTGGAACACCGGCAAGGCCATCACCCTCCAGGCCGCCGACATCAACGGTGACGGCACCCCGGACCTGTGGGCCGTCGGCAGCGCCACCGGTACGAGCAGCGCCAACACCGAGACCGCGTACCTGTTCGGCAACCTGACCACTGCCGGTCCGGCCACCGTCACCACCTCCAGCGATGTCCTGGCCACCGACACCCACAGCTGGGCCCTGAACGACAACACCTCCGGTGCCACCGGCAGCACCGGCACCCAGCCGGCCGACACCACCGGCGGGGCCGCCCTCACCGGCACCAGCGGTGCCACCTGGAACAGCGGGGACCTGTTCAGCCCCGATGTGAGCCTGGACGGCAAGACCGGCACGCTCACCGCGGCCGGGCCCGCGGTCTCGGTCAACAGCAACTTCACCGTGTCGGCCTGGATCAAGCCCAACGCCCTCGGCGGCGTGGCCATCTCCCAGCCGGGCGTCCACTCCTCCGGAATGATCATCTATCCGGACACCGGCACCGACCGCTGGTACTTCTGCCTGGCCACCGGTGACACGACCGCCTGGAGCTACAACTGCGCCGCAGGCAGCGCCGGACCGGTCCAGCTCGGTACCTGGGCGCATGTCACCGCCACCTACAACACCAGCGGGCGGATGGCGCTGTACATCAACGGCATCGATGTCTCCACAAGCACCCACACCGCGCTGAGCCCGGACCCGTTCACCGGGAAGTTCACGATCGGCGACTACCTCTACGACAACGCCGCCAGTTCCTACTTCAACGGCCAGGTCTCCCAGGTCGAGACCTGGAACCAGACGCTCACCCCCACCCAGGTCGCCGGGCTGTCCGACACCACCCAGGACGCCGTCTTCGCCGCCAACGGCGCCACCTACCCCAGCGGCAGCTCCTGGACCGTCGGCGTCAACACGATGACCTTCAACCAGGGCCAGATGACCGTCTCCGTTGCAGGCACCCCGCTGTACCAGGTCGGCACCACCACCAGCCCCGGCGCCGTGCTCACCCTCCAGAACGACGGCAACCTCGTCGCCTACGACAACGCGGCGGATGCCGCGGCGGCGAACGGCACCGGAGCCCTGTGGTCCACCAAGACCTACGGCAGCACCGCCGACACCAAGGGGTCGGCCATGTTGCTCCAGGCCGACGGCAACCTCGTCATCTACGCGGCCGACGGCGCAGTGCTGTGGTCCTCGGCCACCAACAACCCCGGTGCCGACCAGTGGCAGCTCAACAACTCGGCCGCCGACGCCGCCGGGACCAACACCGGCATCGCCAGCAGCAGTGTCACCTGGGGCGCCAACCACAAGGGCACGGCCAACGCCGCTGCGATCTTCAACGGGACCGACTCCGTCGTCCGCGCCGCGGCCCCGGCGGTCAACACCTCGCAGAGCTACACCGTGTCCGCCTGGGTGAAGATCAACGCTCTGGGCGGCACCCAGATCGCCCTCGGCCAGGGAACGCTGAGCCACCAGGCCTTCTACCTCGGCTACCACGACACCAACGGAGGATGGATCTTCCAGACGACCACGGCTGACGGCACCGCGACCACCAGCTTCCCCACCGCGTCCGCCCCCGCGACCGCAGGCGTCTGGACCCACCTGGTGGGTGTCTACAACGCCGCCAACGGCGCCATGACCCTGTATGTCAACGGCGTCGCCAAGGGCACGGCCACCAACACCACTCCCCAGTACGTGCCTTCGGGGGTCCTCACCATCGGTGCCAACCAGGCCGCCGGCGCAACTGCTCTCTACGGCCAGCTGACCGGCAGCATCAGCGACGTCCGCACCTACCCGAACGCCTTCACGGCCGCCCAGGTCGCGGCCATCTACAACTCCTGAACCACTGAACCACAGCAGCCTCGGCCCCCGCACCCAGCGGGGGCCGAGGCTGCTGTGTTCAACGGGGGAGGGCGCGGGTGCCGCCGAAGACGGCGGGGTGGGGCTGGTGGCGTATTCCACTCGCTCCCTGCGTCCTACTCTGGCCCCATGACGCAGTCGGTGAGCACGGTGGTGCTGATGTGTGGGCCCCCAGGGGCAGGCAAGACCACGTACGCGATGGCGCTGACGCGCCAGGGATACGTGCGGCTCTCGATCGACGAGGTGGTCTGGCAGCGGCTCGGGGGGCGGGACGCCGGGCTGGAGCTTGAGCCGGAGGCGTACGACCGGCTCAAGGACGAGGTCCGCCGCGAACAGCGGCAGGAATTGGTCGAGTTGATGCGTACCGGGCGGAACGTGGTGGTGGACTACAGCTTTTGGAGCCGTGCCGCCCGCGACGAGTACAAGGCGCTGGTGGAGAGCCACGGTTGTCGCTGGGAACTGGTCCACCTGCGGGCCGAGCGGGCAACGCTGGAGCGTCGCCTCGCGGTTCGCAACGACGAGGCGGGCGCCAACGCCGTCACCGTGTCCGAGGCCCTGCTCGACCGCTACCTGGCCGACTTCGAGGAGCCGGAGGGTGAGGGCGAGCAGGTCTTCGTTCAGACCTGAAGCGGGGAGCGCCGGATCCGCCTTCCGGTGCTTGGGGTGGGCAGGCTGCTACCGCTTGTCGCGTTCGGCGGACCGTTTGACGATCCCGGCCCGGACCGTCTCCTGCAGTTCGTCCGGTGTGAAGCCGAGGTTGCGCAGGATCTGCGCGCCCGGGCTCGCCTCGGTGCGGATCAGGCCCAGCAGCGAGTGTGCCGTGCCGACCCAGTCGTGGCCGAGGTCGGCCGAGGCGCGCAGTGCCTGCTCGATGGCCGCCTTGCTGTCCGGCCGGAACGCGATGTGGCCGCGCAGCGCCTTCTCCCCGGCCGGCGGCAGCGCTTCCTCGATCGTGTCGCGGACGCGTTGCTCCGACTCGGCCTTCGCCACCAGCACCTCGTACGCCAGGCCCCGCGGTTCGCCGAGCAGGCCGAGCAGGAGGTGTTCGGTGCCGATGAAGTCGTGCTTGTGGGTTCGGGCGGCCTCCTGTGCCAGCACGATGGTGTGCCGGTTCAGGTCGGTGAACTGGTCGAACAGGGCGGGTGTGTGGCGCTGCTGGGCGGCCTGCCTGGTCACTCCGATGGCGTCGCCGATCTCGCTCCACGACGCGCCGCCCTGCTTGGCCTTGCTGACGTAGTGGTCGAGGAGCTGGTCACCGAGGTCGGACAGGGTCTGGGCACGCAGGCGTGCCTCGCTGATGCGGGCCAGTACGTCGGCGTCGGGGAGTTCCTCGTTGAGACGGGCGATCAGGTCAGCCAGGCTGATGTCGAGTGGGCTCATGCGTCAACCGTAAATTGACGACCCGCAATCGTCAAGACGTAGTTGACGGTCGCGTGGAGCGGGACATCCCCGACTTCGGACTCGGCCGACCGCCGTCGCCCGGAACGGGCTGCGGTGGGGCTGGGGGGATGGTGGACTGGGGGTATGGCACATGACCCGAATCTGTATCCGGCGGACCGCGTCGTCCGCGCGCAGAAGGCTGCGGCTGAGGCCGGGCTGGATGCGCTGCTTGTCTCGCCCGGCGCTGACCTGCGCTATCTCACCGGCTATGAGGCGCTGCCGCTGGAGCGGCTGACCTGTCTGGTGGCGCCCGCCGAGGGGGAGCCGTTCCTGGTGGTGCCGCTGCTGGAGAAGCCGGCGGCGGAGGCGTCGCCGGTGGGTGGGCTGGGGATCGAGATCGTCGGCTGGCAGGAGACCGAGGACCCGTACGCGCTGGTCGCCTCGCGGCTGCCGTCCGGGCTGCGGCGGATCGGGCTCGACAACCATATGTGGGCGGAAAAGGTGCTCGCGTTCCGGGCGGCGCTGCCGGGGGCGGAGCAGGCGCTGGCCGGGCAGGCGCTGGCGGAGCTGCGGATGCGCAAGTCCGCCGCCGAGGTGCGGGCGCTGAGCGAGGCGGCGACGGCGATCGACGCGGTGCACCTGAACATGGGCGA
>Ga0302314_10012287_pt1 | contig 14841 bp, 15 predicted proteins | sample III_Palsa_N2_3_FD_200533 | JGI IMG/M metagenome (GOLD analysis project Ga0302314, IMG submission 200533) | Peat permafrost microbial communities from Stordalen Mire near Abisko, Sweden - III_Palsa_N2_3 | ecosystem: Environmental > Terrestrial > Soil > Palsa > Peat permafrost | place: Sweden... | reverse complement strand
CGCGGCGTCAGATGAGCTTCGGCCATGTTTCGCATCCCCACCGAACTTGTTACGACAGCCGCTCACGACCAAGGGAGACGCGGCGATGAGCATCGAGGGAGCCTACGACGACGCCAACATCTTCGCGAAAATCTTGCGCGGCGAGGTCCCCAGCGCAAGGGTCTATGAGGACGACCACGTCCTGGCCTTCATGGATGTCTTCCCGCAGAGCCGCGGCCACACCCTGGTGATCTCCAAAGCCTCCAAGGCGCGCAACCTGCTGGACGCGGAGCCGCGGGTGCTGGAGCAGTTGATCGCGGGGGTCCAGCGGGTGGCCCGCGCCGTCCGCGTGGCGCTGAAGCCGGACGGGATCGTCGTCACCCAGTTCAACGGCGCCCCGGCCGGCCAGACCATCTTCCACCTGCATTTCCACATCATCCCCCGCTGGGAAGGCCAGCCCCTGGGCCGCCACGGCCAGGGCGGGATGGCGGACGCGGGCGAGTTGGCGGTGCTGGCCAAGCAGATCGCGGCCCAGATCGACTAGGGCCATGGCGCTGACGATCCGCCTGACCCGCCTCTCGCCGACCCATCACCGGTTCGCGTATCTGCGGGTGGACGGGACCGGCGAGTCGCTGGAGTTGGTGACGCGGGAGTTCCTGATCCACGACCTGGTGCATTTCGCGGTGGAGACCGAGGCCGGCCTGCGCGGCTCCTTCTACGGCCTGCTCGACAGGATCGGCGGCTATGCCGAGCTCAGCCTGGCCGGCGCGGCCCTGGGCGGCGAGGCCCAGGTCACCGAGATGATCGTCGGGCCGCTGCAGAACGCCCTGGGTCCCGCGACGCCGGCGGCCAATGTCGCCGAGCGCATCGCGGACTTCATGCGCGACATGGAAATGCTGCCACCACGCTGGCTGACGAGCGACTTCATCGAGGCGGTGCGCGAGCGGGTACGCCGGCTGCAGGGCGAATGGAAAGCCACCCCGTTCGGCGAAACCATGGAGCTGGTGTTCGAGCCGAACGGGTGAAGCTCGCGCTCATTTTTTCACTCTCCGCCCCCCCTCTACGTTATCCTGAGCCGACGCGCGCCCAAGAGGGCGCGGCTCAAGATGACGTGGTGGGGTGAACCCATCCCCAAAGAAAAAGGGCGGCCATTACTGGCCGCCCCTAATCTACTCATCGTGCGAAAACCTATTCGGCCAGCACCGGCTCGGCTTCGCCGGCGCCCGCTCCGGCCGATGAGGCCGCGGGGGGACCGCTGTCGACGTCGAAGGCCAGCTTGCCGTCCTTGAGCGTGACCTGGACATGGCCGCCGCGCACCAGCTTGCCGAACAAGATCTCGTCGGCCAGGGGCTTCTTGATATGCTCCTGGATCACCCGGGCCAGAGGCCGGGCGCCATAGAGTTCGTCGAAGCCGTTCTTGGCCAACCAGTCCGCCGCGTCCTCGCTGAGCGAGATGGTCACGTGCCGGTCCGCCAGCTGGGCCTCAAGCTGCATGACGAACTTGTGGACCACCTTACGGATGATCTCCTGCGTCAGCGACTTGAAGGCGACGATGGCGTCGAGGCGATTGCGGAACTCCGGTGAGAAGATCCGCTTGATCGCTGCTTCGTCCTCGCCCTCGGACTTGGCCCGGCCGAAGCCGATGGAGTTGCGTTGCGAGTCCGCCGCGCCGGCATTGGTGGTCATGATCAGGATGACGTTCCTGAAATCCACCTTCTTGCCGACCGCGTCCGTTAGCGCCCCGTGGTCCATGACCTGCAGCAGGATGTTGTAGACGTCCTGGTGAGCCTTCTCGATTTCGTCCAGCAGCACCACCGCGTGCGGGTGCTGGTCGACGGCGTCGGTGAGCAGGCCGCCCTGGTCGTGACCGACATAGCCCGGAGGCGCGCCGATCAGACGGCTGACGGTGTGCCGCTCCATATACTCCGACATGTCGAACCGCAGCAGCTCGATCCCCAGGGTCGCCGCCAACTGGCGCGCCGTCTCCGTCTTGCCGGTGCCGGTGGGTCCGGAGAAGAGATAGCAGCCGATCGGCTTCTGCGGATCGCGCAGGCCGGCCCGGGCCATCTTCATGGCCGAGGACAGCTGGTGGATGGCCTCGTCCTGGCCATAGACCGCCCGGTGCAGATCGTCCTCAAGCTGCTTGAGCGCCTCGGTGTCGGTCTTGGACACCGATTTCGGCGGGATGCGGGCGATCTTGGCGACGACCGCTTCGATCTCCTTGATGCCGATGGTCTTCTTGCGGCGGGATTCCGGCAGCAGCATCTGCGAGGCGCCGGCCTCGTCGATGATGTCGATCGCCTTGTCCGGCAGCTTGCGGTCGGTGATGTAACGGGCCGACAGGTCCACCGCGGCCTTGAGCGCCTCGGCGGTGTAACGCAGCTTGTGAAAATCCTCGTAGTAGGTCTTGAGACCCTTGAGGATTTTCAAGGTGTCTTCGATCGTCGGTTCATTGACGTCGATCTTCTGGAACCGCCGGACCAGGGCCCGATCCTTCTCGAAGTGCTGGCGGAACTCCTTGTAGGTGGTCGAGCCCATGCAGCGCAGGGTGCCCGAGGCCAGAGCCGGCTTCAGCAGGTTCGAGGCGTCCATGGCCCCGCCGCTGGTGGCGCCGGCGCCGATCACGGTGTGTATCTCGTCGATGAACAGGATGGCGTTGGGGTGGTTTTCCAACTCCTTGATCACCTGTTTGATCCGCTCCTCGAAGTCCCCGCGATAGCGGGTGCCGGCGAGCAGCGAGCCCATGTCCAGGGAGAAGATGGTCGCGCCGGTGAGAACTTCCGGGACCTCATGATTGACGATCTTGCGCGCCAGGCCTTCCGCGATCGCGGTCTTGCCGACGCCGGGATCACCGACCAGGAGGGGGTTGTTCTTGGTGCGGCGGCACAGGATCTGGATGCAGCGCTCGACCTCGCTGTGGCGGCCGATCAGGGGATCGACCTTGCCCTGCTTGGCCTTCTCATTGAGGTTGACGCAATAGGCGTCCAGAGCCTCGCCGCCGGTCTTCACCTGCGGCTTGCCTTCCTCTTCCGGCTGGTCGGTCGAGCCCTTGACGGCGCGCGGCTCCGAAGCCCCGGCCTTCTTGGCGATGCCGTGGGAGATGAAGTTGACCGCATCATAGCGGGTCATCTCCTGCTCCTGCAGGAAGTAGGCGGCGTGGCTTTCTCGCTCGGAGAAGATGGCCACCAGCACATTGGCGCCGGTGACATCGTCGCGGCCCGAGGACTGGACGTGGATCACCGCCCGCTGGATCACCCTTTGGAAGGCGCCCGTGGGTTTGGCCTCCTCGCCATCGTCGACGATGATCGAGTTCAACTCGGTGTCGAGATAGCCCACCAGGCTCTTCTTCAGGGCCGGCATGTCGACATCGCAGGCGTTCATCACCGCCGCGGCGTCGGGGTCGTCGATGAGGGCAAGCAGGAGATGCTCCAGCGTGCCGAATTGATGTTTACGCTCATTGGCGAACGCCATTGCGCGGTGCAGGGATTCTTCGAGATTACGAGAGAAAGAAGGCAACGACGACCTCTCAATCCTTTTCCATGGTGCACTGAAGCGGGTGCTGGTGACGGCGGGCGGAATCAATCACTTGCGTGACCTTGGTCTCCGCCACCTCGTACGTGAACACCCCGCAGACGCCGACACCATGCTGATGCACATGCAGCATGATAGCGGTCGCGTCCTCACGCGATTTGTTGAAAAACTGCTCAAGGACGTAAACGACGAACTCCATCGGAGTGTAGTCGTCGTTAAGCAGCAAGACTCGATATAGAGACGGCTTTTGCGTTTTTGGCTTGGTCTGGGTGACAATCGCCGACCCGACGCCCCCCTCGCCTTCTCGTTTACGCTCGGCCATCGACGCCGTTCTCCAAAAGCGAACTCCTTCTGCCTGGCAATTAGATATGGAAACCCTGCCAGTTTGAAAGGGCGCATTCGGTCTCAGCAACGAATATAGGCGCCAAGCCGTTGCCGAAGCCCCCCGTTCAGGCGCTTTCGCCGAGCCAAATCACCTTTGCGCCGTGCGGATGCACCCTGGCGAGCAGGATTTCGTCGCCACCGGGCCAGACACTGAGTCGCACCTCCATGGCTGCAGCCATGCTGGCCGGATCGGGCTCCATCCGCAGCCATGCCACCGGCGCCGAGGCGCTGGCCGATTCGCCGGCCTTGCGAATCGAGTCGGTTATCGCGCCTTGCGTCGCCGGTGGCAGATAGGGCCAGACCACGGAATGGACCAGCACCGTGGCCACGCCCTCCCGCGGATGCAGATGGGCCGCGACCCAGGCGGCGGCGTCGGCCTTGTCCAGGGGATCGCCGGCGGCCCGCGCCAGGCCGATGGCGGCCCTGAGCCGCGCCCGTCGCTCGGGCTGGTCGGCCCAGATATAGGCCTCCAGCCGCCGGGCCTGGGCGTCGTCGGTGATATCGATGGGGTTCTGGTCGCAGCCGCGCTTCTCGGCGACCACGGCCTGGACGTCGAGGGGCGGCGCGTCGCCCTCCCAGTCCGTGTCCAACAATACCGGCGAGGCGGGATCGCCCCAGGCGCGGCCGCCGCCGAAGTCATAGCGGTAAAGGTCCCAGTTCATGTTCAGCCCGGCGCTGGCCCCGATCTCCAGACAGCGCAGCGGCAGGCCGGTCCGTTTGGCAAGGGTCAGATAGCCCCCGACCAGGCAGATCGACCGCCGCACCTCGTTGGTCTGGGGCGGCGAGGCCATGAAGCCCTGCAGGATGTCGTGGTGGCGCCGGGCCGCGTCGACCAGGGCGGCGGCCAGGCCTGCCTCGTCCACGTCGGCGCCGGATAGCGGGTAGACCGCGGCAAGGTCCGGGTCGGCGCCGCTCAGGACAAGGTGCTGCAGACCGCCCAGAATGCGCAGGCTGACCGCGTCATCCACCAGGCCGCGAAGGCCGACGCCGTCCCAGGCGTCAAAGAAGCCGGCGAACGGCCCTCCCCCCTCGACATCGTTGCGGACCGAGGTCAGCACGCGGCCGGAAAAGGGTGACCCCATCTGGGTGCAGACCCCCGCCTGGACAGCCAGGGCGGCAAGGATGTTGGCGGTGTCGATCATCAGCGAAGCCTAGCGTCGCCTTGGGCGCAATAAAGCTTGATTGCTGCAATCAACAGTCGGCCGGCAACGCAAAAGGCCCGGGCTCATCGCCCGGGCCTTCCGTACGCTTACTGAACTGGAGTCGCCGGATCAGCGGGCGGCTTGGAACTTTTCCACCGCCGCGGTGACGCGGGCGTTCAGCGGGGTCATCGATTCCTTGACCGAGGCGGCGACGATTTCCGAGGCCTTGTTCATCTGGGCCATATAGGCCTCCATGGCCGACTTGGCCCACGCGGTCTGAAGCTCGACGGCTTCCTGGACGCTACGGGCGCTGCCGAGCGACTTGGCGGCGGCGACGCTGTCTTCCATGGATTTCTTCGAATAGGCGAGCGTCTCGGCGCCCAGGGTTTCGGCGCCCTTGGTCGCGGCGGTGACCGAAGCGACGACAGCTTCCAGATTCGACTTCGATTGGGCGTTGACGTCATTGAGCGCGGACAGGGACTTCTCGAAAGCTTCCTTGAACGCGTGCGTGCCGGCGGCGCTGTACTTTTCCGCCGTGGCTTTCAGGGTTTCGGCGCTGGTGGCCATGGGAGACTCTCCTCGCGTGAAATGGGGCGGACGGGATTGGGGAGCGTCCGGCGAACGCGAATATGTGGGAGACGCCTGTGATCGTCAACGATTTTTTGTGCAGTGCACAATATTTTGACATGACAATTGTGCGACGCATCATGAACGGGGTCGGCCCTGTGACAATCGGCGCCCGTTCGCTCACCAGTTGTTTACTTGGGAGAAAGGTGGGGTATGCGATGTTAGGATATGATTTGTCGGCCGAATTGGCCGTCTTTTAACGACGAGCGAAGCCCATGTTCGAGCCCGCCCGCCGCGTTGTTTTGGCTTTCAGCCTCGCGGTCGCAACCTTAACCGTCGCCTCCTTCGGCGCCGCAACGCAAGCGAGCGCGTACATTACGACGGAGGCGAAGTACGCCGCCATCGTCACCGACGCCACGACCGGCGAGGTGCTGTACGAACAGAACGCCGATGCGATCCGCTATCCGGCGTCGATCACCAAGACCATGACCATCTATCTGACGTTCGAGGCGCTGCAGTCCGGCCGCCTGCATCTGGATGATCAGGTCCCCTTCTCCGCCCACGCCGTCGCCCAGGCGCCCAGCAAGCTCGGCGCCCGCGTCGGCGAGAGCATCACGGTGGACGAGGCCCTGCGCGCCCTCACCGTGAAATCCTGCAACGACGTCGCCGTCGCCCTGGCCGAAAAGGTCGGCGGCTCCGAACGCGCCTTCGCCACCATGATGTCGGTGCGGGCCCAGGAACTGGGCATGGCCAACACCCGCTACGTCAATGCCAACGGCCTGCCGGATTCCCGCCAGGTCACCTCGGCGCGGGACATCGCGACCCTGTGGCGCGCGCTGATGCGCGACTATCCGCAGTACTACTATTATTTCGGGGTCAAATCCTTCAACCACCACGGCGAGACCATCATCAGCCACAATGACGTGCTGCTGCATACGCCGGGGGTGGACGGCTCCAAGACCGGCTTCACCAACGCCGCCGGCTTCAACATCGTCGCCTCGGCGGTTCGCGACAATCACCGCCTGATCATGGTGGTGATGGGCGGCAACTCCAAGGCCGCCCGGGACGCTCACGCCGAAGACCTGGTCGACGCCGGCTTCACCGTCTTCCATCGCCGGGAGATGGGCCAGCAGACCACCATCGCTCAGAACCTGTTCGAGCCGGCGCCGGTTGGACCGATCATGCGGCCGCCGACGGAGCAGGGCTCGGCTGACCAGGACGGCCTGAAGATCGTCCTGACCAACCCCTCCAGCACCCTCACCGACGCCGAACTGGCCAGCCTGCACGCGGCCGAAGGGCCCCCGCCCCGGCCGGTCCAGGTCGCCCAGAACACCGTGCGTCCCGACGTTCCGGCCAGGCTGATCCGTACAAAGGCCGAAGCGGTCGACAATGACGCGGTGCGCAAGCATCTGCACGACGGCGACCGCGCCGAAGCCAAGGGCGGCAAGACCGGCGAATGGATGATCCAGATCGGCGCCTACAAGGCCAAGTCCCAGGCCCGCGGCCAGCTGGAAGTGGTTCAGCGCAAATACGCCGCCCAGCTGAAGGCCGGCAAACCCGACATCGAAGCCGCCCCGCACGGCTACTATCGCGCCCGCATCGTCGGCCTCAGCGCCGAAGCGGCCCAGAAGGCCTGCACCCTGATCAGCGCCCACAAGACCGCCTGCGACGTCTACCAGCCCAACGCCTAGGCCTCGCGGACGAGCGCCGTGCTCGGCTACCTGTCTTTCGGCGTCTCTGATCTGGATCGCTCCACCGCCTTCTATGACGCGGTGATGGCCGCTCTGGGATTCGGGCGCGTCTGGACCAGCCCGACCGGGGTCGGCTACGGCCTTGAACCGGGCAAGGACAAGCTGGCGCTGTTTCCCCGCGCGGGCGCCGCGCCGCCGTGGACCGCTTCCACGCCGCCGCCCTGACCGCCCAAGACCTCACTACGGCGCGACCTACTACGCTGCCTTCGTGGTCGATCCGGATGGATATCGGCTGGAGGCGGTGCGCCAACAATCGAACACCTCTCCCTTCGGGAGAAGTGTTTCACGATGGCCTACGACCTTACAATTGACGCAAGAAAGCTCCAGCCGAACACAACTGTGGCCAAGCTCAAAATAACGACGCCAGCCCAATAGCGCTTTGGATGTAGCTGCCTCTGGACAATGAATGGCTGCATTCCCCTAGTGGGGCTTACAGTTCTTCCGGGGACCAGCGACACGACCAAGGCGGTCGCGAAAACTAGACTGACAAGGTCTGGGACTATGCCGCTGGCGCCCGTTACATTTACCCCTTCAGCAGCCCCAGCGCCGCCAGGCTTTCCGCCGTCGCCACCATCGAGTCCGCCACCGACCTTGGCGACCAGCCCAGCAGGCGTTGCGCCTTCTCCGACGAGGCGTCCTTGTGCTTGCCCAGTTCGGGCAGCAGCTGGCGCACCTCGCCATCGAACAGGGCGATGATCCGCAACAGGATGTCGGGCAATTCCCGGGTCGGCGCCCGTTTCGCCATATCGCCAAGACGCGCCTTCAACGCCTCGGACATCTCCACCATGGACATGAAGGGTCCGGCCACCGCCAGGAAGCGCTGACCCTTGGCGGCGGGATCGGTCATGGCGCGGATGTGCAGGTCGGCGACGCAACGCACATCCACCCCGCCGAAATAGATTCGCGGGCAGCCGGGCACGTCGCCGTCAACCAGCCGCTTCACCAGGATGATCGAGGTGGAGTAGTCCGGCCCGAGCACCGGCCCGAACACGCCCACCGGATTAACCACGGCCAGTTCCAACCCGCCGCCCTCGCGGTCGATGAAGTCCCAGGCCGCCCGTTCGGCCAGGGTCTTGGACTTGGCGTAGGCTGTGACGCCCTTGCCCTTCACCGCGGTCCAGACCGTCTCGTCGAACGGGACCGTGCGGTCGTCGTGGCCATAGCCAATGGCGGCGAAGGACGAGGTCAGCACCACCCGCTTGACCTTGGCGTCCCGCGCCGCCTTCAGCACCCGCAGCGCGCCCTCGCGGGCCGGCACGATCAGTTCATCCTCATGCCTGGGGGTGGTGGACGGAAACGGCGAGGCCACGTGCAGCACGTAGTCGCAGCCGGTGACCGCCTCGGGCCAGCCGGCGTCGGACTCCAAATCCGCCGCCGCGAAGGTGAGCCTGGCGCCCGGATCGGCCGCCCCGCCCTGCTTCAGCATGGCGCGGACATCGGCCTCGCGGCTCAGGTTGCGGACCGTGGTCCGCACCTCGTGCCCGCCGGCCAGCAATTGCAGAATACAATGGGCGCCGATGAATCCGGATCCGCCCGTAACCAGAACGCGACTCATACCAAGCTCCCCATGTAGCCTTATGTTGGCGCGATCTTAGCTCTTTTTCAGCGCGGAAACATCTCCTGCGGCTACCGCTTGAGTAGCCTGTCCCGCGCGGCGTTCAACTGGGCGGCCAGGCCCGTGGTGCCGCCAGTGTCCGGGTGGGCGATGCGAATCAGCCGGCTGTGCGCGGCGCGGATCTCAGCCTCGCTGGCGTCCGGCCCGACCCCCAGGATGGAGCGCGCCTCGGCCGCCCCCATGCCCGACCCGGACGGAGCGGCGGCGGCCCGTGACGCGCGAGGCCATCGGGCCGTCCCCAGCAGCACCAAACCGAGGATAAGCAGGACGCCCCCCGGGATGAGCCCGCCTCTCAGGGCCTCGAACCCCGCGGCCGCGAACAGGCCCACCGAGGCGATCCCGGCCGGAACCCGCCACTGCCCCTTGATCACCTGCCCAACCCGGCCACGCCAGATCAGGAAGGCAACCACCACGAAGGCCGCAAAGAAGAAGATCATGCAGCGGCCCTAGCGCGCCTCGGCGCGGATGGCAAAGCGGGTGTTCGTTTGTTGATGTGCAGGCGCCGCCACAGTAGCGGCCAGGCCCCCTCAGTCACCCCTGCGGGGCGACAGCTCCCCCAACGGGGGAGTGATTAAGTATCAGCGCTTTACTCCGAATCGCTCCCCCGATGGGGGAGCTGTCCCGAAGGAACTAAGGGGGCCTGGCCGCTACGCAGACGCCTGACGAATCCCTAAGACGCCTCAGCCAGCGCCTCTTCCATCGGCGCCACGCTCAGGCCCAGGAACTGGCTCAGGGCGCGCAGCTCCTGGCGGGCGGCGACGTGGCTCAGGGACACCGGCACCGGCCGCACGGTGGGCGACAGATCGGCGATGGTCAGGCCGAAGGGGTAGAGCTCGCGATAGATCACCCGGTCGCGCAGGCCGGGGCCGAGCCGGAAGCCGGTGCGCTTGGCCAGGGCGACGATCCGCTCCTCCAGCCGCTTGCGATTGCGCGCCTCGGTCACCGCCAGGCGGTTGCGCAGCACCACCCAGTCGATGGACTTGCCCCGGGCGGCGGCCTTGATCTTGCGGGATTCCCACACCGTCTCGGCGTAGATGCTTGGCCGGATCAGATCGAGGGTCACCGGGTCCACCTGGCCCAGAAGGTCAAAGTCGACGAAGCTGTCGTTCATCGGGGTGACGATCACATCGGCGCGGCCGTGGGCGGCCCTGGACAGGGCCGTGTCGCCGCCTGGGGTGTCGATCAGGATGAAGTCCGCCGCCTCGCCAGCCTGCCCCAGAACGTCATCGAGGCGGTTCAGGCTGACGTCTGCCTCGCTGACCAGTTTGGCGGCGTCGGGGGACCAGCCGAGATCCACCGGCATGGGCAATTGCACCCCGGCCGACGCCGTCCAGGCCTTGCGGCTGGCGAAGAAGTGGGTGAGCGACTGCTGGCGAATATCCAGGTCGACCACCGCGACCTTGCCGCCGCCATGCATCAGGGCCGTGGCCAGATGGATGGCGATCGTGGACTTGCCAGCGCCGCCCTTTTCATTACCCACAACGATCACGCGTGCTTGGGACACCGTGCGCTCTCCAAATTGGTTAACGCCCGAGGAGAAGCTGGCTTGACCCCCACGTCAATGCGCGCGCGGTCGCACCCAGGCCGGTTATCCACACCTGGTTTGGCGCGGACACAGCCAAACCGCGCAATTTCTTGCGAACTCAACGCTTACCCGATCCAGCCTGTGCGGCCATGCCGCGGCGCGGGGCCAAGTTTCGACGCGCCCTAACGTCCACCGTTCCCTCGCCCTTGTGGCGGGGGTCCATTGGACTCGAACGGTGGGAAGGTCGACGCGGCGCGCCGCCTGCGCCCTATCGTTGGGCTTTCGCGCTCAATGGACCGAGGCACAAGGCCTGGGGAACGGGTTTAAATCGAGATTCCGGAGGCCAGCGGGACGGCTGTCTGCCGACTAACCGCTACCAGGCGCCCAGTTCGCGCAGCTCCCGCGCCAGGGTCGGCGATATCCCCTCGCCTGCGCCGCCAGACGGCATGTCGGCCGGAACATCCTGGCCCTCCAGGTAGCGCCAGCCCTGAAACGGCCGCCGGGGATAGGGGGCGGTGGCGATCAGCACCTCCTCAAGGGTGATCTCGCACCGGCGCGGCGTCTCCAGCGTCTCGACAGCGGTGATTCGCTGGCGCACCAGGATCGCGCCCTTCATGACCCAGTAGAGCGAGCCGCCATCCAGCAGTTCGGCCGCGCGCTTGGGCGTCTGGCGCGTGTGCACCACCGACACCCGCCCGCCCTCGGCCCGCCGCTGCGCCCGCCAGGCCAGCAGGTCGTCCGGCGAATCACAGCCGACGCAGAGTTTGACCAGGTTCAGCGGCATTCTTCAGAGGCTGGTCCAGGAGGCCTTCCGCTTATCCAGAAAGGCGCGCACCCCCTCCTGGCCTTCCGCGCCGACCCGGGCCGAGGCGATCCGGCGGGCGGTCTCGTGCATCAGCGATTCGTCGATCGGCCGCGACCAGACCTCGTTCACCAGCTCCTTGGAGTCCGCCACCGCGCGGGGGGCGCAGGCCATGATATCGACGGCCAACTTATTCTTGGCTGCCTCCAACGCGGCGGCGTCGGCGAACACCTCATCGACCAGGCCGATCTTCTCGGCATAGGCGGCGTCAAACACCCGTCCGGTGGCGAACAGGGCCTTGGCCACCCGCGGGCCGATGGCCGCGACCACATAGGGGCTGATGGTCGCCGGCACGAGGCCCAGCTTGACCTCGGAAAAGGCGAAGCTCGCACCCTTGGTCGCCAGCGCCATGTCGCAGGCCGCCACCAGGCCCACGCCGCCGCCAAAGGCCGCGCCCTCCACCAGGGACACGGTGAGGAAGGGCAGATCAGACAGCGCCTTCAGCATCCGCGCCATGGCCAGGGCGTCAGCACGGTTGTCATCCTCGGTCAGGTCGACGGCGTCGCGCATCCACTGGATGTCCGCGCCGGCCGAGAAGCTGGCGCCCGCCCCGCGCACAAACACGATCCGCACCCCCTCGGCGCCCGACAGGGTCTCGAACGCCTCGTGCAGCGCCGCGATGGTCAGGGAGTCGAAGGCGTTCTTGCGCTCCGGCCGGTTGATCCAGACGGTGACCGCACCCTCACGGGTCCCCTCGATCCGCACCAGTTTGGAGTCCGCGTCGCTGTCGACAGCTTCCACCAGGGGATCGGCGATCGGATTGGTCATCTGGGGTCTCTCCGTGGATTACATCCGGAACACGCCGAAGCGGGTTTCCGGGATCGGGGCGTTCAACGAGGCCGATATGGCCAGACCCAGCACGTCGCGGGTTTGCGCCGGATCAATCACCCCGTCATCCCACAAACGCGCGGTGGCGTAATAAGGATTGCCTTCATCCTCATATCGTTGGCGAACCGGCGCCTTGAAGGCTTCGGCCTCCTCCGGGGTCCAGCGGTCGGCGTCACGGTGGACGGTGGCCAGCACGCTGGCGGCCTGTTCGCCGCCCATGACGCTGATGCGGCTGTTGGGCCAGGAGAACATGAAGCGGGGCGAATAGGCCCGGCCGCACATGCCGTAGTTGCCGGCCCCGAAGGAGCCGCCGATCAGCACGGTGAACTTGGGCACTTCAGCCGACGCGACGGCGGTGACCATCTTGGCCCCGTCCTTGGCGATGCCCCCGGCCTCATACTTGCCGCCGACCATGAAGCCGGAGATGTTCTGCAGGAAGATCAGGGGCGTGCGGCGCTTGCAGGCCAGCTCGATGAAGTGGGCCGCCTTCAGCGCGCTCTCGGAAAACAGCACCCCATTGTTGGCCAGGATGGCGACGGGATAGCCCCAGATGTGGGCGAAGCCGCAGACCAGGGTGGTGCCGTAAAGCGCCTTGAACTCATCGAACTTTGAGCCGTCCACCAGCCGGGCGATCACCTCCCGCACGTCATAGGGCGCGCGGACGTCCGACGGGATCAGGCCGTAGAGCTCCGACGCATCGAACAGCGGCGCCTCAACCTCGGCCATGTCGATCACTGTCTTGGGCGGGGTGTTCAACCGAGCGACGATGGAGCGGACGATGTCCAGGGCATGGCTGTCGTTTTCCGCCACGTGGTCCACCACCCCGGAGCGACGGCCATGAGTGTCCGCGCCCCCCAGCTCGGTGGCGCTGATCACCTCGCCGGTGGCGGCCTTCACCAGGGGCGGGCCGCCGAGAAAGATGGTGCCCTGGCTCTCCTCGCCGCTCCCGCGCACGATGACGCTCTCGTCGGCCATGGCCGGCACATAGGCGCCCCCGGCGGTGCAGGAACCCATCACGCAGGCGATCTGGGCTATGCCCTCGGCGCTCATCCGCGCCTGGTTGAAGAAGATGCGGCCAAAGTGGTCGCGGTCGGGAAACACCTCCGCCTGGTGCGGCAGGTTGGCCCCGCCCGAATCGACCAGATAGATGCAGGGCAGCCGGTTCTGCAGCGCGATCTCCTGCGCCCGCAGGTGCTTCTTCACCGTCATGGGAAAATAGGCGCCGCCTTTGACCGTGGCGTCGTTGGCGACGATCATCACCTCGCGCCCCGAAACCCGGCCGATGCCGGTGATCACCCCGGCGCCGGGCGCCTCGCCGTCATAAAGGCCGAACGCGGCCAGGGCGCCCACCTCCAGAAAGGGCGAGCCGGGGTCCAGCAGCCGCTCCACCCTCTGGCGCGGCAACAGCTTGCCCCGCGCGGTGTGCCGTTCGCGGGAGGCGGCTGAGCCGCCCAGCGCCGCATCGGCCGCGCGCTGCTTCAAGGTCTCGGCCAGGCCCAGATTGACCGCGCGGTGGCTGGCGAAGGCGTCCGAACGCGGATCTATGGCGGTGGAAAGGCGCGGCACGAAGCCTCCTTGGAAGAACGGGTCGGGCGACTTATTCCTCCTCGCCGAACCGGGGGCAACCCCCACGCCCTACCCCAGCCTTGCCCGAACGCCGTCCGGCTGTAAGGTCCCCCGCTTGCGCGTTAAGGATACTGCGATGAGAACGACCCTTCTTGCCCTCGCCCTGGGCCTTTTCGCCACCAGCGCCGCCCAGGCCGCCGAGCCCGTGCTGTTCGATCATTGGAACGGACCGGTGGTCGAGCGGCTGTTGCAGTCCCTGGGCGCGGCGGACCTGCAGCGCACCACCCTGGCCGGCGGACCGGGCCTGCTGGCCCGCACCTCGGACGGCGTGAACTTTGGCGTCTACGCCAAGGCCTGCGCGGCGGCGCCCACGGCGACGGGGGAACTCTATTGCCGAGGCATTGAAGGCATCGCCAGCTTCGACCCCGGCCGCGGCGCCGACCGCGCCGCCCTGGCCGACCGCCTCAACCACCAGTACGCCGCCGGCAAATTCATGCTCGAACCCGACGGCACGATCCGCCTGACCCGCTACATCGACCTGGACGCCGGCGTAACCGAAGCCAACCTCCGCTCCCAACTGGGCGCGTTCCTGGCGCTGGCGGAAGCGACGAAGACCGCGGTTTGGGGCGCGCCGGGGCGGTAGGGCTGGCGGCCCATATGGGCCGCCATCTCAGAGTGTGACACCGTCGACGCGGCCGTTAAATCGGTTCGGCGTTGGCGTGTTCTTCAGCGAGCACGAGGAAGGCTTCGTCCGCCTCGAACAATGTCCCTCGATTTTTCTCCGCTAGAATCGCATCGCGAACATCAAGCCACGACACGCCGCTGCCGGGCAGTGAAGCCAAGCCCCAGAGATTGGTGCAAACATCGCGCCTTGCAACAGCATTGGTCGGATCGTCCGCAGCCAGCTTTCGCGCAATCCCCAGCCCCTCCTCGTAGGCTTCCAGAGCGCCGGTCAGGTCACTGCGGGTACGGAGCACGTCGCCCACCTTATTCAGGCTGACCGACACGTCCCGCAGCCGCTCGGCATTGGTCGGATCGTCCGCAGCCAGCTTTCGCGCAATCCCCAGCCCCTCCTCGTAGGCCTCCAGAGC
>Ga0302314_10012285_pt1 | contig 14843 bp, 11 predicted proteins | sample III_Palsa_N2_3_FD_200533 | JGI IMG/M metagenome (GOLD analysis project Ga0302314, IMG submission 200533) | Peat permafrost microbial communities from Stordalen Mire near Abisko, Sweden - III_Palsa_N2_3 | ecosystem: Environmental > Terrestrial > Soil > Palsa > Peat permafrost | place: Sweden... | reverse complement strand
AGAGGACGCCCTCAGGCTCCGCAGCAACAGAACGCGCTGGAAACACGGGCGAGGTCGACATGTCGCCGCCGCGTGAGGTGCTGTCGCGCATTCATAGAAACCGATTGAAGCAGCAACGAAAAGGGCTAGTCAAGGAAACCTTTGTGCATCTCATGCACTGGATAGGTGCCCCGCGAAGAACGCGTCGATGCGCCGCCAGGCATCGGCGGCCGCCTCCGGGTGCGGTCCGACCCCGGCCACCCGCGTCAGCGGCCGCAGCACCCGGGGGCCCACCTCGGCGTCGTTGAGGAAGGAGTGACCGGCGCCGGGGTACTCCTTGCAGTCGTGGACGACCCCGGCCCGCTCCAGCGCGGACTCCAGCTTGGCGGTCGCGCCCCGCAGGCTCAGGTCCCTGGCGCCGTAGGAGGTGACCAGTGGACAGGCGTCAGCCAGTACCCGGTCCATCTCCGCGGGCAGCATCCCGTAGTTGGAGGCGGCGGCGTCGAAGCCGCGGCCGGCGGTCATCAGCGCGAAGCCGCCGCCCATGCAGAAGCCGAGCACGCCGACCCGTCCGGTGCAGTCCGGCTGGTCGAGCAGCCACTGCCGGGACGCCTCGATGTCCGCGTAGGCGCGGCCCCGGCCGGAGCCCATGGCGCGCATGGTGGAGACCAGGCAGCGCCGGGCACCGCCGTCGCTGTAGAGGTCGGGCATCAGCGCGAGGTATCCGGCGCGCGCCATCCGTTCGACCTGACGCTCCATCACCTCGTCGATGCCGAATGCCTCGTGGAGCATCACCACACCGGGCCACGGACCCGGGCCCTCGGGCCGGACCAGTCGGCCGGTCAGCCGCAGCGAGCCGCCGAGCGCCCGCGCGGGGGTGGAGAGATCAACATCCGGCATCAGGGGCCCTCCTGTGGTTGCCGCGCACATGCTACCGGTCAGTACGGGCGGTCCGCAGGGCAATCCGACAACTCGTCACCCGCGTTTCGGGCTCCGTTCCAGGTCAGCTGACGATGTGTCGGCTGGTCGCCCTGTCCCTGATTGGGCGTGTTCCTGTCGGATCGCTTTGAGCTCTTGCCGCGCCCGATACGGCTTCGCTATGTTCGTGTCTCCGGACACCACCAACCGTGGTGGCAGTCTGCATTCGCGACTGTCATGTCCATGTGTACGACGGATCCGGCGCCACCCTCGTCCCACGGCCCGGCACACCGTCTCCCGGCAAGGCGCTTCCAGCTCCACCGTACGCGCACGAGTTCCCCCTTCTCCGGTACGGCGTAGCCGGGCATCCGCCGCGGCTTCCCTCGCGCCGTCCCTCACCCCCTCATGGGAGGGCCGTTCGTTGCATACCCCCAACTCGTCCGGGCTCAGATACGGACTCCGCAGGTTCGTGGCCGCCGCGGCATCGGCAGCCACCCTGGCCATGTTCGGCCTGGCCGCGGCCGCCTCCCCGGCGACCGCCGCGACCACTCACACCGACTACCGTCAGGCATGTCCTGCGGCGCCGGTCGGCTACTCATCCTGCAACGCCCTGGTCCGGACGGACGTCACGCCGCAGCTCGCCCACACGGCGGCCAACGGCGCGGTCCAGCCCTCGGCGACGGTGTCCGGCTACGGCCCGACCCAGCTCCAGTCCGCCTACAACCTGGCCTCGGCCGCCGCCGCTGACGGCGGTGGCCAGACCGTGGCCGTCGTCGACGCCTTCGACGACCCGAACGCGGCCAGCGACCTGGCGGTCTACCGCAGCCAGTACGGACTGCCCGCCTGCGGCACCGGCTGCTTCAGCAAGGTCAACGAGAACGGCCAGACCAGCCCGCTGCCCTCCCCCGCGCCGTCCGACGACGACTGGACCGGCGAGGAGTCGCTGGACGTCGACATGGTCTCGGCGATCTGCCCGAACTGCCACATCATCCTGGTCGAGGCCAGCTCGGAGAGCAACGACGACCTGGGCACCGCCGTGAACGCGGCCGTCTCCCTGGGCGCCAAGTTCGTCTCCAACAGCTACGGCGGGTCCGAGGCGTCCAACGACTCGACCTACGACTCGGAGTACTACGACCACCCCGGTGTCGCGGTGACCGCCTCCTCCGGTGACAGCGGCTACGGCGTCGAGTACCCGGCGGCCTCGCAGTACGTCACCGCCGTCGGTGGCACCTCGCTCTCCACCGCGTCCAACACGCGCGGCTGGACCGAGTCGGTCTGGGACACCTCCTCCTCCGAGGGCGCAGGCTCCGGCTGCTCGGCCGACGACCCGAAGCCGACCTGGCAGACGGACACCGGCTGCTCCAAGCGCACCGTCGCGGACGTCTCGGCGGTCGCCGACCCGGCCACCGGCGTCGCGGTCTACGACACCTACAACGGCAACGGCGGCTGGAACGTCTACGGCGGCACCTCCGTGGCCTCCCCGCTGATCGCCTCGGTCTACGCGCTGGCCGGCACCCCGGCCGCGGGCACCACCCCGGCGTCCTACCTGTACGCCCACACCTCGTCGCTGTACGACGTGACCTCGGGCAAGACGGCCACCTGCTCCCCGGCCTACCTGTGCACCGCCGAGGTCGGCTACGACGGCCCGACCGGGCTCGGTACCCCGGACGGCATCACCGCCTTCTCCAACGGCACCAGCACCGGCAACACGGTGACGGTGACCAACCCGGGCAGCCAGACCGGCAAGGTCGGCACCGCCGCCTCGCTGCAGATCAGCGCCACTGACTCGGCCTCGGGCCAGACCCTGACCTACAGCGCCACCGGCCTCCCGGCCGGCCTGTCGATCAACGCCTCCACCGGCCTGATCTCCGGCACCCCGACCGCCTCCGGCTCCTCCTCGGTCACCGTGACCGCGAAGGACACCACCGGCGCCACCGGCACCACCAGCTTCACCTGGACCGTCAGCGCCGCCACCGGCAACACGGTCACGGTGAGCAACCCCGGCAGCCAGACCGGCACCGTCGGCACCGCCGCCTCGCTGCAGATCAGCGCCAGCGACTCGGCCTCGGGCCAGACCCTGACCTACAGCGCCACCGGCCTCCCGGCCGGGCTGTCGATCAGCACCTCCGGCCTGATCTCCGGCACCCCGACCGCTGCGGCGACCTCCTCGGTCACCGTGACCGCGAAGGACACCACCGGTGCCACCGGCAGCGCCACCTTCAGCTGGACCATCAACTCCGCCAGCGGCGGCGGCTGCTCCGCGGCCCAGCTGATCGGCAACCCCGGCTTCGAGACCGGCAGCGCCGCCCCGTGGACCGCCTCCTCCGGTGTCATCAACAGCGACACCACCGATGAGCCGGCCCACTCGGGCAGCTGGGACGCCTGGCTCGACGGCTACGGCACCACCCACACCGACACCCTGTCCCAGGCCGTGACCATCCCCTCCACCTGCGTCAACGCGGCCTACTCCTTCTGGCTGCACATCGACACGGCGGAGACCACGAAGACCAGCGCCTACGACACCCTCAAGGTCGAGGTGGTCAGCGGCTCCACGACCACCACGCTGGCCACCTACTCCAACCTGAACGCGGCGGGCGGCTACACCCAGCACTCCTTCAGCCTCGCCCCGTACATCGGCAAGTCCGTCACCCTGAAGTTCATCGGTGCCGAGGACTCCAGCCTGCAGACCAGCTTCGTGCTGGACGACACGGCGCTGAACGTCTCCTGACGCACCAGGTGTCCTGACACACCAGGTCTCCTGAAACACCAGGTCTCCTGAAACACCGTTGACAGCCACGGCCCCGGTCGCCCCCAGCGACCGGGGCCGTTCGCACGCTCCGGTGGCAGGATGGCCACATGGATCTGCGCATCTTCACCGAGCCCCAGCAGGGGGCCTCCTACGACACACTGCTGCGAGTGGCCAGGACCGCCGAGGACCTGGAGTACGGCGCGTTCTTCCGCTCCGACCACTACCTGAGCATGGGCGACTCGGACGGCCTGCCCGGTCCCACCGACGCCTGGATCACGCTGGCCGGGATCGCCAGGGAGACCTCCCGGATCCGGCTCGGCACGCTGATGACCGCGGGCACCTTCCGGCTTCCGGGCGTGCTCGCCATCCAGGTCGCCCAGGTCGACCAGATGTCCGGCGGCCGGGTCGAGCTGGGCCTCGGCGCCGGCTGGTACGAGGCCGAGCACACCGCCTACGGCATCCCCTTCCCGCAGGCGAAGATCGGCCGGCTGGAGGAGCAGCTGGCCATCGTCACCGGCCTGTGGAACACCGCCGTCGGTGAGACCTTCGACTTCGACGGCGCGTACTACACGCTGAAGGACTCCCCGGCGCTGCCCAAGCCCGCGCAGGCGCACATCCCGATCCTGATCGGCGGCGCCGGCCCGACCCGCACCCCGGCCCTGGCGGCGCGCTTCGCCGACGAGTTCAACCTGCCGTTCCTGTCGGTCGAGGACAGCGAGGCGCAGATCGGCCGGGTCCGGGCGGCCCTGGCCGACGCCGGACGCAAGCCGTCCGAGCTGGTGTACTCCAACGCCCTGGTGGCCTGCGTCGGCAAGGACGACGCGGAGGTGGCCCGGCGGGCCGAGGCCATCGGCCGCTCGGTCGACGAGCTCAAGGCCAACGGCATCGCCGGGACCCCGGACGAGGCGGCCGAGAGGATCGCGCGCTATGCCGCGATCGGCTCGCAGCGGATCTACCTCCAGATCCTGGACCTGGACGACCTCGACCACCTGGCGCTGATCGCCGACCGGGTTCGCCCGCAGCTGGGCTGACGCCCGCTCACCGGCCCGGTCGGCCGGAGCCGCCGGTGGGCGTGGAGTATATGGAATAGCTTGTCCCATATGTCAGGGTGGGGCCATGTCCGACACTCCTCGCCCCTGGTGGCAGTCCTGGACGGTACTCGCGCCGCCGATCGCGCTGGTGGTGCTGGTGATCACCTTCGGGGACCACATCCCCGCGTGGCTGGCGGTGCTGCTGGCGGTGGTACTCGGCGGCGCGGTGCTGGCGGCGGTGCACCATGCCGAGGTGGTGGCCCACCGGGTGGGCGAGCCGTTCGGCTCGCTGGTGCTGGCGGTCGCGGTCACCGTGATCGAGGTCGCGCTGATCGTCACCCTGATGATCAGCGGCGAGTCGGGCGCCGACTCGCTCGCCCGGGACACGGTCTTCGCGGCCGTCATGATCACCACCAACGGCATCGTCGGCATCTCGCTGCTGACCGGGGCGCTGCGGTTCGGCGTCGCGGTGTTCAACCCCGAGGGCACCGGCGCGGCGCTGGCCACAGTGGCCGCCCTGAGCGCGCTCAGCCTGGTGCTGCCGACCTTCACCAGCTCCCCGGGGCCGGAGTTCTCGCCGCCCCAGCTGAGCTTCGCCGCGCTGGCGTCGATCGCCCTGTACGCCATGTTCGTCTCCACCCAGACCGGCCGGCACCGCGCCAGCTTCCTCCCGGTGCCGACCGGCGCGGCCGGGGCACCCACCACCGCCACCGTCCCGCCCGCCGAGAGCGGTGCCTCCCCCGCGTCGCACGAGCAGGGCCACCAGGCCGCGCCGAGCGCCAGGGCCGCGCTGCTCAGCCTCGGACTGCTGCTGGTGGCACTGGTGGACGTGGTCGGGCTGGCGAAGGTCCTGTCGCACTCCATCGAGTCGGCGGTGAAGGCCGCCGGGGCCCCGCCGTCCTTCGTCGGGGTGGTCATCGCGCTGCTGGTGCTGGCCCCGGAGACGCTGGCCGCCGTCCGCGCCGCGCGCCGCGAGCAGGTCCAGATCAGCCTCAACCTCGGCTACGGCTCGGCGATGGCCAGCATCGGGCTGACCATCCCGTCGATCGCCGTGGCCACGATCTGGCTCAAGGGCCCACTGCTGCTCGGCCTGGGCGCGACCCAGGTGGTGCTGCTGACCCTCACCGTCGCGGTCAGCATCCTGACCGTGGTCCCCGGCCGCGCCACCCGCCTCCAGGGCGGCATCCACCTGGTCCTGCTGGCCGCCTTCGTCTTCCTGGCCATCAAGCCTTAGTGGTCTGCTCCGGAAATCCTTCGGGGGTTGATCAGGCCGCCGGGACAGTTTCTTGCTATCGGTCGACGGGTGTGTGTCGGTCGAGTCGAGGGCGGGCGCCCGCCGGGAACGCTATCGGGTACAGGGCGCGCGGCGAGGGACGGTGCCCAGGCCGGTGGTCAACGGGTCCGCTGCCCGAACCGCGCGCGGGAGGCGTGCGGGAGGTGGCGTACCACCGGCCATACGGACGATTCCGCACTCTTGTCCGTATCCCTGCATTGGGCAGCATGATCTACTCGACGCGAAGCCTATTACTCTCAGCATCCATCTGATAACAAGGAGTTACCCATGCGCTTGCGCATGCCCATCCCCACCCGAATGGCCATCGCCCTGAGCATGGGAAGCCTGGCCCTGGTCGGCCTGCCGGCCCACGCCGCGTCCGCCGCCGTCCTCGTCAAAACCGTCACCGTCACCGGCTCCAGCGACGACGTGCTCACCCTCACCGCCACCTGCCCGGCCGGCTATGCCGTCACCGGCGGCGGCTACGAGGTCGACAGCGACCGGGTCGTCGACGCGAGCTACCCGTCGTCAAAGAGCAGCTGGACTGTCACGGCGGACAAGACTGCTGGCGAAAGTGGCCACCCGGATGCCGAGGCATACGCCCGGTGCCAGGTGGACCCGGACGGCCTACTCAGCACGATCGTGACCGGAGCGTCGCAGGCCACGTGTCCCACGGGCACCCTGACCGGCGGTGGGTGGAGCAACAACACCGATGTGGTGCAGCGGTCCTTCCCGGACGCGGCGAACAAGACCTGGACCGTCAGCAGCGTCCACAGCACTACCGAAACGGCGTACGGCGTCTGCGAGACCGGCGGCACACTGACCGTCCACCAGGTCACCGGAGACGACTGCCCCTCCCCGCAAGTCGTTCTCGGCGGCGGGTTCACCACGACCGGTAAGGATACGCCTAACATCAGTAGGCCGGACCCGGAGAACGAAGGAACCTGGCAGAACAACTTCGAAGCCCGCGACCACAATGCGGTGACACAGACCTACGCGGAGTGCCTGATCGCGTAGTCCATCGCCCGCGGCAGGCCACCGCACCGGGGCCCGCCGCGGGCAACCCGTCATCCCATCAAACGCCTCGCCGCACAGCCCGGCTGCCCCTCGGAAGCGACCTCCGTACACCGCCGGCCAGCGAGTTCCAAGGCCACTCCAGAAGCCGCGACCGCGCAAAACGGCTCCGCAGTCAACCCCCCGAAGGGTTTCCGGACCCGACCACTTAGCGCTCACGCGACGGCGGTCGGCAACGTCCCGCTCCGGCCACGGTGACTGGTGCGGACGGGTCAGAAGAGCGCGTCCTGTTCGTTCTGACGGGCGGGCAGTGCGAGGGGTTCGAGTGAGGCGGTCGGTGCGGTTCCGGGTTCGGCGCGGCCCAGGGCCCAGCCGGCCAGCAGCCGGGTGTCCAGCAGCACCAGCCCCGAGACCGTCTCCAGATAGAGGTCGGTGCCGATCCGGCAGGCGATCCGTCCGCTGATCACATCCCCAGGGGCGAGCGGCAGCATCGCGGTGTCCGGCCACAGGCCGCCGACGGGCAGGCCGTAGGCGTCAGCGTGATCCGTCACCTGCGCCCCGCAGCGGTCCTGGCCCTGCGGCCAGGCGAGTTGGCCGACGCGTTCGGCGGTGGTGAGCAGGTCGGTGGCGCGTTCGGCGGCGGTGCCGGGGCGGGTGCGGGCCTCGCGTTTGCGTGTCGCGCTCATCCGGTCGGGCAGCCCCAGGGCGGCGCCCAGCAGGTTCTCGATCCGGCGGGCGGCCGTCAGGGTGCCGGTGGAGATGACCGTGGAAGCCAGCGCGCCCTGCTCCAGCAGTCGGGCGTTCCCGCGTTCGACGGCGGTGATGCCGACCTTGACCGCGCAGCCGTGGTGGGCAAGGTAGACCGCGAAGGGGCGCGGGTCGTGCAGGCGGGTGTCGGCGGCGATGGAATCGGCGCGGTCCGCCGCCTGGCAGGCCGGACACTGGGCTGTGCGGACAGTCGGGACGACCAGCGCGGACATGGGGCAGTCGCGGCGACTGCCCGAGCGCCACACCCCGATACAGCGCCGGTCGATCCTGGCGGTGAAGGCCAGGTCAGAGCCGATGTTCAACGGGCTGGTCCTGGAACTGCCGCCGCTGGGCGCCGACCATTCCAGCAGTGCGGTGCCCTGGCTCCAAATGAGTCCGGTAGCCCGCCAGGCCGGCGGCGACACCTCGCTGATCACTGCTCTCCCATCGCCGGTAGACCTCTTCCAGTACGTGCCAGCCTGCCAGCTGCGCGATGTCGGCCAGGGCCTCGGCCCGGTTGCCCGGCATCTGGAGGTCGTTGACCAGCAGCCCGGCCCCCACGTCATCGTCGCCGCCGCCCTGCTCCACCTGGCCGTCTTCGCCTGACCCAACCCCCGACGGCCGCCACAGGCTGACGCGACAGCATCACTCGGCGGGGGCGCTGCAAAGCAAGTCGGCGGCGGTGCGCCGTGCTTGCGAGAACGGCGAGTTGCCGGTGATCCGGAGTCTGTTCACGGAGGCGGCCGCCCAGGTCTTCACGCTGTGTGGGTTGCTGTCGCGCGAGGACGAGATCGAGCTGGGCAGGCGGCTGGCGCCCAAGTACCAGGCGAGGGCCAGCTTGTTGGTGCTCTCGCGTGAGATCGGGCGGTCGACACGGTACATGGCGAAGGTGCTGCGGATGGCCGGGGTGACGATCCGGCCCCGCCCGGTGGACCTTGTCGAGTTGCGCCGACGGTACGAGGGTGGCTCCTCGGTGGCCGGTCTGGCGCACCAGATCCGGTACTCCTACGAGAGCACGCGCAAGTTCCTGCTCGAAGCCGGAGCGGAGCTGCGCCCCGGCGGAGCGCGTCAGCCCCTCCGCGACGGCTGATGGGTGCGGTGTCTCCGGAGGGGTGCGGGAGCGGGCCCGCTGTTGCGGCGCTGTGACAACAGGCGTACAGCGCAAGGACGTTTGGTCGTCAGACTGCTCTCATCGCACAGAGCGACGACCAGTCGAACAGGCCGTGGACGCAGATGCCTGATCGTGGCCGAGCAGCTCCGGCGAAGACTCCCGATCCTGCCATCCTTGAAGGGCACCGCCACCATGTCTGCTCGCATGAGCCACCGCATCGCCGTCGCCGTCGTCCTCGCCGCCGCAGCCGCGCTCACCCCCGGCCTGGCCTCCGCCGCCACTCCCACCTCCGCCGAACTGACCATCAGCAACGGCAGCCCGTGGGTCAACATGGGCGGCAAGTGGGTCGACTTCCACACCGACGTCCGCGACCTCGCCTGGAACCCCACCGGTACCAGGGCCGTCTTCGTCGACAGCAACGGCAACCTGGACACCGCCAACGCCAACGGCACCGGCCGCGTGGTCGCCGCCAGGCACCCTGCCGGCACCGTCTTCTCGCACCCCACCTGGGAGACCTCCCCGGCCAAGCCGGTGGGCTACTACCCCGGCAACAACATCATCTTCACTGCCGCAACCAAGACCTTCAGCCAGTTGGAGTGGGTCACGGCCACGGCCACGAACGCCAAGCCGGACGGGATGATCGGACTGAACGGCTCCAACTGGGCCAACGCGGGCGCCAACCTGTCGAACGTCGCCCAGGACAAGGGCTCCTTCGTCTACGACAGCACCCGCACCGGAGACGTCTACATCGCGGACGCCTACCTGCGGGTGTCGACCGCCTCGCTCGGCCGGGGCTCCGAGCCCAGCCTGTCGCCCAACGGCGAGGAGGTCGTCTTCGTGCGCTCCATCAGCGGACACGACCACCTGTTCGAAGAGAACCTGGGCAACCACGCGGTCAGGGACCTGACCCCGCACGCCACCACCAACTACACCGAGCCGACCTTCTCGCCCAACGGAGCCACCATCGCCTTCCGCGCCCCGAACGGCACCTACACCATCCCCGCCAACGGCACCCACGCCCCGGTCCGGGCGACCATCTCCACCGGCCTGGCCGCGTACCGCGGCTGAGCAGCGCCCGCGAACCCCAGCAGGACAGCCGACCCCGCGTACGGCGCGCTCGCCGCGCCGTACGGCAGCGCGGTGCCGGGCGAAGTCAGCGGCGCGTGGGGCTGTCGCCCGTGCTGCGGGCCCTGCGCCAGAGCCCGCGGAGCCCTCGCTTCTGCGCCTTGGCTGAGGCGAGCATGTCGGCCACCTCAGTCAGGACCCTGAGCCGGCGGTGGCTGTCGCCGGTCTCCCCGAAGATGTCCGCCGCCTGCACCAGGACGGCAACGGCCTCCTCGAAGCGCTGCGCCTCCCGCAGCACCGAACCCAGGCTGTTCAGCGCCATGCCCTCGCCGTGGCGGTCATCGGACTCGTGACAGATCGCAAGATCCTCCAGGTGGGCGGCGATGGCCTCATCGAACCGCCCCAGACAACGCGCCGCCAGGCCCAGGTTGTTGAGCACCATGCCTTCGCCGTGGCGGTCGCCGGTCTCCCGGTGGATCTCCAATGCCTGCTGGAGGGTGGTCATGGCCTCCTCGAACCGCCGCAGCTCCAGCTGTGCCGACCCGAGGTTGTTCAGCACTGTGCCCTCGCCGTGCCGGTCGCCGGACTCCCGGAAGATCTCCGCCGCCTGTTCGTGGGCAGTGATCGCCTCCTCGGACCACCCCATGTGCCGCCGCGCCGACCCCAGGTTGTTCAGCGCCTTGCCCTCGCCGTGCCGGTCGCCGCTCTCCCGGTAGATCCCGGCTGCCTGTTGAAGGACGGTGCCGGCTTCCCCGAACCTCCGCACCTCCAGCAGCACCAGACCCAGGTTGTTGAGCGCCACGCCCAGGCTGTTGCGGTCACCGGTCTCCTGGTAGATCCCGGCTGCCTGCTGGTGGACGGTGATGGCCTCCTCGAACCGCCGCACCTCCCGCAGGGCCAGACCCAGGTTGTTCAGTACCAGCCCCTCGCTGTGACGATCAACGGCTTCCCGGTAGATCTCCGCTGCCTGTTCGTGGGCGGTGATGGCCTCCTCGAACCGCCGCACGTGACGCAGCCCCGATCCCAGGTTGTGCAGCGCACTGCCCTCGCCGTGCCGGTCGCCGGTCTCCCGGTAGATCGCCGCTGCCTGCTGGTGGGAGCTGATGGCCTCATCGAACCGCCGCACCTCCAACAGCACCGACCCCAGGTTGTTCAGCGCGGCACCCTCACCATGGCGGTCGCCGGACTCCCGGAAGATGTCCGCTGCCTGCTGGTGGGAGCTGATGGCCTCATCGAACCGCCGCACCTCCAACAGCACCGACCCCAGGTTGTTCAGCGCGGCACCCTCACCGTGGCGGTCGCCGGACTCGCGACAGATCGCAAGATCCCCTTGGTGGGCGGCGATGGCCTCATCGAACCGCCGCACCTCCAGCAGCACCAGACCCAGGTTGTTCAGCGCACTGCCCTCGCCGCGGCGATCACCGGTCTCCCGGTAGATCTCCGTTGCCATGAGATGGGCGGCGATGGCCTCCTCGAACCGCCGCACGCTGCACAGGGCCGACCCCAGGTTGTTCAGTGCCGTGCCCTCACTGCGGCGGTCGCCGAACTGCCGGGCGGCTTGTACCGCGAGTTCCCCGGTGGTGACGGCATCCTCGAAGCGGCGTCGCCAGTGCAGGTACTCCACCTGGTAGCTCGCCAGGGAGAGGGTGGCGTGATGGCGGTCGGTGGCAGCGGCCTGGGCCGTGGCGGCAACGAGGTTGGGGCGCTCGCGGTCGAACCAGTCCAGTGCGTCGGCGCGGTCCTTGAACCGGTCGGGCACCCGGTCCCCGGGCAGGGCGCGGAGGTGGTCGTCGGCAGCATAGGCGGTGCGGGTGTAGTACCCGATGAGGAGGTCGAGGGCCTGACCCCGGGTCTCGTCGTCATCGGTCTGCCGGCTGAGCTCGGCGGCGTAGAGGTGGATCAGGTCGTGGGTGCGCCAGCGGTCTTCGGCGGTGGGCTCGATCAGGTGGGCGCGGGCGAGTGCGCTCATCTGCCCGGCCGCTTCAGGGGAGTTGGTGCCGGTCAGGGCGGCGACCGCTGCCACGCCCACGTCCGGGCCCTGGCAGAGGGACAGCAGCCGGAAGGTGCGGGTCTGTTCGGGATCCAGGCGTCGGTAGGAGAGGTGGAAGGCGGTGCGGACCGCGAGTTGGCTGCCGGTGTGGTCGGGGTAGCTGAGGGTGCCGAGTCTGGTACGGGTGTCGTCCAGTTCGCTTGCGAGAGTGGCGAGTCGGCGCTGCGGGTCGGCCTTGAGGAGGGCTGCGGTGATCTGCAGGGCGAGGGGCAGATATCCGCAGAGGTGGGCGATGCGGTCGAGTTCGGCGGGTTCCCGCTGAGGACGGGCGTCGTCGGGGCGGGCGGTGTGCAGTGCCGTGGTGATCAGGGCGGTGGCGTGGTGCGGCGCGAGGGTGTCCAGGTCGAGCAGGCGGACGTCGGGCAGGGCGGCCAGGGTGTCGCGGGAGGTGATCAGGACGCGGTGCTCGCTGCCCCCGGGCAGCAGCGGGTGCACCGCTGCGGCGGTGGAGGTGTTGTCCAGGACCAGCAGCACCGGACGGCCCTTGTCGGCCAGGTCGGCCAGCAGCGACCGGTACAGGGCCGCCTGGCTCTCGGTGTCCGGTGGGATGTCGCGGTCGGAGGTGCCGAGGGCGCGCAGCAGGGAGCCGAGGGCGTGTCCGGGGTCGACGGGGGCGTTGGACCCGTCGTAGCCGTGCAGGTCCATGAAGACGGTGCCGCCGGGGAACCACCCCTGGGCGGTGGCCTGGTGGGCGACGTGGAGGACCAGCGCGGTCTTGCCGACCCCCGCCAGCCCGGCCACGGCGGACACCACCACCGGCGACGCCTCGGTGCCTCCGGGGCGCAGGAGTTCCAGCAGGGCGTTCACCTGGTCGTCCCGGCCCACCAGTCGGCCCGGGCCGCGCGGCAGGGACCGCAGGGCCACGGGGCTGGCGGCACCGTGGAAGTGGAGGTGGGTGCTGTGGTCGTTGAGAGTGCCCTTGCCCAGGACGTTGTGTGCGGTGACCGGTCCCTTGAACTCGATGCCGTCGCCGGTGCCGCCCGTCACCGACCGTCCTTGCCGGAGTGGTCGTTCAGGGTTCCCTTGCCAAGGACGTTGCGGGCCCGGACCGTTCCGTGGAACTCGATGCGGTCCCCACTGCCGCCGGCGACGGGCGGCGCCGCGGGCGGAGCAACGGGCGGCGGCGCGGGCTGCTCGGCCGCGGGTTCCTTCTCGGCCCAGGCCCCGGCCAGAGTCAGGGTGACGGTCGCGGTGATGGTGGCGAAGGCTGCGGCGACAACCCAGCGGTCGGCCTCGGCGTGCGGCAGCCAGGACCAGGTCAGCTGCTGGTCGACCCACAGACCCAGAACGAACGCGGCGATCGATGCCACCGCCACGATGGCGCGCCGTGCGAGCAGTCCCACCCGTACCCTCCCCCGCTGAGACGTGGATTCAGCGTGCCAAGGGTACTGGGCGGAAAGGGCGTTGGCCTCCTGCATGAGCCCTGGTGTCCGGCCCGGGTGCAGGTGAGGGGCCGTCCTCGGCTGATGTCGGCCCCCGGTCGAGCAGGCCGCGTTGGTGCGGGGTTCCCCCGGATGTCCACAATCGTCCACTGGACGTTCCCGCGGCGTCGCGACACTGTGGCTCCCACCCTCGTTCCGCCTCGGACGACCCAGGAGGCACCTGTTCCATGACTGCCATCAACCGTCGCCGCTTCATCCAGCTGACCGGCGGCACCGCCGCCGTGTCGATGCTGTCCACCAGCATCGCCCGCGCGGCGTCGATACCGGCCGCCCGTCGCACCGGCACCCTCAAGGACGTCGACCACATCGTCGTGCTGATGCAGGAGAACCGCTCCTTCGACCACTACTTCGGCACCCTGCGCGGCGTCCGCGGCTTCGGCGACCCGCGCCCGGTGGTGCTGCCCAGTGGCAAGGCGGTCTGGTACCAGTCGGACGGCACCAAGGACGTGCTGCCGTTCCACCCGGACGCCAAGAACCTGGGCCTGCAGTTCCTGGAGGACCTCGCCCACGACTGGGACACCGGTCACCAGGCCTGGAACAACGGCGCGTACGACCAGTGGATCCCCGCCAAGACCGCCACCACCATGGCGCACCTGACCCGCGAGGACATCCCCTTCCACTACGCCCTGGCCGACGCGTTCACCATCTGCGACGCCTACCACTGCTCGCTGCTGACCTGCACCGACCCCAACCGGTACTACATGTGGACCGGCTACACCGGCAACGACGGCAAGGGCGGCGGCCCGGTGCTGGACAACGCCGAGGCGGGGTACGGCTGGACCACCTACCCCGAGCGGCTGGAGTCGGCCGGGGTGTCCTGGAAGATCTACCAGGACGTCGGCACCGGCCTGAACGCCGACGGCTACTGGGGCTGGACCGACGACGCCTACATCGGCAACTATGGCGACAACTCGCTGCTGTACTTCGACCAGTACCGCAACGCCCAGCCCGGCGACGCGCTCTACGAGAAGGCCCGCACCGGCACCAACGCCTCCGCCGGGGACGGCTTCTTCGACCAGCTCAAGGCCGACGTGCTCGCCGACAAGCTGCCGCAGGTCTCCTGGGTGGTCGCCCCCGAGGCCTTCACCGAGCACCCCAACTGGCCTGCCAACTACGGCGCCTGGTACGTCTCGCAGATGCTGGACGCGCTCACCGCCAACCCGGACGTGTGGGCCAGGACCGCGCTGTTCATCACCTTCGACGAGAACGACGGCTTCTTCGACCACATCGTCCCGCCGTTCCCGCCCACCTCGGCCGCGCAGGGCCAGTCCACCGTGGACGTCTCGGCCGACCTGCTCACCACCGACGCGAACGGCTTCACGCCCGGCCCCTACGGCCTGGGCCAGCGGGTGCCGATGCTGGTGGTCTCGCCCTGGAGCAAGGGCGGCTGGGTCAACTCCGAGGTCTTCGACCACACCTCGATCATCCGGTTCATCGAGCAGCGCTTCGGCGTGCACGAGCCCA
>Ga0302314_10012284_pt1 | contig 14844 bp, 11 predicted proteins | sample III_Palsa_N2_3_FD_200533 | JGI IMG/M metagenome (GOLD analysis project Ga0302314, IMG submission 200533) | Peat permafrost microbial communities from Stordalen Mire near Abisko, Sweden - III_Palsa_N2_3 | ecosystem: Environmental > Terrestrial > Soil > Palsa > Peat permafrost | place: Sweden... | reverse complement strand
GAGGCGGTCGGCTGCACCTTGTTCATCGAACCCACCACCTGCCCGACGAAGTAGGTGGCCAACTCGCAAGCATTGGTGTCGGCGTGCGCGGCCGCGCGGTTGATCCGCCGTTGCGGGTCACCGATCAGCGCGCTCTGCAGCGGCATACCGAGCGGGTCTGGGCTGTCTGACCGTTCCCACTCTTCGGTCCAGGCGGTGCGCAGCATCCGCGCGGGCTTTCCGGTCAAAGATCGCGATCGCACAGTGTCAGACGAGCTGGCGGCCAGGAATTTGTCCCTCACGGCCGGCAGCGTCTCGGCCTCCTCGGTGGTCAGCCACACCGAGCCGCACCACACGCCTTCGGCGCCCAGCGCCAGTGCCGCCGCGATCTGACGGCCGCGGGCAATGCCGCCTGCGGCCAGGACGGGCACGGGGGCCACCGCGTCGACGACGTCGGGAACGAGCACCATTGTCGCGACCTGGCCAGTGTGGCCGCCGGCTTCGGTGCCCTGCGCGACGATCAGGTCGACGCCGGCCGCCGCATGCTGCTGTGCATGCTTCGTGGTTCCGGCCAGCGCGGCCACCAGAACATCGTTGTCATGGGCGCGGGTGACGAGCTCCGGCGGTGGTGACCCGAGTGCACTGGCGATCAGCCGTATGCGATGGGAGAAGGTGACATCGAGCAGCGGTTCGTACCCCTTGGGCGAGATGTTCAGATCGGCGGCCGGGCGCCGTTCCTCGTCGGTCGGCGCCGGGATGCCGTATCGGACGAGCAAGTCGTCGACGAATTGGCGGTGCTCCTCGGGCAGGAGTTCGTGGGCCTGCTTGCCGTCGATGCCACCACTGTCGGCGCCAACGTATTTGGGCGGCAATAACAAGTCGACGCCGTACGGCTTGCCGCCGGTCTGCTTCTCGATCCAAGTCAGCTCGGTCTCCAACCGCTGCGGGGTGTGGGCGACGGCTCCGAGGACGCCGAACCCCCCGGCGTTTGACACAGCCGCCACCACATCCCGGCAATGACTGAACGCGCAGATCGGGAACTCGACACCGAGCATCTCGGCGACCCGTGTTCGCATTGGCGGAACGCTATGAGTTGACGATTAGCGTGTCAATCCGACGCGTTGAACGGGCTATCGTCCGGCGGTTGGCCGTCTGGCGGCCAGCTCACCACGTCATCCTCCAGCGGAACCTGCAAACTCTGCAGGATGGAAGCGACCATCCGCCACGCGCTGATCGCGGTGACCAGCTCGACCAGCGTGGCCTGGTTGGCGCCGAACTCCTGCTTGCATGCCGCCCAGCTCTCCGCGCTTATCGTACCGTCGCGTACCACGTCGTCGGTGGCGGCGAGTACGGCCCACTCCGCTGATCCGAATGCCTTGTAGGAGTGCCAATCACGTACGCCGACGAGATCATCGGCGCTCACCCCGACGCCCTGGGCGACGCGCCAGTGTTGTGACCACTCGTATTCGCACGCGGTCAGCCAGGCGATGCGCATGATCGCAAGTTCGCGCAGGCGGGTGTCCAGCTCGCCCTGCCACAGCATCCTCGCGAGCAGATCGTTGAGGCCGGAGGCGAGTTTGGGGTGATTCAGCAGCACCTGAAAGATCGCCAGCTCGGCCATGTAGTCGGGCACACCCGCTTCGTCGGCAGCGGCTTTGGCCTCGTCTACCGGGAGACGGGGTACGCGGGCTTCACTGCTCGGCGTCACGCTGACTCATCCAAGGCCGTTAACCGACAGCGGCTCCCGGCTCGGAGAAGGGTGCGCCGAAATCGGACACCCGCTCGAAGCCGTGTCGGCGCGCCTCGGCGGCGCCGCGCCGGAGCAGCACGCTGGTCGCGACGAACCCGGCGTTGTCGAGGACCACGAGCGGGGACAGCAGCCGATTGTGCACGAATCCGAACGACAGGCCGCTGTCCGGATCGGCCCACCCGAGCGAGCCGCCCAGGCCGATATGCCCGAACCCGGGTATCGCATCGAAGGGCAGACGGTGGTATCCGAGGTGGAATGCCAGCGGAATCACCAAGTTGCCGTCAGGTCGCAGGCTGCGCCGGCCGCTGAGGCCCGCGGCCACCTCGCGGGACAGGAACTGGGTGCCGTCGATGCGGCCGCCGTTGGCGATCGCGCCGTACATCCGCGCCAAGCCGCGTGCCGTCGCCACGCCGTTGGCCGCCGGGATCTCCGCATCCAATAACGGGATATCGCCTTGCACAGCAGCTTTCACACCAGGGAAATACATGGATCCGAACCCTGCGGATCGGGGCAGCGCAGCGATCTTCGGTGCCACCGCGTTAAACACAGGATTCTGGAAGGCGCTCTGCGGCATGATGATCTGTGAAGCCCGTGTCGGTGCGTCGACGGGCGGTCGGCCCAGGTGCAAGCCGTCGGCCCGCAGCGGCTCCGCCAGCTCCCGACGGAACAATTCGCGCATGCCCCGTCCGGTAACGGCGCGGGCCAGTCCCGATACCAGCCAGCCGTAGGTCAGCGCATGGTAGGCCGACTTGCCGAACGAATATCCCGACGGCGCGGCCGCCAGGCGCTCTTCCATCAACTCGTGATTGAGCAGGTCTTCCTTGCATGCACCCTGCAACGACGACAGACCGGCTTGGTGCCGCATCATCTGCCGGACAGTGATGTTTGCTTTCCCGTTTGCGCCGAAAGCCGGCCAGTATTCGGCCACGGGCGCCTCGTAGTCGATCAGGCCGCGGTCGACGAGTCGGTGGATGACGGTGGACGCCATGCCCTTGGTGGCCGAGAACACCATGGCGGCGGTATCGGCCCGCCACGGCACCCGTCCGCGCCGGTCCGACCAGCCGGTCCACACGTCTACGACGGGTTCCCCGTCGAGATAGACGGCCAGTGCCCCGCCGCCGAATCGGCGGCCCGGGAACATGCCGGCAAAGCTGCGCACCGCGCAAGAAAAATGGGGATCGGCTGCGCCGTGAACACCGCGCGGCAGCACAGACCGGCGATTGCCCACCACTTCGAGGGTCATGTTGAGGAATCTACCGTTACAGATTGGAAAGAACTTGAAATTTACCCATCCGTTATTGAGGCGAGCTTCAGTATTTGCTGAGCCGCCAGAGCCGGAGTCAATTCCCCAGTTAGAACCTGCCGCTCGACATCAGCGCGTGCTTTGCGTACGGACGGGTTGGACAGCACTCGATCCAACACCGTGTCCCGAACCATCTGCCAAGTCCAGTCGACTTGTTGCGCTCGCCGCCGCGCCTCGAAGTCCCCTGCCTCGGTCAATACGTCACGATGGCGCTCGACGATCTCCCAGAGCTCGTCAAGGCCGGTGCCCTCCAACGCGCTCATTGTGAGAACCGGTGGCCGCCAGAGGGTTTCGCGCGGGTAGATGAGCCGGATCGCGCCGGACAGCTCACGGGCGGCTTTACGCGCCTCCTGCAGGTGGTTGCCGTCGGCCTTGTTGACCACGACGATGTCGGCCAGTTCCAGCACGCCTTTTTTGATGCCCTGCAGCTGATCGCCGGTGCGCGCCAGGGTCAGGAAGACGAAGGTGTCGACCATGTTGGAGACCGCGACCTCGGACTGGCCGACACCGACGGTCTCCACAAGGACCACGTCGAAACCGGCGGCCTCCAGCAGCAGGATGGTTTCCCGGGTCGCCCTGGCCACGCCGCCGAGGGTGCCCGACGTCGGGGAAGGACGGATATAGGCATCCGGATGCACTGCCAATTGCGGCATCCGGGTCTTGTCACCGAGAATCGATCCGCCGGTGCGGGTCGACGATGGGTCGACAGCGAGCACCGCCACCCGATGGCCGCGTTCAATCAGGTACATGCCGAGTGCCTCGATAGTGGTCGACTTGCCGACCCCTGGGACCCCGGTGATACCGACGTGGAGGGCGTTGCCCGCTGCGGGCATCAGCGCCAGCAGCAACTGCTGCGCCCGGTCGCGATGGTCGGCCCGGGTGGACTCGACCAGTGTGATCGCCCGCGGTAAGGCCGCCCGGTCGCCGCCGCGCACCGCCGCGGCGAGTTCGTCTATGCCGTCGCCGTTTTCGGTTGCCATCTGGCTAGAGGGTGTGCCCGAGACGTTCGGCCAGTTTGTGCACCAGGTCGATGGCGGCGTCGGCGATGACTGTGCCGGGCGGGAAGATCGCGGTGGCTCCCGCTGCGTACAGTTCGTCGAAGTCACCCGGCGGGATCACCCCGCCGACGACGACCATGATGTCGGGTCGTCCCACTTCGGCCAGCGCATCGCGCAGTGCCGGCACCAGGATCAGGTGGCCGGCCGCCAGTGACGACACCCCGACCACGTGCACGTCGTTGTCGGCCGCCTGGCGCGCCACCTCGTCCGGTGTGGAGAACAGCGAGCCGACGTCAACGTCGAATCCGATGTCGGCGAACGCCGTTGCGATCACCTTCTGCCCGCGATCATGTCCGTCCTGCCCCATCTTGGCGACCAGGATTCGCGGCCTCCGGCCTTCCACCTCGGCGAACTTCTCGACTAAGCCGGTGGCATCAGAGAAGGAAGTCATGTTTCCACCCCCAGCTTCGTCGCGGTAGACCCCGGCGATGGTACGAATCTCCGCCTTATGACGGCCGTACACCTTCTCGAGTGCATCGGAGATCTCGCCGACGGTGGCCTTGACCCGCGCCGCGTCGATAGCCAATGCCAGCAGATTGTTGCCCATCCCATCGTCACCGGCCCGGCCGTGCGCCTCCGCAGCCCGAGACAGTTCGGCCAAGGCGGCGTCGCAGGCGGCCTGATCCCGGTCAGCCCGCAGGCGTTCGAGTTTGGCCAGCTGCTCAGTTCGCACCCGGCTGTTCTCGACCTTGAGGACTTCGACCTCCTGATCCTCTACCACCTGGTACTTGTTGATCCCGACCACCGGCTGGATACCGGAATCGATACGCGCCTGCGTGCGGGCAGCCGCTTCTTCGATGCGCAGCTTCGGAATGCCCTCGCTGATGGCTTGCGCCATACCGCCGTGCTCGGCAACCTCCTCGATGTGTGCCCGTGCCCGCTGCGCGAGTTGATAGGTCAGCCATTCCACGTAGTAGGAGCCCGCCCATGGGTCGATCGGCCTGGTCGTGCCGGACTCCTGCTGAAGCAACAGCTGGGTGTTGCGAGCGATGCGGGCGGAGAAGTCGGTAGGCAGCGCCAGCGCCTCGTCGAGGGCGTTGGTGTGCAGTGACTGAGTGTGACCCTGAGTCGCAGCCATCGCCTCGATGCAGGTGCGCGCGACATTGTTGAAGGCGTCCTGGGCAGTCAGCGACCATCCCGAGGTCTGCGAATGTGTGCGCAGCGACAGCGATTTGGCGCTCTTCGGGTCGAACTGTGCGACCAACTCACTCCACAGCAACCGGCCGGCCCGCAGCTTGGCCACCTCCATGAAGAAGTTCATGCCGATGCCCCAGAAGAAGGACAACCTGGGGGCGAACTTGTCGATGTCCAGGTCGGCTGCCAGACCCGCCTTGATGTAGTCGACACCGTCGGCGAGCGTGTAGGCAAGCTCCAAATCCGCTGTGGCACCGGCCTCTTGGATGTGGTAGCCGGAGATCGATATCGAGTTGAACTTCGGCATCTTGGCGCTGGTGAAGGCGAAGATGTCGGAGATGATGCGCATCGACGGCTTGGGTGGATAGATGTAGGTGTTGCGCACCATGAATTCTTTGAGGATGTCGTTCTGGATGGTCCCCGCCAACTTCTCCGGCGGTACCCCCTGCTCCTCGGCAGCCACCACGTACAGCGCCAGGATCGGCAGCACGGCGCCGTTCATCGTCATCGAGACCGACACCGTCGATAAATCGATGCCGTCAAACAGTTGCCGCATGTCCAGTATGGAATCGATTGCCACACCGGCCATTCCGACGTCACCTGAAACGCGGGGGTGATCCGAGTCGTAGCCGCGGTGGGTGGCCAGGTCGAAGGCCACCGACAGGCCCTTCTGTCCGGCGGCGAGGTTGCGCCGGTAGAACGCGTTGGACTCCGCCGCGGTGGAGAACCCCGCGTACTGGCGGATCGTCCAGGGCTGATTGACGTACATCGTCGGGTAAGGCCCGCGGACAAAGGGTGGCTCCCCCGGGAAGCTGTTCAGCGGGTAGCCGTCAGCCTCCGCGGCGGCGCGGTCGGCGGCGATGTACACCGGTTTGACGTCGATGTCTTCTGGTGTGTGCCAGACCAACTGGTCGGGGCTGTACCAGTGCGCAGCCGCTGCCGCAGCGACGTGTTCTTCGACTGCACCCTCGGTGGGCGTCGGCACATCGCGGTCGCTGCGCAGCGGAACATCGGAGAAGCTGCCGACAACAGGAGTGGTGGTCGTCATCGTCGCTATGCCCCCAACCGGCTCAGCAGGCCCGAAAGCGCTTCCACCGCATTGATCTTCGCGGTCAGAAACTCATCGGGCTGATGCTCGGCGTCTGCCACTGCTTTCTGCGGACCAGCCAGGCAGACGTGGTCGACGCCTGCCCAGCGAGCCCCTTCGACGACCGCCGCCGCCTCACTGCTGTAGCGGTTGTCAGTCCCACAGATCACCGCGACTGTCGGCGAACCGGCATCGCCGACCGCCTTCTCGACGTCGTCGGCCTCCACCGTCCCCGGGTTGACCGCCTCGATCCCGCCGGACGCCAGCAGGTTCGTGGCAAAGGTAGTCCGGATGTTGTGTTCGGCCAGCGGACCCAGTGGCAACAGCAACACTTGCGGCCGGGTGCCGGTGCGATCGAGGTAGGCATCGGAGCGGTCTCGCAGTGCTTCGAACTCGACGGCATAACGCACCAGTTTGCCGGCAGCCAGCGGCGAGTGCAGCGAATCCGTCTGCGGCAGAGCCGGTTCGCCCAGATTCGGATACTCGCTGACACCGGTGACGGCAGTCCGGCGATGCGCAACGTCGTCGATGCGTCGAGCTGCTACGTCGCCGATCTGTTCGGCGACGAAGTCGTGCGCCTTGGTGAACCCGCCGTGCTGCTCGATGGCCTGGAACCGCTCCCAAGCCTGCTGTGCCAGCTGGTTGGTGAGATCCTCGACGAACCACGACCCACCTGCCGGATCCAGGACGCGACCGACGTGTGATTCCTCGAGCAGGAGAAGCTGCACGTTGCGGGCCATCCGGCGCGCGAAACTGGTTGCCATGCCCGGAAAGCCACCGGGGATCGCCACGTCGAACGGGTACACCAGCACGGTATCGGCACCGCCCACGCCCGCGCCGAACGCGGCCAGCGTGGTGCGCAGCATGTTCACCCATGGATCGCGCTGGGTCATCATCGGCAGTGAGGTCTCGGCATGCAGAACGGCCGCGCCGCCGTCGGGCTCGCCGACGACCTCGGCAACCCGGGCCCAGAGTTGGCGCAGCGCACGCATCTTGGCGATGTTGAGGAACTGGTCGTCGTCGGCGGCCAACCGGAAACTGATCTGGCGCAACGCATCACTGACCGAGAGACCGGCTTCGGTAAGCACTCGCAGGTAGGACACCGCGGCCGCGATGCTGCCCGCCAACTCCCACGTCGCGTTGGCGCCCAGGTTGTGGAACGCAGGACCGTCAACGGTGATCGCCCGAACACCCTGCTCGCCGGCCACCTGCTTGGCGACAGCGACGACCTCCTCGATGGGCGGGGTGGGGCGGCCGCTGAGTGACGCCGTGAGCGGATCGGCACCCAGGTCGACCGACAGCGTTGCGCGCTGGTCGGGTTCGACCTCGGTCACCAACTCCTGCAGGGCTTCGAACGCCGCGCGGTATTCAGCGCCGGCATCGAGAACGACCGGGGCCATGCTCAGATAGACGCCTTCAAGCACCTTCGCGAGTTGCTGCGGTACGACACCCGACTCCCCCACCCGGATCAGCAGCGCGCTGACCCCTTCCGCGAGGGCGGCCAGCACCGCGGCATTGACCTCCTCGGCCGCGACCCCGGCGACCCGGCCGGCCGGAATGGCCTCGGCGACCTTCCATCCGGACTTGACGTCGCGCAGTGCGTCGCCGCCACGCAGATAGGGCCACTCGCCCGGCAGCGGCGGCTCCGGCAGCTCGTCGAGTGCGGTGTAGAGCGCCCGGATCGCGAAGCCCTCGTAGGTCGAGGTCTCCAGCATTCCTTCGGGTTCTGGACCCAGTTCGTCGACGTCGCGCCGTGTGCTCTTGGCCAAAACTCCGGCCACCGCCGTGCGCCACCGCGCGCGAGCCTGCGTGAGGTCGGCAGGCTCGCCGGACACATCGACTGACACCGGCGGCTCCCTCGTCCCAACGTGACAGCCCGACGCTGGTCTGTCACCCGACCATCAGGCTAAATGATCCCTCGCCGACTCACCGAACACCCTGCAGCCCGCAGGTCTGACCAGCGACGAGAGCCTCGTCGAAGTCAGGAGTACCTTACTAAAAGAGGACAGCAAACGTTAGGGCGATCATGCGTACTCGGCCGCAGAGCACACGCGATCAATCCGGCTCGGTGATCGTGCTTGCCCAATTGGCGCCCGGGCGGGGTGCCACAATCATTGGCACTGTCTCGCAGGCCAACCCGGCGGTGGCAAATCGTCTGGGGCAGCTAGGCTTTCGTGCGCGTGCCCGCGTCGATGTGATCCGTCGCGCACCACTTGGCGACCCGACCGTCTACCGGATCCAGGACACCGAGCTATGCCTGCGCCGTCGCGAGGCGGAACTGATCGAAGTCGCCCCGGAAACTGACGAATGACTGCGTGCCACGACGTCACCGCTGCTTCGGTTGCCCTGGCCGGCACCCGTCGCGTGGCGTTGGTCGGCAGCCCCAACGCCGGTAAGACCAGCGTCTTCAACCATCTGACCGGATTGCGGGCCAAAACCGGCAACTACCCGGGCGTCACGGTCGGCCGCAGTGTCGGGACCACCAGCGTGGACGGCGTGCCGATCGCCGTGGAAGATCTCCCGGGCACCTACAGCCTCGATCCGATCAGCCCGGATGAGCGCGTGGTGACCGACCTGCTGGCCGGCAACTACTCAGACATCGATCGGCCCGACGCGGTGGTGCTGGTCGCCGACGTCACCACGCTGCGTCGCTCGATCCTGCTGATCGGCCAGGTGCTGCGGCTCGATCTGCCGTGCCTGCTGGCACTGACTATGGGTGACGAGCTGACCGTCCGATGCGGGCGCATCGACGTCGAGGCGTTGTCGACGGCGCTGGGCATTCCGGTGACCGCAGTCCTCGCGCATCGCGGGTCGGGCATCGACGGCCTGCGGTCGCAGCTCGCTTCCTTCGAGCGGTGGCAACGACCGCCGGTCCTTCCGCCGCCGGGCCAGGAGGCCATCGACGCCTGGGGCCAGTCAGTGCTCGACGCCGCTGAATACGTTGCGCCACATGCGGATCAGCGCACCCGACGCATCGACCGGGTGCTGTTGCATCCGCTGTGGGGCACCGTCATCTTCTTCGCGGTGATGTTCTGGTTCTTCCAAGTCCTGTTCACCGCCGCCACGCCGTTGCGCGACGGCATCGGCCGCGCGCTGACCTGGCTGGGGGTTCAGGTCGGCGACCACGTCGGCAACTCCGTCATTCGTGGTCTGCTCAGCCAGGGCATCATCGGCGGGGTCGGCACGGTGCTGCAGTTCATTCCGCAGATTGTGTTGTTGTTCTGCCTGCTCGCATTCCTGGAGAACGTCGGTTACATGTCGCGGGCCGCGTTCTTGATGGACCGAGTAATGGCCAAGACCGGGCTGGAGGGACGCGCCTTCGTCGCGATGTTGTCGTCGTACGCCTGCGCGATCCCGGGCATCATGGCGACCCGGACGCTGCCGTCGTCGAAAGACCGGATCGCCACCATCGTCACGGCGCCGCTGATGACCTGCTCGGCGCGGCTGCCGGTCTACACGTTGCTGGTCGGGCTGCTGGTCGTGCCGCAGACACATTGGTGGGGATTCAGCGCGCAGGGCGTCACCATGTTCCTGCTCTACCTGGGTGGCGGGCTCTCCGCGCTGATCGCCGCGTTCGTGGTTAAATCGACGATCCTGCGAAGCGACCTGCTGCCGTTCACCATGGAGCTTCCGCCGTACCGACTACCGTCGCCGCGAGCGATGCTGGCCGCGATGTGGAGTGCGGCCAGCATGTTTCTCCGTAAAGCGGGCACGATCATCCTTGGCACCTCGTTGGTGCTGTGGGCGCTGCTCAACCTGCCGGTCCGCGAGGCGCAGACCCACGGGCTGTCGGCGACCGACGCCACGGCGTACGTGATGAACCACAGCTACGCAGCCGATGTGGGCCGCGCTGTCGAGCCGGTGTTTTCGCCGCTCGGCTTCGACTGGCGTACCGACATCGCGCTGGTCGGCTCGCTGTCGGCGCGCGAAGTATTCGTCTCGACGCTGGGCCAGGTGGCCGCGGCGACGGACCCCCAGGATCCACGCGATGCATTGGCCACCATGACCGACGACCACGGCCACAGAGTGTTCACGACGCCCACGGTCATCGCGTTAATGGTGTATTTCATGTTCGCGTTGCAGTGCATGTCGACGATCGCGGTGATGCGCCGCGAAACCAATACGTGGCGTTGGCCCGCCTTCGCGTTCACCTACATGTTCGTCCTCGCCTGGGTGATGGCGTTCGCGGCGCGATCGATCGCCTTGGGTGTGGGCGGATGATCCCGATCCACGCCACCGCCACCGCGAACCCGCAACAGCTCCGCTGGGTCGTCGCGGCCGACCGGCTGCCGGCAGCCGGCACGGTCCGCGCGGCCCCTGGAGATCTCGGCGTGCTGCTGGACGACGGAGTGATTGATGAGATCGAGGTCCGCACAACCGATGTGCTGATCACGCTGCGGGCAGACAGCAGTTGGCGCGAGTTGGGTGACGACGTCCGTGACGCACTCTGCGACGCGCTGCTGGAACCGGCGGGCTGGCAGCTGGAGAGCGCACTCGATGACGCCGGCCGGTTGTCCGCGATCACCGCCGAGTTGCTCGCCGGTCCGATCGGCGAACTCGCCGAATCCCATGGCGGTGCAATCGAATTGGTGTCGGTCGATCGCGACATCGTGAACGTGCGGTTGTCCGGTGCGTGCCACGGCTGCCCGGCGGCCGCCGCCACCTTGCACGACAAGCTGCAGCGTGAGCTGCGTCGGCGGTCGGGCCGTAAGGTGAAGGTGCATGCCGAAAATGATTCCGTGGCAATGCCATTGGGCAGAAAGCTGCTGTCGTTGATCGTCCGCTGACGTCGCACTGCTCGCCGGCCCGTACCCTGATTCCCATGACGCGGCCAGCCATCGGCAACATCGCCGACGCGCTGCGGCCGGTGGGCTCCGCGGTCGTTGCCACGCGGCGGCAGGTGTCCACGCGACGATTGGTGTTGACGGGCGCGGTGATAGCCATCCTGGTCGCGGTGGCGCTGGTTGTCCGACTCCCGTCGGCAATGCAATTGCGCGACTGGTCGATATCGATGGGCCCGTGGTTGCCGCTGGCCTTTCTGGCCGCCCACGTCGTGGTGACCGTGTTGCCGTTTCCCCGGACCGTATTCACCTTGGCCGCTGGGCTGTTGTTCGGGCCGGTGCTCGGGGTGACACTTGCGGTCATCGCCAGCACGGCCAGCGCAGTGATCGCGCTGGAGTTGGTCCGGGCGGCAGGCTGGCAACTCGGCCGGTTGGTCCGCCATCAGGCGGTCGAGATCGTCGACGCCCGCCTGCGCGAGCGTGGATGGGTGGCGGTCATGTCGCTGCGGCTGATTCCGGCGGTGCCGTTCGCGCCGCTGAACTACGCCGTCGGCACGTCCGCAGTGCGGGTGTTGCCCTACACGCTGGCAACCGTGGCGGGCGTGCTACCCGGGACGGCGGCCGTGGTGATTCTGGGCGACGCGCTCACCGGTCACGTCAGCCCGCTGCTTTTTGTGGTGTCACTATGCACGGGCCTTGGCGGAATCGTGTTGTTGGCCTATGAGATTCGTCTGCACCGTCGGCATCACAACGCCGCGGTGACAGATCCCGCCGAGCCTGCCCTTCGCGACTAACCAGCTTCCGGGTCAGGTTGGCTCGCGGATCCGCGTGTTTCCCTCCGTGTAATCCTCGTACTAGGTGCTGGTCACATGTACGATGGGACCTGACAGCGATTTGCAGGCAGACGGCTGTACGGTCTTCGCCGTCGGTCATTTGCTAGTAGCCGACTAGGCAGCTAGTAACCAGCGTGGTGCAAGTCCGGGGAGGTACACGCAAAGTGAACCTGAAGCGCTTGACCGCCGCGGCGGCTATCGTCGCCGGTGCCGGCATGTCAGCACTGACGAGCGGGGTCGGACTCGGCTACGCCACCCCGTTGGAGGCGCTCTCGCCAGCACCGGCCTTCGAACCGAATCCGAACGTTCCAATTCCAGCCGAAAAATGCTGGAAGTACGGGCGCGTGGGGGCGGGAAGCCCGCGAACCGGCGGCGGGATACCGGTATATCTGCCGCAGTGCCCTGTTGGTCCCGCACCGCCGCCGCCGGCAAGTTGACCCCGGTCGAGTTTTCTCTCGCCGCGCGGTGAGTGGGCGCACCTTTGCTGCCGCCAAAAGTTAATCCGATGGCAACGTCTTGCTCGGGGTTGGTTCAGCGTCACCTGGGTAGCCACTGGCCAGCATTTGTACACAGAAGCCCGCCGGAGGGAACGAAAGATATGAGACTCAAGAACATAGCTAGAGCGGCGGCGATCGCTGCCAGCGTCGGTATATCAACAATGGTGTTCGGACTTGGGCCTGTCACCGCGGCCCCGTTGGATCCCCCGCCATCCCCAAGCCAACCGGCTCCGGGCGGGGCGAAGTCGCCGGCGTCCGCGCCTACGGCTGTCCCAGCCCCGCACGACGGCGTCGCGAGTGGGGGATCCCATGGCGCTGGTGGCGTTACGCAGCCGCCGAAAACTCCCTAATCTCCTGACCTACAGGGGCGGTTCGCGGCTACCCCATGTCCGCGGCCAAGCCACGGGCCTCGAGCTCGCTCTCGACCGACGGTCCCGATCCTGGTAGTGGCTTGCCCGCGACTTCGGGCGTGAACACAAGCGTGATGGCACCGACGAGTCCCGCGACGATCAGCATGTAGGCCGGCACCATGAGGTTTCCGGTGCCGGACACCAGTGCTTGCGCGATCAGCGGAGTCGTTCCACCCAGCGCCGATATCGAGACGTTGTAGGCGATCGCCAAGGCTCCGTAGCGGATATTGGTGGGAAACAGCGCAGGCATGGTCGCGGGTGACGTGCTGTCGAAGCACAGTTCCATCAAACCGATCAGCAGCACGCCCAGGAAGATCAGCGCGTAGCCGCTCCCGTGCCGGATGAGCAGGAAAGCCGGGACCGATGCCACGACGAGCAGCCCACAACCCGTCCACATGATCGGTTTGACGCCGATGCGGTCGGACAGCGCCGCGACGAATACCAGCAGCATGGCAAGGATGGTCAAGGTGCCCGTGATCATCACCAGGCCAGCGGTATGGCTGAGGTGTACGAAGATTTTGAGGTAAGTCGGTAGATAGCCGGTGAGCATGTAATCAGCGGCGTTCGACGTGTAGACCAGAGCCGCGCAGATCAGCATGGGCTTCCATTGCTCAGCGATCAGGCGGCGGTACGGCTGCGGATCCTCGCTGCCGGCGGCTTCAGCGTCCTGATGCGCTTGCTGGTAGGCAGGCGACTCCTCGAGCCGCATGCGTATGTACACCGCAACGACGCCTAGCGGCGCGCTCAGCAGTAACGGCATTCGCCACCCCCACGTCAACCAGTCGTGGTTGGACATCCATGCCTGCAGGGCGGTCACCAACAGGCCTGCGGCGATGAACCCGCCGAGGTTGCCCAGCGGCAGAAAGCCGACGATCATCCCGCGTTTGCGATCCGGAGCTTGCTCGACGACATAGGTCATCGCGCCGACGTATTCGCCGCCGGTGGACAGCCCCTGAAAGACCCGCGCGACGACCAGCAGGATCGGCGCCCACATGCCGATGGCGCTGTAGCCCGGCAGCAGTCCGGTCCCGGTCGTGCCTATCGTCATCAGCACGATCGTGATCACCAGCACCCGCTTGCGGCCGATGCGATCCCCGAGCGGGCCGAACACCAATCCGCCGAGCGGGCGCACGACGAACGCCGCCGTCAGCGTGCTGAAGGTGGCAAGCAGGTGGACCGTACTCACGCTGTTTCCGGGATAGAAAACTTGCGCGATCGTGGTGGCGATGTAGCCGTAGACGCCGAAGTCGTACCACTCCATGAAGTTGCCGATCGAGGCGCCCTTGATGGACTGGCGTGTCATCGCGGGGTCGCTGACCTGGATCTGGTCGCGGGTCCACCTGCGCCGGCGTGAACCGGTCAACCGGCGTGCGGTGTTCATCGCGAAGTCAGATACCCATTAGCTACGGGATTGAACGCACAGTGATCAACGCCGCTTATTCAAAGACGACCCCCGACAGCATGAGGCGGTGTCCGGAGCAGTCGCTCGGGTTAACCGCGGTCTGGTCCTTTCAGAGTCAGCGCTGCATAGGTGGCCAGAAACGATGCCGCTGGAACGGCATTCACGATGCGGTCGCGGGCGCGGATATGTGCGCCGACGGCGAGCACGAAGTACAACGTCAGCATCGCTGTGGTCAGCCGGCCCAGCGCGGGGATCCGGCTTGCCGACAGCAATCCGATCGCCGAGGCCGCCTTGGACGCCGGGAATATCCATCGTATTTCTTGCGGAATACCGAGAGTGTCAAGGGTTTTAGCGATCGGGGCTATTGGGATCGCACACGCGACCGCATCGACGGCCTGGAAGGCGGCCAGCCCCGCATAAGTCTTCGGCGACGCCCACGTGCTCATGTCACTGCCTCAGCTCGTGCTGCGGCAGACTGCCCTCGACGGGCGTGCGGGCGTCCGCCTCTGCCTTGGCCACCGCCTGGACGATCGCGGGATCGGTCTCGGTGGAGAACCAGCCGGCCATCTCCTCGTCGTCGTGCTCCGACCTGGCCGGGGCGTCATCTGCG
>Ga0302314_10012283_pt1 | contig 14844 bp, 15 predicted proteins | sample III_Palsa_N2_3_FD_200533 | JGI IMG/M metagenome (GOLD analysis project Ga0302314, IMG submission 200533) | Peat permafrost microbial communities from Stordalen Mire near Abisko, Sweden - III_Palsa_N2_3 | ecosystem: Environmental > Terrestrial > Soil > Palsa > Peat permafrost | place: Sweden... | reverse complement strand
GGTGGCAGCAGCAGGACCTCGCCAGTTTCGCTGGCGGCCAGCAGAGGGCGGATTTCCGAGCAGAACAGGAAGCCCCGCGCCGACTGGATCAGATACAGCGGCTTGACCCCCAGCGGGTCGCGCGCGGCCAGGAACTCGCCGGTCTTCAGGTCGAAGGCGACGAAGGCGTACATGCCCACCAGCCGCTGCAGCGCGCCGCCGCCCCAGACCCGCAGCGCATTGGCCAGCACCTCGGTATCGGAAGCGGTGTGGAACACCACGCCCAGGCCCTCCAACTCACGCCGCAGGGCCTCGTGGTTGTAGATTTCGCCGTTGAACGAGACCAGGAAGCGGTTGTCGAAGGAGAACTGCGGCTGCACGCCTCCTTCAGCGTCGACGATGCGCAGGCGCCGCGTGCCCATGGCCGTGTCCGGCGCCGGCGACAGCACCGGATCGTCCACATCGCCCCGATGGACGAGGCTTCCGATCATCTTACGGACCACGGCCTCGGCGTCGTCCCAGTCGATCGCCACGGCGATACCGCACATCGGCGCTGCTCCCATCTCGAGTGGAGCGATCAGGGTTAACGGGAAGATGGTTAACGGCTTACTTGCGAGTGAGCGCGCCCTCTCGCCCTTGCCCCGCGCGCCACATCGGGGCAGGTGACGGCCCATGCCCGTTTCCACCGCCTATCGCCCCGATCCCCAGTTCGTGAAGCTCGGCCCGGAGTTCGCCGATCCGGTGGCGCCGGCGGCCTTCCCGCAGGCGACGCTGCGCTACCGCAACGACCGCTGGGCGGCGCATGTGGGCCTGGACACCCTGACGCCGGACGAGTGGCTGAACGCCTTCGCCCGCTTCCAGCCGCTGCCGGACAACCAGCCCCAGCCCTTGGCGACGCGCTATCACGGCCACCAGTTCCAGACCTACAATCCCGACATCGGCGACGGCCGGGGCTTCCTGTTCGCCCAGCTGCGCGAGGACGGCGAGGCGACCGGCCGGCTGCTGGACCTCGGCACCAAGGGCTCGGGCCAGACGCCCTATTCGCGTTTCGGCGACGGGCGGCTGACGTTGAAGGGCGGGGTGCGCGAGGTGCTGGCCACCGAACTGCTTGAGGCGCTGGGCGTGCCCACCTCCAAGTCGTTCTCGCTGGTGGAGACCGGCGAACAGCTCGAACGTCCCGACGAGCCGTCGCCGACGCGGTCCTCGGTGCTGACCCGGTTGTCGTGGAGCAATGTGCGGTTCGGCACTTTCCAGCGCCACGCCTATCTCGACCGGCGCGACCTGGTCGGCGAGCTGATCGAGCATGTGATCGCGCTCTACTATCCCGAGGTCGGGGGCGTCGACATCGCGGAGAAGGCGTCCAGCCTCCTGCGCGCGGTGATCGTGCGCACCGCTCACATGACCGCGCGCTGGATGGCGGCGGGGTTCGTGCACGGGGTGCTGAACACCGACAACATGAACATCAACGGCGAGAGCTTCGACTACGGTCCCTACCGCTTCCTGCCCAAGAACGACCCGAACTTCACCGCCGCCTATTTCGACCATCAGGGCCTGTACGCCTTCGGCCGCCAGCCTCAGGCGGTATTCTGGAACCTGCAGCAGCTCGCCGGCTGCTTCGCCCTGGTGTGCGAGCAGGAGCCGCTGGTCGAGGCGCTGAACACCTTCGGCACGCTTTACCGCGACGGCCTGGCCGAGGCGATCGTGCGTCGGCTGGGGTTGAAGCCGCTGGCGCCGCCCGACAACGGGGTGCTGGCGGCGGTGGCGTTCAAGGCCCTGGCCGAAGGTGGCGAGGCGCTGCGCTGGGAGCCGTTCTTCTTCGACTGGTTCGGCGGACTGGCCTCCGCCCCGCGTGCGCTGCAAGGGCCGCGTCTTGGGCTCTACGACACCGAGGCGTTCCGCGCCTTCCGCACCGGGCTGGAGGCGTTCGAGACCGAGCGGCCCGAGCGGCTGCAGCACGCCTATTTCGCCAACCCCGAGCCGCAGGAGCTGCTCTACGAGGAGATCGAGGCGATCTGGGTCGACATCGCCGAGCGCGACGACTGGACGGCGTTCGAGGCCAAGGTCGCCGGGATCGGGGAAGCGCGTGAGGCCCTGGCTTTTACAAGCTGAGCCATTGGAACCGCCCCTGGAAGCCCTACGTTGGTGACGTAAATCCCGCTGCGCTTGCGCAGCGCCCTTAGCCTGCCTGGAGAAAACCCATGCCCGACGGCGCCGTCGATGTCGCTCAACCCGACTACAAGATTAAGCCCAATGAGATCCAAGCCTTCGGCACCCTGAAGGACCTGCCGATCGCGCTGGAAGCCAATGCGCGCGCCAAGAGCGTCGGCGCGCTGAACCAGCTGCTGGTCGACACCATCACCATCCGCGACATGTACAAGAAGCACCACTGGCAGGTGTCGGGTGTGACCTTCTACCAAATCCACCTGCTGTTCGATAAGCACTTCGAAGAGCAGTCGGCCTTCGTCGACGACATCGCCGAGCGCATCCAGTCGCTGGGCGGCCTGGCCTATGCGATGGCCGCCGACGTCGCTGAGAACACCAAGATCCCGCGCCCGCCCAAGGGTCGCGAGGACGTCCCCACCCAGATCTCGCGCCTGCTCGAGGCCCACGAGATCATGTTGCGCGAATGCCGCGAATATGCGTCGGAAGCGACCTCCTACGGCGACGACGGCACCAACGACCTGATTGTCTCCAGCCTGATCCGCACCCACGAGATGCAGGTCTGGTTCCTGGCCGAACACCTGGCGGCCACGCCCCTGCTGGCCAAGGATCGCTAAAGCTTCGAGCTCTCCGTAGGAGACGCCGGAAGATCGGGAAGGGCCTGGCGGCGACGTCAGGCCCTTTCTTCGTTCACCAGCTTGCCGATAGCGTCGAGGTAGCGGACGAAGGCGTCCTGGCCCTCCGCTGTAATGCGGATGCGGGTCAGCGGCTTGCGGCCGGAAAAGCTCTTCTCCACCCCGACATAACCCGCCTCCTCCAGCTTGCGCAGGTGGACCGACAGGTTGCCGTCGGTAAGCTGTAGCCGGGCCTTCAGGGTGGTGAACTCCGCCTGCTCCGCCGAGGAGAGGTAGGCCATAATCCCCAGCCGCACCCGGCCGTGGATCACCTCGTCGATCTGGTCGATGTCGAAGCCGTCCATGATCGCGGCCTCAGACCGTTTCGGACGGCTCGCCGCGCATTAGCAGCCAGCCGGGAAGGGCGACCAGCAGGAGCAGGGCCAGGGCGGTGGCGGGATAGGCCAGCAGGCTGGCGGAGGCGAAGCTGATCACGACGGCGGCAAGGAAGCAGCCGGCAGCGACCCTGCCGATCCATTTGAGCTCGCTCATCGCCGCCGCGACAGTCCAGGCCGCACCGTAGAAGGCGATCATCACCGAGGGGTAGATGGAAAATACGGCGTAGTTGCGCGTCTCCACGGCCACGACCCAGAAGGCGACGAACAGCGCCAGCATGGCGTAGCCCAGGCCCTGCCAGACCGCGTTGACCGCCCGGTTCGTCACCGCCGTTGCACCTGGCTGCGCCTCTTTCCGCCGACACGCGCGGGTCCATGCGTACGGGACATAGAGCCCGACCGCCACGACCCAGACCCCGCTCTGCGACCACTGCGGCAGCGCCAGCACGCGCGCCGCGATCAACCAGCAGGCCAGGCTCGCCAGGGCGAAGACCAGGCCGGCGACAAGCAGGCTGCGGCCGATCAGCAGCGGGGCGCGTCGGCCTTCCTGGGCGAGGGCGCGCATAAAGGCGAGGTCTTCGCGGATCGCCTGGACGTCGTGGACCATGGGGAAGCTCCTCCAAACCCGTGACGGCATCCTGTGACAAATAACTTTGTATGTCAAAGTTCTTTTGAAATATCGGTGTAGCGGCGATGTTCCGGGACCATCCGGAACGTGCGGTCCCGGTTTCGCTGGCGGAGGCCGGAGCGCGTCGCTGCGATATTCCAGGCGGGCCGACTCTGATCTAAGCAGGCGGCCATGCTGATCGCGCTCTCGCCCGCCAAGACCCTCGACTTCAGCCCCGTCGGCCGGGAGCTGTCCACGACCAAGCCGGCCCTGGCCAAGGACACCGCCGAACTGGTCGCCGTCGCCAAGACCTTGGGCCGCGCCGACCTGAGGCGGCTGATGGGCATATCGGACAAGCTGGCCGACCTGAACGTCGAGCGGTTCAAGGCCTTCCGGACCGCCCGCGCCGCCGAGACCGTCCCCGCCGCCATGGCCTTCGCCGGCGACGTCTATACCGGGCTGAAGGCGCGCGAGCTGGACGCCGAGGCGCTGGCCTGGGCGCAGGACCGGCTGCGCATCCTGTCGGGCCTTTATGGTGTGCTGCGGCCGCTCGACCTGATCCAGCCCTACCGGCTGGAGATGGGGATTCGGCTAGCCAACCCGCGCGGGGAAAGCCTTTACGCCTTCTGGGGCGACCGCATCGCCAAGGCGCTGAACGCGGCGGCGAAGGGGCACGCCGACCGCACCCTGGTGAACCTCGCCAGCCAGGAATATTTCGGCGGGGTGGATCGCAAGGCGCTGAAGATTCCGGTGCTCACCTGCCAGTTCAAGGAGCGGAAAGGCGACGAGGTGAAGATCGTCTCGTTCTTCGCCAAGCGCGCGCGGGGGGCCATGGCCCGCTACATCATCGACCGGCGGATCGAGCACGTGGCCGACTTGAGGGGCTTCGATCGCGACGGCTACGTCTTTTCGCCGGCCCATTCCGACGAGGCCGAATGGGTGTTCGTGCGGGATTCCGAGTAATCTCCTCTCCCGCTCACAGGGGAGGAGAAGCCTGGGCGCTTGTCCTGCACGAGCCAGGGCGGATAAGGTCGCGCCATGATCGAAGAGCTTGTCGAGCAATCCGCCGTCCACGCGGGCCTCAGCCAGGATCAGGCGCGTAGCGCCCTGTCCGGCGCCCTGTACCTGATCCAGAAGCATGGCGAGCCGGCCAAGGTGGCGGACCTGTTCGCCGCCATCCCCGGCTCCTCGGAACTGGCCGACGCCGGTGCGGCGCTGACCGCCAACAAGGGCGGCGGCCTGATGGCCGGGCTGATGAGCAAGGCCGGCGGCTCCAGCGGGGCGGTGATGTCGGACGCCATGGCCATGAACCAGCAGCTCACCCGCAAGGGCGTGACCATCTCCGACATGCAGAAGATCCTGCCCCTGGCCATGACCTGGGTGAAGCAGAAGACCGGCGAGGACAAGCTGCGCGGCGTGTTCAGCACCATTCCAGGCCTCGGCCCGCTGCTGATCGGGCAGGCCTGAGCCGAACGGCGTTTTCCGGCCCATTACGACGGCCGTGGAATCGGAATTGCGGCGGTCTGGCCCTAGGATATCCGCGTGTTCGGGAAGGGGACCGAATGTCGAAGGAACTGGAACTTGCCGGCGCGGACTCCCTTGGGGCGCTGACCCGGCGGGGTAGATCGGCCAAGCCCTCGCACACCCACACCGAGTGCCTGAACTGCGACGCGCCGCTGCAGGGCCCCTATTGCTATAATTGCGGCCAGAACGCCGACGACCATCATCGCTCGATCGTGCATCTGACGTGGGAGGCGATCGAGGGCTTCACCCATCTGGACGGACGACTGGCCCGGACCGTGCCGGCCCTGCTGCTGCGACCCGGCAAGCTCGCCCGCGACCATATCGAGGGACGGCGCACCCGCCACGTCCCGCCCTTCCGCCTGTTCCTGATCTGCCTGCTGCTGTTCATGTTCGCCCTCGAGGCGGTGGTGCATCGCGAGATCGGCGGAAACCATCACTCCTCCGCCCAGAACGCCGCCGCCGGCGCCAGCATGCAGAAGGCGCGAACCAGTCTCGCCAGGACGGTCGTCACCCACGCCGCCGACAAGGTGGAGCATGTCTCCAAGGGTTCCGTGAAAGTAGAAGTGATGGACAGCGCCCAAATCCAGTCGACCCTGGCGCGCAACCCACCGCACGATCCGCTTGGCCGATGGATGAGCGAACACATCGGGCGCGCCGTCCAGAACCACGAATTCTACCTGATGCTGGTGTTCGAATGGGCGCACCGCTTGGCGGTGCTGATGCTGCCGATCCTGGCCGGGCTGTTGACCGTGCTCTACGTCTACAAGCGGCAGTTCTACGTCTACGACCACCTGGTGGTGTCGATGCAGTACATGTCGTTCTGCTTTCTGCTATGGGCGTTCGTGGCGATCTTGCCCAAGCCGCTGAACGGGTGGCTGTTCTGGCCGGCGCTGGCGTGGACGCCGGTGAACCTGTTCATGACGCTGCGCGGCGCCTACGGGTCGAGCCGGGTCGGGGCGGCGGGCAAGGCGCTGTTCCTCTGGCTGGCCACGCTGTTCCTGTTCAGCGTGCTGCTCGTCGGCCTGCTCGCCCTGGCCCTGAACCAGGTCTGACGCGCCGAGTCGCATTCCGTATCGGCTCCGGCGCGCCTATCTAGGCCCGGTGGTGTTGCATCTGATCAAACTCGTCGTCGGCCTGGACACGATCGAGGAGCTGGAAGCTTGGCGCAAACAGGCCGAGAGCCGCGAGCCGGTGTGGAAGGTGCGCACGCGCCAGACTCCCAAGCGGGCCGACGAACTGGTGGACGGCGGCTCGATCTACCGGGTGTTCAAGGGCGCCATCCTGTGCCGCCAGACGATCCTGGCGGTGGACACGGTGGGCGAGGGCCGCGAGAGCCGTTGCGAGATCACCGTCTCCGAGGATGTCGTGCGGGTCGCCCCGGTGGCGCGGCGGCCGTTCCAGGGCTGGCGCTATTTCGAGCACAAGGACGCGCCGCCTGACTTGACCGGCATCGATCCGGAGCTGGCCGTGCCTCTCGACCTGGCGCGTCAGCTTCGCGAACTCGGCGCCTGGTGAGCTCTGGTATGGTTAACCGACCCTTAAGCCGCGTTGACCGGCCGGGGTGTAACGTAGGACTCTAGCGGCGGCCCGGGTGTGTTTCGGGCGCGATTCGGAGGCTGACATGGCCGAAGCCCACGTCATCGTCGTTGGCAACGAAAAAGGCGGCGCCGGCAAGTCCACGGTGGCCATGCACCTGGTCACGGCCCTGCTGCACGGCGGCGCCAAGGTGGCGGCGCTGGATATCGATCTGCGCCAGCAGTCGATGAACCGCTTCTTCGCCAACCGGAAGGCGTGGGGCGCGGCCAACGGCGTGGACCTGCCTCATCCCATCGGCCGCCGCCTGTCGCAGGACGACGAGGCCCTGGCCCGCCGCGACCCCGAAGAGGCGGTGAACCGCTTCGAGGAGGTGTTCAGCCTGGCGCGCGAGGAGGCGGAGTTCGTGGTGATCGACACCCCCGGCTCCGACAACCTGCTGATGCGTGCGGCCCACGCCCGCGCCGACAAGATCGTCACCCCGATCAACGACAGCTTCGTGGACTTCGACATGCTGGGCCACCTGGACCCGGTGTCGATGGAGCTGACCAAGCCCAGCCTCTATTCCGAGACGGTGTGGGAGAGCCGCAAGCGGCGGATGGTGCAGGAGCGCCGCTCCATCGACTGGCTCGTTCTGCGCAACCGCCTGGCCACCAACGAAAGCCGCAACCGCAAGCGCCTGGACGAGCGGGTGCAGACACTCAGCAAGCGGGTCGGCTTCCGGGTCGGGCCGGGCCTGCGCGACCGGGTGATCTATCGCGAGCTGTTCCCCTTCGGCCTGACCATCGCCGACCTGTCGTCCACCGTGCGCCCGGTGGCGGTGTCGCTGAGCCACGTCGCCGCGCGTCAGGAGCTGCGCGCCATCATGTCGGCCATGGGGCTGGAGAGCGACGCCGAGGACAACGTCTACCTGCCCGGCCAGGACGGTGGCGCCGACCTGGACCTGGACGTGCGGGAGGAAGTCGAGGCGTGATCCTCCTCGTCCTGGGGCTCGTCCTGCTGGCGGTCATATTCGGCGGGCGCAGACTTGGGGCCGGGATCGGGGGCGTCCTGAAGGTCTGGCGGCCGACGGCGGGGCTGGCGTCGATCATGGTGCTGATCGGCGCCCTGGCGCTGGGGCTTCGTGAAGACTGGCTGCCGGCGGCCGGACTGGCCGCTGTAGGGGCGTTCCTGGCGATCAGCGCGCGCCATCGCAAAAGCCACGCGCCGAAACCGACGCCCACCTCGCGCATGAGCCCGGACGAAGCCCGCGCCATCCTGGGGGTGGAGCCCGACGCCAGCGTGGCCGCTGTCCAGGCCGCCTACCGTCGCCTGATCCGCATGGCCCACCCCGACCAGGGCGGCACCCGTGGCCTGGCCGCCCAGCTCAACCTGGCGCGCGACGTGCTGATGGGGCGGTAGGGGAATACGGGAGGGAGGCTGGCGGCGTCCACGCCGCCTTCAGACCCCCAGCACCACCGCTTCGGTATAGGCCAGATCGTTCGGCCGGGGCCGATTGGGGCCGAGGTAGTAGCGGGGCCAGCGGTCCTTGAGGAACTTGCCGGTCAGGCCCGGCGCCGGCCCATCGCTGTCGATCATGGTCAGGACGGAGCGCCGCCTCAGCAGATAGCGCCCCACCGGGCCGGCCAGCCGCACGAAATCATCGGTGTCGCGGCAATAGACGAGCTGGGCGTAGGTCAGCGGGGTGCGTCTCAGTCCTCGCAGGGAAAACACGAAGGGGATCAGGCCGTCGGGCGTCTCGCACACCAGGCTGAGGCAGCCATAGGCGGCATGGTCGGTCAGCAGGGTCGCTTCCGCCGCGTCTTGCAGTCGGTTCGCGTCCTCGCCGCGGTAGGCGCGCACGCGCACGCCGCTTCCCTTGAGCCGCAGCGCCGGCAAACAGGCGAACTGGCCTTCGGTGTAGCGGTGGAAACCGCAAATCTCGATGAAGCGGCGGGTATGGGGCATGGGCGAGACGTCGATCAGGGTGACGTCGCGGTGCTTCAGCACCCGCCGTGTCAGCCGCGCGCCGAAGCCGCGCAACTCCGGCGTCACATACCAGCTGGAGACGTTGCAACGGACGGTCTCGATCCCTTCCGACCATACGGCGGCGAAGATGGTCAGGATCACGCCGGCGACCACGCCTTCGTGTTCCAGCACATAGCCGAAGCGTGGATAACCCGCCGGACTCTCGCGGTCCCGCATCGCCGTGAGCGCGTCCAGCCAACGCTCGCGCGGCCAGCAGAACGCGGCGGTCATGAGATCGGCCACGCGGACGATATCGTCCTGGCTCATCTCTCGGCAGCTAACGCTCGTGGGCGTCGGGGACATCTGGGGCCGCTTTGGGACGGTGTGGGTTGCGTCCAAGCGCTCTGCAAGAATCAGGCGAGGTCTTACCAATCCCTTAAAATCAGCCGATCGCGGCGGCCTGAGGGGGCGGGGAGGCGCTCGACGCCGCGTTCCAATTTGGGGCGTCCGCCTCGACGAGATGCTTCAGGAAGAAGCCGTACTGGCGCCGCAGGGCGTAGCGGACCGGGCCGCTGGAGCGTCCGGCGGTATGGCCGAAGTTCGGCACCACCAGTAGGTCGAAGGTCTTGTCCGCGTTGATCAGCGCATTGACCACCTGAAGGGTGGAGGACGGATCGACGTTCTCGTCCAGCTCGCCCACCAGCAGCGCCACCTGGCCCTTCAGCCGCCAGGCGTTATCGGTGTTGGACGAGGCCGAATAGCTCTCGTCCAGGGGCCAACCCATCCACTGTTCGTTCCAGCTGATCTTGTCCATCCGGTTGTCGTGGCAGCCGGCGTAGCAGACCGCGACCTTGTAGAAGTCCGGGTGGAACAGCAGCGCCGCCAGCGAATTCTGTCCGCCGGCCGAACCGCCGTAGATGCCGACCCGGCTGACGTCGAGCTGGGGATACTTGGACGCCGCACTCTTCCACCAGGCGATCCGGTCGGGGAAGCCGGCGTCCTTGATGTTCTTCCAGCATAGGTCGTGGAAGGCCTTGGAGCGGTTCGAGGTGCCCATGCCGTCGATCTGGGCCACCACGAAGCCCATCTCCGCCTGGGCCTGCATGCCGATCACCTTGTCGCCGCCGGAGTGCAGGCCAAAGGGCCAGAAGGTCTTGGGCACGAACGAGCTGTGGGGGCCGGCGTAGATGTTCTCGACCACCGGATAGCGCCGGTTGGGGTCGAAGTTCAGTGGACGGACGATTATGCCCCAGATGTCGGTCTTGCCGTCGCGCGCCTTGGCGGTGAACACTTCCGGCGGCTTGAAACCGGCCGCCAGCAGCTTGGAGATGTCGCCCTGCTCGACCGTGGCCACCAGCGAGCGGTCCGCCGTGCGCCGCAACTCGGAGATATTGGCCAGGTCGATGCGCGAATAGGTGTCGACGTAATAGGCCATGTCCGGCGAGACGGCGACGTCGTGATAGGCGTCCACCGTGGTCAGGGGCGTCAGGTTGCGACCGTCGAAGTCGATCCGATAGTAGTGCTGGAAGTAGGGGTCCTTGCCCGGATACATGCCGCCGGCGGAGAAATAGATCTGGCGCTTATCGTCGTCGACCTTCTCGACGCCGCGGACGATCCACTTCCCCTTGGTGATCTGGGTCTTCACCTTCCCGGTCTTGCCATCGACCAGATACAGGTGGCTCCAGCCGTCGCGCTCGGACAGCCAGATCACCTCGGCCGAACCCTTCTTCACGTCGTGGCGGAAGCGGCGTTCGTTGTTGACGAAGGTGGGCGAGGTCTCGGTGATCAGGGCGCGAGGCGTCCCGCTCATCGCATCCACTTCCAGCAGGCGCACCATCTGGTGGCCGCGGCGGGTGTATTCGAAGGTGACGGTCGCGCTGTCGTCGCGCCACAGGAAGCGCGACATGATGTAGGGCTCGGGGAACAGGGCGTTGTCGATCGACGCCTGCTTGGCGGGGCTGACGTGGAAGAGCACCGGCTGGTTGAAGTCCACCAGGTCGCCGGGCTTGGGATAGAGCTGGACCTCCATCTCCGGTTGAACCTGGTCCCTGGGCGAGGAGACCACCCGGTGGACCTCGCGGCGGAAACCCGGCCGCACCCGATAGGCGGCGAGTTTCAGCGAATCCGGCGACCAGGCGATGGAGTCCGGATCGTAGAAGTCGCCGTCGCTGCCGTCAGTGCTGAGGATGGTCACCACCGGGCCGCCGGTCGGGCGCACGACGATGTTGTGGTTCTGCACGAAGGCTTCCCACTTGCCGTCGGGCGAGCGCTTGGGCTTGTTGTCGGCGGGGATCTTCAGGTCGCGCACCACGCCGAAGCCGCGCGGCTGGTGGCCCCGGCCGGGCTTCTGCTTGACGCAGGCGTAGTCGGCCAGGTGGCAGGTCCAGCCGGCCTCGTCCCAGGTGAACTCGATCGCCTTGCCGCCGTCCACAAAATGGAAGCTGTCGAAGGGCAGGCGCAGGCCGGTGAAGCTGTCGTTCGCCGCCTTGCCCAGCGAGGCCGCCAGCCGGTCGTGGTCGAAGGCGGGCTGTTTCTGCAGCGTCGCCGCATCGGTGATGACGAACTGGAAGCCGCCGGGGACGGTCTTGCGATAGTGGAAGCGGTTGGTTTTCTCGACCCAGGTCGCGGGGTCCGCCAGGTTCTCGGTCAGCCACATCCAGCGATCACGCAGGCTGAGCGCGTGGTCGTAGTCCGTGGCCGTCGGCTGGGCCGCGGCGACAGGCGCGGTGGGCGCGGCAGTCGGCGTCTGCGGCTGAGGGGGAGCTGCAGGTTCTGCGACGGCCGCGCGTCCGGCGACCGCCTGGGCGGCGACGGTGGCGACAGGCAGGGCGGCGAGGAAAGATCTACGGCGCATGACGACCCCCAAACAAGCGCCACCATTACCGACGTAAACGGTATACGATTCAAGATGATTTTGATCGGCGCACAGGGGATCGGCGTCGGCGCCGTGCGACGAGGCGAAAAGGCCCGCGAGACGGCTTTTGATCGGGCCGAACACCGATGTCACATTCAGGGTGAGCTGTTATAAAAGGGTAACAAGGGCCGGATAACGTGAAACGGCTTCCAACCAATCAGATGCTTCGCAGCTTAGTTGGTTTGATGATGGGCTTGGCCATGTCCTCTCATTCTTGACTAATCGGATCGATTGTCTTTGCTCATTTTCGGATGCATTCCGCGATGCCTGGCGTTCGATCATTCGATGCTGGCGACCAATGGGTAACGCCGCCGCCCGTCGCGCTTTGGCTCTGTGTTCTGGAATGATGCTGCGCCAGCCGGGCCTCGCGGGCGCGCTGCTTGGTCTGGTTCTGGCGGGTTCGGCGCGGGCCCAGGTGCTGGAGATAGGCGTAGGCGGGGCCGTGACGGTGTACGACCGACCTGCCGTCTTCGACTCCGCAGGTGCGGTTTCCATCCCGTCCGCCGCCGCGCCGCGCCACCTGGGTGGCAAGGCCGGGTCGCGCCGACGCCCAGTCCTTTCGTTCAAGTCCGAACGCGGCGTAGCGAGCCGGTCGGGGCTGGAGCAGGCGGCCGACCTGGCTGCGCTCAGTCCGGACCTGGTGGAAGCGGTGGCCTGGCGGGAATCCGGGCTGCGGCGGGGACTGGTGTCGCGGGCGGGCGCCATCGGCGAGATGCAGCTGATGCCCGCCACCGCGCGCGGCCTGGGCGTCGATCCCGCCGACAGCCGGCAAAACTATCGTGGCGGCGCCACCTATCTGTCGCGGTTGCTGAAGCGCTACGATGGCGACATGGTGCGTGCGCTTGCGGCCTACAACGCCGGTTCCGGCGCGGTGGACCGTTATGGCGGCGTCCCACCCTACAGGGAGACGCAGGCCTACGTGGCGGCGATCTTGGACCGGCTCAGCCGGCGTGCGGAACAGGCGGACAGGTGAGCATGAAGCAATATCGGATGCAGGCGGCGAGAGGGGCTTTGGGCGCCGTTGCGGTCATGATGGCGGCGGGCGTGGCCCACGCCCAGTCGGCGCAACTGGACCCCGCCGGCTCCAATGTCGTCCTGAACGCGGTCAACTGGCTGCAGGGCACACTGCTGGGCAATGTTGCGACCGCGCTGGCGGTGATCGCAGTGGGCGCAACGGGCCTGCTGATGCTGACCGGGCGGATCGACTGGCGTCGGGGCGCGACCGTGATCCTGGGCTGCTTCATCGTCTTCGGCGCCGGCGCCATCGTCGCCGGTATCCGCTCCATCTCCACGGGACAGTGAGGGCGTGGCCGCCCCGCTCGACCGCGACCCGGTGTTCGGCGCCCTGACCCGGCCGCAGATGTTCGCGGGCGTGACCTACAGCTGGTTCGTGCTGAACGCGGTGGCGACCATGGAGCTGTTCCTGATCACCCATTCGTTCTGGGCCCTGCCCATGGCGGGCGTGCTGCATCTGGTCGGCTATTACGGTTGCCTGCGCGAGCCGCGCTTCTTCGACCTGTGGCTGGTGCGGGCGAGCCGCTGCCCGCGTGTGAAGAACGCCCGCTTCTGGCGCTGCAATTCGTATTCGGCCTGAGCGGATGACCGTGCTGGCCACGCGCACCGACGGGCCGGACCCGCGCCGCGAGCAGCCGGCGGGCCAGCGGCTGCCCTATGCGCGCCATGTGGACGACGCCACCATCGAGACCCGCGACGGGCGGCTGATCCAGGTGCTCAAGCTCGCCGGCTTTCCGTTCGAGACCGCCGACAGCGAGGAGCTCAACTACCGCAAGGGCGTCCGCGACACGATGCTGCGCGGCGTCGCCAATTCCCGCTTCGCCCTTTACCACCACGTGGTGCGGCGCGAGGTGCGTCCCGAATTCGACGGCGTCTTCCCCGAGGGCTTCAGCCGTTTCCTCGACGAGGCCTGGCGAGCGCGGCTCTCCACCCGGCGGCTCTATGTCAACGACCTGTTCCTGACCCTGGTGCGCCGCCCGTTGCAGGGACGGGCCGGGTTCCTGGGCGACCTGTTCGGCAAGGCGCGCGGGGTCGATCCGCGCGAAACCGCCGCCGCCCAGGTGCGCGAGCTTGGCGCGTTGAACGCCGCGCGCGAAGGCCTGGTCTCGGCCCTTTCGGCCTATGGTGCGCGCACGCTGACCGCCTACGACGCGCCCCAGGGCCTGTGCTCAGAGCCGCTGGAGTTCCTGTCGCTGCTCTACAACGGCGAGGTGCGCCCCGTTCGGCTGCCCCAGTCGGACCTCGGCCTGTATCTGCCCTATCGCCGGATCAGCTTCGGGCCGGACGCCTTGGAGCTGGGCGCGGCCGGCGGCCTGCCGCGCAGCTTCGCGGCCATGGTCTCGGTGAAGGACTATCCGGCCCAGACGACGCCGGGGATGCTGGACGACCTGCTGCGCCTGCCCTTCGAGATGGTGCTGAGCGAGAGCTTCGGCTTCGTCGACCGGCAGGCGACCTTGGAACGGATGAACCTGTCGCTGCGCCGGATGCGGGCGGCCGACGACGAGGCGCTGAGCCTGCGCCGCGAGCTGGGCGCCGCCAAGGACGAGGTCGCCGCCGGCCGCGCGGCCTTCGGCGAGCACCACCTGACGGTGATGGTCAAGGCCGAGGACCTGGGCGCGTTGAACCTGGCGGCGGCGGAGGTGCAGTCGGCCTTCACCGAGCTGGGCGTGATTGCGGTGCGCGAGGACGTCAACCTGGAGCCGGCCTTCTGGGCGCAGTTCCCCGGCAACTTCAAGGATATCGCCAGGCGGGCAATGGTCTCGTCGTCCAATTTTTCAAGCCTCGCCAGCTGCCACAATTTCCCTGTCGGCCAGGCCGAGGGGACCCATTGGGGCCAGGCGGTGACCCTGCTGGAGACCACCTCGGCCGGTCCCTACCACTTCAATTTCCACGTCGGGGACCTTGGCAACTTCACCGTGATCGGGCCGTCGGGCTCGGGCAAGACGGTGGTGCTGGGCTTCCTGCTGGCCCAGGCCCAGCGGTTTGCGCCCCGCACCATCTTCTTCGACAAGGATCGGGGGGCGGAGATATTCCTGCGCGCCATCGGCGGCCGCTACGACGTGCTGCGGCCCGGCGCGACGACTGGGCTGAACCCGCTGTTGCTGCCCGAGACGCCAGCCAACCGCCGCTTCCTGTCCGACTGGGTCGGCAAGCTGC
>Ga0302314_10012280_pt1 | contig 14848 bp, 13 predicted proteins | sample III_Palsa_N2_3_FD_200533 | JGI IMG/M metagenome (GOLD analysis project Ga0302314, IMG submission 200533) | Peat permafrost microbial communities from Stordalen Mire near Abisko, Sweden - III_Palsa_N2_3 | ecosystem: Environmental > Terrestrial > Soil > Palsa > Peat permafrost | place: Sweden... | reverse complement strand
GGTCAACGCCTTGCGAACCGGATCTCCGAGCGAGCGCCGGTCCGTCTCATCGACCAGCGAGGCGACCTCGGCGAAGGATTTGCCCATGACCTGATCGAAGCGCTGATTGAGCAAGGTCTCCGCCGCATGATTGATGTAATCGATGCGGCCCTCGGCGTCGACCGTGATGACGCTTTCGGCCATGGCGTCCAGAGTCACCATCGCGCGCGGCCTCGACGGCACCGCGGCCGGTTCGCTTTCCGGCAGCATTTCCAGGGCGGTGAGCAGCAGCGCCGCTTCGCCGGAACTGTCGATCACGGTGCTCGACAGTTCCACGCGCGTCACCTGAGCCTGGGCACCGACCAGTTCGACCTCGAAGCGCACTGCCGAGGGTTCGCCCTGCAGCCGCCGCCGCAGGTTGTTCTGTACCAGCTCGACATATTCCGGCGCGACGAACTCGCTCAGCGAGCGGCCGACGACCTCCGCAGCGCTCAAGTTGAGCAGTCCGAGGAAACGCGAGTTGGCGAATAGAATGCGGTCGCGATGCAAGAGAACCGCGTCGTGCACCGTCTCGACCAGCCGCTGAAACAGCTGTTCGCGATCGAGCAGCCGCGCGCCCCGCTGTTCCAGGTTCTCCAGCAGCTGGTTGACGGCCGAGCCCAGCTGGCTCAGGCCGCCGGGCTGGCCCTCGAGCCCGATACGCCCGGGTGCGCCCGCTTCGCGCGTGAGCTGCCACACTTGCTGCGCGAATTCATGGACGGCGCGCTCCTGCCGGCGCTTCCACACAAAGAGCACAGCCACGCCTGCCACGGGAATGGCAAGCGCTAAAATCCACATGACGTCGGAAGACAAGATCAACTCGGACCTCGATGACAATGAGTCAAAACGACGCTTGATATTGGAACCCATGGCGGGGCGGTTGCGTCGCGAATCATCGTGACCCGAAGAATAGCGCACAGGCATGGCATAGCCTGTCGAAATTGACCATAATCAACAGCCTTAAATTACTTCTGGGAAATCCCATGGACACGTTGGCCGCTCGTCAGCAAATGGTGGATCAGCAGATACGCACGTGGGAAGTGCTCGACCCGCGCGTCCTCGACGCGCTGGCGGCGGTACCGCGCGAAGCCTTCGTGCCTCAGGCGTATCGCGAGCTGGCATTCGCCGATGCGCCGATTCCGATCGGCTTCGGCCAATCCATGCTGGCTCCCAAGCTGCAGGGGCGCATCTTGCAAGCGCTCGGCGTCAATGCCACCGACAGCATCCTGGAGATCGGCAGCGGCAGCGGCTATCTCTCGGCCTGCTTGAGCTTGCTGGGCGCGGCGACGCGCTCGATCGACATTCACGCCGGCCTCGTCGACCTGAGCAAGGCGAATCTGCGCACCGTCCCCCAGGCCAAGGTGCAATTCGAGCTCCGCGATGCCTTCGACTCCGCCGCACTGGGCGAGTACGACGTCGTCGCCGTCACCGGCTCACTGCCGGTTTATGACAAGCGCTTCGAACAGTCGCTGCGCATCGGAGGCCGTTTATTCGCCATCGTGGGTACGCCGCCCGTGATGGATGCCGTCCTCGTGCGCCGCGTCGATACCAACGAATGGACCCGCGAAAGCCTGTTCGAAACCGTCATCGAGCCGCTGATCAACGCCACCGCCGCACAGAAATTCGTGTTCTGATGGCTAACGGCATGCCCCCGCAGGAAATGACACCCAGTGAGTTCCTGGAACGGCGCTCAGGCGGTGCCGAAATGACCCTTCTGGACGTTCGCGAGGACTGGGAAACGGCGCTGGCACCGGTACCCACCGATATCGTGCACATTCCCATGGGCCAGATCCCGGATCGCCTCGGAGAACTCGACCCCCGGCGGGAAACCGTGGTGATTTGCCGCTCCGGCGGCCGGAGCATGCAAGTGGCGCACTTCCTCGCCGCCCAAGGCTTTGCATCGGTGTCCAATCTGGCCGGCGGCATTCTGGCCTGGTCGCGAGACTTGGACCCGCGAATACCGCAGTATTGACCCTCTGAGGCGGGGCTTGACTCGCCTGGTGATATGGTTATATATAACACTATATGACCGGACAAAGGCGAATGGATAAGCCATGAAGCGATTGCTGACCCTCATTGCCCTGTGTGTAAGCGCGTGTCCTGCGCCCGCGGCTGACCTCCTCGCGGTGTATCAGCGGGCACTGCAGAACGATCCGCAGCTGCGCGAAGCCGAAGCGACTCGTCTGGCTGCCCTGGAAGCCAAGCCGCAGGCGCTCGCCGCCCTGCTGCCGCAGCTCGCGGGAAGCGGCGTCGCGACCCGCGAGAAAGATACCGGTTCGTCCAACACCACGGAGCCCGTCAGTGCCCCCGGGACTCCCATAGTGCTGGAGAGCTTTCCCTTCAATGGGCAAATCAACACCACGACACAGCGCTACGGCGTCGATCTGAAGCAGAACATCTTTCGCTGGCAAAATTGGGTGGCCCTGAAAGCCGCGGACTCCCAAGTGGCGCAAGCCGAAGCGGACTACCAGGCCGCCCAGCAAGATCTGATGGAGCGCGTGTCGCAGCGCTACTTCGACGTTCTTTCCGCCCAGGATGACCTCGAGGCGCAGCAGGTCGCATTGACGTCGATCCAGCGCCAGCTCGACCAGGCCGAGTCGCGCTTCAAGATCGGCCTGATCGCCGTCACCGATGTGGAAGAAGCACGCGCCGCCCACGACAGCGGGGCCGCGACGGTGATCGCAGCCAAACGCACCCTGGCCTCCACCTGGGAACTGTTGCGCGAGATCACCGGCGAAGGCTTCGACTACCTGGCGCGTCCCATCGAGCCCTTCGAGCTGGCAACTCCCGACCCCGCCAGCGAAGACCGCTGGGTCGAAATGGCCCTGCAGCAGAATCTATCGCTGGTGTCGAGCCGGCTGGCGGCCGACATTGCGCGCGAGAACGTCAGCTCCGCGCGCGGCGGCCACTACCCCTCTCTCGACCTCGTGGGCAGCCGCTACAGGGAAAACCAAAACGGCACCGATACCTTCACCAATGGCAGCTCTGCCGGCGGCACCACCCTGAATGAGAATCAGAGGAGCATCGGCATCCAGCTGACTTTCCCCCTCTACTCGGGCGGCATGGTCTCCTCGCAGGTGCGCCAGGCCGTCTACCAGCATCGCGCCGCCAAGGAGCGCGTGGAACGCGTGGCGCGCCAGACCGAGCATGATGCGCGCGACTCCTATCTCGGCGTGTTATCCGAGATATCGCGGGTCAGGGCACTGCGCCGTGCCGTGGAGTCGAATGCGACGTCGCTGCGCGCAACCGAGTCCGGTTATGAAGCGGGAACACGCACCGCCGTGGACGTTCTGCAATCACGGCAGCTGTGGGTTCAAGCGCAGACCGACTATTCCCGCAGCCGCTACGACTACATGCTGAATGTCATCAAGCTGCAGCAGGCGGCGGGCACTCTGTCGCAGCAGAGCTTGGAGAAGATCAACACCCTGCTGCGCGACTCGCCGCCGTCGCCGCCGGGCTCGGCCGAGGACCCTGCAACCAAGGTTCAATGAGTTCGAGCAGTCGCTCGACGCTGCCCCGGTTCGACTCGACGATGCGCCGCCCGATGGCTCCGACCCGCCGGCGCTCGGCCGGATCGGCCAGCCATTGCATCAAGGCAGCCGCCAGCTGGCGCGCATCCGCCACCTGCAAGGCGGCGCCTTGCTGCAGCAGCAGCCGCGCAATATCCCTGCCGTTCGCATCATACGGTCCGGTCAGCACCGGAATCCCCAGCGCCGCGGGCTCCAGCAGATTATGGCCGCCGATGGGCACCAGGCTGCCGCCGACGAAGGCCGCATCGGCCGATGCATACAGCGCCGCGAGTTCCCCCACGGTATCCACCAGCATGACCTGGGTGCCGGGGTCCGGCGCCCTGCCGACACTGCGCCGCGCGAAGCGCCATCCTCGGCGGCTCAATAATTCGGCCACAGCCTCGAACCGCTCCGGGTGCCGCGGCACCAACAGCAACAGGGCGTCCGGCCGGCCGGCCAGCAATTCCTCGTGGGCCGCCAGCACCTGCTCCTCTTCACCCGCGTGCGTGCTGCCGGCAATCCACGTCGGCCGTTCGCTCCCGAACGATGCGCGCAGCGCATGTCCCCGCTTGGCCACCTCGGCACCCAGCTCCAGGTCGAACTTGATATTGCCGACCACGCGGGTCCTGGCACTCTCAGCCCCGATGGCGACGAAGCGCTGCGCATCCTCGACGGTCTGAGCAGCGATGAGCGAACTGGCGGAGAACATCCCCCGAAAGAGGTTGCCGAAGCGCCGGTAGCGCGAAACCGACTTCGCCGACAACCGCGCACTGGCGAGCATCAGCGGCACGCCGCGGCGTTCGCACTCCGCGAATAGATTGGGCCACAGTTCGGTTTCCATGATGATCGCGAGCCGCGGCCCGACGCGGTTCAGGAATCTCGCGACCGCGCCCGGCGTATCGTAGGGCAGAAAGCGCACGTCCACCGCAGCGTCGAACGCGCTTCGGGCACGCGCCCGTCCGGTCAGAGTGGCCGTGGTCAACACCACCGGATAATCCGGATACCTGAGGCGCAGCGCACGCACCAGCGGCGCGGCCGCCGACATCTCGCCCAGGCTCACCGCGTGCAGCCAAATGCTCGGCGCGCCGCTCAAGCGGCGGCCCCATCCGAAGCGCTCGCCCAAACCCTGCCAGTACGCACGCTCGCGCAAGCCACGCCACAGCACCGCCGCAAAGGCGAACGGCACCGCACAGTAAATCAGCAGGGTGTACAGGCGGCGCATCATGCAGCCTCGCGGCCTGCGGCGGCCCGATATCCCGCCATCAACCACTCCCAGTCCCGCGCCGAATATCGGCCAGCCGGCAAGCCGCGCGATATTTTGGCAAGCGAGCGCTGCAGCCGCCTCAAGTTCCGATTCACCCAAATACCCGGCGCGCGCAGACGGCCGCGGTCGAAATCGATCACGCTGACGGCGCCATGGGCGTCGAGCAATAGATTGTGCGCGTTCAGATCCGCATGCTCGACGCCCGCCTGATGCAGCTGGGCGACCGCCGCGCCCACGGCCCGCCACGCCGATTCAGCAAGCGCTCCTCCCGCGAGCACCGAACTCAAAGGCTCCGCATCGACGATACGCTCCGTGATCAAATCGCAGCGGTAGCATAGGCCCTCGCGCTGATAGCGGGCGGCGACCGGTCGCGGCACTGGCAAGCCCCGCTGCCGCATGATGTCGAGCAGCCGCCACTCAGCGAAGGCCCGCACCCTATCTTCTCCAGCCCACACATACCCATCCCGCGACAATCGCGCGATGAAGCCTCCGCGGCGGTAATGCCGCAGCACCCATTGCCGGCCTATGAACCATGCCGATCCGCGGCCCGCGGTCACCGCGGTCAGTTCACCCCGTGCCCGCCAGAACTGCGGGTCGAATATCGATTCCACGGCGTCCGGCGGCAGATTGCCAAGGCAGGCCGGATCAGACAGCATGGCGCCTGTTGCGGTGGCGATGCGCCCGCCCTTTTTCCCTGTTTGACTTATAACGATGACCCTCAATTTCAAATCACCGCCGCAACATGTCTGTCTGCTGCGTCTGTCGGCCATCGGCGATGTCTGCCATGCGGCAGCGGCCCTGAGAGCCTTGCAGGCGGCGTGGCCGCATACCCGGTTCACCTGGGTCATCGGCAAACTAGAAGCCAAGCTGATGGCGGCCATTCTGCCCGGAATCGAGTTTATCACCTTCGATAAAGGCGCAATGCTCGGGGATTTGCGCAGGCTGCGCGCGAGCTTGCGCGGGCGGCGCTTCGACCTGCTGCTCGACCTGCAGTTGTCGTTTCGCGCCAGCCTGGTCAGCACCTTGATCGACGCTCCGATCAAGCTCGGCTTCGATCGCGCGCGCGCGCGCGAACTGCAATGGTTGTTCACCAACGCGCGCATCGCACCCGCGCTCAAGGAGCACGTGCTGGATTCCTTCATGGGATTCGTGCGCGCCTGCGGCATCGAGCCGGGCAAGCCCTTGTGGAACTTGGCGCTGCCCACGGAGGCGCTCCAGTATGCCGACAGCATCGTCACCGACGCGCGGCCCACGCTGCTGATCAGCCCCTGCTCCAGCCATACGGCGCGCAATTGGCTGGCCGATCGCTATGCCGCCGTCGCCGACCACGCCGCCGCCGTCCACCGGATGCGGGTGGTGCTGGTCGGAGGCCGCAGCGCCATCGAGCTCGAGATGGGCACAGCCATCGCCGCCGCGGCGCGTACCCCCCTCATCAATCAAATAGGCAAGGACACGCTGCCGCAGCTCCTGGGACTGCTGTCGAGAAGCACCGTGCTGTTGTCGCCGGATTCGGGCCCCGCCCACATGGCGACGATGGTGGCGCTACCGGTGATCGGCCTCTACGCCGCCACCAATCCGGTGCGCGCCGGGCCGTACTACAGCCGGGAATGGTGCATCGACAAATACGACGCGGCCGCGCAAAAGTATTTTGGCAAGCCCGCCGCGCAAATCCCCTGGACCACCAAGATCGAGCCCATCGGCGTCATGGACCTGATCACCGTGAGCGATGTGACGGCCAAGCTCGACGCGCTGATGGCAACTCGGGCTAAAATGCGCCGATGAACGAAATCAAGATCCCCATCTCCCCGGGCGAGCTGCTCGACAAAATCACCATCCTGCGCATCAAGTCTGAGCGGATGAGCGACCCCGCCAAGCTCTCCAACGTGCGTCTCGAACTGCGCTCGCTCGAGGAAACCTGGAGCGGCTCTGCCTACGCAAAAATCGACATCGAAGCCGACGTGAGCGCCCTGCTCCGCGTCAACGAGCGCCTGTGGGTGATCGAAGACGACATCCGCGACAAGGAACGCGTGCAAGCCTTCGATGCGGAATTCATCCGCCTGGCACGAGCCGTCTACTTCGAAAACGACGAGCGCGCCGCCATCAAGCGGCGCATCAATACCGCTCTCGGCTCGGCCATCGTCGAAGAGAAATCGTACCGCGACTACAAGGCGAGCTAATACCTCTGCGCGGTGATGATGTTGACCCGGTTCACAGGGTCAGGGGGGATAAGGAGTGGGAAGCCAACGGGCCGGATCAGTTGGCTTCCCACTCCTTATCCCCCCTGACCTTGCGCACTGGGCCGCGATACATCACTGCGAGAGGGAGTGCCCTTGGCGCCGAGGCACTAACGCAACGTGTACTCGGCCCCACAGTAGGCACATTTCGCCCAGCCGGTGCCCTCGATGGCCAGATACACTTTGGGATGCGAATTCCAGAGGAACATGCCCGGCATGGGGCATGACAGGGGCAGATCCGCCTCGGTCACATTGTACTGATGCAGCGCATTCGGCTGAATCAATTGATGCCTGGAATCGTCTTGTACCATCGCCGGCATTGTCTTCACTCCGCTTATCGTCGCTTCGCTGGTCATCACGTCTCGCTCTCGTCTGTCGTGCGTTCAAAGGTATCGCGCCAAATTTCCGTCACGCGGGCCCGCGTCTCGGCGTATGGGGCCGCCTCCACCACTCGCTCCCCCTGGCCTTCCAGCGAGATGTGGTGCAGCACCGTGCGGTAGCCGATGTAGGCATCCGTCAGCCACTGCGCGGTCGCCGGCGGCAGCACACCCACCGCCGCCAATCCTTCCAGCTGCCGAATATTGTCCGTGTAGGTCAACAGCTCCGGATGTCCATCCGCCGCGGCCAGTACCCAGTATTGTACGAGAAACTCGATGTCGGCGATGCCGCCCGCATCCTGTTTGATGTCGAACTGTCCCGAGCCGGCCTTGGACAGCTCGCGCCGCATGCGCACTCGCATCTCCACCACGTCGGCGCGCAGGGTGTCGCGGTGCACGGCGGCCGTGAGCACGCGGCGCCGGGCGGCCTCGAAGGCGCTGCGCAGGTTCGCATCTCCGGCCACCGGCCGCGCGCGCAGCAGCGCCTGGTGCTCCCAAGTCCAGGCGTCCTGGCGCTGGTAGCGCTCGAACGCATCGATGCCCGTCATGAGGAATCCGCCCTTGCCGTTCGGCCGCAGGCGCATGTCCACTTCATAGAGGCGGCCGGCGGCCGAATGCATGGTGAGCAGATGCACGATGCGCTGTCCCAAACGCAGGAAAAAGATGCCGTTGTCGAGCGGGCGGTCGCCCCGCGTGTGCTGAATTTCTCCGTTCGAATCGTGCAGAAATACCAGATCCAGATCTGAGCCGTAGCCAAGTTCCAGGCCGCCCAGCTTGCCGTAGCCCGCGACGGCAACCCGTACCTCGCGCAGCTCCGCCTCTTGATCTCCGCAATACGGAACGCCGTAAATCTCCGTCATCTGCTGCCACGCCAGATCCATGCAGCATTGCACGATCAGCTCGGCGATGTCGGTCAGCCGGTCGCTCACCTTCATCAACGGCAGCCGCCCGGTCAGGTCGGCGAGCGCCACGGCGAACACGGCCACTTTCTGGAATTGCCGCAGTGCCTCCACCTGCCGCTCCGGATCGTCGGCCGGCAGCCGCTCGGTGCGCGCCGCCAGTTCCAGCACGAAGCGGGGACGCGACGGCAGCTCATCGAAGGCCTTGGCGTCGATCAGTTCGTCCAGCAACAAAGGGAAGTCGGCGATTTGCCGCGACAGAAAACCGCTGATCGCGCACACGTCGATCAAACGATCCAGCGCCGCGGACTGCTCCTTGAGCAGCGCGAAATACGAAGAGCGCGTGCCGATGGCCTCCAGCACGCGCAGCACCCTCTGCACCACTTCGGCGGGCGCCGGGCGCTGCGCCGCCGCTTTCAACAAGCGGTCGAGAATCACATGCAGTCGCCGCTGTCCTGCTGCATCCAGCCGCCGATAGGACGCGGACTGCCGATAAGCTTCCAGTGTCCCGGCGACCGCCGCTATCTCGCCGCCCGGGAAGCCGCTGCGCTCGAGTTCCTCGCCGATATTCGCCTCCTCCGAGGCCAGCCAGCTCGCACCCGCGTCCTCGCCGCGCTGCTGCGCCTCCGAGCCGCGCTGCCCCTCAGGTCCGCCGGACAACAGCGCATCGAATTGCCTCGCCACACGTTCTCGCGCGGCGTCAATCCTTGCAGCCACGGCACCCCACTCCGGCAAACCCATGATGACGCTCAGGCGGACACGATCGATCTCGGCAGCGGGCAGCGAGTGCGTTTGTTCGTCGCGAATCAGCTGCACCGCGTTCTCCGCCCTGCGCAACAGCAGGTAGGCGTCGGTCAATTCCGCGATGTCGTCCGCCGACATGAGCTTCGAACCCGCCAGTAACGGCATCACATCGAGCAAAGAGGCGTTCTGCAACCGCCGGTCGCTACCGCCGCGTACTAGCTGCTGCGATTGCACGATGAACTCGATCTCGCGAATGCCGCCCCGGCCGAGCTTCAAGTGCTGATCGAGCTCGCGCCGCGACACCTCGCGCGCGATCAGCGCCTTCATGTCGCGCAAGGACTCGATCACGCCGAAGTCGAGATAGCGCCGATACACGAAGGGCCGCACGAACTCTTGAGTTGCCGCCGCGAAAGGCTCGGCGCCCACGATGGACCGGGCCTTGATCCAGGCATAGCGCTCCCAATCGCGGCCATGCTGCTGCAGATAGTCCTCCAACGAAGCGAGGCTCACCACCAAGGGACCGCTGTCGCCGAACGGCCGCAAGCGCATGTCCACGCGAAATACGAAGCCGTCTTCGGTCCTCGCATCCAGCAGCCGAATCAGTTCGCGCCCCAGGCGGTTGAAATACTCCTCGTTCTCGATCTCGCGCGGCCCATCGGTTTGCCCCGCCTGAGAGAAAAGGAACACCAGGTCGATGTCCGACGAGAAGTTCAATTCACGGCCGCCGAGCTTGCCCATGCCCAGCACGATCAGCGGTGCCTCTTCGGCATTCGGGCCACGCGGTCTGCCGAAAACCGCGGCCAGATGCAACCGTGCCGCGGCCTCCGCCGCGCGGATACACCCATCTGCCAAATCCGACAAGGCATGCAAGGTCTCCCTGACCTCCGCGCGCCCCGCGATCTCACGCCACCCGATGCGCAGCATCTCGCGGCGCCGCCATTCGCGCAGGATGCGCTGCGCCTCCGCGGCCGTCGGTGCCGCCGCGGCACGGGACTCATACTCCGCGCTCGCACCACGCGCCGCGGCCGGATCCTCGAAGCGGCCGAACCACTCGAGAGCCTGCGGATCCTGAATCAATACCGAGGCGATGAACTCGCTGCCGGCCGCAACGCGAGGCAGTTCCGCACGCGGTCCTTCGGCAAGGCCCTCATAGGCATGGACAAACGCCTCCTGCGCGCCGGCACGCTCCCACCACAGCGCCAGCGGCTCGCGCAATACTTCGGGCACGGATTCAAAACGCACTAGCGAATCGCCATCACGAATAGCCTCGGGAACGGCAGCAGCACCGAACCATCCGACAACGCCGGATAAGCCAGCGCCACGGCCGCCGTGTAGCGCTCCAGATACGCCGCGCGCGAAACCGTATCGAGCGGCTCGAGGAAAGGCCTGAGCCCGCTGCCCTTGAACCACTCCACGATCCCAGCAGCGCCGTCCCGCATCGGGTGATGATAGGTGGTCCGCCAGACATCCACCTTGCTGCACAGAGGCCGCAGCAACTCATAGTACCCATTCGCATCTGCAATAGGCGTCCGAGCCCCTGACGCCGACGCCAGCGCGCGGGCCCAAGGTCCGTCGGCGGCGACCTCACGCATCAACCGATGCGCAGGACCATCGAGATTGTCCGGCATTTGAATGGCCAGTCCGCCCCCGGAAGCCAGCCTCGCAACCAGCCTTGGCAGCAACTCCGCATGATTCGGCACCCATTGCAAAACGGCATTCGCCAGAATCACATCGAACGGGCCCGGATCGTTCCACTCCTCGATCCCGCCCATCTCAAACTGCACCCTCGGCAGCCGCCGCCGCGCCGCCTCGATCATGTCGGACGAACTGTCCAGGCCCCTAATCACTGCATCGGGAAAGCGAGCCGCCAATACCTCGGTCGAATTCCCCGGCCCACATCCAAGGTCCATAGCCAACCGCGCCTCGATATCCGGCAACGCCGACAACAAATCGCGCACCGGCCGCGTCCGCTCATCCTCGAATGCCACGTACTGCTTCGCCGACCAACTCATCACACCCCCGCCCGAAGTCGACGCCCAAATACGGCGTAACTATATATAAATAAAGGGAAAATACCAGGATCAACCAGGTGATTTCTCAGCATAATTTACCTACAATACTGGATATCCAACCAGTATCGACGGAGCCATACATGGACAGCGGAACCCCTGCCACCAGCGCCTCTACTTCGCCGGCCAGCGCATCGGCGGCACCAGCCGACGCATCGATCGCACCTACCGACGCCTCTACTTCCCTGGCCGACGCATCGATGGCCCCTACCGACGTATCAACGGAACCTGCCGACAGCTCGATCTCCCTCGCCGAACTCGAAGCCCAAATCACCGAGCTCGCCGGCCACCTCAACGCCGCCAATTACCGCTGGCTCACCCTGATCGGTCAGTTCGATCGTCGCAACGGCTGGGCGGACGGCAAATTACCCTCCTGCGCCCATTGGCTGAACTTCAAATGCGGCCTGAACCTCGGCGCTGCCCGCGAGCGGGTCCGCGTCGCTCATGCCCTCCTGGGCCTGCCCAAGATCGCCGCCTCCATGGCCCGCGGTGAATTGAGCTACTCGAAAGTGCGCGCCCTCACCCGCGTGGCCTGCCAGGCCACCGAAGAGTCCTTCCTCATGATCGCCCTGCACGGCACCGCCTTTCACGTGGAGCGCTTGGTCAAGGGCTATCGGCGCGCGCAAAACGCCGAAGAGCTCTCCCGCGAGGCCCAGCAACACACCCACCGCAGCGTGCGCTACTGGTTCGCCGAGGACGGCAGCCTGATTCTCAAAGCCCGCCTGCCCGCCCTCCCCGGCGCCCTGCTGATCGAGGCACTCGATGCCGCCCTCGAGCGCGTTCCCGACCACGAGATCAGCGCCGAGCGGGAGGAGGAATGCACGCTCTCCTTCGAGCACCGGCGCGCCGATGCTCTCGCCGCGGTGGCGGAGAGCTATCTGGCCGGCTCCGACACCGCCTCCAGCACCGCCGATCGCTACCAAGTCGTCGTGCACGTCGATGCCCAGACCCTGCACGAGCAGACCGCCGGACGCTGCGAGATCGAGAACGGTCCCGCGCTCCCCGCCGAGACCGTGCGCCGCCTCACCTGCGATGCCAGCTTGCTTCACCTGCTCGAGAACGAACACGGCGAGCCCTTGGATGTGGGACGCAAAACCCGCAGCATCCCGCCCGCCATCCGCCGCGCCCTGAGCTCCCGCGACGGCGGGTGCCGCTTTCCAGGGTGCACCCATCAACGCTACCTCGACGCCCATCACATCGAGCACTGGGCCGATGGCGGCGACACCAAGCTCTCCAACCTCGTGACCCTGTGCCGCTTCCATCATCGCTTAGTTCACGAAGGCCAGATCACCGTCGAAGTCCAGCACGGCGGCGGCTGGCGCTTCCTGCACCCGGACGGCCGGCACTTCGAGATCATTCGCTGCACCGCTGCCGACCCCTATCACTGGGAGAACCTCGCACACACCCACACCGAGCTCGGCATTCACATCGACCCCGACACCGCCGCCACCCGCTGGCGCGGCGAGCGCATGGACTACGAGCTCGGAGTCTGGGTGCTGTGCCAGCAGGCCGCCGGTGCCCGGGACTTTGATGCGGACGGTGGTGATACGGACGATGGTGATACGGACGATGGCGCCGGCGCCGCTGACGACGAGGGTGGAACCCTAGTCGACGTTTCCGCGGAAACGTTCGACGGTGCTCAGTGGCAATCGCAGGATGAGTTAGATCCCAGGCCTTGGTGGAAGGACATCGTCCACACGTGACAGCATTCGAATCATTCGACCGACCGCAAGTATCGACGCTCGTCATAAGGCGCACCGACGAGCGGTCGGATTGTGTTGCGGAAGGCAACCGTGTGTGCGGCTTGGATATGTTCATCGAACGAGTTCAATGAATCATAAATCTCAATGAGTTGGAAATGGTTGTTGGTCGGCGACCAGGTTATCGGGGTAAACAACACCACTCCCGGGTCAGCCATGCTTTCCGTCGCGAACTTCTTCAGCGCGGGCAGTCCCTGCTCGAGGCCGGCTGGCACAAAGTCCACATGCGCGATGACAATGATCTGGCCGGGATGCTGCGCTATCGGATGATACTGCGACGATGATGGCATGACGAACGTACCGTGCCGATCATCCAACGGGGCGATTAGCAGAGGCTGTAGCTGCGTAATCAGCTGCTGAGCAGCGCCGGCGCCGGTAAACGCCGTGTAGGAACCCCCATCGCTCCAAATCTCTGTCAGGATAAAACGGTTCGGACGCCCAATCTCAAAGCCTCCTGAGAAGTATCGTGCACCGAACTTCGTCGTTGCCAAATTCGTCAATTTCTTCAGAACGGCCCGTCCGTCCCTCTCCGCATCGGATGTCGGAGCCAATTCACCGTAAACCAAAACAACGTCCTGGCTGACAGACGGCTCGGCTTTCGCAACGCCTGCGAATCCGAGTACCGCGACCGCGGTGGCAATCAGGGAGGCGGCGGTCCCGAATGATCGTGGTTCTATCAACGCGAAATCGCACCGAAGGAAGGTATTCCCGCTGCCAGAATCGCGTGCCGCGTGTAAACGGCCTCTAATTCGTTTAGCGTCAGACAAACTCTTCGCGGAAGCCCCGAACGGAAAGACGTCACTGTATTGCAATACACGGTTGTTCCCTTCACGGCACCCACTTGATAGCCCATGTCGCGAGCCCATTTGAGCGTGGCGATTTCCGTCTGGCCTGTAGCCGTCACTCCGATGTCCGCCGCGGTCACTGTGCAGGCGAAAGACACTGTGAAAATAGAAATGAGCGCGAACATTTTCATGTGATTACCTCGCAAATCCATGAAACAAGAATACTCCAGCAGAGTACTCGACGCATGCCGCGTCTCACAACGCCCTCAACGGTTCCCATCTACTGGATGCATCGTCTTTCCAATCACTGGGCGGCTCAGTAGACATGCCGAATGACTTCACCATCACAAGTTCGACGTCTTCTTCCCGTTCAGTGCGTCGTGCCGCGTCAATGCGCACGGCCATGTCCCGATTCATACGCCACCATCGCATCCGGCCCGAAACCTCCATGAGGTAATCGAGTCGCCGTCGCTTCGTGTTCAGAACCTCACGTTGCGGGCTGTCCACCGGCCACCAACGCTCCTGAATACGAAGAGCCATACTCTGGAGGATCACCGCACTCGACTGCTCCATGCGCGCCATTAGGGTCTCGCATGCCGCACGCCGACCCGGTTGATCAAACTGCTCCAGCCGACAGGCCTTGGATATCTGTGATGACGCAGGAATCGGCAGTGCCGCGACCATCCCAATGCCGTACACCACTCGCGAGGTGAGATTCAGGGATGGCCGCGCCATGCCCATCGCGTCAACGGTCATGACCTCGAGTTGATTCGTATAATCCGTCATCTTCGAACTCGCACCCATACGAACCAGCACTTCGGTGACCATCGGCGCGGAAAAAGAGTCCCGGCCGCGTTGGAGCTCCCACGCCCATACAAACCCATTTCCCGGATCCAGTTCCCTGATCTTTGATTCGATCTGAGGCTGCATGTCACACAGGGCGCGTTCACAAATCGCACGATGCAACCAGACCAATTCCGGGCGATTCGGTGCCAGCGTCTCCGCACGCTCAATCAGCTCCAGAGATTTTCCAGGCGTTCCTTCACCGGAAAGTGGTTGCGCCAGCCAAGCCGCTGTAGCCAGACTATCAGGCGTCGCTTGCGCAATCAGGACTGCCACATCTCGATCACGTTCGGCCTGAAGATGCGATAAATCCGTTCCGCTCGCTCGAATCGCAGATTGACCATTT
>Ga0302314_10012279_pt1 | contig 14848 bp, 10 predicted proteins | sample III_Palsa_N2_3_FD_200533 | JGI IMG/M metagenome (GOLD analysis project Ga0302314, IMG submission 200533) | Peat permafrost microbial communities from Stordalen Mire near Abisko, Sweden - III_Palsa_N2_3 | ecosystem: Environmental > Terrestrial > Soil > Palsa > Peat permafrost | place: Sweden... | reverse complement strand
CGGCGGTATGTTTCTTTCCCTTGACCTCCTTCGATGAGCGCAAGACGAAGAACTTATCCGCTGCCGCCATCGCAGGCGAGCTCAACAAGCGGTTCAGCTCCATCCAAGATGCGGTGATTTTCGCCGTCCCCCCACCGCCGGTGCAGGGTCTGGGCAACACCGGCGGCTTCAAGCTGTACATTCAGGACCGCGGCGCGCATGGCTATGACGAGCTGGCGCGGGTCACGCAGGAGGTATTGAACAAAGCCCGGCAGTCGCACCAGCTCAATCCCTACGCCACCTACTCCACCTTCCAAAACAGCGTGCCGCAGTTGTTCGCCGATGTGGATCGGGTCAAGGCGAAGCGCCAGGGTGTGCCGCTCTCCAGCGTATTCAATACCCTGCAGGCCTACTTGGGCTCGGTATACATCAACGACTTCAATCGTTTCGGGCGCACCTTCCGCGTCTACGCTCAGGCCGAGGCGCAGTACCGCAGCAAGCCCGAAGACATCGCGAACCTCAAGACCCGCAATCTATCCGGCGACATGGTGCCCATGGGTGCGGTGGCCGACGTGAGATTCGAGGCGGGCCCCGATCGAGTCCAGCACTACAACGTTTATCTCGCCGCCGACATCAACGGCGCCGGATCGCCCGGCACCTCCTCGAGTCAGGCTCAGGACGCGATGGAACAGGTGCTCAAGGAAACGCTGCCCAACGGCTTCGGTTACGAATGGACGGATCTGACCTTTCAGCAAAAAAGCGCCGGCGACACCGCGTTATTGGTATTTCCGGTGTGCGTGATGTTGGTGTTCTTGATCCTGTCCGCGCAGTACGAAAGCTGGGCGCTGCCCCTGGCCGTCATTCTCATCGTGCCCATGTGCCTGCTCTCCGCCATGGTGGGAGTATGGCTCAAAGGCTCCGACAACAATGTCTTGACGCAGATCGGCTTCATCGTGCTGGTGGGGCTGGCCTGTAAGAACGCCATTTTGATCGTGGAATTCGCGCGTGAACGCGTGGAGCACGGTCTGGCGCCCCTCGATGCCGCGGTGGAGGCCTGTCGCCTCCGGCTGCGGCCCATCTTGATGACCTCGTTCGCCTTCATCATGGGCGTGGTGCCCTTGGTCACGGCGGCAGGCGCGGGCAGTGAAATGCGCCAGGCCATCGGCATTGCGGTCTTCTCGGGCATGCTGGGTGTGACGGCATTCGGCTTGTTTCTGACCCCGGTGTTCTTCGTCACCATCGAATCGGTGCTGGAGAAGCGCCGCATGAAACGTCTCGCCTTGCCTGCCCGGGCCTCCGCCGAGGAGTTGCCCCATGAGTAAGCGTTCCGGCGCCCCGGCACTGCTGGGCACTGCACTGCTCGCCGCCTGCGCCGTCGGACCGAACTATCATCGTCCGGCGACGCCGGTGGATGCGCACTTCGTCAACGCAGGCGAGCCGGGATTTGCCGAGACCATCACCGTCGAGAAATATTGGGAAAGTTTTCAGGACCCACTGCTCAACTCCCTGGTCGACGACGCGCTGGCCCACAACAACACCTTGGGCGCGGCGGCGGCCAATCTGCGGGCAGCACGTGCCGCGAGGCGGCTTACGGGGTTCGATCAATTTCCCACCATCAACGCGTCCGCGGCTTACTCGCACGACCTCTACGCCGCGCAACAGCTCCCCGGCATCGATCGGTACGATCGCGAGTTCGACACCGCCGATGCGGGATTCACCGGCCTCTGGGAGCTGGATCTGTTTGGCCGCGTGAGACGCAACGTCGAGGCGGCGCGTGCCGATGTGGGAGTCGCCGGTGCCAATCTGCAGGATGCGCGAGTCAGCGTCATTGCAGAACTCGTTCGAGATTATTTCGTGTTGCGCGGCCTGCAGGATCAATTGGCCCTCACCCTGAAAAATGCCGACAACCAGGAGCGCACGCTCAAGCTCACGCATACCCGCTTGGAGGCCGGCCGCGGCAATGAATTGGATACCTCGCGCGCCGAGGCCCAGTGGCGCACCACACGGTCGTCCATACCCTCCTTGGAATCGTCGATCGCCACCACCATTTACCGCCTCAGCACGCTCACCGGCCGTCAGCCCAATGCGCTGAGCGAACGGCTGACGCCTGCGCCCATACCCGATCTGCCGCCGCTGAACGCCATCGGCAGCCCTGAAGATATGTTGCGGCGGCGGCCTGATATTCGCATCGCCGAGCGACGGCTGGCCGGCGCCACTGCGCGAGTGGGTGTGGCCATGGGAGACCTGTTCCCCAAGGTCACTTTGAACGGCACCCTTGGTTACCTTGCACCCACCTTCGGCGAATTCGGCACCGCCGACGCGAGGTTCTTTACCCTAGGACCCAGCATTACCTGGGCTGCCTTTGACCTGGGTCGGGTGCGCGCCAGAATCGGCGAAGCCAGGGCGCAAACCGACGCCGCCCTCGCGGACTACCAAGGCGCTGTGCTGGGTGCACTGGAAGACACCGAGGGCGCACTCATCAGTTACGGTCGCGCCCAGACGCGCCGTGACGAACTTAAGGGTGCGGCGGCGGCCAGCGATAAGGCCGCGGACCTCGCGAACCGGCGCTTCCAAGGCGGCTTGATCGACTTCCTCGAAGTGCTGGATGCGGAGCGCACCGCCTTGAGCGCAGAGCTACTCCTATCGCAGAGCCGTACCGATGCCGCCACCTCGCTCATCGCCGTGTACAAAGCTCTGGGGGCCGGCTGGAATCTACCTTAGGCGGGTTGAACGTTTTCGCTCACGATTGCACCGCAGACTGCGGGCGAAAGGCTGAGCTAGACGGCGGCGCCTCTGCGCTTGCGTCCAAACATCCCCATTCCGCCGAGGCCCGAGACCAACAGCAACGCAGCCGCGGGCAGAGGCACCGGGGCAACACCCGTGTCGGTGCCCGGGGAACCGATTTCCAGTCCGCTATTGGACAATATGGCTCCGTTCACGCCCACCGCGCTCTTGGTGGTGAGCACGGCGTTGTTCAAGCCGGCGCTGTTGTCGAAGGTACTCACCGGCGTGCCGGTGTCGAACCCAAAAGCGACGCTGGCGAGGAGACTCGCGGAAGATGTGCTGCCGTTGAAAATATTGACCATGTCGCTGGCCACATCGCCGCTGGCGCCCTGGCTGAGGCCAAAATTGCCGGCATCATCGTAGACGCCGACGGCCAGATTTGCCGGCACCTTGCTGCCGAACCAGGCCGATTCGAAATTGGCGATCAACGAACCCGAGTTGGCAGCCGTGCTGCTACTCTCGAGGAAAATCACCGTTTGACCCGCCGCGATGCTGGTCGCACCCCCTGCAATCGACAGAGCCGCGGCCGCCTTGGAGGTGTTGCCCACCGAAATCGTACCGCTGGTGTACGGGTTTGTGGTGCTGCCCGAGCCACTCCACGCATGACTGTCGATCATCGTGTCGCCGGCGATGCTGACGGCCGTGGCTCCGGTGTTCGTCAACTCGAACCAGTCGGCACTGTAGCCGTCGGAGCCGTTGCTGCCGTAGGGATCGACTTCCGTGATCACAATCGCCGCCGACGCGGGCAGCGCGGCCGCCATCAGAGCTGCGCCAACGGCCAATACGAGACAAATCGGCTTCTTCGTAATCATGTCTGGGGTGACCTTGCGCGATTTCGTGATTTTTAGACTGCCATCGAGCATGATTTTTAAACATAACAAGCGCATGACAGTCACTTGAATGCTGTGTAACGCCCAATGCGACGCATTCGGCATTCCTGAAAGTCGCACATGTGGTGCACTACCGTGTCATATCAATCGCAGCCGTTCGATCACCGTCCGAAACTAAAAATGAAAACCACCGGGCGAACCAGGATGTTGTTGGGTGCTGCGCTCTGCGTAACCCAGCTCACGACGACACTTCTCTTATTACTGACGGGCTGCGACGACGCCTCGAATCAAGTTCAAGCCGACAGTACATCGACAGCCAATAAAACATCGTCGGGTCCTCCCACGGGGCTCGCCGCTGGCAAGATCAGCGGGCAGACCATAGCTGCCGCCGCCCCCAATGTGACCGCCATACGCGTCGAAGCAGGTCCGCCGGACGCCAACGACGACGCTCCCTACCGTGCCGTCAATAGGCCGTTCGTTACCGTGACAGTCTGCGCCACGCTCGATCCGGGCAACTGCCAAACAATCGATCATAAGGGTATGTCGTCGCGCTGTACGGAGGCCAGACGTACTCCCACGCGGTCATTGACAGCAAATCGCAGATCTACAGCTTTAACGATTCTTCCATCGCCCAATGCCCGACAGGGAATGGTTTCTACTGCCCCACGTCGACCCTCAGCCTGTCCATGGTCATCCTGGGCCAAAACAACGCGAGTTCCACGCTGGAATTCGCCGTCGCGAATGCCGAGAATTCCATTGTTGACTGTGATTCGTGTTGGGCGTTCAACGCAATCGGCGGCACCACGAGCGATCCGCAGGCCTTCGGCCTGGGGCTGCCGTTCTTTTACGGGCGCAATGTCTTCATCGGGAGCAACGCCAGGACCGCCTCCGGCGACGGCGACCCGTATGTTGCCTTCTGAATACCCGGCACGCGGCATCTGCATCGCGTGCGCAACCCGCCGTCCCTGGCGTCCCGCTCGCCCTGCGGCGTAATCACACGCCTCGGTTCGACTAGAGATTATTGGTCAACGTCATGAGGCTGTTGGCCTGACTGGTATCGATGTAAATGAGCTCGCGCGTGCTGGGATCGCCGGTGGAGTTCACATTGATGCCATCGAAATACCCCGCCGAGGAGGTCAATGTCCCCGTGCCCTGCATGATGATGCCGGACGGGAGTGTCCCGAGGGTTACGGTGACCGCATTGGTCGAGGTATCGATGACCGAGAGCGTCGCACCCGAGATGCCGTCCTCGGTGTAGGTGTCGCCATTGGCCGTATCCTTCACGGTCACCGGCGAGAGGTTCTGGGCGACAATGATATTCACCCAGTCGCTGCCGTTGCTGTCTCTCTCCTCCGCCACGAATCGCGAATTCGCGACCGGCGCCTGCACCACCGCGCCGGACATCGCAACGATGCCGGTCTGCGTATTCGAGTACACCAGCGTGCCCGAACTCGGTGAGCTGTAAGTACTCATAGTGTAGTAAATGTCGTTGGCGGTGACGACGAAGCTGCCTGAATTCCCCGTTCCCGTGAACGCCGTCACCGGTGCCGTGGCGCCCGCGGCCAATGTGCGAATGGTGTAAACGCCTGCTGGCGGCACCACCGACCATGCCACCGTCGTTCCATAAATGGCCACGGTGACCTGACTCACAATGCCGCTTTCGCTGGCCAACTGCGTCGGCGCGGCGCTGCCGTCGAGAGGCATCGAATAGACCGCGCTGGTCGGCACCACCGGTGTTGCCGCCTCGTTCGAGGTATTTACGGTGAAGAACTCGGTGGACCCATTCGCGCTGTTGGAGAAGCGCTTGTCCGCATTCCAATTCGGCACCGTGAACAGCGATGCCGATACGGTTTGGCCGGCGTAGTTGACGTATACGATGCTGCCGTCAATGACGAACAAACCGCCTGTCGCGCTCACCCCGCTGTTCGCCAGGCTGTAGACGACGCTCATGGCCGCGGTCGGCGTGTAGATAACGGTGCGGTTAGCAAAGTTCGAGTCATACATCGTGAGGGCCGTACCCTCATTGACGATGAACCCCGTGATGGCGCCGCTCGCCGGAGCATGGACCACCGCCGCGGGCATCAATGCGGCAATAGGCGCATCGGTGGTTGCCATACCGAGCTTGACCATGAACACCTTGTCCGTGGTCGTGTTGCAGGCGCCGCTGGCGCCGGGCTCTCGATAGAAGTACACGGAATTCTGCGGGGTGGCATAGTCCACATACGACTCCACCGCGACGTAGTTCACCGTGGTGCCGAGAACGGTGTTCGCCCCGTTGAGGGAACAGAGATCATCGACGGTGGCATTGGCTTCACTCGACACTTGGGTCGCTTGAGGCGCTCCGGAGACCACCAGGTTCACGCTGTACAAATGGCCGTCGTTGGCTTTGTACATCTGGGCGTACTGCGCTTGATTGCTGGTGGTCGGTTGACCCGCGGCGATGGTGGCGGTAATGAAGAGACGGGCGCCGGCGTACTCACCCTGCGTCGGCCCATAAGTAATCCCCGGATTATTGGGATCCGTGGCGGCCACGAAGACGCTATCCGTCGGCGCGACGTACTGTGTGGTACTACCCGCGCCGCCGCCGCTCGGGGGTGCACCACCGCCACCGGGCTGCCCGCCGCCATAGTAACCGTAGCCGCCACCGCCGCCGCAGGCGCTCAGCACGCACCCAACGGCCGCGCTCGCCAAGAATAGAATTCGTTTCATGTGATTTCTCCCAGTTGGAGGCATTCGAAGCCCCTAGGGCACACAAACGCGAAGGGCGGACTTGAGTTGACGCGCGACTTGACGAGCCGTGACCAAGTGGCGGCCGGCCGATCGGAAAGCTCGAGGAATCCCTGCTTTTATGAGCGTTTCGAGCCGCATGACGTTTTCGTCATGGCAGTGCTGCTGCGCACGCGCGACGCGCGAATCGACGACTCAACCGGCTGCCTCGACCGCCCTGCCTCGACCGGGCCCAAGCAAAGCAGGGCCGGCCGAGGCGGCGCATATGAACTACTTCAGATCGTACCGATCCAGGTTCATCACCTTGTTCCAAGCTGCGACGAAGGACTGCACGAACGGTTCCTGCGCGTCCGTGCTGCCATACACTTCCGCGAGCGCCCGCAGCTGCGAGTTGGAACCGAAGATGAGATCGGCGCGCGTGGCCGTCCACTTCACCTCGCCGCTCTTGGGGTCGCGACCCTCGTACACGTCCTTGGCGTCCGAGGTTGCCTTCCACTGCGTTCCCATGTCGAGCAGGTTCTTGAAGAAGTCGTTGGTCAGCGCGCCCGGCTTGTTTGTGAAGACGCCGTGCTTGCTCTGCCCGACGTTGGCGCCCAACACCCGCAGGCCGCCGATCAACACCGTCATCTCGGGCACCGTAAGCGTGAGCAGTTGCGCCTTATCCAACAGCAGTGCTTCAGCGGCCACGGAGTAGCGCTCCTTCTGGAAGTTGCGAAAGCCATCCGTCAGCGGCTCGAGCACGCCGAAAGATTCCACGTCCGTCTGCTCCTGAGAAGCGTCCATGCGGCCAGGCGAGAACGGCACGGTCACGGTTTGCCCGGCATTTTTAGCACCCTGTTCCACGCCGACGCACCCGCCCAGTACGATGAGGTCCGCGAGGGACACTTTCTTGCCGCCGGTCTGCGCCTTGTTGAAGGCGCTCTGGATGCCCTCCAGCACTTTGAGCACTTTGGCGAGCTGCGCGGGCTGATTGGCTGCCCAATCCTTTTGCGGGGCGAGCCGAATGCGCGCGCCGTTGGCGCCACCGCGCTTGTCGGATCCACGGAAGGTGGAGGCCGAGGCCCATGCCGTCGAGACCAGTTCGGATACGGACAGACCCGAGCCCAAGATCTTGCCCTTGAGCGAGGCAATGTCCTGCGCGTCGATCAAGGGGTGATTCACCGCAGGGATGGGGTCCTGCCAAATGAGCTCTTCCTTGGGAACCTCGGGGCCTAAGTAGCGGGCACGCGGACCCATGTCGCGATGGGTGAGCTTGAACCACGCCCGGGCGAAGGCCTCGGCAAACTGCTGCGGCTGCTCGAGGAAGCGGCGCGAGATCTTCTCGTACGCGGGATCGACCCGCAAAGCGATGTCCGTCGTCAGCATGGAAGGGGTGATGCGTTTCGACTTGTCATGGGCATGCGGTACCGTGCCCGCGCCCGCGCCGTTTTTCGGCTTCCATTGATGCGCGCCCGCCGGGCTCTTGGTGAGTTCCCACTCGTAGCCGAACAGGTTTTTGAAGAAGTCGTTGTTCCACAGCGTGGGTGTCGTGGTCCAGGTGACTTCCAGACCGCTGCCGATGGCATCTCCCGCCCAACCTGTGCCGAAGGTGCTCTTCCAGCCGAGGCCCTGTGCCTCGACGTCACCGGCCTCCGGATCCGCGCCCACATGAGTCGCGGGACCCGCGCCGTGAGTCTTTCCGAACGTGTGGCCGCCGGCGATCAACGCGACGGTCTCTTCGTCGTTCATGGCCATTCGCGCAAAGGTTTCACGTATATCGCGGGCAGAGGCAGCAGGATCCGGCTTGCCATCCGGGCCCTCGGGATTCACGTAGATCAAGCCCATCTGCACGGCGGCCAAAGGATTGGCAAGCTCACGCTCTCCGGTATAGCGCGTATCGGCACCCAGCCAGGTCTTCTCGGTACCCCAGGACACATCATGATCCGGCTCCCACACGTCGGGTCGTCCGCCGGCAAAACCGAAGGTTCTGAATCCCATGGTCTCCAGAGCGACATTGCCGGTAAGAATCATGAGGTCGGCCCAAGAGATCTTACGGCCGTACTTTTGCTTGATGGGCCAGAGCAGACGACGCGCCTTCTCGAGGTTCACGTTGTCGGGCCAACTGTTGAGCGGCGCGAAACGCTGTTGTCCCCTGCCGCCGCCGCCGCGGCCGTCCCCGGTGCGATAGGTGCCGGCACTATGCCAGGCCATGCGAATGAAAAGCGGTCCGTAATGACCAAAGTCTGCCGGCCACCAGGGCTGCGAGTCCGTCATGAGCGCCGCGAGATCCTTCTTCAGCGCAGCATAATCGAGACTTTTGAACTCCTTGGCATAGTCGAATCCCGTCGGCATCGGATCGGACTTGGAGGAATGCTGTTGCAGCAAGTCGAGTGGCAAGTGCTTCGGCCACCAGTCCTTGTTCGACGTGCCCCCGCCCACCGTGTGATTAAAAGGACATTTTGCTTCAGTCGCGCTGCTGCTTGCTTCAGTTGCATTGCTGCTCATGGTGTGGCTCCCGCCTAGAAAAGGTGGACCCAATATATTCCTGTGAGCGACATCACGCAGTCGATCTTTTCGATGGCGCCGATAGATGGCGTCGATGGCCCACGCCATCCACAAAAATAGACATACAGGCCGGGTCAATGGGTGGCAGTCACCCTCACCGTCGCATCGGCCGGCGCATTCTTCAGGGCCGCGCGCACGCGCTGCTGGAAGTCCGCGGCGCGAACGTCCTGCGGCTGCATCGCCGCAGGCTCCGTTCCATCGATCGCCTCGACAACCTGTGCTACGAGTTCCCTATCGCGATCGGTAATTGCCAAGACGTCATTCGGAAATTCATTCTGCAATTCGCTCACGAGCATTTCCGGGTCATCCCCCACCATGATGGAGCGAATCAGCTGCTCGGACACGGCAATGATGACGAAGCCCAGTGAACAGGGTGCAACGGCAAAGCCGATGGTTGCAGCCGCTCGGATGAGCGGGATTAGAACGTCGGCGGCGTGTGCTTCGCTGCGGGCTTGATTGGTTGTAGATGTAAGCATGGGAATTCCTCCAGTCCGGAAAACAAGAATCGTTGCTCAGTTCGAGTTGAAGTGCTCGCCTACCAGCTGCTCGCTCTTCTTCCACAACGCCTGTGCGCGCGCGGGATCGAGAGCGTAGGGTTGCACTCCACCGCGAAGGCCCGGTGTCGTGCTGATGTCAGCCACGTGACAATCCTCACAGTAGCGCCCGCCCACGGCCTCGGCGTCCGCCACACAGCCTGCCCATACCGACGTCGCGGCGCCCTGAGGAACGCTCTTGTAGCTAAAGGGCGGCGCAGTGCTCGGCAAATTGGCGTTGATTTTCGCAATCATCGCCTCGCGCACCGCGTCCGTCATGTGGCGGCTCAATTCGGTTTGTATGGCGCCGGGATGCACTGCCGTGGCGCGCACCCCGCGTGCTTTGTGCCGCCGATCGAATTCAACCGCGAACAGCACATTGGCGGTTTTCGAACGGCCGTAAGCGACCCACTCATCGTAAGGCGCATGCTCGAAGTTCGGGTCGTCGAGATCGACGTCGGCGAAGCGATGACCGGCGGACGATAGGTTCACCAATCTCCCACGCAATTTCAGCAGCGAAGCGATGCGGTTGGCGAAGACGAAATGCCCCAGGTGATTGGTGCCGAATTGCGTCTCGAATCCATCGGCGGTGCTGCCCCGAGGACAGGCCATGACGCCGGCGTTGGCGATAATGAGATCGAACCGCTTACCCCCGGCGAGAATGCCGTCGGCGCACCGCCGCACGCTATCGAGCGAGGCCAGATCGAGTTGGATCAGTTGCAGCGAGCCGCCGTTCGCGGCCTCGGCCCGCACCGGCTCCGTGGCCTTGTGCGCCTTCGCCAAGTCACGCGCCGCCCCGATCACTTCGGCGCCATGCGCTGCCAGCACTCGCGCCGTTTCCACGCCTAGCCCCGCGGACACGCCGGTCACCAGGACCCGCTTGCCGCTCAAATCGACGCCCTCGAGCACCTGATCGGTGGTGGATGTCGCTCCAAATGTCGTGTTCATAGGCAAAACCTCGCTGGAGGGTGGTCGCTCTTTCGCGATACCCTGGGAAAGTGGTGTAATTGAAGTGGAGGGAACCTCCGGATAATATACGGAGGTAGCCTCCGGTTTGCAAGTGCTATGTTGGCTAATTACCAGGAGCAGTTCGATCAACGCAAAACACACGCCCGCCGTCGACGCGCGCAAGCCCGCAGTCGAAGCGCGCAAGCCCCGTGCGGATGGCGCCCGCAACCGCCAACTCTTGATTGAGGCCGCCAAGGCAGCTTTCGCCGAGGTGGGCCTCACCGTCAGCTTGGAAGAAATCGCGCGCCGCGCCGCCGTCGGCATCGGCACCTTGTACCGGCACTTCCCGACGCGCGAGGCCGTCGTGGAGGCGGTGTATCGCCGCGAAGTCGAGCAGCTCGCCGAAGCAGTACCCCACCTGCTACAGATCTGGAGTCCTGGGGAGGCGCTGCACAAATGGATGCACTTGTTCATCGACTACATTGCTACCAAACGCTTGATCGCGCCGTCCTTGGGCGCCAAGACCAGCCGATCCTCCGCGCTATACGCAACCTCCGCCGACCTCATCAATGGTGCCATTGCCACCCTGGTGAAGCGTGCCATCGCGAACGGAGACGTGCGCAAGGATGCCGACCCCTCCGACTTGCTGCGCGCCATGATCGGCGTGAGCTACCAGAATCCCGATGCCGGTTGGGAAGCCAGCGCCCGGCGAGTCATCGATTTATTGATGGATGGGCTGCGACACACCGGCGGCCGATGAGGGGCACCACGCACTCCAAGGAGCAGCATGTTCAAATTTTTGCAAAGTCTGCCGATCACGCTTTTGCTCATGATCGCGACCACGCTCGAGGTAAGCGGCGATGCCCTCGTGCGAATGGCAATCCATGAACACACGGGCCTAGCGCGAGCGGCCCTGTTACTGGCAGGGGCAGCCCTCCTCCTAGGTTACGGATCGTTCTTGAATATAGCGCCCGTGGAATTTGGCCGCATCGTCGGCCTCTACCTATCGACGCTCTTCGTGGTCTGGCAGATCATCAATTTCTTGGTGTTCCGGACACTTCCGGGACTACCGGTGTTCGTCGGTGGTGCCTTGGTCGTCGCAGGGGGCCTCATTATTACGTTCTGGCGCACCGCATAAGCCTCAACGGATCTCCCTTGGAGCGTGCTCGACCCCGCGGCGGCCGCTCTCTCAGCCACCGAACAAAGACCCGCGCAGTACAAAACCTGAAGGATATCCAGCGCTGTCACAGCGTCCCCGGGCTTTCGATGGGCGCGGATCACTCAAGCCGTAACCGATTTCATTTGCGATGTAATGCATTACATTATATAACTCGCATGTCCGCCGTCTTTTGCCATCAATTAAATTATTTGGGGATTCAATGACGCCGTTTAATCGTGATATGCGCCTGGGTGCAGGCGCCTCGCTGACGCTGAGCTTGATCGGAACCATGACGATGACTACGGTCGCGGCCGCCGCACCGGCCTCCGCTGATGCGGACACCCTCCAGGAAATCGTAGTTACCGCTCAGCACAAGGAAGAAAACGCCCAGTCGACGCCGATCGCCATGTCGGTTTATTCCAGTGACGCGGTGAAAGAAAACAACATCGTAGATATCGCGAGCCTGTCGACGTTTGCACCAGACGTCAATTTCTCGACCTCCGAGGGCAGCCCTATCGTCACAATTCGTGGTGTGTCGAGCTTGGACGTGACGGAAAACGGCGATCCCGCGGTTGCAATCAACACGGACGGCTTCTACGTGAACCGGCCTTATGGGCTCGATGCGACCATTTACGACGTCGATCGAATTGAAGTCCTGCGCGGTCCCCAAGGGACGCTCAACGGCCGCAACGCTATCGGCGGCGCGATCAACATCGTCACGGCTCAGCCCAGCAAGGACTTCGCTGCATATACCAGCATTTCCTATGGAAATTACAACGCCCTCAACGTACAAGGCATGGTAAATCTGCCGCTCAGCGATACGGTGCAGGTGCGGGCCGCCTTCTTATCCGTAAGCCACGACGGCTATCGAAACAATAATCCCCAGCCCAATGCGGACGATGCCGACAACAAGTCTGGACGAGTGGAAGTGGCCTTCGAGCCCATCGAAAATTTTCGCGGCGTCATCACCGCGCAGTTCACGAAGGAAGGAGGCTACGGCGACTCGCTGCAGAACATCCCCTACGTGTATACCTCGACCGGCGCACTGAATCACAATCTTCCGGCGGGCATCAATCCTTACACCTTTCCGATCGCTACCCAGCCTGCGTTGTCCATGGATGATCGATTGACGCGCTTCAATTTCACGTATGACCTCGGCAGCGTACTGTTGACCGCACTGGGAGGCTACGACCACATGGAATGGCACCACGCCTCCGATGAATCCAGCACGGACAATACGCCGCCGGTGAATAGCTTCGTTCAGAACGAATATCCCGACACTTTCAACGGCGAATTGCGGGCGGCATCGAAGGGCGATGGCCCGTTTCAGTGGCAAGTCGGCAGCTTCTACTTCCGCGAGAGTTCGCATCTGGTGAGCTTCAACGGAGCGCCGACCGCCGAGGGCACGTACGACCAGTATTTCGGATTCGTCTACCAGACGCGGAGCCGCTCGGCCGCCGGGTACGCTCAGGCATCCTATCAGCTCGCCAGCGATCTTAAATTGACGGCCGGCGTACGCTACACCAGCGATTTTAAGGGTGAAACGGGCTACTACGGCGACCTTACCGCCGGCCCGTCATCCGGCTACGCGTATCAATCCGGGAGTAGCTCATCGGATAAGACGACCTATCATGTGGCGCTCGACTACAATTTGACCGCCCAGAACCTGCTTTACGCCAAGGTCGATACGGGCTACAAGGCCGGCGGATTCAACTTCGGTGGCGCCCCTTACGATCCTGAGACCGTAACCTCGTTCGAAATCGGCTCGAAGAATCGTTTTCTCGATGACACCCTGCAGTTGAATTTCGCTGCTTTCGACGAGAACGACAAAGGGCAGCAAGTCGCGACCTACGCGTTCTTGTCGAATGGACTGGCGGAGCAACTCACCGAGAATGCGGGCAAGAGCAAGATTTGGGGCGCTGAGACGGACCTCATCTACAAAATCCCCTCTGTCGGAACCGTGGACGCGACCGTGAATTATCTGCACGCGCGTTACACCGACTTCCTATCCGTCGCGGATCCGAGCGATCCGACCGCGACCGGCAACGTGCAGTTGGCGGGAAATACGCCGCCGCAGGCGCCGACCTGGAGCGCACAACTCGGGTTCGAGCATGCTTGGGCCGCGTTCAACGGCACCTTGACCGGCCGGATTCAAACGAAAATACAGTCTTCGGAAAACTTCTCGTTTTATGACTATGCCGATACGGCGCAGAAGGGTTATACGATGTCGGACGCCTTCCTAAGCTATGCGCCTGCCGCCGGACCCAGCGGCGCTCGCTGGAAGGTCACCGCCTACGTGAAGAATTTGGAGAACTCCGCTGTGTTCTCGACAGCGCAAGAAGACACCTATGCCTACGCCTATACTTATCAGTGGTTTCCACCCCGCACTTATGGACTGCGTCTTGAGACGTTCTGGTAAAACGCCATGCACAACACTGTAAATCGACGCACCGTTCTCCAGGGAGCCGCAGCACTTGCCCTAACCTGTGGAGCGCGGGTGGGCCTCGCGGCGCCGGCCGCGCCGCCTCTCGGCATTCAGCTTTATACCCTTCGGGAGCCCCTGGCAAAGGACTTCAAGGGAACCCTCATGGCGCTGCAGAAGATCGGTTATCGCCAGGTCGAGACCGCCGGGCTGCTGAACCAAGATCCGGCGTCATTTCGGGCGGCGCTCGATGCGGCGGGATTGAGCGTCCCATCGCAACACATTATTCCCAAGGCGGCACAGGCCTTGATGTTCAAAATGGCAAGCGGCGCGATGCCCGTCGACGAAGCATGGGCCCAGATAGACGCCACACTGGCATTGGATCGGCTCGATACCGCTCTCGCCGACATGTTCGAAGAGTCCACGGTGATGGGCAATCAATACTTGGTATTAGCCTCGATGGACGAAAAGCTCCTGGAGTCGATGTCCGGGATTCAGCAAGTGTGCGCCGCATTTCGTCGCGCCGGCGACTTGTGTCATCAGCACGGCTTGAAGTTCGCCTGGCATCCTCACCTCAAGGATTGGGGAATGGTCGATGGCAAGCGTGCCGCCGAACACATCCTCGACAATACCGATCCCAATCGCGTCTTTGTCGAACTGGATTTCTTCTGGGCGGCCATGGTCAACGTCGACGTGCCGCAATTCCTTCAGCGCTACACGGGACGCGTCCACCTCGGGCACATCAAGGACATTGCCAAGGGTGTGGTAATCCCGGCCCAAGGCTTCAAGGACTTCCCCGAAATAAAAGACGAATATTTCGAGGACGTCGGCCACGGGCAATTCGACTACCGAGCCTGGATCCCGCTCGCGCGCAAGGCCGGCATGCGCTATTTCTTCGTAGAGCGCGACTACTCACCCGACC
>Ga0302314_10012277_pt1 | contig 14848 bp, 12 predicted proteins | sample III_Palsa_N2_3_FD_200533 | JGI IMG/M metagenome (GOLD analysis project Ga0302314, IMG submission 200533) | Peat permafrost microbial communities from Stordalen Mire near Abisko, Sweden - III_Palsa_N2_3 | ecosystem: Environmental > Terrestrial > Soil > Palsa > Peat permafrost | place: Sweden... | reverse complement strand
TCGGCCGGCTGCACAACAAGGGGGTGGAGCTCGACTCCAACATCTACGCCGGCGACTTCACCTTCGGGTTCGACGCCGCCTACCTCGACGCCAAGATCGTCAGCTTCCCGCAGGCCCAGTGCTATCCTCTGCAGACGGTGGCGGAGGGGTGCTCGGGAAGCCCCGCCTACCAGAACCTGGCCGGCGGCACGCCGCCGCAGTCGCCGAAGTGGAAGGGGACCTTCACCCTCGATTGGCATCACCGGATCGGTGTCTCGCCGTTCGACGCGGTGTTCCAGGGGGTCTACAGCTATGAAAGCAAGTTCAATTTCTCGCTGAGCCAGGATCCGCAGACGATCCAGCCGTCGTACGGCATCCTCAACCTCTCGGTGGGTGTGCGCAATCCCAGCCAGCACTACGAGGTGATGATCTTCGTGAACAACGTCACCGACGAGCACTATTACGCCGACATGTTCAACTCGACGACCACCTACAACAGCCAGCTGGCGACCCAGGTGCTGCCGCCCCGCGACTACTTCCGCTACGCAGGCGTGCGGGTGAACTACACGTTCTGAGGCTGGAACCTTGCACCGGGCGCTCTTCGCCCGTGCTCCAACACTTCGCGAACGACATTCGCCAGTTTGCCCCCACTCGGACATTCCGAACGGGGGGGGAGGGGGTTGACCTTGTGATCTCCGGCTCGTCGCGGGCATCGCCGAGGTTTTGTGCTACCTCACCCGCTCTGCGGGGGAGGGGGACCATCGGCCGAGCGTAGCGTAGAGCCGATGGTGGAGGGGGCAGGCCGTTGCTGTCTCCGCTCAGCTGCGATCAGCGCTTCGGCTTGCAGCATTGTCGCCGCGGCCTATGTGGCGGCCCTGTGATTTGATAAGGCGGTTGGCGGTACGTGGCGCGGCGCGGCGCGCGCGGTGCGTCGCGCGGGGACGCAGCAAGGGAGCCGGCCGCATGAACCCCAAGGTCTTCGCTCGCGCCCGCACGACCAGTCTGGCGGCGTTCCTGGCGATCCTGGTTGTCGCCTGCACCACCACGGGGCCGCTGCCGCCGCCGCCCGTTCACCTGAACGGCCAGGTCCTGTGGGGCCTGATCCACGACAAATGCGTTCCCGACCAGCGCGATCACGGCGCGCCCGCGCCGTGCGCCCTGGTGTCGCTCGAGGCCGGAGAGGCGCATGGCTTCGTGGTGCTGAAGGACCGCACCGGGGTGGCGCAGCATCTGGTCATGCCGACGGCCAAGATCACCGGCATCGAGGACCCGCTGATCCTGGCGCCGGACGCGACCAACTATTTCGCGGCGGCGTGGCCCGAGCGGCGGTTCGTCGAGGATCGGCTCGGCCATCCGCTGCGCCGCGACCAGCTGTCGGTCGCGGTCAACTCGATCTACGGGCGGAGTCAGGACCAGCTACATCTCCACCTCGACTGTATCGACGCTGCGGTCGGATCGGCGGTGCAGGCCGGCGCCCCGGCGGCGGCGGCGCGCTGGCCGGCCGCGGCCCTGACTCTCAAAGGACATGCCTATCGGGTCCGCTGGATATCCGGTGAGGCCCCGGACGCCGCCAATCCGTTCGACCTTGTGGCCCGCGAGGCGCCGGGTGCGTCCAGGGCCATGGGGGCCTGGACCCTGGTGCTGGTCGGCGCGACCCGGGCCGACGGGGCACTCGGCTTCTACCTTCTGGCCGACCGCGCCGATCCGGCGACCGGCGACATGGCCTCCGGCGAGGACCTGCAGGACCACAGCTGCCGGCCGGGCGGATGAGGCCAGTGCCGTGAGGGACGACCGTTCGATCGCCGCCGGCGGACCGCGCCGCCATCTCGGTGTCGCGCACGCCACCGTCCTGGCCCTCGGCATGATCATGACCACCGACACGCTGAAGACCGCGCCGACGGTCGCGCTCAGCGTCGGGACCTGGCATTTCTACGGTCTGTGGGTGGTGGGCGGCCTGCTCTCGATGGTCGGCGCGCTTTGCTATGTCGAGATGGCCACGACCTTTCCCGACCCCGGCGGCGACTACAGCTTCCTGCGCCGGGCCTATGGGCCGCGGGTCGGCCTGCTGTTCGCCTGGTCGCGCTTCTCGATCATGCACACGGGCTGGATCGCGCTGATGGCCTTCATGTTTGCCGACTACGCGGGGGCGATCCTGCCGCTTGGCCCGGTCGGCCGGAGCCTGTTCGCCATCGCCACGGTGGCGACGATGATGGGGGTGAACCTGCTGCACGTCCGGCGAGGGTTCCTGATGCAGGCGGGGCTGGTCGTGCTGGTGGCTGTGGGTTTCGCCGCCGTGGTGGCCGCGGCGCTCAAGCTGGCGGTGTTCGGCGGACTGCCTCCAGCGGTGGCGCATCCCGTCGCCATGCCGCCGGCGCTCGGCAAGATCTCCGTCGCGCTGATCTACATCTTCCTCGCCTATGGCGGCTGGAGCGACGCGGCGACCCTGTCGGCCGAGGTGCGCAGCGACCGGCGCGGCATGCTGGTCGCCATCATGGGCAGCATCGCCGTCTTGATGGCGATCTATCTGGCGCTGAACGGGGCGATGATGATCGGTCTCGGCCAGGACGGGCTGGCCCACAGCACGGCGCCGGCCGCCGACCTGATGGGCCGGGCGTTCGGCGGAGCGGGCAAGGGGCTGATCGTGCTGGTGGTCGGCGTCTCGGCCGTGGCCAGCATCAACTCGACCCTGATCGTCGGCGCGCGCACCTCCTACGCCGCCGCGCGCGACACGCCAGCGCTGAGGGTCTTTGGGCGTTGGGACGACGGGCGGGGGGTACCGGCGCGGGCGGTGCTGGCCGAGGGCGGCTTCGCCATCCTGCTGGTGATCGCCGGCAGTTTCGCGTCGAGCGGCTTCAACGCCATGGTCGACTACATGACGCCGGTCTACTGGTTCTTCATCATGCTGAGCATGGGCGCGCTGATGATCCTTCGCCGCCGCTATCCGGAGGCGCCGCCCGAGGAGAGTCGGTGGGCGAGGACGCCGCTCTATCCGTTGTTCCCGGTGAGCTTCCTGATCCTCGCCGCCTACATGTTCGTGGCCTCGCTGATCGACCTCGGCGTCGGTGCGCTCTACGGCGCCGGCGTGATGGTCCTCGGCGGGGTGATCGCCGTGTTCCTGTCGCGGCGGCCGGCGCCGGCCGCCGAAGTGCAAGGCTGACGCGTGGCGCGGTCGACACCCGCGACGGTCCTCCTGGCGGCGAAGGCGATCGGTTTCGAACTGCACACCTACGACTACGATCCGGACGCCGACCGGATCGGCCTGCAGGCGGCCGAGGCCCTGGGCGCGCCACCGCGATGCGTGCTGAAAACGCTTGTGGTCAAGGTCGACGGAAAACCCGCCTGTGTCCTGCTGGCGTCGGACCGCGAGGCCAGCCTGAAGAAGGTGGCGGCCGCGTTTGGGGGCAAGGCGGCGATGATGGCGCCGCCGGCGGAGGCCGAACGCCTGACCGGCTACAAGGTCGGCGGGATCAGTCCGTTCGGACAACGCCGGCCCTTGCCGACCGTGGTCGATGCGGCGGCGCTGACCGAGCTCTACGTGTTCGTGAACGGGGGCCAGCGCGGGCTGCAAATCCGCCTGGACCCGGCGGATCTCGTCCGCGCAGCGGGCGCACGTACAGCCGACCTGCTCGCCTGAGGAAGCGTCTAGAGCGTGTTCCGATCTGATGGAATCAGATCGGCGCTCTGAGCTTTTGGTTTGACGCGCGTTTGATCCGAAAACCGGTTCCCACTTTTCGGAACGCGCTCTAGCGCGGCGCGACGGCAATCCGTAGTCTCCGGCCAACCTGGACGGGAAACCACGCGCCCATGATCGGCCTCCTGAACGCAGCCGCGGCGGTCGTGGCGATCTTGCCTCAGCTGGCGTCGCCGCCGCCTGAGGCGACGAGCTTTCCTGCCATGCGCCAGGCCGGACACTATGCGGTGGTGCTCGACCTGACCGTTTCCCCGCTGGGTCAGGTTCAGGCCTGCAAGGCCATGCTGTCCAATGGGACGAGCTTCGCCGATACCCAGGTCTGTGAGCAGTTGACGACCGCCCGATTCACGCCGGCGACGGATCGCGATGGAGCCGCGGCCTATGCCCGGATGGAGCTCCCGTTCACCTGGCCCGATGACGGGACGGGTGGACCAAATTACACCGACGTGGATCTGACGGTGGAGCGCCTGCCGCCCGGCGCGCCGGTTCACCCGCGCGTGACGCTGGCCGTCAGCGTCGATGCGGCCGGCCATGTGCAGGGCTGCGATGCGGCGAAGTCCAGCGGCTTTCAAGCGCTCGATGTCGCGGCATGCAAGGCCGGGTCGGCTCAGCCGAACCTCAGGCCCGTGAAGGATGCTGCGGGGCAGCCGACGGCCTCGGTCCAGTCGCTGGTGGTCGGTTTCGCCGCCTACGCCAAGCTCATGCTGAAGAAAGATCCGGCTTACGCCGACCTCGGCATGGCCGGCCCCTATTTTCCGGTTCGGGCCGAGCGGATGGATGTCGGCGGCTACGCGGACCTCGCCTGTACGGCGGCGGCGGACGGCGCTCTCACCGACTGCAAGATCGACGAGGAGGCGCCGATGGGCTTCGAGTTCGGCCTGCAGGCGCTGAAGATGGCGAAGACCAAATGGATGCACGCCGTCCCCGGGACGCCTGGACCGGCGCTGGTGCGGGTGGATTTTCCACGTTCGGGGTGGCTGCTGCGACCTTGGATGAAGCGGCCAGCTAGTGGTGCCGGACGAAGGTGAAGCGGCGCCGCGCTAGTTCGTCGTGCAGGCGGTAGAGTTTGCTTCTGGAGCCCTTGGGCGCCCGCTCGATCCGGTGCAGGACCCAGTCGATGGCGCGGGCGCCATAGAGGTCTTCCAGGTGATCCGCCTCATGGGCCAGGGCCCACCGCGCGCGCGAGTGCGGATCGAACAGGGGCAGGACGCGCTTCAGACCGTCGAGCATGGGAATAGTCTGTATGCGGCGGGGTTAATACGGATTTACCAAGCTGGAATTCCTGCGCCGCCGGGCGCAATCGTGATGGACGGCCGCGCGTCAATGTGATGACGATATGCGGGCAGGGCCGCAAAATCGCCCTAACCCCAGGCTTGATCCGGCGTATGAACCCACCCAGCGAACTCCTTGAACTACAGGGCGCTTCCGGAGCGCGCTATCGGTTCAGGCGGGTCAAGGATCCCACCGCCCTTCCTGCCGAAGGGGGGAATTTCGTCTACGTGAAACACCTCGAGGAGGGCGCGGCGCTGATCGCCTCGGGCGCCGCGGAATCGCTGCATCAGGCCAGGGCGTACTGGTCCAAGGCGGTCGAGCGTCACGGCGCGGATTCGATCTACGTGCGGCTCAACATCGCCAGCAAGCAGCGGCTGTTCGAGCACGGCGACATCGCCGAAGCCCACCCGACGCCGATGAAGCTGGACGGCGAGAGGCCCTCGGCCATCAGCTAGCCTAGTCTTTTGGTTCGACGCGCGTTTGATCCGAAAACCGGTTCCCACTTTTCGGAACGCGCTCTCAGGCGTTGCGCGCCATCAGGCCGCCGTCGACCGGGATGACGGCGCCGGTGATGTAGGACGCGCCGGGCGCGGCGAGGGCGGCCACGAGGTGAGCGATCTCTTCGGGCCGGCCATAGCGGCCGAGGGCAGTTCGCCTGCGGGCGAACACCGCCTTGTCCTCCGCCGGGATGGCGCGGGTCATGTCGGTGTCGATCGGGCCCGGGCAGATGCAGTTGACGGTTATGCCGGCGCGGCCGAGTTCGACGGCCATGGCGCGGGTCAGGCCGATCACCCCCGATTTGGCCGCGCAGTAAGGCGTGTCGTTGGCCGTGGCGCCGAGCCCTTCGGTGGAGGCGATGTTGATGATGCGCGGACATCCGGACTGGCGCAGGAAGGGCAGGGCGGCCCGCACGACCCGCTGGTGGGCCACGAGGTCGACGGTCAGCACCCGCTCCCACACCGCCTCATAGTCCGGCGACGACAGGGGGATGAAGCCGGCGACGCCCGCATTGTTGACGACGATATCGAGGCCGCCGCAGGCCGCGGCGATCTCGGCGACGCCCTCGGCGATCTCATTGGGCTGGCTGACGTCGAGCTTGCGGGCGAGGGCGGCGCCGCCCTCGGCCTCGATCAGAGCGGCCGTCTCGATCGCCCGGTCCAGCGTCACGTCGGTGACCGCGACCCTGGCGCCCTGCGCCGCCAGGGCCAGGGCGGCGGCCTGGCCCATGCCGCCGCCGGCGCCGGTGACCAGGGCGATCAGGCCATCGAGCGGGCGCGAAAGGGGTTGAGGCATCGGGTGATCTCCGGCAGGTGGCAGGGTGTGGTCAGGCGCCGAACCGCTCGATATGGCCGCGGCCCCACAGGCGCACGGTCTCGGCGATGGACAGGGCCGAGCGGCCGTAGTCGGTGAGCGAATAGATCACAGGCGCGGGTGGTTCGCCCGACGCGGCGCGGTCCACCAGGCCATCGGCGATCAGCTCGCGCAGCTGTTCGGTCAGCACCTTCTGCGAGATCGCCGGCATCAGTCGGCGCAGGCCCGCGAAATGCCTCGGCTCCTGGGCAAGCCAATAGATGATGACGCGCGGGTGAGATAGACTAACCCGCGGCTCTCCGCGGCATCGGTTTCGGCGGGGCGGTGGAGTCGCGGACGATCAGTTCGGAGGTGAAGGCCTGGGCGCTGTCCTGCTCCGTTGCGGGTTTCTGGATCAGGCGGCGCACCGCCTCGCTGGCCATCTCGATCAGGGGCTGGCGCACGGTGGTCAGCTGGGGGCGGCTGAAGCGCGAACCGGCGCTGTCGTCGAAGCCGACGACCGAGACGTCAGACGGGACGCGCAGGCCGGCCTGGTCGAGGGCCGACAGGCAGCCTAGCGCCATCTCGTCGCTGCTGGCGAAAATCGCCGTCGGCGGCGCGGGGCCGGCGAGCAGGGCCTGCGTCGCCGCCACGCCGGATTGGAAGGTGAAGTCGCCGCTGAGCACCAGGGCGTCGTCCGGTTCGAGGCCGGCCTCGGCCATGGCCTGTCGGTAGCCGGCGAGGCGGGCCTGGCTGGAGCCATAGCGCGGGTCGCCGAGGATGCAGGCGATGCGGGTGTGGCCGAGCCCTAGCAGATGGCGCACGGCCGTCGCCGCGCCGCCGCGGTCGTCGAGGGTCAGCTGGATGCCGCCCTCGACCTCGGATTCCGAGCCCAGCCGCACGAACGGCGTGCGTGAGGTGGTCAGCAGCTCCAGCATGTCCGGGTCGTCGCAGCTCGGCGGCGTCAGCAGGACGCCGTCGGGACTGAGGGCGGCCAGCACGTCGCGGGCCTCCCGCGTCAGGCTGGCGCGGTCGTGGTCGATCAGCTCGAGCAGGAAGTGATAGCCGGCCTTGCGGCATTCGAGCGTGGCGCCGAGCTGCACCCGCGCCAGATAGTCGGTGGCGCGGCCGCTGCGCCAGTGGTCGATGGTCAGCTGGGCGTCGACGAAGGCGGCGACCACGAAGGACTTGGAGCCGGCGAGGCTGCGGGCCGAAAGGCTCGGCCGGTAGTTCAGGCGATCGACCGCGGCCAGCACCCGCTCGCGGTTGGCAGGCTTGACCGTCATGTCGTGGTTGAGGATCCGCGACACAGTCTTGATCGAGACGCCCGCCTCGCGCGCCACATCGTAGATGGTTGCGCTTTTCATGGCTTCGAAATCCCAGTTAGCGCAGCATGCGTCAATAACCGGCCCCGGGGGGGCGAGCGGAAAACTGCATGGCGGGCGAGCCGGACGCGGAACGAACGGTCGTCGTCGCCGGCGTCGCGCCGGCCCGTGCAGCGGGTCCCGGCTTCCTGACCGGCTATGTGATCGCCCAGGTCGGCGCCTTCCTGAGCTTCCTGCCCCTGCTGCAGATCCTGCTGCCGCTGAAAGCCGAACAGGTCGCGGGCGGCGGACGGGTGCAGCTCCTGGGCGCGGTCGCGGCGCTGGGCGCCCTGGCCGGGGGCGGCGCCAACCTGCTCGCCGGCCACCTCAGCGACCGGACCCGCTCGCGCTTCGGCCGCCGCCGGCCCTGGCTGGTCGCCGGCTGCATCGGGACCGCCCTCAGTTATGGACTGATCTGGCAGGCCCACGGCCCGCTGGCGCTGGCGGCGTCTGTCGTGCTGTTCCAGGTCGCCTTCAACGTCATGTTCGCGCCCCTGGTGGCGCTGACGCCCGACCGGGTGCCGACGGCGAACCGGGGCTGGGTCTCGGGCCTGCTGGCGCTCGGCCATCCCCTCGGCCTGATCATCGGCGGGGTGGTGATCGGCTCCCTGATCACCGACCAGGGCCTGCGCTTCGGGGCGCTGGCGCTGATGGTCAGCGCGGCGATCATCCCGTTCGCCCTGGTCCTGCATGACCCGCAGCACCTCGCTGCGGAGCCCACCGCCGCCACGGACGCCGCGCCGTCGCCGCATCGGCGCAATTTCTGGCTGGGCTGGATCGCCCGCGCCCTGGCGGTGGCCGCCCTCAGCATCGCCCAGACCTATCTGCTGTTCTTCCTGCAGGACGCGCTGCACTACGGCGCGCGGGGGCTCAGCCGGCCCGAGCAGGGCGTGGCGCGGCTGGGCGTGGTGTTCGGCGTCCTGAACGTGATCGCCGCCCTGGCGGCAGGTTGGATCTCCGACCGGCTGGGACGGCGGCGCGCGCTGGTGATCGGCGGCGCCCTGGCCATGGCCCTGGGCCTCGCCGGCGTGACCCTGGCGACGAGCTGGCCCATGGTGCTCGGCGCCTACGCGGTGTTCGGTCTTGGAGCGGGCTGTCATACGGCGGTGGACTTCGCCCTGATGACCGAGCTTCTGCCGTCCCGGAACCGGCCGGCGCGGGACCTGGCGATCCTCAACCTCTCCAACATCGCGCCGCAGGTGCTGGCCCCGGTGCTCTGCGGCCTGCTGATCGGTCTGCCGGGCGCCGACATCCGCTGGATCTTCGCGGCCGGCGCCGTTTGCGCCGCCCTGGCCGCGGCGACGGTCGGGCTGATGCGCGGGGTGCGGTGAACGCGGGTGAGATTTTACCGACAAGACTCGACTCAAACAAAACGCGCGGCAGGCCGGGACCTGCCGCGCGAGGTAAGGGGAGCGTTGGGCCGGATCAGCCCTTGAACTTGAGCCCGAAGAAGAACCGGCGGCCGGACTGGTCGTAGGTGAAGGGATTGTCCTTCCACTGAAGATAGGTGTGCTGGGCCTCGTTGGTGATGTTCTGCACCGAGAACACCAGGCCGACATGCGGGTTGAAGTCGTAGCCGATCTGGGCGTCGAGCTGACCGTAGGGCGCGGAATAAACCTGATAGACGTGGTTCACGTTGTTCATGTCGGGGAAGGAGAAGGTGGATCCCACCGCCGAGTCGTTCACCGCCGTGTCGCGCCAGGAATAGGAGGTGCGGGCCGTGAAGCCGTAGCGCTCGTAATAGACCGTGCCGGTGAAGGAGTTCTTGGATACGCCCGGGATGGTCGACTTGGTCGAGAACGAGGTCACCGAGTCGGTCTGCGAGTCGGAGAAGGTGTAGTTGGCGGCGACGCCGAAGCCCTTGAGCCAGGGGTAGTATCTGTCATCGAAGGCGTACTGGCCGCCGAGCTCGATGCCGTAGACGCGGCCGCTGCCCGCGTTCTCGGGCTTGCTGACGTCGCGCGTGGTGCCGCCGAAGTCGTCGTCCACCAGGGTCGGTATGCTCTCGATCTCGACGAAATTGTCGATCTGCTTCCAGAACCCGGCGATGCTGATCAGGGCCCCCTTGGCGAAGTAGTTCTCGTACGAGATCAGGCCCTGGGTGGCGCGGTAGGGATCGAGGTTCGGATTGCCCGACGAGCCGCCGTCGAAGGCGAAGCCGTCCTGCAGGCCGGTGTGGATGTTGGTGCGGCTGCCGACCTGGCGGGTGAAGTTGTAGCTGTCGCCGAGACCGAGCTGGTACAGGTCCTGCGGCGACACCACCTTGGCGGCGCTGAGGCGCAGGATCTGCTTGTCGGTCAGGTCGTAGGTCAGGTTGAACGAGGGCAGCACGTCGGTGTAGCTGCGCGTGGTGGTGGTCGGCACCACATTGCTGTCGACGCCGTTCCATGAGGCGGTGCCGTAGTAGGTCGGGACCTGAGCCGCGGCGCCGTTGTTGATGGTCAGGTCGGTCTCGACGATGCGCACGCCGAAGTTCAGGTGGAAGCGCGAGGTGCGATTGCCGAGGTCGCCCATGATGTAGCCGGCGGTGGTGGTCTCGTGGACGCGGAACGAGCTCAGGCCGTCGACGAAGAACTTCTCGGTATTGTTGGGATAGGCGCCGACCCCGGCCTGCGACCAGACCTGGTCGAGGAAGGTCGAGGGATTGGTCATGGTCGCCGGGTTTTTGACGATGATATTGCCCACGCCGAAGTTGTTGACCGTCTTGGCCAGGCCCGGGCTGCTGACGGCCGTCGAGTAGGGGATGCCGATGTAGCCGGGGTCGAGGTAGTAGAGCCAGGTGCCGCCGTTCGGGTCCTGGCAGCAGTTGGCCAGGGGCTGGCCCGAGGCGCTGAGGCCCTCGATCAGATAGCGGCCGAAGGTCTGGTCGACCGACCGGTCGCCATAGCGGACGCCGGCCGAGACGGTGAAGCCCAGGTTCTGCAGGATCGGCGGATCGTACTGGGCGTCGGCGCGGATCGAATACTGCTGCTGCTTGGTCAGGTTGGCCCAGGCCCAGTTGGACTTGAAGGTGGTGTAGTTGGGATTGGACAGCACGTCGGCGTAGGGCGCCAGATAGCTGACGCTGGGCAGGCCCGAGGTGCCGCCGTTGCTGTACGAGAAGTTATAGCCGTGGTTGCCGGGGCCGGGCGGGTTGGGACAGCTGACCGCCCCGTTGTTGCAGCCCGGCGCGGTCGGCGAGGTGGGGACGCCGGCGAAGGTGTCGTAGAGGCCGTGCTCGACGTCGGCCTGGTCGGCCTGCAGGTTGGAGGTGGCGCGGGCCCAGGCCAGGTTCAGGTCGGCGCGGAACGGGCCGCCGTTGTCGTACCGGGTTCCCCATTGCAGGTTGTTCGCTTGCGAGATGTCGTGCTGGTAGAGGGTCGCGGTCTCGGCGCCGTTGGCGGCGAACACCCCGCTCTGCACCACGCCGTTGCCGGCGATCGAATAGGGCTGGGTGGGGTCGATCCCCGGCAGCAGCGTGCCCGGGGACGTGCCCTGGCCGTTGAACCAGACCTTGTCCGAATAGGTGATGGTGGTGTCGTCTTCGCGTGAATAGAACCAGTTGAAGCGGGTGGTGATGGCGTCGGTGATCTTGGCGGCGAAGCCGATCGAGGCGCCCAGGGTCTTTCGCGTGTCGTTGATGTCGCTGAAATAGCCGAGCTGCGGGTCGATATAGGTCTGGCCGCCCGGCAGGGTGGTCAGGTTCGCCCCGGTCGGCGCGCCGGTGTAGGGCGGGCTGGCCGAGTTGGTGATCAACCACTGGCTGCGGTTGGCGTCCTGGTATTCCTTGGTGTGGGTGTCTTCCTCGTCGTAGGAGACGCTGCCGGTGAAGGCGATCCGCGAGCTCGGCTTCCACGACACCACCAGGGTGCCGTTGGGCGTGGTCGAGTTGGTGTCGTCGGCGCTCACGCCGCGCAGATTGCCGCCGAAGTGGAAGCCCATCGGCTGGGCCAGCGGGTCACGGGTCTTCAGGTCGATGGTGCCGCCGAGGCCGCCTTCGGTCATCGACGCCTTGGGGTTCTTGTAGACGTCGATCCCGCCGATCTCTTCGCTGGGGATACCCTCCAGCGAGTTGTACTGGGCGTTGGCGCCCGCGCCGTTGCCCGACGCCTCGCCCGACACATAGAACTCCTTGCCGGTGAGGAAGATGTCGCCGTTCAGGGTGGTGAGGTTCTGGCGCAGGCCGTCGATCAGCACCGAGGTGCCGATCCCCTGCGAGCGGTCGATCTGCACGCCGGGCAGGCGCTGCAGCGACTCGGCCACGTCCTGGTCGGGGAACTTGCCGATGTCCTCCGGCGCGATCGATTCGATCGGCAGGATGGAGTCGCGCTTCTGCAGCAGGGCGCTCTGCAGCGAGGCCCGGTAGCCGGTGACGATCACCTCATTGGTGGTCGAGGGCTGGGCGTCCGCGGGGCTGGGCGCGGTCGGCGAGGATGTCTGCGCCCCCTGGTTTTGGGCCAAGGCGGGCGCAGCGATCGCCAGGGCCCCCAGGGAGCCGGCGGCCAGCAAGGCGGCGCGAAGCCGCTCGCGACGGATGGTCGTCATTCTTCGTTCCTCCAACGATCATCCACGAGGGGCAAGCCGACACTCGCCTGCACGCCCCCGCGTGGCCGGTGTTCTTCACCGGACGTTCTTGTTCGCAACGGTCTTTCAGGAACGCCGCTTGACGCCCTGAAGCCACGGAGCGCCAAAAAAACAGCGCTGTCAATCTGGCCTTTGGCAAATTCGTCAAAAACCGGATTCCTTACCTACACAGGATTGACAGCGCTGTTAGTTCTGAGATTGCTGATCGGCCGATCTCGCCGCAGGGCGTGACGCGGGGCGTCGCCGTCGTTCGTTTCCAAGCGTCGGCGGACCTCGAGACGGCGGACGAACGGGGCCTGCCGGCGCCGGAGAAAATAGTAACGGGACGGATTCGCATGGATCGACGACAACTGCTTCTGGCGTCCGCGGCGGCCCTGCCGGGTGTCGCCAGACCTGGCCTCTCGGCGGCGGCTTCGGCCCCGGCGACGCCGTTTCCACCGGGCTTCCTGTGGGGCGCGGCGACGGCGGCCTATCAGGTCGAAGGCGCCTGGCGCACCGACGGCAAGGGGCCGTCGGTGTGGGATACCTTCGCGCATACGCCCGGGACGATCGCCGAGGGCGACACCGGCGACGTGGCCTGCGACAGCTATCACCGCTACCGCGAAGACGCGGCGCTGATCCGCCGCCTCGGCCTGAAGAGCTACCGCTATTCGATCAGCTGGCCGCGGGTGCAGCCGGACGGGCGCGGCCCGGTGAACGACAAGGGCCTCGACTATTACAAGCGGCTGACCGACGCCGTGCTGGCCGCCGGCGCCCGGCCGTCGGTGACGCTCTATCATTGGGACCTGCCGCAGCCGCTGGAGGACCAGGGCGGCTGGCCGAACCGGGATACCGCCGCCCGGCTGGCCGACTATGCGGCCCTGGTCGGCGCCGCGCTCGGCGACCGGATCGAACACTGGGCGATCTATAACGAGCCCAAGACCTTCACCCATCTCGGCTACTGGCAGGGCATCCATGCGCCGGGCCGCAAGGAGCCGCTGGCCTTCCTCAAGGCGACCCATACGGTCAACCTCGGCCTCGGTCTCGGCTATCGGGCGCTGAAGGCGGCGAGCGGCCGCGCGCAGGTGGGGAACGTGTTCGACGTGGCGCCGATGCTGCCGCGCACGGACAGCCCGGACGACCGGGCGGCGGCGGCCCGCTACGCCCGCTTTCTCAACCGCTGGTTTCTCGAGCCGGCCCTGACTGGCGCCTATCCCAAGGTGCTGCCGCCGGGTCGCGAGCATGAGCTGCTGGGCTGGCGCGACGGGGATGAAAAGCTGATCCGCGCCGATCTCGATCACGTCGGGCTGAACTATTACACCAGCTGGACCGTCGCCGACGATCCGTCGGGCTCGAACGGCGTGCCGGGATTGAACACCCTGGCCGACTGGGGCGCCGGCCCGCACGCCAAGGCCGACAACGGCTGGGACATCTACCCTCAGGGTTTCTACGACATCCTGGTCGACATGCACGGCCTGACCGGCGCGCGCCCGATCGAGATCACCGAGAACGGGGCCAGCTACAACACCCGGCCCGACGCCGAGCATCACGTCCACGACGCCCGGCGGATCGACTATCTGCGCAGCCACCTCGGCGAGGTCCGCCGCGCGATCGACGCCGGCGTGCCGGTGAAGGGCTTCCACTGCTGGAGCCTGATGGACAATTTCGAATGGGCGGCCGGCTACACCCAGCGCTTCGGCCTCGCCTATGTCGACTTCAAGGGCGGCCTCGACCGGACGCCCAAGGATTCCTTCGCCTGGTACCGCGACGTGATCGCCCGCAACGGGCTGGCTTGAACCCGTGATGCTCGCGGACGCTCGCCTCGCCATCTCCACAGATCCCATGCTGGACCGTCAGCCGACCGGCAGCGTCGGGGTCAATGCGCCCGACCTGCAGGGTTTCGTGTTTGGTCTGTTCTTCATCTTCGGCGGCATCACCAGCCTCAACGACGTGCTGATCCCCAAGCTGAAGTCGCTGTTCACCCTCAGCTACGGCCAGGCCATGCTGGTGCAGTCGGCCTTCTTCGCCGCCTACTTCCTGGTCTCGATCCCCGGCGCGGCCATCGTGCAGCGGATCGGTTTCATGCGCACCGCCGCGGTGGGGCTCCTGACCATGACCGCGGGTTGTCTGCTGTTCGCCCCGGCCTCGCTGACCGCCGCCTTCCCCATGTTCCTCCTGGCCCTCTTCGTGCTGGCGGCGGGGATCACCATCGTGCAGGTGGTGGCCAACCCCCTGATCGCCATGCTGGGGCCGCCGCGCACGGCGCATAGCCGGCTGACCTTCGCCCAGGCGTTCAACTCGCTCGGCACGACGATCTTCCCCTATGTCGGATCGATCCTGATCCTGGGTTCGCTGGCCAGGACCGACATGAGCAAGCTCGCGGGCCCGGCGCTGGACGCCTTCCGCGCACAGGAGACCTCGGCGGTGGTGCGGGCCTATTTCGGCCTCGCCGTCGCTTTGGCCGTGGTCGCGGCGGTGGTGTGGACCCGCCGGAACCGATTGCAGGAAGCGCCGGTGGAGCGGGTCAATCCGTTCGCGGCCTTCACCCTGCTCGGCCGGCCGCGCTTCGCCTTCGGCGCCCTCTGCATCTTCCTCTACGTCGGGGCCGAGGTCGCCATCGGCTCGCTGATCGTCAACTACCTGGTCCAGGCCGACGTGTTCGGCATCGGCGCCGAGGCGGCGGGCAAGCATGTGCCGTTCTACTGGGGCG
>Ga0302314_10012276_pt1 | contig 14849 bp, 12 predicted proteins | sample III_Palsa_N2_3_FD_200533 | JGI IMG/M metagenome (GOLD analysis project Ga0302314, IMG submission 200533) | Peat permafrost microbial communities from Stordalen Mire near Abisko, Sweden - III_Palsa_N2_3 | ecosystem: Environmental > Terrestrial > Soil > Palsa > Peat permafrost | place: Sweden... | reverse complement strand
CATCGCCGGCGTCGTGGAAAGGTTCGGCGAACTCCAACCGCAGCCGCTGAGGACCAACCAGTTGGACGTTGGCCGGCACCTGTAATCTATGGTTCGCCGAGCGACTGGTCGCCGGCGCCCCCGTCGCTCGGTCGTAAAAATAGACAGCCCGAATCAGCTCGGTGCCGGTCACCGGAAATTCGGGTGCCACGTCGAGATCCACCGCGTTGCCGTCGAACGACCCCGGAATCACCACGGCTTGTGAAAAAGCTGGCCGGCTCCAGTCGATCGTCAAATCACGCAGCTCTATCCTTCGCATTTGTGAAAACGCGAGGCCAGTCGCATCACCTTCAAACATCAGCGACGAACCGCCGCCGTCAACCGTGAAATTCGAAAGACCCGAAAACGCGATGAACGGACTGGAAGAAGTGTTTTTGCACAAATAAGTCCCGCCGGGGAAGTGCAGCACGCCGCCATCGAGCGCGCAGGCCGCGATGGCGGCGCGTATCGCTCCGGTCGCATCGGTGATTCCGTCGGGTCGGGCTCCGTAATCCGCAACACTGATCCGCGCACCACCAGATGTGGCCGCACGCGCAATTGCGGGTGCCGCAAGTGCCACAGAGGCACCGAGCATAAATTGACGTCGGTCGAGGTCAACCATATCAAGTTTCCTACTGCATGTTGCAACAATCTGGGAACTCGCAAGCCAGCACACATTTCCGGCTTGCTATCCGGACTGCTCGTCCTCACTTGACCTTGCGTTGCCTGCGAACTCGGGATGACGCCGTAACTCTCTTCGAACGATGATCCAGGCGGCACGCAAATCTTCCAGTACGCCAGGCTCCAACAGATAATCCTGGTGTACGATCGAAGCCAGTTTTGTCACGGGTTTATTCACGTAAGTGGTTCGGCTGGCAGGGTTGTCGATCATGTGATTCGCGTGGTTGTCCAGAAATCCCTGGAAAAACATCTTCGCGCCGTAACTTCTGGAATAATCCTTGGTCGGCACGGTGTAACGAGCCATGGTTCCGGCGAGCCGGTTATGGCGGCGGCGCCCTTCGCCCTGCATCGCCGTATTGACGTAATAATGCTTAGTCCAATGCGACTTCTTGTATCCCTCTTGGAGCGCCATCGCATTCATCGTGCGAATGGCCTCAACAATATACGGATCGAAACTGGCATTGACAGGTGATGATTCCGCCGCGGGTGAAAACGACCAGGAAGCGCCATCGATTCCGAGTTGCTTCAGGACAGCGGCGTATAGGTCATCACCAGTGCCAATGATGTTATCATAGGAAGCCAAAAGAACATTATCCTTGCCAACCACCGATGCATATTCGGACACCGCCAATTCAAAATTGAGCAGTTTGCTTGAGAAGTAGAACACCAAGTGTGATTCGATGTACTGGTGATATAGAATTATTTCTCCGTGCTTTATCTCTTCCTGCCACATGGAATATAGCAACGGAGTCCAGTTTCGAAAGAAAAATAGAACTTTAACCGAGTCTGGGTCAAAAAGCGAAATGAGACGCCTAATGTTCTTTTCATTCAGTCCTTCGAAATTCTCGCTCGAGAGCAAAATCGTCGATGCGCTCTTAGTCTCCGCCACCAAATTTTTGCGGAGTTCGCCAAGATCCCCACCGCCGGAAATTATCTTACAAAGGTTATGGTGTCCCCACAGCAACTCTCGGCCCACCGTCGGATACACGATGCCGTGGTCGCGGCGCAATCTATCGGCGTCCGCCGTGAGTCTTTGCTGAATATAAGTGCTGCCGGTTTTGTGTGCCCCGATGTGCAGGAACAGCGCCGCCATGTGATCTACCTATGAACCAGAAACAACGCCAGGACGATACCCGCTCGACCGCCGCCGCGCAATCCGGCTCACATGGCTATCGACATCCCACCGCAGATGGCGAGATGATGTTTGTGGGGTGCTTGCTCGCGGAAGCGCCCCGTCCGGCTTTCCCAATCCCGGTGTCGCGCAACTCCGATGCCTATCGATCTGACGGTTCGGTTACGCTATACTGAAGCCCGGATCGTTACCGGCCTTCAAATCAAGATTATTCCCGACTGAACCGCAATAGGGACATCAGGAGCATTTCAATGCAAACCACCCCAATCGAACGTGATCTACCGCGCGTAACGCTCTCGGCGGACGGATATCTATTTTTGACCGGGGGCTCGAATAATACCGCCAATCTATACGATCCCGCGTATTTCGCGTCGCACCTGCCGACCCAGCGATGGGAGCAGACTCTGGCCGGAAGAAACCAGTTTTTTTCAACGCACAAAACAGCCTGGAGGATGCTTCTGTCGCCGGAAAAGCTCTCGGTCTACGGACACGATATCATCAGATCGATCATCGGCGAGCATTATCGCACGCCAGGTTGCTCATTCATCGCAAGGTACGGTGGCGAGAATCTCATCTACCCGCGGGAACTCCTCATCGCGCAGTCACGCCATTATGCGATTTATCCGAAGACGGACAGCCACTGGCAGTCCATCGGTGCCTTCATTACCTTTCAGGCCATCATGTCTGATCTGAATTTTGAAATTGATCCGGCGCTGTACACCAGCTTGGAAAATGTAACGCTAAATTATCGCGGTGATTTGTGGTCTTCGGCATTTCCGTTGGTCGGGCGCGATGCCTTTCTCAGAAAGGTGACGCCGCCTGGGATAAGAATGGTATACCGGAATCCGATTCTTGGCCTCAAACGGAAGCTGCATCTTGATAACGAGGGTGGCCTCCACGTGGGGTCCCATGCCATTTTCTATCATTCAAAAGCACCCCGCAAAGAGTCAGTGATTCTCTTCGGAAGTTCATTTTCCGAGTGCCGATTGGAATGCAGTCTTCTGACCACGATCGTGTGCAGCTATTTCGAGGAGGTGCATTTCATTTGGTCAGCTAATTTAGACTTTGACTACATTCAACGGCAACGGCCCAACGTGGTTATCGTGGAAACCCCCGAGAGATTTCTCACCGCATGTCCCAGCGACGACCTCCGCATCGAGAAATTTGGCGTAGCGCTAACCGAACGCTGGCTCGAACGTATGGCGAATTCACCGCCAAACTGACGTTCGCTGAGGCAAATCGCCGATCGACGGCCAAAAAATCAACAGCGTCTTGAGAATCGGTAGCTCTGCGCGAATTGCCACTTGCCGTGGCACGAGTTCGCTGATTCTACGCGCTATAGGGTCAATCCAGAACCGTCTTCTCCATTCAGGTTCAGCTGGCGGCGCAGGAATGGCAAAACGTCTAATTTAAATGGAACCGTTGTTAGTCCGGAGATTGGCGGTGCGGTGCCGGCAGCCGTGCCACCGCATCGCGGACAAACGCCCGACGATCCGGCCAAACTTATTACGTGCGTAGGTCGCGGCGTTGCGCCGTCGTAGAACATCGTACTGATCAGGCCCGCGGAGTTTTTTCGTGCCAGCCTTGAGAGATGGCGCTGTAACTTGCGCTCCGAGCGTGGAATGAGCTGATTTGCTTCTTAAGCAAGTTGACGCGCACCATCAAAGCGTTGCCGATATTCTAGACCACATCTCGGTGTGCGAGGCGGGTCACCAGACCCCGCGTGCCGAGATATGGTCTAGGTCCGATCACATAGCCTGCCGCGCCTCACTGATCACACCGAGCGCCATTCTATTAGCGGGATCGATCGCCAGCACTGCCTCCCACCGGCGCATCGCATCTTCCCGATCGCGCCGCTCTTCAGCGCACCATGCAAACTGCACCATTACGGCAACCGACTTCGGGAACAATTCCATTCCGGCTGCCGCGAGTTCCTCCGCTTCCCCAGGGCGCCGGTCTCGACGGAGTGCCAGCGCCCCGGCCGCATAGCCATCGGCATTTCTGGGGAAGCGTTCCCGCAACGCGGCGCAACGACGAACGGCCGACGGCCAATCCCTCAAATGGCACGCATTCCACGCCCGACCGACGGCAATTCGCTCGTCCTGAGGCAAAAACCCGGCAGCAATCTCGAATAATGCCTCCGCCTCGGAATATCGATTGGTCTGCACAAGGCTCGACGCGGCAGCGCTATAGCCCTCAGGTTGGTTAGGAAATTTGTCGCGCAGCGCGGCATAGCGTCGAATTGCTTCGTCCCAGTCGCGTCGTAAATGGGCCGAGAGTGCGTATTCATGCCAAAACCGAAAATCGTCAGGAAAGTGGCGCGTCGCGTCGACCGCTAATTTCTCGGCGTCATCTGGGTTGGCCGCCCTGCGAAGCGCAAGAATACCCGAATAGTAGCCGTCTGTTCTGTCTGAAAAGCGTTTGCGAACCTCCTGCCAACGTTGGACCGCCGCTGTCCAGTCCTGCCGGCGTTCGGCCGCCTGCGCGTAATCCATCCAAACCCGCGCGTCACTGGGAAACGCATCGAGTGTCGCGGCCAGCAGCTTCTCCGCTTCGTCAAACCGCCGAGCCCGCGACAAGGCGGCCGCAATTTCCGCACAAGCGCCCAAAACCGCCGGGCTCCGTGGAAAATGTTTCAGCGCGCGCACCATGATCTCGCAGGCCGGTTCATGCGGATCGTAGGAGCAGGCAGCCTTTGCTCCCTCAGTATAGGCTTCCAGCCGATCCGGGAACGCCGCGCGGACCGAGGCCCACCTTACATCAGCCTCCGCCCAATCCTTTCGCTCGGCGGCCAGACTCGCGTAGACAACCGCGATTTCCCCGTCCTTACTCCACAGCTCGCGCGCCGTGCCGAGAACAGTATCCGCCTCGGCGAGCTTTCCAAGCTGGCGCAAAGCCTCCGCGAGGCCGGTGTGGCCGCGCGACAAATAGGGAAAGCGGACACGGACGTCATTCCAGCGCCGACAGGCCTCGTTCCAGTCGCGGCGGCGCTCCGCAAACGCCGCGTAATCTACCCAGATCCGCTCCGACGCGGGAAATCGCGTCAGGACCGCCGCCAGCATCATCTCGGCGTCCCATGAGCGCTTGAGCCGGGTCCAGAAGGCGGCCTCTTCCGCAAAGACTTCGGGGTCGAGAATACGCCCGCTCTTGAGTTCAACGTAGATCAAAGAAGCCTTCTTTGGCTCCCCAAATTCCTCGAGGGCCCGCGCCTCGGCAAGCTTTTTTTGCAGGGCATTTCTCCGGAGTGCGTCTCGAAGTCGGTACAATAGCATCATTGAATTTCCTCGAAGGTCGCGCGCAGAGTCTGAGATGGCCAGTTCACTGGCGCAAATTCAGTCCCTGCCCGCGGAGCACCTCTCATCAGGGTACGACTCGTCGCACAGAGTCCTTGTCGAACGCAATGACCGAAAGCGGGGCGACACCGGGCGGCCTATCAGCCAGTTGCGCGGGGTTTCGGGGTTACTGCCACCAGCTTTCGCAACTGATGGCGCCCTCGACCCTCTAGGACCGCATCACAAACCCAGCCTGCCCTCGCTTCCGCTCGAGTTCATTCGATTCCACCGTCGCCGCCCATGGCAACGGTGACATGCCGTTCCAGCACCGCCTGCCTAGGCACCAGGCTGAAGCCCAAACCCCCGTCACCCGTGACGCTGTCGATCATGGCAACCGCGCCCGATGGCAATCTGCGCCGAACCGACCAGCGTGCCGCTGATATATTCGCCAGTCCTGGCGGCCTGGAAGGTCAGACTGACTACGTTCGGCAGCGATCGCCTGACCGAGCCGGGTCAGCTCGGCGCGCTCCAACTTTGAAACCAGATCGCCGGGCACACTGATTCTCCCGTCTGGCAGCCGGCTGGCGTGGCCCAGATCAACCCACGCCAGCCTGCGTTCCTGCATCGCCGCCGCGACTTCACGGCCGAACCCGGCGTCGGCGAGCGGCACGCGATGCTGCGCCGTCGATTCCCCGTCGAGCCAATTCGCGCCGTCGTTGCCGATCTGCGCTGGCAGGTCGAGCCTCGAAAGAATACGCACCACCACCCCGTCACCACCACCACTCGGTGACATTGGCGGGAACGCGCCAGGTGTCGGCGTCGGGCCGTTCCACATGCCCGGCTCGGCGCAACGCCTGCAGGCGGCGAAAATGGGCTCGCACGAAGGCCTCGGGGCCCTTGCCTTGATTTTCAAAAACTGTCGCGGATGCGGTCGCGGTGCTGCGTCGTGCCATAGATGCCATCCGCCGCGGCGACGATGCCGATGTTGCGATCCGCCGGCCGTGGCGCGGCCACCACGAGCGCCGCCGCGATGATCATGCCTTGGCAGATGCCTTCGATTGGTGCCGCCCGGCGAATTACAGATGGCGCAACCGGTCATCGACGCCATCGACAACCAGACAGTGCCGCTTCCCCAACTCGTCGCCGGCGAGGCCTTTGGCCAACACCTGCCCGATCTCACCGGATCGGCGGTTATGCCGCCGTGGATGAATGGAATAACAATGCGTCGCCCGCGACGCCGAACGAACCGCCCGGTAGGGAATCGATTCGGGCCGCCTCTAAACTTTGTCATCGAGGCGTCCCCTGATCCCCACTGTTTTATCTCCCCCAAGGCGGATTGTGCTACGCACTTAGCCCCGTCCGACGTCCTACTAGCTTCGTCTCCGACCGCGAGCGTGGAAGCCACCGGACCTAGCATTTGGGGCTCTCGTTTCTCAGTTCGACAACGTCGAACCGAGACGCGAAAGCCAAATTCTCCAAAACCCCCAGATTCCCGAAAAACGGAAGGCATACCTCCGCGATGCGGAGAGCAAACAAGACGCACACCATACGCACTGACGCGCTAGGAAGGATGTAACAGCCCGGTTCCGAACGCAGGAATAATCAGGGAACTTTCAAAGCCGTCGCCAATTCCACGTGCACGCGCGTGACATCAGCGGTATACCGTGCGCCGTAATCGCTTGAATTTCGCAATGATTCATCCCCGAGCTTAGTACACCGCGACCGGGGTCGCCGCACGGAACGGTACACCGCTCGACGCCCCTCTGAGGGCCAGCGCAACTCACCCACATTACCAATTCTTCGACAGAAATACGGGCAACTTTCGCCCTTACTCTGCGAATCGTTCCAAAATGCCCATGCTACACTCGGCCTTCCAGGAGGACCGGTAAGCCGCGCCATGCCCAAATTGACACAAGCGCCAAACCGAAATACCCGGCCGTGTGGAGAGGCGATCACGATTCGCGTCACACCCGAGGCTCTCACCCAATTAAATCGCCTGGCGCGCCAGCGCGGCACAAGCCGCGCCAACCTCTCGAAGCAGCTCCTGGAGCAGGCACTCGGCATGACGAAGCCACATGCTGACAATCCCCAAGTCGCCGTCGTGATACGCGCAATCAATTCTCTCAGCGTGTGCATGGCGGACGTCGCCGCCGCTCAGCGTGACATGCCAATCGCCGACATTGCCGCAAGCACCGAGCGCATCGAGAACCTGCTCAGGGCTCTGACGAAGATCATCTACATCACGCTCTACAACACCGACACCCTGACCGCTTTGGTCGCTCAGGAAGGCACGCCCATTCACACCCGCATCCAGCGTGACAATATCCGTCTCGCCGAAGAGTCGGTGCCGCTCCTGATCCAAAAGGCTTTGCTGATGGGGAGTCCCACGGAATGAGCCTCACCGCGTGGTTTATCCGGTGAATATTACGAGTTTAGATTCATACCAAAAATAACTGAAGTATTGTCACCGGTAATATCACCAGTGATCGTTACCGATGATTTTTCAGGTGATTTTCGCGGTGATATTCCGTCGTAAATATCCTCGAAACTTCCGCGACAAGAACGAAATGAATGAATATGAATGGGCGCAATCGACAGTTCAGGTGGCCGATGAACTGGTAAAAACTGCTGGCGACAATGCCAGATGGAGTTCGTTCGGCGAAGGGGAGGATAGAAGCCCGTCGTTACCTCTCCGGCATCATCAATTCTCGATACACGCCCTCGATTGCCAAGGCCTCTTGATCTGTCAGACCGGAGAACTCTCGCTCCCGCGCGCGCTTGGAAAACTCTCCGCCGTTTTGGCGGAGAAATCCCATCATCAAGTCGAACGTTGCGTCAGGCATTGCCACAAATGCGCCGATCCGCTGCTTCGCCTGGTCGTAACGCCGCAGATAGTCGATCTCGCCGGGTAGAATGACCCTCACAGTCTCCAGCACGCAGGCCGCCAGAAACTCGGCCTGCGCTGTTGCGTCGAAGAAACGAAAGTGATCTCGCGTCGCGTTCAGCACTCGTACATTGAGTTGTGGCGTGGTCTCCCAATGGGTCAGCTCAAGCCGGGGACGGGAGTAATGTTCCAGTACGGCACGGTAGGTCTCAATTCGGTTCAGAAATACCGAGGACACCGGAAATACGATTCCCGGCGGATTGAAACCGCAACGTGCCAGAACGTGATGGACCAGCCACCGATGAATCCGCCCGTTGCCGTCTTCGAACGGGTGGATGAACACGAAGCCGAACGCCACGACAGCGGCGGCAACGATGGGGTCGATCCCACCGTTCCCGGCTTCTGCGCGAGCGGCGTAGGCGATCACTCCTTTGATCAGTCCGGCCAGGTCATCCGCCCGCGCGCTGATGTGATCCGGTAGCGGAGCGTTGGACTCACGGTCGCGCCTCCCAACGAAACCGCCTTCGGTGCGCCAACCAAGGTGGGTAAAGCGCGCGTCGCCGATCACCAGCCGTTGCAGGCGCAGCAACTCGCCCTCGGTCAGAGCCCGCCGCCCGGCCTCGCCGATCGCTTGGCCCCAGCGCTGAATTCGCTCCTGAGGCGGTCGTTCACCTTCGATGACGTAGGATGCCTTGGAATCCGCCAGCAGAAGAAATGCTGCCGCCCGAGCCACCAGATCGGGCGCAGTGCGGCCAATCACCGCGCGTGCTTCGCTTGCAAGATCGGTTCCCATCAACTCGTGCAACCGCTCCGTACGCCGCACCAGCGGGCAGAAATCCGATGTACCAGGCAGATTGTTACGCACCCGGTGACGGGTCACGGTAACGCCCGCGGTCGCATATTGCCGCTTGGGGTCGAGCACCCCGACGTAGGAACCCGCCGCGGCATCCGCCAGGTCGAGGCGTTGCCCGGTGATCCATTCGTAAAGAAACCAAACCCGTCGCGCGTAGCCGCCGGTTGGCTCGGCATGCACCCATTGGGCCACTGGCTCTGGACCGGCGGCAGCGAACAAGGCGCTCAACACCGCAAGGTCAACACCCTCGTGGCGAAGCGCAAAAGCAAGATGACCGGCCACAGTTTGTGCAGGCTGATACCGCGGGGTAAGGATGCGCCAACGACCGGCGCGGCGGTAACTATGCTGTTCGCCGATCGCGACGAGTTCGTCCGGCAGCGGCACCTCCAAGCCGAACGCGCCGATCAGCGCCGCATATCCCGCAGGCTGGGTCTGGGTGGGGACAGGCTCCTCTCGGACGTTGGTGATCGAATCAATGGGAGTGGACGGGACATTCATCTGAAAATTGGTCATTCCATCTGATCAAGGCTTACCTGGAAGCCATTTCAGTGAAATTTGATAACAGGCGCCGGTCTGAAAGTCGATCAGTATCTCTGAAAAGCAGCAACTTTTGGCATTTTCTACTGCGAATTGCTTCCCCGCGCCGCTTCGGCGTCTCGCCAGGCAGGGCAAGTGGTCGAAATCATACGCTTGGAACCTGCCAGCGTGTATGGCAGGAATCGACCCAAACTTGCCGATCAATGCGGCGCTCGCGCTTCCTGATTGCAGACGCTGGTTCAGCAACATAGTATGTTGCAAACAGTAGAGGGGGCTATGGTGGGGCGTGTCAGAGTCGCGGGGTTTTCCTTGTCCCTAGATGGGTTCGGAGCGGGCCCGGAACAGAGTCTTCAGGATCCTCTGGGAAAGCGCGGGACGGAGCTCCACCACTGGTTCTTCGGAACGAAGACCTTCAAGGCCATGTTCGGCAAGGGCGGTGGCTCGGAGGGCGTGGATGAGACCTTTGCCCACCGCTCGATGGACGGCTTCGGTGCCTTCATCCTTGGCCGGAACATGTTCGGTCCTGTGCGTGGGGAATGGCTGGACCACAGCTGGAAGGGCTGGTGGGGAGACAATCCGCCCTATCACGCTCCGACGTTCGTCCTAACGCACCATGCCCGCGAGCCGATCGTAATGGAGGGCGGCACCACGTTCCACTTCGTCACGGACGGGATCCACGCTGCGCTCGAGCGCGCACGCGACGCCGCGGGAGCACGTGACGTCAAGATCGGAGGTGGCGTCTCGACAGTTCGCCAATATCTGCAGGCCGGCCTGATCGATGAACTGCACTTCGCGCTTTCGTCTGTCCTGCTCGGACGGGGCGAGGCGATGTTCGAGGGCTTGGATCTCCCTGCCCTCGGCTACCGCGTGATGGAATCCACTGCCCCAGACCTCGCGACGCACGTCGTGCTCGGGCGCGAGGAGAGCGAATAAGCGTCTGCTTCTGCAGGTTCGTCGCCGGATAGCTGTCGGTCAGCAAACCACCCGAACCAGTAGCTCCCGATCATTCGCACGCCGGTACCCTGCGTGTGATTTTTACCATTAGGGTGGACGAACACTGATCTTCGCCATTTATGCGCGGATTGCGCCGCCGGCAGCAGATGTCGTGTATAGCGCAGCCTGTCCGCTTCGATCAGCAGCGGAGAATACATCGGGCCTGCAAATAATCCCAGCGTTTGCTCAAGATAATATTGCGACAGCACGATGCCGGCATTCACGGTTCTTTCCGGTATTTCAGCATCGTTCAATCCCTCAACGACGTGTGGTACGCCAGCCAAGCGCGCCGCGTGTTCAGGTAGTTTGTTGGCGAATCCGGAAACCAGCGCGAGTTCTCGGTCCGGCGCCAGGCGTGCTTCAATATGGTCGGCAAACTCCCACCAGATCCGAATGGCGGTGTCGGACAATGGCAATGCGCGGGGATTGAGTCCATTCGCCGTTCCCGACACCATGGGTGCCTGCTGTTCAAACAACGCGAGCATGCGGGCCTCAAATCTCTGCAACGCCAGTTCGTGTCGGGCATCGGCAGCACGCGAAAATCGGGTGCCCGCGGTCGAGGGTGAGCTACCCGGCCGCTGGCGCATTCCAAACGATCTTGTCATTGAAGGCATCATAACTGGCCCTGATCAGCCGCCCCACGGTATCGCCGGTGCGGTAGAACTCTGATTCCGCAATGATCTTCTGTATCGTGTCCTCTGAAATTTTCCCGCTCACCAGCTCCTCAAACTCCTTTTTACGCATCGCATCGATGACGGCGAAGTGGTCCTGAAAGTTTGGGGCGGCCGTGATGCTTCTATTCCGAATGGCTTGATATTTCTCGTCCGAAAGCCCGATGAGGTCTTTTGACGTTCTCGAACGCGCTGTGTTCCCCACGGCCTGTGTGACCTGCCCAGGTTCATCACCCTGTTCCGGCTGACGCGGAATGGGAGATACGGGGCCTCCCATCGCATGGCGGGCGATCAAAATCTCAAATTGTCCGGCGAACTTCATCGCATGGAATTTGATCGCCCAGCGCTGGCTTGGGTCCCCGATGAGCCCCAACATCCCGTTATCAGCGCCAAAAAAGCCGTGCGGAATCGGGGTGATCTCCCACGCTCCGGTTTGCGAAGACTCTGCGGAGCGGCGATAGGCGGTCATTTTCGCCAGCATTAGCGCGTTTCGCGCCCCGAACAACTTGACCGCGATGATCTGGTCGGCGTCCGACAGTTCCGGCACCAGCCGGTGGAGGGTGGGCTCGGTGAAGCGCTGCCTCAGCATCGCGTAAGGGGCAACCATCAGCGCCACCATGCATACCGTCACGAGGTCCGCGATCGCCGGGGCTGCGGTCAGGATCAGGCCAACGAGAGCCAAGAATGGGATAATTGCCAGATAGGCGAGCACCCGCGCCTGGTCCCATCGCCGCGCCGACTTGAGCGGTTTGAGGACCAATTCCTGTCTCAACGTGTCGCTGAGATCACCAGGCTGGAACGGCCGGCTGAGATTTAGGTATCGTCCCAGTTCCTCCACAAGAGGGACCAGGTCAGCAGGGCGTTTCTCCATAAATCCTCATCGGCGAACATTCAGGGTAGTTCTGGATCGATGCCTGAGGTTTATTTTGGTTCAGCGGGTTTGTTAAGATCAAATTCTCGGAGCAGTTTCGTCGCGCCTTCTGTTGCTGACGGTGTGGGACAGTCCATTGCAAGCTGGCGCATTGCAGCCCTGGTCGGAACGATTGATGGAACAATGGGGAATGAAGCGGCCCGGCCATTCAAGTAATTCGCTGCCACAATGCTCGATCGCGCCAAAAGGTGGCTCCTCGCCATGCTCAAAAATCGGCAAGACGAAGTAAGAGCCGATTTTCTGCGCGTGGCTCCGGTGCCGCCGCTGATAGGCGCGGCGCTTTTGACCCGTCCTGCGCTTTGTGGCCTTCTGAACCTGTCGGGGCGAAGGGCGCCCGCCAATAATCGACGCCAAGACGCCTGCGGCGGGCGTCGAACAAAGGGCACCCCCAGCGAGTTGTAAATCTGCCGGTTCGCGTCGTTACGGCGAGATACGGATTGGCGTAGCGGAGCCAGGAAGTTCACCTCGAGCGACGAGGCCTGGGGTCCAGAAATCCGGCACACGCCGTCAAGTGACCGAAAATCGTGTGTGGGTTGGAGTGTGGGAAAAAATAAAATTTCTGAAATTAAACTAGCAATTTCAACAACTTACATGGAAAATTGGCGGAGGGGATGGGATTCGAACCCACGTAAGGACTTGACATCCTTAAACGGTTTAGCAAACCGCCGCCTTCAGCCACTCGGCCACCCCTCCGCCGGGGCGTCTCGCGGTTTCCCGCGACACGGCGTTTGCCCGTGGGCTTGTATCGGTCGGGGGAGGGGGCGTCAACCGATGAAACGCCGCCACACCGAAGCTAGGCCAAAGCCTTCTTCAGCGCCTCGTTCACCAGCGCGGGGTTTCCCTTGCCCTGCGTCGCCTTCATCACCTGCCCCACGAAAAACCCGAACAATTTATCCTTGCCCGACTTGTATTCCGCGAGCTTATCCGGATTGGCGGCCAGCACCGCGGCCACGGCATGATCGATCGCGCCGGTATCGGTCACCTGGCGCAGCCCCTTCTTCTCCACGATCTCGCCCGGTGCGGCACCGGTATCGACCATTTCCTCGAACACATCCTTGGCGATACGGCCGTTGATGGTGTTGTCGGCCAACAGATCGAGCAGTTGCCCCAGATTGGCAGCACTCACCGGGCTATTGGCGATCCCCGTGCCGGTGCGGTTGAACGCCGCGAACAGATCCCCCATCACGTAATTTGCGGCGAGCTTCGCATCGCGTCCGCGTGCCACCGTCTCATAGAAATCGGCCGCAGCCTGCTCCAAAATCAGCACGCGCGCGTCGTAGGAAGGCAAGCCATAGTCACGCACGAATCGCGCATGCTTCTCATCGGGCAATTCCGGCAATTCGGCTTTCAACCCCGCAACCCAGTCCTCGTCCAGCACCAGCGGCAGAAGGTCCGGATCGGGAAAATACCTGTAGTCATGAGCATCTTCCTTGCTGCGCATCGAACGGGTCTCGCCGCGGGCGTGATCGAACAGCCGGGTCTCCTGATCTACCGTGCCGCCGTCTTCATAGATCGCAATCTGCCGGCGCGCCTCATACTCGATCGCCTGCATCACGAAGCGGACCGAGTTCACGTTCTTCACCTCACAGCGAGTACGATAGGGCTCGTCGGCCTTGCGCACCGAGACATTTACGTCGGCCCGCATCGAACCCTCTTCCATGTTGCCATCGCACGTGCCGAGATAACGCAGAATCTGCCGCAATTTCCGCAAATAGGCGCCGGCTTCCTCGGGGCTGCGCATGTCGGGCTCCGACACGATTTCCATCAGCGCGACGCCGGACCGGTTGAGATCGATATACGATTTGCTCGGATGCTGATCGTGCAACGACTTCCCCGCATCCTGTTCGAGATGCAGGCGGGTCACGCCGATCGAACGCAACGTCCCGTCGCCGAGTTCGATCTCGATTACGCCCGCGCCGACAATCGGAAACTGATACTGACTGATCTGATAGCCCTGCGGCAGATCGGCGTAGAAATAATTCTTCCGGTCGAACCGGCTGACCAGGTTGATATGCGCGCGCAATCCGAGCCCGGTACGCACCGCCTGCGCCACGCATTCGCGGTTGATCACCGGCAACATTCCGGGAAATCCGGCGTCGACAAAGCTCACCTGCGAATTAGGCTCGGCGCCATAAACCGCCGATGCACCCGAGAACAGCTTCGAGTTGGAAATTACCTGAGCGTGCACTTCCAGCCCGATCACCAGTTCCCATCGGCCGGTGTTGCCCTCGATCACGTAACTCCCCTCTTTCGTGTAACTCATAGCGCTACTCCCGGGCGGATCGCCGGCAACGCGGTAAATCCGGCGGCACGCTCGATCGCGCCGCCCACCGCGAATACGGTTTCCTCATCGAACGGACGTCCCAGAACCTGTAATCCCAGCGGCAAGCCTCGTCCGTCCAGACCGGCCGGCACCGACAGCCCAGGGATACCGGCGATATTCGCCGTGACGGTGAACACGTCGTTCAGATACATCGTGAGTGGATCACTATTTTCCCCGATCGCAAATGCTGCCGTCGGCGTCGCCGGCGTGAGCAGCGCATCCACCTTCCGAAACACCTCGGTAAAATCACGTAAGATCAGCGTCCGCAATTTTTGGGCGCGCACATAATACGCGTCGTAATACCCGGCTGACAGCACGTAGGTGCCGATCATGATCCGCCGCTTCACTTCCTCGCCAAATCCGGCGGCGCGGGTTCGTTCGTAAAGCTCGATCAAATCGTGCCCCTCGACCCGAGCCCCGAACCGTACCCCATCATATCGTGCCAAATTCGACGATGCTTCCGCCGGCGCCACGATGTAATAGGTCGCCAACCCATATTTCGTATGCGGCAGAGATACATCGACGATTTCCGCGCCCTCGTCTCGGAGCCACCC
>Ga0302314_10012273_pt1 | contig 14849 bp, 4 predicted proteins | sample III_Palsa_N2_3_FD_200533 | JGI IMG/M metagenome (GOLD analysis project Ga0302314, IMG submission 200533) | Peat permafrost microbial communities from Stordalen Mire near Abisko, Sweden - III_Palsa_N2_3 | ecosystem: Environmental > Terrestrial > Soil > Palsa > Peat permafrost | place: Sweden... | reverse complement strand
CCGCCCTGGTCGAATCGGCCTTGGCTCGCCTCGCCGAGCACGGCGTTGCAGTGTTGGATGGGCCGGGCGCGGGGTTGGATGTCGCCTACGTCATCTACACCTCCGGGTCGACCGGCACTCCGAACGGCGTCGTGGTCGGGCACGAGGCACTCGCGCACTTTGTGGCTGGGGCCACTGCGGTCTACGGGATCAGCAAGGACGACCGAGTGCTGCAGTTTGCCCCACTGCATTTCGACGCGAGCGTTGAAGAGGTCTTCGTCACCTTGTGCGCTGGCGGCACGCTGGTGCTGCGCACCGAGGACATGCTCGACGTTCCCGGGCTGCTCGCGGGCTGCGTGGCGCAGGGCATCACGGTGCTGGACCTGCCCACCGCGTACTGGCACGAACTGGCCTACGCGATCGCCGACGGTGTCGCGCAGCTGCCTGGCTCGCTGCGGACTGTGATTATCGGCGGTGAGGCCGCGCTTCCTGAGCGTGTGGCGCGTTGGTGCCGGACGGTCGGCGCGCGGGTGCGGCTGCTGAACACGTACGGTCCGACCGAGGCGACGGTGGTGGCCACGGTGGCCGACCTTTCCGCCTGGGACGGGGATGGCGTGCCGATCGGGCTGCCGCTGCCGGGCGTGCGCGCGGCGCTTGTGGACGGGGAGCTGTGGTTGCTGGGCGGAGGACTGGCTCGCGGGTATTTGGGACGGCCGGAGCTGACTGAGCGTCGGTTCACTTCGCTCGGGGATTCACCGGCGTACCGTACCGGTGACCTGGCACGAATTCGGGACGACGGGCAGATCGGATACTTCGGCCGGGTTGACGACGAAGTCAAGATCAGTGGGCATCGGATCGACCCCGCTGCGGTCGAGGCGGTCCTGGCACAGAATCCTGCGATACGCGAGGCGGCTGTGGTCGCGCAGCCGGCGCCCGATGGCTCGAAGCGGCTGGTGGCGTTTGTCGTCCCGTCCGGTCGGGATCCCAGCGAAGATTCCGGGCGGGCAGGCGGAGTCGCGCAGATCCGGGAGCACCTGGCCGCGCACCTGCCGCCACCAGCCGTGCCCGGCACTATTTGCTTGGTCGGGGCGCTGCCGCGGACCAGCACCGGCAAGATCGACCGGAACCTTCTCAAGTCCATGCCCACGGCGAACGCACAGCCGAGCGCTATGCCCTCTTTCAATACCGTAGAGCTCGACGAGGATCAGACTCCTGAAGAGGACCGCGTACCGCTGTCCTTCGCGCAGCGTCGGCTGTGGTTCTTGGGTCGGATGGAGGGACCTTCGGCGACGTACAACGTGCCGCTGGTGATCCAGCTCGACGGCGTGCCCAACCACGCTGCCCTGAAGGCCGCCGTGGCGGACGTGATCGAGCGGCATGAGGTGCTGCGGACGATCCTGCCGTCGGTGGGCGGCGAGCCGTACCAGCGGGTGCTCGAATCCGAATCCGTTGGCGATCGGCTCGGGGTCGTTGAATGCACGCCGGACACCGTGGACGATCTGGTGGCCGCGTTCGGCGATGAGGTCTTCGACCTGGCGACGGACGTGCCGGTGCGCGCGCAGTTGTTCGTGCCCGGCGCCGATGCCTCGGTTCTGGTGATCCTGATCCACCACGTCGCGACGGACGGCTGGTCCATGGGACCGCTGCTGCGGGACCTGGCCGAGGCCTACGAATCAAGGCTGCTCGGAGCGGCACCCGCCTGGGAGCCGCTGCCGGTCCAGTACGCGGACTACACGCTCTGGCAGCGCGAGGCGCTGGGCGAGTCCGAGGATGAGGAGAGTCAGCTCGCGCAGCAGGTGGAGTACTGGCGAGGTGCCCTGGCCGGGTTGCCCCAGGCGGTGGACCTGCCGACGGACCGGCCGCGCACCACGTCGCCGAACCACCAGGGTGCGAGCGTGAGCGCCGTGTTGGACCCGGCCGAGCACCAGCGGCTGCTCGAAGTCTGCGAAACTGTCGGCGCTAGCTTGTTCATGGTCTTTCAGGCCGGGCTCGCGCTGGCGCTGCGGCGGGTCGGTGCGGGCGAGGATCTTGCGATCGGGACCCCGGTGGCTGGGCGCTCAGATGAGGCGCTGCATGATCTGATCGGCTTCTTCGTCAATACTCTGGTTTTACGCACGGACGTCTCGGGGGACCCCACGCTGGCCGAACTGGTCGAGCGGGTGCGCGACGCCGACCTCGCCGCGTACGCGCACCAGGACCTGCCTTTCGACCTGTTGGTCGAGCACCTGAACCCGCCGCGCTCGCTGGCCAGCCACCCGTTCTTCCAGGTGATGCTCACGCTGGAGGGCGGCGGACAGGCGGAGGCCCCGATTCCGCTCGGTCCGCTGGCAGGGCGGATCGAGGCGGCTGGGCTCGACACCGCGAAGTTCGATCTGAGCGTGTCCTGCCTTGAGCTGTACGAAGCCGACAACAGCCCGCGTGGCGTCGAGGTCTGGCTGCAGTACGCGACAGACCTCTTCGACGAGGAGACTGCGCTGCTGCTGACGGACGTATACGTCCGGGTCATGCGCGCACTGGCTGCGGATGCCGGGACGCTGGTGAGCCAGGCGGCGGAGCTGACGGAGCAGGAGGCTGACGGTCTGGCGGCGCGCCGGGTTCGGGTGGCGGAGGCGGCAGTGCCGGGGTCGGCCGTTACGGTGGGTGCGCGTGGCGCGTCGTCGCCGCGAGCCGAGATTCTGGCGGGGCTGTTCGCCGAGGTGTTGGGGCTGCCCTCGGTGGCGGCCGGGGACAACTTCTTCGACCTCGGGGGCCACTCGCTGCTCGGGGTCCGGCTGGTCAATCGAGTGCGCGCGGTGCTTGGCGCGGAGATAGGAATTAAAGACCTGTTTATTGCGCCGACGGCGGCTGGGCTCGACCGGCGGATCACCGAGACTGATGCGGGTTCGGGCGCGGCGCGGCCGGCGCTGGTGCCGGCTGAGCGACCTGAAAGGATCCCGCTGTCCTATGCCCAGCGGCGGCTGTGGTTCCTTGACGAGCTCGACGGGCCTAGCAGCTCTTACAACATCCCGATCGCTCTGAAGCTGGACCGCGAACTGGACTCGGCGGTTCTAGCCGACGCGCTCGCCGACGTCGCGGCGCGGCACGAGGTGCTGCGCACCGTGTATCGGACGGCCGACGGCGAGCCGTACCAGTTCATTCTCGAAGACTCGCGCCCCGAGCTGACGACGCTGTCGTGCGGGGAAGCGGACCTGCCCGAGGCGATCGCGGCTGCGACAGGGTACGTGTTCGACCTCGGTACAGAGATTCCGTTCCGGGCGTGGCTGATCTCTGCCGCTGAGCAGTACCTGGTCGTGCTGGTGCACCACATCGCCGCGGACGGCTGGTCGATGTCGGCGCTGGCTGCCGACCTGGCCGATGCCTACGCCGCGCGGGCAGGCGGCTCGGCGCCCGCGTGGGCGCCGCTGCCTGTGCAGTACGCCGACTACGCCCTCTGGCAGCATGACCTGCTCAGCGCACCTGCCGGGGAACCCAGTCCGGTGGCGGCCGACCTCGACTTCTGGCGCACTACGCTAGCCGGTGCGCCGCAGGTGCTCGACCTTCCGACGCACCGGTCCCGGCCTGCGATCGCGAGCCACGGCGGCGGAGTCGTCCCGTTCGAACTTGACGCGCCGACTCACCAGCGCCTGGCCAGGCTGGCAGCGGACACCGGCTCCACGCTGTTCATGGTGCTCCAGGCGGCTCTAGGAGTGACCCTCTCCCGGCTCGGATCGGGCCCGGACGTGATGCTCGGCACCATGGTGGCCGGGCGCGGCGACTCGGCGCTCGATGACTTGGTCGGATTCTTCGTCAATACTCTTGTGCTGCGCACTGACACCTCGGGCAACCCGGCGTTCGCCGACCTGGTCACGCGGGTGCGGCAGGCGGATCTCGCCGCGTACGCGCACCAGGACCTGCCTTTCGATCTCCTGGTCGAACACCTCAACCCGCAGCGGTCCACCGCACACCACCCGCTGGTCCAGGTCACGCTGATGCTGGAGCATGACGAGGCCGGCGATGGCGGGGCGGGCGAGTCCGCTCTGGCCGGCAGCCCGGTCCCGGTCGGCGCCGGGGCGGCGAAGTTCGACCTGACACTTACGGTGCGCGATGTGCGTGACGGCAACGGCGCGGCGGGCGGGCTCCAAGGCTTCCTCGGCTACGCCACCGACCTGTTCGACGCGCCTACCGCGGAGCTTCTCTCGTCGCGGATCGCGCGGGTACTCCAGGCTGCCGCGACCGACCCCACCGTGCGCGTGGACGAGATCGACCTGCTGGCTGCGGACGAGCGCGAGTGGCTGCTGCACGGGTACAACGAGCCGGCTCGGCCGACCGAGGCCGCGATCCCTGCGGGCTGCACGCACGAGTTCTTCGAGCAGCAGGCGCGGCGCACGCCGGATCGGATCGCCGTTGCGCACCGGGGGCGGGAGCTGGGCTACCGGGAAGTGAATCAGCGGGCGAATGCGCTCGCCCACCGGCTGATCGCCGACGGCGTGAAGTCCGGCGACCGCGTCGCGCTGCTGATGGAGCTCAGCGAGCACCTCATCGTCGCGATTCTCGCTGTGCTCAAGTGCGGCGCGGCCTACGTGCCGGTCGGCACGGCGCTGCCCGGCACGCGAGTGCGGATGATCCTGGAGGATTCTGGCGCCAGTACGCTGCTGACGGACCAGGCGAATATCGATAGCGAGATCGCCCGCGGCGAACGTGCCGAGGGTACCCGGATTGTGGCGGCGGATGAGCCGCTTACTGCGGACTCGAACACGACGGACCCGGCGCTGCCGATCGACGATCGATCGCTGATGTACGTGATGTTCACCTCGGGGTCCACCGGGCGGCCCAAGGGGGTCGGCGTCACGCACCGCAACGTCCGCGCTCTCGCCGCCGACCGGTACTGGAACACCGACAACCTGCGCCGCATGCTCGTCCACTCCGCCTACGGGTTCGACGCCTCGACCTTGGAGATCTGGGTTCCGCTGCTGCACGGTTGCACCCTGGTGGTCGCCTCTGGCAACGGCACCGACATTCCGGAGCTGACCCGGGAGATCGAGGAGTACGACGTCACGGCCGCCTACTTCACCACCGGACTGTTCCACTTGGTCGCGGACGAGGGCATCGCCGCGATCAAGCCGCTGCGCGAGGTCTGGACCGGCGGCGACGTGACCTCCCCGGCCTCGGTTCAGCGGATCCTCGATCACTGCCCTAACACAGTCGTGGTGCATAGCTACGGCCCGACCGAGATCACTTTCTGCTCGCACCAGCAGCGGATCGAGACCGACGAGCGTCGGCTGCCCGAGATCGGGCTGCACCTCGGCATCCCGATGTCCCCCACCCGCGTGTACGTGCTCGACGAGCGATTGCAGCCGGTTCCGATCGGCGGTGTCGGAGAGCTCTACCTCGCCGGGCCGCAGGTCACGCCGGGCTATCTGGGCCGGGCCGGGCTGACCGCGGAGCGCTTCGTGGCCGACCCGTTCGGCGCCGACGGCGGGCGCATGTACCGTACTGGCGACCAGGCCGGATGGACCGCCCAGCGCGAGCTGCGATTCATCGGCCGGGCCGACGGGCAGGTCAAGCTGCGCGGGTTCCGGATCGAGCCGGCCGAGATCGAGTCCGCTCTCGGCGCGATCCCGGGCGTGCGCCAGGCGATGGTCCTGGTGCGCGAGGACCGGCCTGGGGATAAGCGGCTGGTCGCCTATGTGGTGCTGGACAGCGGATCCATCGCAGACGAGGCTGGGCTGCGCGGCGCGCTGGGCAGTGTTCTGCCTGACTACATGGTGCCGTCTGCGATCGTCATCCTGGACGCGATTCCGTTGACTACGAACGGCAAGCCCGACCGCGCCGCCCTGCCTGCGCCCGCCGCTGCCGTTGTTGGAGGACGTGGGCCGCGCACGGCTCGGGAGCAGATTCTGTGCAACCTCTTCGCCGAGGTGCTGGGAGTCGAGCGGGTCGGCCTGGACGACGGGTTCTTCGACCTCGGCGGGCACTCGCTGCTGGCGACCCGGCTGATCAACCGGGTGCGCACAACGCTCGGCGCGCAACTCGGAGTCAGGGACCTGTTCCAGGCGCCGACTGTGGCAGGCCTGGACGCTCGGATCGCGGATGCGCAGGACGGCCCGGCACGGCCGGCCTTGTTGCCCGCTGTGCGGCCCGAGCGGGTGCCGCTGTCCTACGCGCAGCGGCGGCTGTGGTTCGTCAACGAGCTCGAAGGTCCTAGCTCGTCCTACACGATCCCGGTGGCGTTGTCGCTGGAGCAGGCGGTGGATCCGGGCGTGCTAGCCGACGCGTTGGCCGACGTCGCGGCCCGACACGAGGCGCTGCGTACGGTCTTCGCCGCGACGGATGGCGAGCCTTATCAGATCGTGCTCGACGAGGCCCGGCCCGTTCTGACTCTGGTGGACACCACCGCGAGCGGTTTGACCGCCGCGATCGAGGATGCCGCAGGGCACGTATTCGACTTGGCGGCCGAGATTCCGTTGCGCGCTTGGCTGTTCGAGGTCGCTGATGGCGGCGGCGCAGAGGGCGGGGCGGGGCAGGTTCTGCTCATCCTGGTGCACCACATCGCTGGCGACGGATGGTCAATGCCCGTTCTGCTCGGTGACCTGGCGACGGCATACGCCGCCCGGGCTGCTGGGACCGCGCCGAGATGGACGGTTCTGCCGGTGCAGTATGCCGACTTCGCGCTGTGGCAGAGGGATGTGCTGGGCGAGCCGTCGGACCCTGACAGCGCGATGGCCAAGTCCCTGGACTTCTGGCAGGACGCGCTGGCTGGGGCACCCTCTGTCTTGGATCTGCCTGCGGACCGAGCTCGGCCTGCGGTCGCCTCCGGGCAGGGCGATGCAGTCGAGATCCTGTTGGGCGCCGACACCCACCGGCTGCTCGGTCGGCTGGCCGGCGAGCAGGGCGCGACAATCTTCATGGTCCTGCAAGCTGCCTTCGCGGTGCTGCTCTCCCGGCTCGGCGCTGGCGGCGACGTCCCGATCGGGACGGTAGTCGCCGGACGCGAGGATGAGGCTCTGGACGGACTGGTGGGGTTCTTCATCAATACCCTGGTGCTGCGCACCGACACCACCGGCAACCCGGCGTTCAGCGAGCTGCTGCGACGGGTTCGGGAGGCCGACCTGGCCGCCTATGCGCACCAGGACCTGCCCTTCGACCGCCTGGTCGAGCGGCTGCGGCCGGAGCGTTCCGCTGCGCACCACCCGCTGGTGCAGGTGATGCTGGCGTTGCAGAACGCTGTGGCGGCCGATGGTGGAAGTGTGGAATCTGGAACTGGCGAGCCGAGTTCCGCGCTGGCCGGGGCCGAATTGCCGGTTGCCTCGGGCGGGACCAAGTTCGACCTGACCCTGACCCTGCGCGAGCAGCGCGATTCGGATGGCGGCCCGCTGGGGCTGGCCGGGCACCTGGAGTACGCGGCCGACCTGTTCGACCCGGCGACCGCCGAGGCTCTGGCGGCCCGGCTGGTACGGATCCTCGACGCGGTGGCCGAGAACCCCGCGCTCGGTGTGAACGACATCGACCTGCTCGGCGCCGGGGAACGCGACTGGCTGCTGACCGGCTACAACAACACCGCCGCGCCTGAGCAGACCGGCACCGCGCACGGCCGCTTCGAGGCCTGGGCGCGCCGGGAGCCGGACCGCATCGCGGTGTCCTACGAAGACGTGGACCTGAGCTTCGCCGAGGCGAACCGGCGCGCGAATGTGCTCGCCCACCGGTTGATCGCCGCCGGTGTGCAGCCCGAGGACAATGTCGGAATCCTGATGGAGCGCACCGACAACCTCATCGTAGCGACCCTGGCCGTGCTCAAGTGCGGCGCCGCTTATCTGCCGATCGGCGACCACGCGCCGGCGTCTCGGGTCCGCACGATGATGACCGACGCGGACGCCACGGTCCTGGTGACCGACACGGCCACCGCCGCTGGCGAGGTCGTGCTGGCGGAGTTGGGTGCCGGAACGACGGTGCTCGCTGCGGATGGACCGGCGGCCCCGGAGACGCCCGATAGCAACCCGGGCGTGCCGACGGCCGACGACGCGCTGATGTACGTCATGTTCACCTCCGGCTCGACGGGCCGGCCCAAGGGCGTCGGGGTGACACACCGCAACGTGGTCCAGTTCGCCTCCGACCGTGCGTGGGACCCCGAGATCCACCGCTGCGTGCTGGTCCACTCCCCCTATAGCTTCGACGCCTCGACCTACGAGATCTGGGTTCCGCTGCTCAACGGCGGCCGGGTGGCCGTGGTCCCCGGCGAGGGCTCCGACCCGGTGGTCGTGGCTCGGACCGTCGAGCGTCACGGCGTCACGGCGGCATTCTTCACCGTCGGGTTGTTCCACATCCTGGCTGAAGAGGGCCTGGAATTGCTCGGGCAGCTGCGCGAGGTGGGGACCGGCGGCGACGTGGTCTCGCTCGCGGCGATCCGGAGGATTCTTGAGCACTGCCCTGACACAGCCGTGGTGCACGCCTACGGTCCGACCGAAGGGACCTATGCCTCCAATATGCACCGTTTCGTCAGCTTCCAGGGGCTGCCCGGCTCGGTTCCGCTCGGCCGGCCGATGGACAACACCCAGGTGTACGTGCTCGACGACCGACTGAACCCGGTCCCGCTCGGCTCGGCCGGGGAGCTGTACATCGGCGGGGAGAAGGTCGCCCGCGGGTACCTCGGACACGCCGCGCTCACCGCAGACCGCTTCGTCGCAAACCCCTTCGACAGCGTCGGCGGCGGACGGATGTACCGCACAGGCGACCGGGCGTCCTGGACCCAGGAGGGCGAGCTGCGCTTCGCCGGCCGGGCCGACAGCCAGGTCAAGCTGCGCGGGTTCCGGATCGAACCGGGCGAGATCGAGGCGGCGATCACCCGGCGGTCCGCGGTTGGTCGGGCAGCGGTGGTGCTGCGCGAGGACCGGCCCGGCGACAAGCGCCTGGTCGCCTACGTGGTCCCGGCCGCCGGTCGGGCGGACGAGGTCGACGAAGGGATGGTGCGGGCCGCGGTCGCCGAGGACCTGCCCGACTACATGGTTCCGGCCGCGGTGGTGGTCCTGGACGCTCTGCCGCTCACCACGAACGGCAAGCTCGACCGGGCGGCGCTGCCCGCGCCCGCCCTCGCCGGCGGTCCGGTCGGCCGCGCTCCGCGCACCGCTCGGGAGCGCGAGTTGTGCGCGCTGTTCGCCGAGGTGCTCGGGGTGCCCGGGGTCGGGCTCGACGACGGGTTCTTCGATCTCGGCGGGCACTCCCTGATGGCGACCAGGCTGGTCAGCCGGATCAGGCGGGAGCTGGGGCCGGAGTGCACCGTGCGCGACCTGTTCCGCGCGCCGACGGTCGCCGGGCTACTGGCAGCCCTGGACGGCGGGCAGACGGACGCCGACTCGGGTTCAGGTTCAGGTTCGGACGCGATGGGCGTACTGCTGCCGCTGAATGCACAGGGCACTGAGCCGCCGCTGTTCTGCGTCCACCCGGGCGCGGGGCTCAGTTGGCCCTACGCGGGCCTGGTCCGGCACCTGGGTGCGGCGCAGCCGGTCTACGGGCTCCAGACCCGGGCGTTGTCGCAGCCTGGCTACCGCGCCAAGAGCGTCGAGGAGATGGCGGACGACTACCTGGAGCAGATCCTGAGCGTCCGACCGCAGGGTCCTTACCGACTGCTCGGCTGGTCCTTCGGCGGTCTCGTCGCGCACGCCCTGGCCACCCGGCTGCAGGCGGCCGGCGAGGAGGTCCAGCTGCTGGCGCTGGTGGACTCGTACCCGGTGCCGGAATCTGAATCGGAGATCCCGATCAGCGACCGCGAGTTGGTCGAGCTGCTCATCGGCAGCCCGGCCGACGCGCCGCAGGACCTGCCGGAGGGCTTCTTCGACCACTTCGATCCGGAGGCTGTTGCGCAACTGCTGCGGCGCACCGACCCTGTGCTCGCCGGCCTCGCGCCGGAGGAGGTCGCGGCGCTCGTCGACGCGACAGTCAACCACGTGCACATCATGCGGGACTTCCGGCCCGCGGATTTCGACGGTGATGTGGAGTTCTTCACCGCCACCCGCGGCCGCGATCCGCGAACCCCGAAAAGGGACCTGTGGAATGCTTTCGCAAGCGGCCGGATCCACAATCACGACATCGATGCCGAACACCTGAGAATGGCCGATCCGGAACCGCTCGCGCGGATCGGCGAGGTCCTCTCCGCGAAACTCACCGGCCTGTCCGGGGGCGTATCAGAGCCCTCGGCGGCACAGCCCGATCACGACAATCTCATCGACACTAGGAGCTGACGAACAATGGCTAATCCGTTCGAGGACAACGACGGTACTTTCCTGGTTCTGCGCAATTCCGAGGACCAGCACTCGCTGTGGCCCTCCTTCGCGCCGGTGCCCGCAGGCTGGGATATCGCCCACTCCGAGGGCAGCCGGCAGGAGTGCCTGGACTACGTCGAGGCGAACTGGACCGACATCCGGCCGCGGAGCGTGGTGGCCCAGTACGCCTGAGGAACAGGCCGAAGAAATGTCCTAAATAAGCATTCTTAAAGCGTCGCTGCCGGCTCCGGAATAGTTAGATTCCGGAGCCGGCAGCGACGCTTTTTCCGTGTTTTCGAAAGGATTTCCAAGAAGGTTTCGAAGGGCTTTCTGAATGCCCGCATACTGCCGGTCCAACTTCCTTTTTCGGCTCTACCGGGCTCCTATATTCAATGACGTCAGAACAAATCGCACCTATCACGAAAGCGCCTCGACATGGCTACCTCGTACAGCGGACTCACGGTTCTGGTCGCCGGGGGCACATCCGACTCGCACACCTGGAACCTCGTCTTCCTCCAGATCATGCTGCAGGAAGCCGGATACCAGGTGGTCAACATCGGCCCTTGCGTCCCGGAGCAGCTGCTGGTCGACCGGTGCCGGGACGTGACCCCGGACCTGGTGGTGATCGGAAGCGTCAACGGACACGGCTACCAGGACGGCGAGCTCGCCATCCTCGCCCTGCGGGCCGAGCCGGACCTGGCCGCCCTGCCGGCCGTGATCGGCGGGAAGCTGGGAGTGGAGGGCAAGCAGGACGAGGTCCTGCGCGCCCGGCTGCTCGACGCCGGCTTCGACGCCGTGTTCGACGACGGCGACCTGGACAGCTTCCTGCGATTCGTCGCGGACCTGCGGGTCGGATCGAGCGCGGACGAGCCGGCCGGGGCGGTCTCGGCATGACCGCCGCCGCCCTCGACCTGGTCCGGCCGACGTCGGATGTGGCGACCGGATCCTTCGGTGGCTTCGTCGCGCTCGCGGCGGGCGCCGGGCAGCTGGTGGTCCAACCCAGGATGGGCATGAGCGACCCGGCCACGATGCGCCGGGGCCTGGAACTGACCAAGTACGCGGCGGCCACGACGGTCGGCACGATCACGCTGGACAGCTACACCCGGCTGGGCGACGAAGCAGCTGCCCGCCGCGCCATCGCTGCGGGAACCTCGCTCAACGGCTACCCGATCGTCTCGCACCCCGAGAGCACCACGCGGACGGTCCTGGCCGCAGTCCTCGACGATTCCTTCCCGGTCCAAGTGCGGCACGGCTCGGCCCGGCCGGAGGAGATCATCCGGGCTCTGACGAAGGTCGGCCTGTCGGCCACCGAGGGAGGCCCGGTCTCCTACTGCCTGCCCTATGGCCGCACGCCGCTGCGCGAGTCAGTGGATTGCTGGACCCGCAGCTGCGAGCTGCTTGTGGAGCTGGCCGAACCCGGGCAGACGCCGCACCTGGAGTGCTTCGGCGGCTGCATGCTCGGCCAGCTCTGCCCGCCTTCGCTGCTCGTCGCAATCAGTCTGCTCGAAGCACTCTTCTTCACCCGGCACGGCCTCAACAGTGTGTCGCTGAGCTACGCGCAGCAGACCGAGCCCGCCCTGGACCAGGAGGCGATCCTGGCGCTGCGCCGGCTGGCCGCCGAGTTCCTGCCGGCCGGAACGCAGTGGCACGTAGTGCTCTACACGTACATGGGTGTCTTCCCGTCCTCCGCGCGGGGCGCCCGCCGTCTGCTGGAGGCGGCGGCCGAGCTGGCCGTGCGGACCCGGACCGAGCGGCTGATCGTCAAGACGGCCGCGGAAGCGCACCGCATTCCCACGATCGAGGACAACGTGCGGGCACTTGAGTACGCTGCCGCGGCAGCCGCGGCCACCGACCCGCTCTCCGGTCTGCTGGGGACGGCCGCGCCCGACAGCGAGGTCTATCACCAGGCCCGCGACCTGATCCGGGCCGTGCTCGACCTCGGCGACAACCTCGGTGACAGCCTGTGCGAGGCGTTCCGGCGCGGTTATCTGGACGTGCCCTACTGCCTGCATCCGGACAACGCCGGGGAGACTCGCAGCTTCATCGACGAGGGCGGGCGGCTGCGCTGGGCCGCGCTGGGCCGGATGCCGATCGATCCCGCGCACCACACCATCCCGCCGGGCGGAGCGGCCGGGCTCTCCTCGGGCCGCCTGCTAGCCGAGCTGACCACTGTCGCACGCACATACGACCAACCGTCCTACGACCACTGACCGAAGCCGGGAGACACGATGTTCCAGACCGACATTCCGATGACCGCGGCCCCCACGGGCCTCGCGCAACCGGGCACCGCACCGCCGTCGCCGACGAAGACCGTTCCGACGCCCCGTCCGCTCGGCGAGCACCTTCGCTCCCCCGAGCTCAAGGCCGCGATGCTGGTCCAGCAGGCCGCGCTGCACGCCACACGTGACTACCTGTGCGGCCGTGGCTTCATCGAACTGCTTCCCCCCATGATCGGACCGGTCACCGACCCCGGCGGCCGCGGCGCCAAGGCCTTGGACGTGGACTACTACGGCCACCCCTACAAGATGATGACCAGCGCGATCCTCTACAAGCAGGCATCGCTTCGGGGCTTCGAAAAGCTCTTCTATGTCGCCCCGAACATCCGGGTCGAGCCGACCGAGACCGCGTCCACCGGACGGCACCTGGTCGAGTTCCACCAGATCGACGTCGAGATGGCCGGGGCCGGCCGGGCGGACGCACAGGATGTCGCCGCCGGACTGCTCGGCCACGTCGCCGCGAGGGTTTGCGAGACGGTGCCGGAGGTCCTGCGCAGCCTGGGCCGCGATGAAGCGTTCTTCGACGCCACCCGGTCCGGGAAGTTCGACTCCTGCACGCACGCCGAGGCCGTGGCCCGGCTGCGCGCGCAGGGCCACCCGCAGAGCGAGGACGCCGAGATCGACTGGACCGGCGAGGAGCGGCTCTCCCGCCAGGCCGACCGGCCGTTCTTCATCAACGACTACCCCAAGGGCTCGCGCGGCTTCTACGACCGCGAGGACAAGGAGCGGCCGGGCGTGCTGCGCAACTTCGACCTGATCGCGCACGGCGGTTTCGGCGAGCTGGCCAGCGGCAGCGAGCGGGAGAACGACTACGCCACGATCGTCACCCGGATGCGGGAGAGCGGCGAGAACCCGGCGAAGTACGCGTGGTACCTGGAGCTGGCCCGCGAGGGCATCCCGGCGAGCGCCGGCTTCGGCATGGGTCTGCAGCGGCTGGTCCGGTTCCTCACCGGCCTGGACACGCTGTGGCAGGTCAGTGCGTACCCGAAGCTGCCTGGGGTGGTGGCCCCGTGACCACGCTGCCGAACGATCTGCCTGCTGACATTACGACCACTACTACTACCGCTACTGGTGCCGCCCTGCGCGCGCCGGGATTCCCGGAACACGAGGTGCGCGCCCGCGCCCGCTTCGGTACCCGCGAGGTGTTCCCCTCGACCGAGGACTACGGCGCCGAGTTGTTCGGCGCGGGTTCCTTCCCGTCGTCGAACGCTGCCGGAACCGAGCACCGCGACGACCTCGACGAGGCTCGCCTGACCCCGCCGGTCTTCATGCCCGGACGGCTGGAGAAGCTGATCGACCTGGGCCGTGAGCCCTTGTACGAGGACGTCGACTTGTCCACCGCGATCGGCGGCTTCCGCAGCACCCTGCCGGTCTACCTCTCGGCCTTCGGCTCCACCCGGGCCGGCAGCGGAGACCTCGGCGTGGCGGCGAGCGGCCAGGCCGGCCGGCTGGGCATCCCGATGGTCATCGGCGAGAACGCGGTGCCCGTGCACGGCTACCGGCACACCGCCGGCACAGCCGCGGACGACGGCGGTCTTCCGGTGCTCCTGGCTAGGATCCGCGCCTATTGTGAGCAGGCCCCTGACGGTCTCGGCGGGGTCGTGGTGCAGCAGAGCACTGAGGACGCCGACGCCGAGGTGTGGAACCTCGTCTACAGCGACCCGGCCTCGCAGCAGCTGCTCGACTCCGGCCGGCTCGGCTTCGAGCTGAAGATCGGCCAGGGCGCCAAGCCCGGCCTGGGCGGGATGACCGTGGTCGACGCGGCCTCGGCCGAGGCGCTGCGCCGCCGGTTCGCCTGCCGCGACGTCTTCGGCCCGGACAGCGACCGCAGCCTGCGCTGCGCCAGCCCCGGCACCTTCACCGACGAGATCGTCCGCCAGCAGCTGCGCTTCATGCGCAACAACTTCCCCAGGGCCCGGATCTGGGTCAAGTTCCACCCGGGCCGGGACATCGCCGCCGCCGCCGACACCGCGTGGCGGGCCGGGGCCGACGCGGTGGCCGTGGACGGCGCCCAGGGCGGCACCGGCTGGGCCCCGCGGGTCTTCCTGGACCAGGTCGGCCTGCCGCTGGGCGAGTGCCTGCGCCGGATCGGCGAGCCGGCCGGCTGCCTGCTGGCCTCCGGCCGGATCTGGGAGGGCGGCCGTGCAGTACGTGCTCTGGCTCTGGGCGCGCGCGCCGTGGGCCTGGGCCGGGCCGCGCTGGTCGCAGTGGACGAGGACCGCGAGGAGGGCCTGGTCCGGCTGGCCGAGTGCCTGGCGCTGGAAATGAGCCTGCTGATCAGCTCGCTCGGCAAGTATAGCCCGGCCGCGCTCGCCCCGGACGACGTGTGGTGGCCCGGTTCCCCGGCTTCGGACCGGTCGGC
>Ga0302314_10012272_pt1 | contig 14851 bp, 15 predicted proteins | sample III_Palsa_N2_3_FD_200533 | JGI IMG/M metagenome (GOLD analysis project Ga0302314, IMG submission 200533) | Peat permafrost microbial communities from Stordalen Mire near Abisko, Sweden - III_Palsa_N2_3 | ecosystem: Environmental > Terrestrial > Soil > Palsa > Peat permafrost | place: Sweden... | reverse complement strand
GAAGGAGCCGCGCAGGTGGACGGCGATCACCGAGTCCCAGTCGGCTTCGGTCATCTTGTGGAACATGCCGTCGCGCAGGATGCCGGCGGGATTGATCACCGCATGCAGGCCGCCGAATTCGTCCAGGGCCTGTTTCACCATGCCTTCGACAGCGGCGTAGTTGGTGACGCTTTCGGAGTTAGAGACCGCCTTGCCGCCCGCGTCGCGGATTTCCTGGGCCACGGTCTCGGCCGGACCGGCCGAGCCTTCATCGCCGCCGGAGAGGGAGCTGCCCAGGTCGTTGACCACCACCTTGGCGCCTTCGCGGGCCGCGATCAGGGCGCACTCGCGGCCGATGCCGTTGCCGCCGCCGGTGACCAGCACCACCTTGCCATCCAATACGCCCATGATCTCTCTCCCTTTGAATGAAATGAATTTTGAGAAATTGCCTATTCCAGCCGGTCGGCCTTGCGCAAGGCCGGAAACATCGCCGCCCAGGCGCCCGTGACGATCAGAGCGCCGACCCCGCCGAACACCGTGGCGCCGATCGGACCGAGAAACCGAGCCGCCACGCCGCTCTCGAACTCGCCCAGTTCGTTGGAGGCGCCAATGAACAGGCCGGATACGGCGCTGACGCGCCCGCGCATGGCGTCTGGGGTGACGACCTGGACCAGGGTCTGGCGCACATAGACGCTGAGCATGTCCGCGCCCCCCAGGATGGCCAGGGCGCCAACCGAGACCCACAGGGACTTCGACAGGCCGAAGACGATCGTCGTCAATCCAAAGACAGCGACGCCGCAGAACATGAAGATGCCGGCGCGCCGATGCAGCGGACGCGAGGCGAGGATGATCGCGACCACTGCCGCCCCCGCTCCTGTAGCGGCTTTCAGGATGCCGAAGCCCTGGGCGTTGACCTTGAGGATGTCGGCGGCGAACACCGGCAGCAGCGCCGTCGCGCCGCCCAGCAGGACCGCGAACAGGTCCAGGGAGATGGCGCCCAGAACGATCTTGTTGTTCCAGACATAGGCCAGACCCTCCTTCACCAGGGTCCATCGCGAGCCTGGCTGCACCACCGGCTTGGTCGGGTGGGTGATGGCGAACAGCAGCACCGCCGAAAGCAGATAGAGGGCGAGGGACACGCCATAGGAGGCGGAGGGCGAGATGGCGATCAGCAGGCCGCCCACCACCGGACCAGCGATCGACCCGGTCTGCCAGGCCAGCGAATTCCAGGCGATGGCCTTCGGCAAGAGTTCTCGGGGCACCAGCATCGGCGCCAGGGCGGAGGAGGCGGGACCGAGGAAGGCTCTGCAGCAACCGAAAACGACGGCGACACCGTAGATCGGCCAGACCGCCTTTAGCCCGATGATGGAGAAGGCCAACAGGACAGAGACCGTCAAAGCTTCGCCGATCATGGCGAGGCCGCCGATAATGCGCCGATCGTGCCGGTCGGCTGCCTCGCCGGCGGGCAGGGTCAGGAAGGCCACGGGCAGGAACTGGGCGAGGCCGATCATGCCCAGGGCGAAGGAGGCGTGACGGACGTCGCCGTGCTGCCGCGCGACGGAATAGACCTGCCAGGCGATGGTTACGGTCTGGGCCTGGCCGCCGATGATGCCGAGAGAGCGGGACGCCAAGTACAAGACGTAGGCGCGCTGATCCAACAGGCGAAGCGGCCTGTCGGCGGGGAGGGAGGAATCTGGGGGCATGGTCGCCCGACTTTGACCTGCCGCAGGCATGGCCGCAACGGCTTTGCTGTTATGCGTTTTCATTGACGCATCGGCCATTCGGCCCTATGTCCGCGCGCTCCGAATGGGAAAGCCGTTTTACGGAACGACAGGCGACGTCATGCGCTTCGAGCGACGACAATTCGATCAGCGGCCCCCGCGCCGCCGTTAGAACGCCTCCCGGCGGGCTGTCTCGCCCGCGTCATGATCGGCGGATATCGCCGCACCCATCGTCGGAAATCCTATGTCTGAGTCTATTTTGGCCGAATCTGAGTCTCACGTTGTCTTGCCGCCGCTGGTCGCCGAAAAGTCGGCTGACCGCGCGGTGATCGACGCCTTCATCGACGACATCTTCGGCCCTGGCCGCTTCGCCAAGACCGCCGAGCGGCTGCGCGAAGGCAATGTGCCGCTGCTCGACCTGTCCTTCGTCTGCTGGCGCGGGGCCGAACCGATTGGCTGCGTGCGGCAATGGCCGATCCTGATCGGCGGCTCGCCGGTCGTGTTCCTCGGTCCCTTCGCGGTGGAGGCCGGCCAGCGCAAGCACGGCCTGGGCGCACTGCTGATCAAGCGCGCCTGCGAGGCCGCCGCCGCCGCCGGACATGACGCCATCCTGCTGGTCGGCGACGCGCCCTATTTCGGCCCGCTCGGGTTCGAGCAGGTCCCCGCCGGCCGCATCGAGCTTCCGGGCCCGGTCGATCCGCGCCGGGTGCTGTGGCGCGCCCTGAAGCCGGGCGGGACCGACGGCTTGAACGGTGCGGTCACCAAGCCGATCTGAGCGTTATCCCGAGCCGACGTCGGCGCGGGATGACATCGTTCGAATAGGCTTTAGACTTCCCGCCATGAGCTCCACCGAAACCAAGACCGGCCTCGACGGCGTCGCGGCCGCGGTTAAGCAGGCGCCCGGGCGCGGCCTGCCCCCGGTGCACCTGTGGCATCCGGCCCATTGCGGCGAGATCGATATCGTCATCGCCCGCAACGGCCAGTGGTTTCACGAAGGCTCGCCGATCGGCCGCGAGGCCCTGGTGCGGCTCTTCTCCACCGTCCTGCGCAAGGACCCGGACGGCTACTATCTGGTCACGCCGGTGGAGATGATGAAGATCACGGTCGAGGACGCGCCCTTCGCGGCGATCCAGGTCGACCGGGTGGGCGACGCGCTCAGCTTCACCACCAATGTCGGCGATGTGGTCGAGGCCGGGCCGGACAACGAAATCCGTGTCGGCGCCGATCCGGTGACGGGCGAGCCCAGGCCCTATCTGCACGTGCGGCGCGGCCTTGAGGCGCGGCTGCGGCGGCCGGTCTTCTACGAACTGGTGGAGATGGCTCAGGAACGTGACACGCCGGAAGGGCCGACGCTGGGCGTCACCTCCAACGGCGTCTGGTTTCCGGTTGGACCAGCCAAGGCGCATCTGCTGTGACGCGCGAGGAAATGCGCGAGTGGATCGCGAGCAAGCTCGACCCCATCGCCACCTACGATCCGGCGGCGCGGAAGGTGAACTCCGATTTCGATCTCAACCCCGCGCAGAATCCGGGCGAGCGGGTGCTGACGCCCGCCGCCGTGCTGGTGCCGCTGATCGAACATGAGGAGGGCGTGACGGTCCTGCTCACCCGCCGCTCGGACACCTTGCGCAAACACACGGGCCAGATCGCCTTTCCCGGCGGCCGCTGCGATCCGGGTGAGACGCCATGGGAGACGGCCTTGCGCGAGGCCCGCGAGGAGGTCGGCCTCGACGCGGGTCACGTCCAGATCGCGGGCCTGTCCTCGGCCTATCAGACCGGGACCGGCTACGACATCACCCCGGTGGTTGGCTTTGTGCGGCCAGGATTCGCCCTGACGCCTAGCCCCGACGAAGTGGCCGAGGTGTTCGAGGCGCCGTTCGCCTTCCTGATGGACCCCAAGAACCACGAACGCCGGTTCATGGAGCAGGCCAGCGGCTTGCGCAGATACTTCTACGCCATGCCTTATGAGGACCGCGTCATCTGGGGCGCGACGGCGGGCATGTTGCGCGTGCTGTACGAGCGGCTCTATGGACCTGCGCCGGAAGCGGCGGATGGCCAGCGCATGACGCCCGGCATGGCAGGGATACCGAATGTCTGAATCCATCCCGACCAAGCCCTGGATGCGCGCGCCTGAGACCCTGGCCGTGATGGCCGCGCTCGAGGCCGCCGGCGGCGAGGGCTGTGCGCGCTTCGTCGGCGGTTGCGTCCGCAACGCCATCACCGGCCATCCCGTCGATGACATCGACATCGCCACCACCCTTGTTCCGGACGCCGTCATCGCGGCGCTGAAGGCGGCGGGTTTGAAGGCCGTGCCGACCGGGATAGACCACGGCACCGTCACGGCTGTCTCAGGCGGAAAGCCGTTCGAGATCACAACCTTGCGCCGGGATGTTGAGACGGACGGGCGCCGCGCGGTCGTCGCCTTCACCACGGACTGGAGCGAGGACGCCCAGCGCCGGGACTTCCGCCTGAACGCCCTCTACTGCGATGCGGCGGGCCAGGTCTTCGATCCCACTGGCGAGGGGCTGGCCGACGCCCGGGCGGGCCGGATCGTGTTTGTTGGCGACGCCGATACGCGCATCCACGAGGACGCACTTCGCATCCTCCGCTTCTTCCGCTTCCTGGCCTGGTACGGCAAGGGCGAGCCCGACGCCGAGGCCCTGGCCGCCTGTAGCCGGCTCAAGGACAAGATCACGACCTTGTCGGCCGAGCGGGTGTCCAAGGAACTGCTTAAGCTGCTTGCGGCCGATGACCCGCGTCCGACGGTGAGGTTGATGGCGGCGTCCGGCGTCCTGTCGGTCGCCCTGCCGGAGGCGCGTGAGCTGGGCCGGTTCGAGCGGCTGGTGGGCATCGAGACCGAGCAGCTGTTCCAGTGCGACCCGGAGCTGCGCCTCGGCGCCCTGTTGCCGGACGACCCCGCCGTCGGCGCGGCCTGCGCGGAGCGCTTGCGGCTGTCCAACGCCCAGCGGGAGCGGCTGTCGGCCATGCTGGGCCAGTCACCGGTGATCCGGTCCTGGATGAGCCCCAAGGAGGCGCGCCGCGACGTCTATCAGCTCGGCGCCAACACCTTCTGCGACCGGGTCCTGCTGGCCTGGGCGGCGTCCGATCGGCCGGCGACCACCACCCAGTGGCGCGCCCTGCTGCCCATGGCCCAATCCTGGCCGCGCCCGACCTTCCCCATCTCCGGCGAGGAGGTCATGGCCGCCGGCGTCCCGCGTGGGCCGCTGGTCGGCGAGGTGATGCGCGAGGTCGAGGCCTGGTGGATCGACAACGACTTCATCAGCGACAAGCTCTCGATCGTCGAACAGCTGAAGGCCGTGGCCCAGGGCATGGCCTACTAGGCTAGGCGCGGCCGATCTACGTGCTAAGCGAGGCCCTCGACACGCCAACTGAGGGCCCTCCGTTGAACCGACCTGCATGGGCCTGTGCCCTCGCCATCGCCCTGATCACCGCCTCCGCCGCCTCTGCCCAGACTGCGGCTGAGCGGCTGGTTCACCGATACCTCACGGTGGCCGCGTCTCCGGATGGCCGACGCGTAGCGTCGGTCGAGGGCGACTCGCCGCCCTCCGGCCGGTCTCCCGCCGTCCGCGACCTGGCGATTCGCGGCGTCAATGGCGCGGCCGCGGTTGTGATCCCGATGCCTTGTGGGCGGGTTCCGCAGTGCTGGCCGTCGTCGCCGGTCTGGTCGCCGGACGGCAAGCGTCTGACCTTCGCCTTGCGCACGCCTGGAACCCATGCCCGCTCGCTGTACAGCGCCGATCCGGATGGCGCTCATCTGACCAAGCTGCTGGATTTCGATGGGACAATCACGGACCTGAGGTACGGCCGCGATGGTCGCCTCGCCATGTTGGCGACGGCGGGCGCCACCAAGGAGGTGGGCGCGACCGAGGCCGGCGCGCCGATCACCGGCGATCTTGGCGGGCCGCCGGCAGAGCAGCGCATCGCCATTCTGGAGGCCGGTCGTCTCAGCTTCGTCTCCCCGCCGGACCTGTTCGTCTACCAGTACGACTGGCTGCCCGATGGTTCCGGCTTTGCCGGCACCGCTGCTCCAGGAGACGGCGACAACAATTGGTGGGTGGCCAAGCTCTACGGCTTCTCAGGCGGGGCAGGTCGCGTGCTGTTCGCGCCGGCTGATCCGCAACATCAAATCGCCGATCCGCGCGTTTCACCCGACGGCAAATCCGTCGCCTTCATCAGCGGCATCATGAGCGACTTTGGGTCGACTGGCGGCGACGTCTACGCCCTGCCGCTGGCCGGCGGCCGCGCCACCGACATCACCCCGGCTATGCCGGCCTCGGCGACGTCGCTTGGCTGGGGATGCGATGGACGACTGCTGGCCAGGCTGCTCGCCGGCGACCAGACACAGATCGTCCAGCTGACGCCCGGCTCGTCGCCAAAGGTTCTTTGGAGCGGCGCTGAATCGCTTTCCGGCCAGACCGCAGGCCTGTCGCTGAGCTGCGCCGCGTCAACCAGCGCGACGGTGCATGAAACCTTCACCGCCCCGCCAGAGATTGAGATCGGCCGGATCGGCGCCTGGCGCGACCTGACCCACGTCAACGCCGGCCTCACCATGCCGCTCACCGCCAAAAGCATCACCTGGACCAGCGATGGCCAGAGCGTACAGGGCTGGCTCCTCCTGCCGCTGAACGCATCAGGCAAGCTGCCACTGGTCACCGATGTCCATGGCGGCCCGGCAGCGGCTTCGACGCCCAGCTTCTCGGGTCCCGGTCTGGATCGAACCCTGCTCGAGCACGGTTACGCCCTGTTCCTTCCCAATCCGCGCGGCAGCTTCGGCCAGGGCGAGGCCTTCACCCTCGGCAATGTTCGCGACCTGGGTTACGGCGACCTGCGCGACATCCTCAGCGGAATAGACGCCGCCGAACGCGCGGCGCCCATCGATGACGCCAGGCTGGGCCTGACCGGGGGCAGCTACGGCGGCTTCATGACCATGTGGGCGGTGACCCAGACCCAGCGGTTCAAGGTCGGCGTGGCCGCGGCCGGGATCAGCGACTGGCTGTCCTACTATGGCGAAAACGGCATCGATCAGTGGATGATCCCGTATTTCGGACATTCGGCCTATGACGATCCGGCCATCTACGCCCGCTCCTCGGCGATCACCTTCATCCACAACGTCAAGACGCCGGTGTTCGAATACGTCGGCGCCAACGATGTTGAATGTCCATCGCCGCAGACCCAGGAGTTCTGGCACGCGCTGCGCGACCTCGGCGTTCCAACCTCCATGGCCATCTATCCCGGTGAGGGCCACGGCCTGCGCGACCCGGCCCACCTGGCCGATTCCGAACGTCGCGCCCTGGCCTGGTTCGACCGCTACCTGAAGTGAGGGCGGCCAGGGCCTAAGGCCAGCGCACCATCGGCGGCATCGAGCTCAGCATGGTCTCGATGTTCGCGCCCTGTTTGAAGCCGAACATGGTGCCGCGGTCGTAGAGCAGGTTGAACTCCACATAGCGGCCGCGGCGGACCAGCTGTTCGTCTCGCTCTGCTTCGCCCCAGGCTTCGTGCATGTGGCCGCGCACGATCTTCGGATAGATCGACAGGAAGGCCTCGCCGACATCGCGGGTGAAGGCGAAGTCCTTCTCGAAGTCGCCGGTGTTGTGCCGGTCATAGAAGATGCCGCCGATGCCGCGCGGCTCCTTGCGGTGAGGCAGCCAGAAGTACTCGTCGCACTCAGCCTTGAACCTCGGATACCAGTTCGGATCGTGGGGATCGCAGGCGGCCTTCATGGCGGCGTGGAAGGCGAGGGCGTCCGGGGCGTCCTGGCGGCGTTGCTCGTCCAGCAGGGGCGTCAGGTCCGCTCCGCCGCCGAACCAGCTTTCCGCCGTCGACAGGAAGCGGGTGTTCATATGCACCGCCGGCACGCGCGGCGAGCGCGGATGGACGATCAGGCTGATGCTGGCGGAGACATAGTTGGGGTCCTTGTCGCCGCCGGGCATGGTCGCGGCCATCTCGGGGGTGAAGCGGCCATTGGCGGCTGAGGTATGCACACCGGCCTTTTCGAAGAATCGGCCGGTGAAAAATCCACCGACGCCACCGCCGATCCCTGTCTCCCGCGTCCAGGGCTTGCGTTCGAATCGAGCGGACTCGCCGGGAAAGAGGTCTGCCGGCGCCTCGGCTTCCAGGGCCTCCAGTTCAGCGATGATTCGGTCGCGGAGCGATTCGAACCAATCCTGCGCCCGGCCGCGGCGCTGTTCGATTTCGGGCGAGATGGTGGTCGTGGTCATGATGCATCCTCGCAGGCTCGCCCGGCTGTGCCGGGCGCGGGCCTCAGTAAGAGGACCGCTGACTTGCGCTTTGATCCTCATCATGGGGCGAGGCGAAATCGGGCCTCGATGGAGGCACTAGCCGTTTTGCCCCAGGCTTGGAAACCCGTCCGTTTGTCTCAAGGCCTCGCCGAGGGCCATGGCGGCGGCGGTGATGATGTTCATCGACCTCGCCGGCGGGCGCAGAGGAATCACCAGCCGCGCCTGGGCGGCCGCGTGGACATGCTCCGGGGCGCCGGCGCTTTCCTGGCCAAACAACAGCGTGTCGCCGGGCTGGAAGGCGAAACCGGTGAATTTCTGGGCGCCGCGTGTCGTGAACAGCGCTAACCGGCCTTCCGACCTGCCTGCGTCGGCCATGAAGGCGGACCAGGATGGATGGCGGATCACCTCGGCGTTCTGACCATAATCCATCGCCGCGCGCCTGATGGCGCGGTCCGACAGAGGGAAGGCGCAGGGCTCGATTATTTCGATCCGAACCCCCAGGCAGGCCCCCAGTCTGATGGCCGCGCCAAGGTTTTGCGGAATGTCTGGTTGAAAAAGGGCCAAACGCATTCTAAGCGAACCCGATAAGACGATGGCGGGTAGGGGCTGACTCGCGGGCAGGGGAGAATTGGTGCGCGACAAGCGCCGATTTTTTCATGGCTCCAGCCTGTTGTCTTGTGGCGCGCGGCCTGGGATAGAGCCGCGTATGTTAGGCGTCGACCGATAAGCCGGGCGACGCGAATCGAGGGGTGAGCGCAAAGGTGGCCGACACCATGGCAACGACCAATCCGCACGAGGATCCGAACCGGCGCGATTTCATCCACATCGCGGCGGCCGCCGCGGCTGTGGGCGGGGTGGCCGCCGTAGCCTGGCCCCTCGTCGATCAGATGAATCCCGCCGGCGACACGCTGGCCCTGGCCTCGATCGATTTCGACCTGAGCAAGGTCGCCCTCGGCCAGCAGGTCATCGCCAAATGGCGCTCCAAGCCGGTGTTCGTGCGTCACCGCACGCCCAAGGAGATCGCCGCGGCGGTCGCCGATGACCACAAGGATCTCCGCGATCCGGCCACCGACGCCTCACGCGTCAAGCCGGGCAAGGCCGAGTGGCTGATCCTGGTCGGCGTCTGCACTCACCTGGGCTGCGTGCCGGATTTCGGTGGCGGCGCATACGGCGGCTGGCTCTGCCCCTGCCACGGCTCGGTCTACGATACGTCCGGCCGCATCCGCGCGGGCCCGGCGCCGCTGAACCTGCCTGTGCCTGACTACGCCTTCCTTTCCGACACCAAGGTCAAGATCGGCTGACATCCAGATGAGCGGACAATCGACCTACGAACCCAAGCTGGCCATCGAGAAGTGGCTGGATACGCGCCTGCCGATCATCCGTTTCGGCGCGGATCTGCTCGACTTCCCGACCCCGAAGAACCTGAACTACTGGTGGACCTTTGGCGGCATCCTGGCGATCTGCCTGGGCATTCAGATCATCACCGGCGTGGTCCTGGCCATGCACTACGTCGCCAGCGGCGACCTGGCCTTCAACAGCGTCGAGCACCTGACGCGCGATGTGAACTACGGCTGGCTGATCCGGAACATTCACGCCACCGGCGCGTCGATGTTCTTCATCGCGGTCTACATCCACATGATGCGCGGCATCTACTACGGCTCCTACAAGGCGCCGCGCGAGGTGTTGTGGATCCTGGGCATGATCATCTACCTGCTGATGATGGCCACGGCCTTCATGGGCTATGTGCTGCCCTGGGGTCAGATGTCCTTCTGGGGCGCGACGGTCATCACCAACATCATCGGCTCGCTGCCGGTGGTCGGCCCCTCCATCACCACCTGGCTGTGGGGTGGGTTCGCGGTTGATAATCCGACGCTGAACCGCTTCTTCTCGCTGCACTACCTGCTCCCCTTCGTGATCGCCGGCGTCGTCGGCCTGCACATCTGGGCGCTGCACGTGCCGGGCAACAACAACCCGACCGGCGTGAATGTGAAGAGCAAGGCGGACACCGTCCCCTTCCATCCCTACTACACGGTGAAGGACGGGTTCGCGGCGAGCGTCTTCCTGATCCTGTTCGCCAGCTTCGTCTTCTTCAACCCGGATGGTCTGGGCCACCCAGCCAACTACACCCCGGCCAATCCGCTGGTGACGCCGAACCCGATCGTGCCGGAGTGGTATTTCCTGCCCTTCTACGCGATCCTGCGCGCCGTCCCGAACAAGCTCCTTGGCGTCCTCTCCATGTTCGGCGCCATCGGCCTGCTGTTCATCCTGCCCTGGATCGACACCGCCAAGGTGCGGTCCATGCGCTACCGGCCGATGATCCGCGTCTTCTTCTTCGTCTTTATCCTCGGCTGCCTTCTGCTCGGCTTTTGCGGCGCCAACGAGCCTGACGCCCACCCCTTCCCGGGCGGCGCGGCAGGGACCTTCCTCGACGCCGACATCAATAGCTTCGTCTGGCTGTCACGCCTTGGCTTCCTGCTTTATTTCCAGTTCTTCCCCGCTCTGTTCGTGGTGGGTTTGATCGAAACGCCCCTGACTCAGCCGGACTCCATCTCCTCGCCGGTGCTGCCGCAGGGCGCGACCGCTTCGCCTGAAAAGAAGGGTTGAGACCGATGATGCGCAAGGCGCTCGCTATCGCCGCGGCCTTCGGTTTCGCGGTCACGGCCCTGTCGGCCTACGCCGAGACCACGGCGAAGGAACCGCAGGACGTTCACTGGAGCTTTGAAGGTCCGCTCGGCCGCTTCGACCAGGAGCAGCTGCAACGGGGCTACAAGGTCTACCACGACGTCTGTTCGGCCTGTCACTCGATGAACCTGATGTCGTACCGGAACCTCGGTCAGAAGGGCGGTCCCTTCTTCGATCCCAAGTACAAGAATCCGAACGACAACCCCTATGTGAAGACCGTCGTGAAGGACTATCAGGTCCCCGATATCGACACGGACACGGGTGACGCGATCAAGCGGCCGGCCACGCCTGCCGACACCTTCGTCAAGCCGTTCCCGAACGAATATGCGGCGCGAGCCTCCAACGGCGGCGCCCTGCCGCCCGACCTGTCGCTGATCGTCAAGGCGCGGGAAAACGGCAAGCGCTACATCTATTCGCTGCTCACCGGCTACGCCCCGGCGCCTGCGGGACTGAAGGTGCCGGCCGGCAAATACTACAATCCCTACTTCCCCTCCGACCTGGGCTCGGCTTGGTCCGGTACGGGCAAGGTTCCCACCGGCGGCTTCATCGCCATGCCGTTGCAGCTGACCGCCAACCGCGTCACCTACGACGACGGAACCGCCGCGACGCCGCAGCAGGAAGCCAAGGACGTGGTCGCTTTCCTCGCCTGGGCGGCCGAGCCTCACGCGGACGAGCGCAAGGATCTCGGCATCGCGGTGATGATCTATCTGCTGATCTTCACTGGCGTTCTCTATGCCAGCTACCGCACCATCTGGCGGAACATCGAGCACTAAGCCGCTCGGTCAAGGCTGATCTACCGGGCCCCCTTTCCGGCGACGGAGAGGGGGCTTTCGTTTGGGCGCCCTTCCTTCTCCCCGAAGGGGCGAAGGAAAGTTACCCGTGCTCTCCGCGCGCGCCGCTTGCCTTCTGGAACAGCTGCAACGTCCGCAAGCGGCCCAGCCGTGCGGCGTCGGCGTTGTAGTCAGCGCGGCGGTCCGAGAAGAATCCGTGGCCGGCGTCGTAGAGATAGATCGGGATGTCCGGATGCGCCGCGCCGATCTCCTCGACCACGCTCATGGGGATGGAGGCGTCGGTCTTGCCGAAGTGCAGGATGGTCGGACACCTGGGCGTCTCGGCCAGCAGCTCGGGAATGCGGCGGCCATAGAAGCATGACGCCGAAGCCACGCCCTCGCAGCGGCACGCCGCCAGCCAGGCCGCCGTGCCGCCCCAGCAGAAGCCGGTGACATGCACGGGGCCATGTTCGGCCAGCACGTCGATCGCGGCCTGCAGATCGCCCTGTACCTGGTCCCAGGGCGTCGCCTGGGAGTATTTCGCGCCCGTCGCCACATCCTCGGGCTCGTAGGAGGCCGCGAAGTCCGGCTCCAGCCGATCGTAGAAATTTGGGGCGATCACCTCGTAGCCGTCATCGGCGAACCGGTCGCAAACCTCGCGGATGTGTTCGGTGACGCCGAAAATCTCCTGCACCACCACCAGACCGCCCTGGCGGGCGTCGTCGGGCGCCACGTGATAGGCGTCGAGGATGAAGCCGTCGGCCTTGGAGGCCAGCTGCATCTTGCGGCCGTTGGTCATGGCGCGGCGTTCCCGTCTTTAGTTGGCGAACCTGAAGTGCATCACGTCGCCGTCATGGACGACATACTCCTTGCCTTCCAGGCGCATCCGCCCGGCCTCCCGCGCGCCGGCTTCGCCGTTCAGACGGATGTAGTCGTCGTAGGCGATGGTCTCGGCGCGGATGAAGCCCTTCTCGAAGTCGGTGTGGATCACCCCGGCGGCCTGCGGCCCCGTGGCCCCGGTCGGGATGGTCCAGGCCCGGGTCTCCTTCGGGCCAGCGGTGAAATAGGTTTGCAGGCCGAGCAGGGAATAGGCCTCGCGGATAAGCCGGTTCAGACCCGGTTCGGCAAGCCCCAGGGTCTCAAGGAATTCGGCGCGTTCCGCTTCGTCCAGCATGGCGATCTCGCTCTCGATCTGAGCTGAGATCACCACCGACTTGGCTCCGTCCTTGGCCGCGCGCGCGGCCACCTGGTCGGACAGGGCGTTGCCCTTGTCGGCGGAAGCTTCCTCGACATTGCAGACATAGAGGGCGGGCTTGGAGGTCAGCAACTGCAGCATCCGCCAGGCCTTGTCGTCGTCCTCAGATACCTTCGCGGTAAAGGCGGGCTTGCCGGCGTTGAGTTGGGCGAGGGCCAGGTTCACCAGCCGCAGGGTGACGATGCTTTCCTTGTCGCCGCCCTTGGCCCGCTTCTCCAGAGCCGTGACCCGTTTTTCCAGGCTCTCCAGGTCGGCCAGCATCAGTTCGGTCTCGATGATGTCCAGGTCCGACAGGGGGTCGATCCGCCCCTCCACGTGGGTGATGTCGTCGTTTACGAAACAGCGGGCGACGAAGGCGATGGCGTCGCAGTCGCGGATATTGGCCAGGAACTGGTTGCCCAGGCCCTCGCCCTTGGACGCGCCGCGCACAAGGCCGGCGATGTCCACGAAGGTGATCCGCGCGGGGATGATCTCCTTGGACCCGGCGATCTTGGCCAGCGCGTTCAGGCGCGGTTCCGGGACCGCCACGTCGCCGGTGTTCGGCTCGATGGTGCAGAACGGATAGTTGGCCGCCTGGGCGGCCGCGGTCTGTGTCAGGGCGTTGAACAGGGTGGACTTGCCCACGTTAGGCAGACCGACGATGGCGACTTTCAGGGCCATGGATACTCGAGGCTAGGGTTGAAGCGCGGGACCTAGCATATCGGCGCGCACTTGGGGAAAGCGAGTTCAGCGACGCCTACAGCGCCTGCGCCGCCAGATCGCGCCAGCCGCGGGCCTCGGCGCGTAACGGGCCTTTTATGCGGGCGACGCGCTGGTCCATGTCGGCGATCATGCGCTCGGCCTCCGGCCGGCGGCCGTGCCGAGCCATGAAGGCGGCGTAGCGCGCCATGGCCTCCAGGCCAGGCATGCGCTCCGCTGCCCAGGCATAGGCGGTATCGGCCTCCTGAATGCGTCCGACGCCCTCACAGGCCCGCCCCAGGGCCAGCGCGGCCTGTGGGGAGCGTCCCTCATCGATGTTGTGGCCGAGCTGCTCCAGAACAGTCAGGGCGTCTTGAGAGCGGTTCAGCTCCAGCAGGGCGTTGGCCCGGCCAAGCAGCAGGGTCGGATCGTCCGCGTGAATGCCGCGCGCCGCATCGGCGTAGAGTCGCTCGGCTTCGTCATAGCGGCCCAGGGCGGCGGCCGCGGCGGCGAGACGCATGGCGTTCCCGACCGTGGGGCTGTCGTCATGGGCCGACTTGGCGGAGCGGTAGTCCCGTCCCGGATCCAAGGCGGCCCGCGTCGCCGCGCCCATGCGGCGGGCGGTTGTGCCGCCCAGCATCGAGGGCAGGACGATGGCGATCAGATAGACCAGGCCGCCCAGCCAAGGGATGATCAGAATGATCCACAACCAGAACATGTTCTGGTTCGTGCGCACGGCGTGAACGCACAGAACGATCGAGAAGATTAGCGAAAGGCCGAAGACGGGCAGCATGGTCAGATCTAGTCCGGAACGCCTTGCCGCGGATCGAGCTTGTCCGCGGGCGCAAGGCGCATCACTTCGGTCTGGTATTTCTCATCCTCACCCGCCGCCAGCAATGGCAGCGCCTCGGCGCAGGCGTTGCACAGGGCGTTGACCCAGGCCTGGTCGACCTTGTGGAAGTCCGAAAGCACGTGGCCCATCACCTTGTCCTTGTGTCCCGGATGGCCGGTTCCCATGCGGGCGCGGCGGAAATCGGGTCCGATATGGGCGGTGACGGAGCGAACGCCATTATTGCCTGCCGCGCCGCCGCCCAGCTTCATGCGGAAACGGCCAGGGGCCAAGTCGATCTCGTCGTAGAAGACCACCACGTCCGACGGCGTCGCCTTGTAGAATTTCATCGCCTCGCTGACTGCGCGGCCGGTCTCGTTGTAGAAGGTCTGTGGCTTTAGCAGCAGCGCCTTGACCGGCCCGGTCGGGGTGTCGATCGACCCCTCCGAGATCAGGCTGTGAAACTTGGAGCGCTCAGGCCCGAAACGCCAACGCGCAGCGATCGCCGTCAGCGCCAGGAAGCCAATGTTGTGGCGGTTGTGGGCGAATTTCGCACCCGGATTGCCCTGGCCGACGATGATCAGCATGTCTTTAGCCGCTCATCCCCGCGAAAGCGGGGATCCATCGAGCCGTCGGCTCTCAAGCGGACCGCCCGCGTCGAAACATCAATACACCGCACA
>Ga0302314_10012271_pt1 | contig 14852 bp, 11 predicted proteins | sample III_Palsa_N2_3_FD_200533 | JGI IMG/M metagenome (GOLD analysis project Ga0302314, IMG submission 200533) | Peat permafrost microbial communities from Stordalen Mire near Abisko, Sweden - III_Palsa_N2_3 | ecosystem: Environmental > Terrestrial > Soil > Palsa > Peat permafrost | place: Sweden... | reverse complement strand
ACCACCCGGCGCGGCAGCACGCCGCCGAGCGCGGCCCGCCGCTCCTTCATGTACTGGATCTCGGACGAGTCCTCGCCCGGGTGGTAGTACGGCGGCAGCTCCGCCTCCAGCGCCGAGTCGGGGATCGGCAGGTAGAGCCGGTCGCGGAACTCCTTGAGCTCGTCGTGGGTGAGTTTCTTCATCTGGTGGGTCGCGTTGCGGGCCTCGAAGTCCTTGCCCAGCGTCCAGCCCTTGATGGTGTGAGTGAGGATCACGGTCGGCTGGCCGACGTGCTCGCGGGCGGCCTTGAACGCCGCGTACACCTTGCGGTAGTCGTGCCCGCCGCGCGGCAGGTTGCGCAGCTCGTCGTCGGACAGGTGCTCGACCATCGCCCGCAGCCGGGGGTCGGAGCCGAAGAAGTGCTCGCGGGTATAGGAACCGGGCTCCACGCTGTAGGTCTGGAACTGCCCGTCCGGCGTGGTGTTCATCTTGTTCACGAGCACGCCGTCGGTGTCCTTGGCCAGCAGCGGGTCCCAGTCGCGGCCCCAGATGACCTTGATCACATTCCAGCCCGCGCCGCGGAAGTACGCCTCGAGCTCCTGGATGATCTTGCCGTTGCCGCGCACCGGGCCGTCGAGCCGCTGCAGGTTGCAGTTGATCACGAAGGTGAGGTTGTCGAGCTCCTCGCGCGCCGCCAGCCCGATCGCGCCCAGCGCCTCGGGCTCGTCCATCTCGCCGTCGCCGAGGAACGCCCACACGTGCGAGCGCGATGTGTCGTGCTGCTCGCGGGCGAGCAGGTAGCGGTTGAACCGCGCCTGGTAGATCGCGTCCAGCGGCCCGAGGCCCATCGAGACCGTCGGGAACTCCCAGAAGTCCGGCATCAGCCGGGGGTGCGGGTACGACGGCAGCCCGCCGCCGCGGTGCGAGAGCTCCTGCCTGAACCCGTCGAGCTGGCTCTCCGTCAGCCGCCCCTCGAGGAACGCCCGCGCGTAGATGCCGGGCGCGGCGTGCCCCTGGAAGAAGACCTGGTCGCCCGACTCGCCGTGGTCCTTGCCGCGGAAGAAGTGGTTGAAGCCAACCTCGTAGAGCGACGCGGCCGACGCGTAGGTGGCGATGTGCCCGCCCACGCTCGCGCCGCCGGGGCGGTTGGCCCGCGACACCATGATCGCGGCGTTCCACCGGATGTAGGCGCGGATCCGCCGCTCGACGTGCTCATCGCCGGGGAACCACGGCTCGCGCTCCGGCGGGATCGTGTTGATGTAGTCGGTGGAACGCAGGCCCGGCACCCCGACCTGCTGCTCGCGGGCCCGCTCGAGCAGGCGAAGCATGAGGTAGCGAGCCCGGCCGCGGCCACGCGTCCGGGTGACCGAGTCGAATGAGTCGACCCACTCACGCGTCTCATCGGGATCGATGTCGGGCAGCTGGGTGGGCAGACCGTCGCTGATAATCGAGTAACGCTGGCGTCCGGAAGCCACGGGGTAGCCTCGCCTTCCGCAGTTCGGCGGCTGTAGGCCGCGGATAGTTCGACTCGCTTGTACAGACCAATCTTCGTAGGTCTTGGCCTGATTTTCATCTCTACCAGACGGTAACCGGTCGCACCCGGTGGCAGGGGCACCGAGGCCGTCAATCGACGACGCTGATGCTCTTACCGGCGGCCTGATGTCGCGGAACGCGACATGACCGGTTACGGTACGTATCAAGAGCTAGTCCACGGGGGGTTCGTCGGCCGACAAGAGGTCAACAATTTGCAGCGGTTTCCAGCGCTAGGCCGATTGCCACTTGCGTAAGGGGCCGACCCAGTGTGAACTGTCCCAACAAGAAGTACTGACGCGGCCGCTGGCGCGTCTCAGATGACAGCGGAAGCGGGGAAGGATTGGGGAGGAACGTCAGTGAGCGCGACCGCGCGCCAGGCGCAGGATGAACGCGGCCAGGCCGAGCGGCTCGGCATTAAACCGGGCCAGGTAGTGCAGGAACTCGGCTATGACACCGATACCGATGAGCAGCTGCGCCAGGCGATTACGGCAGTCGAAGGCGTGGAGCTTGTCGATGAGGACTACGAGGACGTAGTTGATGTGGTCCTCATGTGGTTTCGGGAGGAAGACGGCGACCTCGTTGACGCGCTGGTCGATGCCCTGACTCCGCTGGCCGATGGGGGATACATCTGGCTGCTCACCCCCAAGGCGGGCAGACCGGGTCATGTCGAGCCGAGCGACATCGGCGAGGCGGCTCCGACCGCCGGCCTCGCCCAGACATCGAGCGTGTCCGCAGCGAGAGATTGGTCAGGCTCGCGCCTGGTCGCGCCCAAGGCGCGGAGGTAACGGGCCGCCTCTTTTCCCTTCGATGGCAGACTTAGGCTGGCAGCCGCAGGCGCGGGGATCTCGCTCGCGCCACCACCCATTGAAGGGACTCACCCATGGCAGTTGAGATCGGGGACGTGGCCCCGGACTTCGAACTCCCCGACCAGCACGGCACGCCGGTGAAGCTGTCCAGCTTCCGCGGCGCCAAGAACGTGGTGCTGGTGTTCTACCCGCTGGCGTTCAGCCCGGTCTGCAGTGGCGAGCTGTGCGCCATGCGGGAGGACTTCCCCGAGGTCAGCGGTGACGACGTGGAACTGCTGACGGTCTCGGTGGACTCCTTCTTCGCGCACAAGACCTGGGCCGAGCAGGAGAACTTCCAGTTCTCCCTGCTGGCCGACTTCTGGCCGCACGGCGGGGTCGCCAAGGCCTACGGCGTGTTCGACGAGGACCGCGGCCTCGCCATCCGCGGCACCTTCGTCATCGACAAGGAGGGCGTCGTGCGCTGGAAGGTCGTCAACCCGATCCCCCAGGCGCGTGACATCGCCGACTACCAGAAGGCGCTCGCGGAGCTTGCATAGATAGATAGGTGTAGTTAGCCGCTGGAAGCGGGAGCGCGAAGGTGCTTCCCGCGCTGTCGGACCCGCCAGAGAACACCACTCAGGCGGGTCCGAACGCGCGGTGGCGCACCTCACGCGCTCAACCCTCCCGCCCACGGGCACCAGAACCTGTCGGCTACGCCAGCGACACCAAACGTGGTCTGTCGGCTACGCCAGCGACACGGATAGGCGCGGTCGATGGCGTAGCCGACAGGAGCCAGATCCTGTCGATGGCGTAGCCGACATGGCCGGACCGGCCCGCGTCCGGAATTTCGGGCGCCAGAATCGCGCCCGAAATTCCGGATATTTCACGACATATGAGGCAGCTACACCGGCCAGGCGGCGGGCAGCGCCGGGATCGCGTTGTCCCGCGCCACCTCCGCCATGAAGGTGGCGCTCGCCTTCGGGATCCGCTGCTGGGTGGCGAAGTCCACGAACACGATGCCGAAGCGCTTCTGGTACCCGTAGCCCCACTCGAAGTTGTCGAGCAGCGACCACACGTAGTAGCCGGCCAGGCTGGCCCCGTCCTTGATCGCGCGGGCGCAGGCGTCCAGGTGCAGGTGCAGGAACTTGACCCGCTCGAGGTCGTTGACCACCCCGTTCGGGTCGACGTAGTCCTCGGCCGCGCAGCCGTTCTCGGTGATGTAAAGCGGCAGCCCGGGCGCGTCCTTGGAAACCCGCAGGAGCAGTTCGTAGAGACCCTCGGGGTCGATCAGCCAGCCCATGTTGGTCTGCTCGAGGCCGTCGGGGTGGAACTCCACCACGTTGCCGGAGATCCCCTCCTGCGGCGTCTTCTCGTCCCGGCGCAGGTTAGCCGGGTCGCCCGCCCGCAGGTGGACCGGCTGGTAGTAGTTCACGCCGAGGAAGTCGATCGGGGCGTTGATCGTCGCCAGGTCGGCGTCGGCGATCAGCTCGGCCGGCGGCAGCTGCGAGGCCGGCGCGTGCTCCGGGTACCGCCCGAACAGGATCGGGTCGAGGAACATCCCGTTCTGGCTGGCGTCAGCGACCAGCCGGGCCTGCTCCAGCGCCTCGGCCGAGCCGCTGTCGTCGTTGGTGACCCGGATCGGGGTCAGGTTCAGGGTGATGCCGACCTCGGCGCCGGGCACGCTGGCGCGCAGCGCGGCGGCGGCGAGGCCGTGGCCGAGCAGCAGGTGGTGGGTTGTCGCGGCGGCCGCCGCGTCGTCGCGCAGCCCCGGCGCGTGCACCCCGATCCGGTGCCCGTTGTGGGCGACCACCAGCGGCTCGTTCAGCGTGATCCAGCGCTTGACCCGATCGCCCAGCGCCTCGCCGACGACCGCGGCGTAGTCGGCCAGCCGGAGCGCGGTGTCCCGGGCGGACCAGCCCCCGCGATCCTGCAGCGCCTGCGGGGTGTCCCAGTGGAACAGGGTGGCCGCCGGGGTGATCCCGCGCTCGCCGAGCGCGTCGAGCAGCCGCTTGTAGTAGTCCAGGCCGGCCTGGTTGACCTGCCCGGCGCCGTCCGGGATGACCCGCGGCCACGAGATCGAGAACCGGTAGTCCAGCAGCCCGAGCGAACGCAGCAGATCGGCGTCCTCCGGGTAGCGGCGGTAGGAGTCACAAGCGATGTCACCGGTGTCGCCGCCGCGGACTTTGCCCGGCGTGTGACTGAACGTGTCCCAGACCGACGGGCCGCGCCCGTCGACATCGACAGCGCCCTCGATCTGGTACGCGGCGGTGGCCGCGCCCCAGGTAAACCCGGCCGGGAAGCCAAGTTTCGTGACATTGGTCATGTTTTCCTCCTTGACGGGACCCATAGCGGGGTCTAGCGTAAGCGCTTACATCATTGGTTGTAAACGCTTACATTTCGGACAGGTGGCAACGTGGTTACGCTCTATGACGTGGCGCGCCAGGCGGGAGTGTCCATCGCTACCGTCTCTCGGGTGCTTCACGGCCAGGAGCCGGTGCGCGAATCCACCAGAGACCGGGTGCGCGCCGCGATCAAGGAACTCGGCTACGTCCCCGACGGCGCCGCGCAATCGCTTGCCCGAAGCCGCAAGGACGTTATCGGACTGGTCTGCGTTGAGCACACCGGGCTCAACCCGAACCAGTACGACATCGAGTCGATGAGCCTGCTGTTCTACGACGAGGTGATGCGCGGCGTCGAGGCGCTCATCCGCGAGCGGCACTGGTCGCTGCTCATCACCTACCTGCGCGAGGACGAGAATCCCGGCGTCGCGCCGCAGGAGGACGAGCCCGTGCTGCCCCGCCTGCAGGCGCTGTCGGGCAAGGTCGACGGGCTGCTGATCGGCGAGGGAGTGGTCCCCGCGACCGCGCTCGCCCGGCTCGCCCGGCGGCTGCCGGTGGTGGTGGTGGCGGGCGACGCGGGGATGCGCGGGGTCGACGTGGTGGCGGCCGACAACTGGTCGGGCGCGTACGCGCTGGTCCGGCACCTGCTGATCGAGCACGGCCGGCGTCGGCTGTACCACGTGGACGGGCCGCCGTCGGCGCCCGACGCGAAAACCCGGCGGCTGGCGATGCAGGCGGTCATCGAATCGCAGCCCGGCACCCGGCTAGTCGGCGCCCACAGCGGACGATTCAGCGTCAAGAGCGGCGAGGCGGCGGCCGAGCAGATGCTGGCCGACTTCGGCGGCCCGGATCGCGAGCTGCCCGACGCGATCGTCTGCTCGAACGACCAGATGGCGATCGGCGTTCTGCGCACCCTGGCGGCGCGCGGGATCCGGGTGCCGGAAGACATCGCGCTTGTCGGTTTTGATGACATATACCCTGCAACCTTGTGTGACCCGCCCCTGACCACGGTTCGCCAGCCGATCCGTGGCATCGGGGAGCGCGCCTGCGAGCAGTTGATCGAGCGCATCGCCAACCCGACGCTGCGGACCTCGGTCGAGCTGCTCCCCACCGAGCTCGTCATCCGGTCGAGCTGCGGCTGCCCCCCCGGCACAGTGGTGCGCAAGCTGGTGGAGACCGTCTACCCGGCGGACTCCCGATGAGGCAACAACCCCCGGCCGCCAGACATCCGGCGGCAGAACATCCGAACCAAGAGTCAACCAACGACCCGATTAAAAGAAAGGTAGGTGGAAGGGGATGACGTACCTACTCCGCCGCCTCGCCTTCTACCTGGTAGCGGCGTTCGTGGCGATCACCCTCAACTTCTTCATCCCGCGCGCGGTACCGGGTAACCCGGCCGAGATCATTTTGTCCAAGTACCCAGACCTGACCGCACAAGCCTACAAGGCGCTCGAGCAGATGATCGGCGGCGCCGTCGGGACGGGCTCGCTCTGGTCGCAGTACCTGCACTACTGGAACAACGTCTTCCACTTCAACTTCGGGGTGGACCTCGCCAACTACCCGACGCCCGTCTCCCAGATCATCGACCAGGCGATCCCGTGGACGCTGATCCTGGTCGGCACCGCGACGGTCATCGCCTTCCTGGTCGGCACCGGGCTCGGCATCCTGGCCGGCTGGCGGCACGGCGGCTGGCTTGACCGCTCGCTCCCGGTCTGGATGTTCTTCCAGGCCGCGCCGTACTTCTTCATCGCGCTCGTGCTGGTCGACTTCTTCGCCATCGAGCACCACTGGCTGCCGGTCGGCCAGGGCTTCAACGGGGAGGTGACGTCGCCCGGCTGGACCTGGGGGTTCATCTCGAACGCGCTCGAGCACTCGATCCTCCCGGCCTTCACCATCGTGCTGACCTCGGTGGCCGGCTGGATGCTGCAGATGCGCAACGTCATGATCACGACGATCAGCGAGGACTACGTGATCGCCGCCCAGGCCAAGGGGCTGTCCAAGGGCAGGACGATCTTCACCTACGCGGCCCGCAACGCGCTGCTCCCGCAGCTGCAGGGGTTCGGCCTCGCGCTCGGCTTCGTGGTCTCAGGCGCCCTGATCATGGAGATCGTCTTCTCCTACCCGGGCATCGGCTACCTGCTGCTCGAGGCCGTGCAGAACAAGGACTTCCCCCTCATGCAGGCGATCTTCCTCGTCATCACGTTCGCGGTGCTGGTCGCCAACCTGGTCGTCGACCTGATCATCGTCTTCTTCGACCCGCGGGCCCGTACCCGGGAGGCAGCGTAATGAAAAGCCTGGCGAACATCTGGCGGAACCTGCCGCTGAAGGCCAAGGTCGGCGTCGGCCTGCTCGGCTTCTTCATCCTGGCCGCGATCATCGGGCCGATGGTCCAGCCGTATGACCCGAGTGCCCAGACGCCCCTGACGATGTCCGCGCCGTCCGCGCAGCACTGGTTCGGCACCACCCAGGAAGGGCAGGACATCCTGTCCCAGGTGCTGACGGGCATCCGGCTGACGCTTGAGCTGGCCTTCGCGGTGGGCGTGATCGTCACGGTGGTGTCCGTGCTCGTCGGGGTCACGTCCGCCTTCCTCGGCGGAATCTGGGACGACGTACTGTCCCTGATCACCAACGTGTTCCTGGTGCTTCCGCCCCTGCCGCTGCTGATCGTGCTGCTCGGCTACCTGTCGCAGCAGGGTCAGACCCCGACCATCATCGTGCTGTCCCTCCTCGGCTGGCCGTGGGGCGCGCGGGTGATCCGGGCGCAGACGCTCGCGATCCGGGGCCGCGACTTCATCGACGCGTCGCGGGAGACCGGCGAGAAGAGCTGGCGCATCATCCTCTTCGAGCTCATCCCCAATGAGATCTCGCTCATCGCCGCCAGCTTCGTCAACACCGTCCTCTACGCGATCGGCGCCTCGGTCGCGCTGGCCTTCGTCGGCCTCACCAACGTCAACTCCTGGTCGCTCGGCACCATCCTCTTCTGGGCCCAGACCGACAGCGCGCTGCAGTCCGCCGCGTGGTGGTGGTTCGTCCCCGCGGGCCTCGCGGTGGCGCTCATCGGCACCTCGCTGGTGCTGCTGAACAGCGGCCTCGACGAGCTCGGCAGCCCCCGGCTGCGGGCGACCCGCGGCACCGCCAAGGTCGCCGGGCACCGGATCTGGCCGACCGACCCAACTCCGGTGCTCGCGGTGCTCCAGGCCGACCGCGGTCGCTTCGGATCGTTCCTCTACTCCTTCTCGCGCCGCTCGATGCTTGAAGGAAACGCAGCCGGGGGTGACCTGTAAATGGCTCCGATTCTTGAGATTGACGACCTGTCGGTCGCGTACCGGTCCGAGGGCGGCGATGTGCACGCCGTCGAGCATGTGACCCTCACGCTCAACGCGGGCGAGGTCGTCGGCCTGTGCGGGGAGAGCGGCTCGGGCAAGTCGACCCTCGCCTACGGCGCGACCAGACTGCTCCGCCCGCCGGCCCTGATCACCGGCGGCAGCGTGCGCTACCGCGGTCGCCGGATCACCCAGGGCGGCGACCCGGCCGACATCCTGACGATGAACCACCGGGAACTGGCCCGCATCCGGTGGCGCGAGGTCGCGATCGTGTTCCAGAGCGCGATGAACGCGCTCAACCCGGTGCTCCGGGTCCAGGACCAGATCCTCGACGCGATCACCGCGCACTTGAAGCTGTCCAAGCATGAGGCCAGGGAGAAGGCCGCGACGCTGCTGGACCTGGTCGGCATCCCGCGTGACCGGCTCCGTGCCTTCCCGCACGAGCTGTCGGGCGGCATGCGCCAGCGCGTGATGATCGCCATGGCCCTGGCGTCCGATCCCGAGGTCGTCATCATGGACGAGCCGACCACCGCGCTCGACGTGGTCGTCCAGCGGGACATCCTGGCGCAGATCGTGGAGCTGAAGGAGACGCTCGGCTTCGCGGTCCTGTTCATCACCCACGACCTGTCGCTGCTGCTCGAGCTGGCCGACCGGATCGCGGTCATGTACGCGGGGCGGCTGCTTGAGACCGGCGCCGCGTCGGCCCTCATGCGCGAACCCGCGCACCCGTACACCCGGGGATTGCTCAACTCGTTCCCATCGCTGCACGGACCGCGCCGGGAGCTGGTCGGCATCCCGGGCACGCCGCCTGACCTGCGCGACACGCTGCCCGGGTGCCCGTTCATCCCGCGCTGCTCGTTCGCCATCCCGGCCTGCACGGAGGTCGACATGTCGCTCGCACCGCCCGCCGCCACCCCCGGCGCGGAGCCGGACCGGACCGGGCCGATCACCACCGGCAGCCACCTCACGGCCTGCCCGATCGTGACCCCAGAAGAAGCGAGTCAGGAAGGGGTGCTGTCATGACCGAGCCCACCGGCAACGTGCCCGCCGTCGGCGGCTGGGCCCCGGGCGCTGTCCCCGGCCTGGTCCCGGCCGAGATCGTCGTCACCGAGCAGTCCGCCGCCCCGGCCGTCAACGCGAACGCCGACCAGGTCGGCGAGCCGGCCGTCGTCGAGTCGGTCGCCGCGTCCCGCGGGCCGCTCGCGATGGAGGCGGTCGGACTCAACAAGGTCTTCAAGCTCGGCCGGGGCGCGACGCTGCAGGCGGTGCGCGACGTGTCGTTCAACCTTTACCAGGGCGCGGTCATCGCGCTGGTGGGGGAGAGCGGTTCCGGCAAGTCGACCGTCGCCAAGCTGCTGGCCGGCCAGGAGCGGCCGACCAGCGGGCAGGTCATCGTCGACGGCAAGCCGATCGACGTGCGCAACACCCGCTCGTTCCGCGCGTACAAGAGCCACGTGCAGTACGTCTTCCAGGACCCGTTCAGCTCGCTGAACCCGGTCCACACGGTCGGGTACGACCTCACCCGCCCGGTGCGGCTGCATCAGCCGGGGGTCAAGGACGTCCCCGCCGCCGTGACCGCCCTGCTTGAGCAGGTCCGGCTGACGCCGGCGGCGCAGTTCGTGGTGAAGTACCCGCACGAGCTGTCCGGCGGCCAGCGACAGCGAGTCTCCTTCGCCCGGGCCCTCGCCGCCCAGCCGACGGTGCTGCTGGCCGACGAGCCGGTATCCATGCTCGACGTCTCCATCCGGCTGGAGATGCTCAATCTTCTCGACGATCTGCGCACCAGGCTCTCCCTGGCGCTGCTCTACATCACGCACGACATCGCGTCCGCGCGCTACTTCGCGGACGAGGTGCTGGTGATGTACGGCGGCCAGATCGTCGAGCGCGGGCCGGCCGAGGATGTCACCCAGCATCCCGCCCACCCGTACACCCAGCTCCTCATCGCCTCCGCCCCTGATCCCGACAACCTGGGCAGTTCCCTCAGGGCAGGAAATGTCGTGGTCGGACCCGGTGGTGCGATTGCGGGGAAGGCCGGGTCCGTCGGCCCGGCCCACGTCGGCTGCCCGTTCAGCAACCGCTGTCCGATAGCCGACGACAAATGCCGGCGGGATAACCCCGCCCTTCAGTTGCTGACACCCGTCCGTGCGGCGGCGTGCTGGCGGCTGGATGTAGCCGCCTCGCCGGTGGCGAGCGGCTCGATCTGAAACCGGGTCATTCAATCAAGGGAAAGCTCTCCTTTCAATCGCATCACCCTCGGAAGGAAAGGTCAAAGTTGACAACCAAGAGAATCACCAAGAGAGCGCTCGCGCTTTCGGCTACCGGGCTCCTCGCAGCCGGCCTCGCGGCCTGCTCGTCGAGCTCGTCCACCCCCTCCACCACCAGTAGCTCCCCGGCCGCTGGCTCGAGCTCCAGCGCCGCCACCGCCACCGGGCCGGCCCTGGTGATGGAGTCCTCCCCCGAGACCAGCATCACCCAGAACTTCAACCCGTTCGCCGGCAGCTCGGCGATCAACGGCATGGGTGCGACCGGCCTGGTCTACGAGCCGCTGCTCCAGTTCGACCTGGCGAACCCGTCGGTGAAGCCGTACGACTGGCTGGCCACGAGCTACACCTGGAGCAACGGCGGCAAGACGATCACCTTCGCGATCCGCCAGGGCGTGAAGTGGAGCAACGGCACCGCGCTGACCCCGGCCGACGTCGCCTTCACCTACAAGTACGTCGCGGCCCACACCAGCGGGTCCGATGACATCAACCTCGGCGGCCTCGCGCCCACCAGCGTCACCACGTCTGGCGACAACGTGACGCTGACCTTCTCCACCGCGCAGTACATGAACCTGGAGAACATCGGCGGCCAGGCGATCATCCCGCAGTCGATCTGGTCCAGCATCAGCGACCCGGCCACCTACGCCGACCCCACCCCCATTGGCTCTGGCCCGTACACCCTCGGGAACTACACCAACGAGGGCTACACGATGGACGCCAGGACGGACTACTGGGGCGGCACGGTGCCGGTGCCCAAGGTCTACTTCCCGGTTTACTCGACGAACGCCACGGCGCAGAGCGCGCTGTTCGCCGGGCAGATCGACTGGACCGGTAACTACATCCCGAACCTGCAGAAGGACTTCATCGACAAGAGCCCGTCGACCAACTACGCGTTCGAGGGCTCTGACTCCTCCAACGCCCTGTACCCGAACCTGAAGACGTTCCCGACCGACCAGCTGCCGGTCCGCCAGGCGATCGACGTGGCGCTTGACCGCACCGCGATCGGCACCCAGGGCGAGTCCGGCCTGGAGGCCCCGGTCCTGAACGCCTCGGGCATCACCCAGCCGGCGTTCAGCGCGTGGCTCTCCCCGTCGCTGGCGAACGACAACCTCTCCGCCACCGGCGACCCCGCCAAGGCGGCGTCGATCCTGACGGCGGCCGGCTACAAGAAGGACAGCGCGGGCTTCTTCGCCCAGGGCGGCAAGGAAGTCGACGTCTCGATCACCACGCCCGGTGCCTACAGCGACTACGCGAACGACGTTGAGCTCGCGGTTGCCGAGCTGAACAAGGCCGGCATCAAGGCCACGTTCGACAACACCACCCCCGCCGCCTACGACGCGGACGCGGCCAGCGGTTCCTTCTCGCTGCTGCTTCGCTGGGGCAGCGGCGGCATCTCCCCGTTCAACCTCTACAACGGCTGGCTCAGCCCGTCTCTGATCGGTACCGGCAACGGTAACTACGAGAAGCTGAACGACCCGACGATGACCGCGGACCTGAACAAGCTCAACGGCGACCAGACGATCGCCGAGCAGACCGCGGACCTCGCCCCGATCGAGTCCTACGTCGCCAGCCAGCTGCCGGTCATCCCGACGACGACCTCGGCCGAGTGGTGCGAGTACACCTCATCGCACTACACCGGCTGGCCGACCCAGTCGAACCCGTACGACTCGTGCCAGCCGTCGGGTACCAACAACGGTCCCGGCTCCGGCACCGACGAGTACGTCCTGCTGCACCTCAAGGCCGCCTCGTAAGGCAGCCTGCACAACCTAAGCGGGTACTCCCGCTGTGCACTGCGAAGGCCCGCCCGTCACCCTCGGGCGGGCCTTCCGCTGTACTACCGCAGGCCTCGCGCAACACCACCAAAACTAAAAGACATCGCCCAGAAACAAAAAGTCCACCCTCGCAAAATGTCCTCGGGAGGACAGTCAAAGGTGAATATCCCCGAGAGGACAGCCGAAGTTGACTATTAAGCCAATGTCCAGCAAGAGAGCGCTGGCGCTAGTGGCCGCGGTGCTTCTTGCGGCCGGTCTCGCGGCCTGCTCCTCCAGCAACTCCGCCAACACCAGCACCACCGGTGCGACGCTGGTCATGGAGAGCTCGCCGGAGAACAGCGTCACGCGGGACTTCAACCCCTTCGAGTCCAGCGCCGCAGCGCAGGGCATGGGCGCCACCGGGCTCATCTACGAGCCGCTCTACCAATTCGACCTGGCCAACCCGACGATCAAGTACCAGTGGCTGGCCACGAACTACGCGTGGAGCCCCGGCGGCAAGTCGATCACGTTCACCATCAGGACCGGCGTCAAGTGGAGCAACGGCGCCCCGATGACCCCGGCCGACGTGGCCTTCACCTACAACTACATCAAGCAGCACCCGGCGATCAACCTGGGCGGCCTCGACATCAGCACGGTGTCAAGCAGCGGCGACACCGTCACCCTGACCTTCCCGACGGCCCAGTACACCAACCTGGAGAACATCGCCGGGGCGGCGATCCTGCCCCAGTCGGTCTGGGGAAAGGTCAGCGACCCGTCCACCTTCCAGGACTCTGACCCGATCGGCACCGGCCCGTACACGCTCGGCTCGTTCACGCCGCAGGGGTTCACCCTCGTCAAGAACCCGAACTACTGGCAGGCGAGCAAGGTCCGGGTGCCCAAGGTCTACTTCCCGGTCTACGCCTCGAACACCGGCGTGCTGAGCGCCCTGTTCTCCGGCCAGATCGACTGGACCGGCAACTACATCCCGAACCTGCAGCGGAACTTCGTGGACACCAACCCGGCCGAGCACCACTACTGGGAGGCGTCGGGCAGCTCCAACGCCCTGTGGCCGAACCTGGACGCGTGGCCGACCAACCAGCTTCCGGTCCGGCAGGCGATCGACCTGGCCATCAACCGCACCGTGATCGGCGCCGAGGGCGAGTCCGGCCTCGAGTCCCCGCTGACCAACGCGTCCGGCATCACCCTGCCGACGTTCGTGGCGTGGTCCGGCCCGGTCGCCGACGACACGGTCCCCGCAACCGGCGACGTGACCGAGGCCAAGTCCGTGCTGACGCACGCCGGCTACACGATCGGCAGCAACGGGTACTTCCAGATGGACGGCAAGACCCTGGCGCTCGACCTCACCGACCCGTCCTCCTACACCGACTACGCCCAGGACGACGCGCTGATCGCACAGCAGCTCCGGGCGGCCGGCATCGACGTCACGTTCGTCGGCCAGCAGGTCAACACGTGGAACACGGACCTCGCCGACGGCAAATTCCAGCTGACCCTGCACTGGGGCAGCAACGGCGTCACCCCGTACAACCTGTACGACAACTGGCTGGACGACTCGCTGGTCACGTCGAGCGGCGCGACCGGCGACTTCGAGCGGCTGTCGGACCCGACGATCGAGTCCGACCTCGCCACCCTGAGCAGCGCCCAGCCCAACGTGAGCGCGCAGGCCGCCGCGCTGGCCCCGATCGAGAAGTACGTCGCGCAGAACCTGCCGGTCATCCCGACCACGACCGCGGCCGACTGGTTCGAGTACAACTCGCAGAACTACGTCAACTGGCCGACCCAGACCAACACGTACGACAGCGGGGAGCCCTCGGGCACCGACAACGGCCCGGGCACCGGCAGCGACGAGGTCGTGCTGCTGCACCTCACCCCGGCGGGCTGAAAAGCAAAAGAATAAAGGCGGCCCCGCGTCGCAACCAGCACGATGGCCTGCCCGGTCCCGATCGGGCAGGCCATCTAATTTTCCCCGAACGGTCCCCGGCGACTCTCCGTCGTCCATGACCGCCGGCCAGTCGCCGGCCTTCCCTGTGCTCTGCGCAATTATCTGATCACGACGGAATAAGCGGCTATGCCGCGGGTAGCGAGCCCCCATGACAATTACACTGTCCGCCATTGTTATCTGGCTACTCATCGGGCTCGTGGTCGGCGGGCTCGCGCATCTGCTGGTCCCCGGCAGAAACCGCGTCGGCATCATCCTGACGATCCTGGTCGGCATCGTCGGCGCCATCGTCGGCGGCCTCGTCACCGCCGCCATCCTCGGCGCCGGCCACGCGATCATCACGTTCATCGTCTCGCTGATCGTCGCCGCCCTGCTGATCGCGGCGATCTCCCACCCGAGGTCCCACGCCTACCTCAACGGCGGCCGTCGTCGTCGTCGCCTGCATATTTAAGCTTGCTGGGTGTGGCGTCCCCCGCTCCACCACTCGCGCCCCGCGTTTAGCCGCCCTCGCCACGGACAGCGGAGAGGGCGAAGGACCGAACAGGAGGGACACCATGAGCAGCAAGGTGCAGGACATCATGACGCCCGACCCGGTCGGGGTCTACTTCGACCAGACGATCGCGGACACCGCCCGGATCATGCGCGACGCCCAGGTCGGCGCCGTGCTCGTCGTCAACGGAGAGTCGCTGGCCGGGGTGGTGACCGACCGGGACCTGGTGGTCCGCGGCCTCGCGGCCGGCATCGGCCCGGACGCGCCGGTCGGCCCGCTCTGCAGCCCCAAGCTGGTCGGGGTGGCAGCCGACGCCGACGTCACCCACGCCGAGCGGCTGATCAAGGAGAACGCCGTCCGCCGCCTTCCGGTCATCGACGGGGCCGGGCAGATCGTCGGCATGGTCTCGATGGGCGACCTCGCCGTCTCCGCCG
>Ga0302314_10012269_pt1 | contig 14852 bp, 15 predicted proteins | sample III_Palsa_N2_3_FD_200533 | JGI IMG/M metagenome (GOLD analysis project Ga0302314, IMG submission 200533) | Peat permafrost microbial communities from Stordalen Mire near Abisko, Sweden - III_Palsa_N2_3 | ecosystem: Environmental > Terrestrial > Soil > Palsa > Peat permafrost | place: Sweden... | reverse complement strand
GCCGCTGACGACGAGTTCGCCGACCTTGGGTGACTCATCGGCCTTGTCCTGATCCGTCGGAGCGCTCTGCGCCATCACGCCCGATCCGCCGCCTGCGGCCGCCATGAAGAGGCCGAGACCCCCGATGGCGCGACGGGTCAGGTCGAGAGTTGGCGGAGCTAGCGTGCGCATTTCGCGGGGGTCCTTGTTTCGAGCGGGCGCCAGCTAGCATGAAATAATTCAAATGAGAAACGTTCTAATTGTCATTCGCATCTGCTTCGCTCGCGGGTCTGCTAGCGATTGAGCGCACCAACTCCTGACGCCTCGAGCTGACAGGGCAATTCAACGTCTGCCTGTTAGTAGGGCGCTGGCGCCGCCAACAAAGTTGAATTGGTGTCAGGCCGGACTTGCGGCAATTTGCAATTGTGAATCGCGATCATGGGCGAAAGCGTCGAACTCCGCCGCGAACGCCTCGGGCTGCTCCAGAAAGGCCGCGTGGCCTCCGGCGAAGGTTGTGAGGCTTGCTGTCGGCATCCGGCGGGCCTTGAAGCCGATCCCGACCTCGTTCTGGAAGAATTGACAAACCTGGTCGAGGATCTGCTCTTCAAGGACGCATGACGAAGCTCGATCGGGTTATGAGGGTCGAGGTCAGCCGGCATAGCCATCGGAGATGGGCTGGCATCGATCGACGTGGCGCGGATCGGCCGTGGCGGTCAGGTCGCTGATCCAGCAATCATCGAGGACCGAGCAGTAGCATGCCTCGGCTCGCAGCCGATGACGGACGCCGTCGAGCTTCGCTATGATCGCCTCGTGTCCGGGGCGTGCCCTCCAGGTGAGCATCTCCACTCGATCTCGCGCCGGCAGAACGCCAATAGGTGGGTTCTCCGAAACAAGCCCAAGCGGGATCTGTTGATCGTTGGTTCCATCAGGAACGCCGCAACAGCGACTCATAAGGTCCGCCCGATCGCGGATCGGCTTTCCGTCCAGGTTCATGCGGAGCCATTTCACGCGCGCCGGCCCCACGCCGCTGTTTTGCAAAATCAGGTAGATGCTCCAGGCGCCAGCGTCCAAGCCGTTCTTTTCCGTGTAGAAGGTGAGAAAAGGCCAGGAACTGGCGGCGACCAGCTTCTCTTCCGTGCGGCCGTGCGCGACGGCCACGAACAGGGAGATGACGGATATGGTGATCGCCGATAGCGCTATCGCGATATCGACCCAGGCACGCCCCGTCTTGTGAGCATGGGCATATACATCGTCTACGCCCGTGTGAAGCGGCGGCTCCGACATGCGCTTTCCCCTTGCCTGCTGACCTAAGTGAGACCCTCGCGGTATCTGTCGCAATCGCCGCATACGCGCAATGAGACCAGACCGCGCCGGCGAAACGCGAGAGGCCACAGACGAATTGACTCGGCTCTGGTTCCGCGCACACGGTATGCGAACGGCAAGTGGCGCGTCGCAGCGCCTGGACCATCGCGCTGAGTTAGGGAATGGATGATGCTTGGTTTGATCCTGGCTGCCGCGCTGACGAGTTCTCCGGCCACAGCCGTCGATGAAGCCAGGATTCGTGAGGCGGAAAACCGTTGGAACGCGGCGTTCGTGACGGGGGATGCGGCATATCTGGGGCGCCTGCTTGCCACCGGCTATGTTTCCGTCGGCGAGAACGGCGCGGAACATCCAAAGACGGCCGTCGTCGCCGCCGCCGTGAGCTACGGAAAGGCCCATCCCGGAACGGCTCCAACGCCGATGCCGCCCAGCTCCACCATCGAGGTTTCGGGGGATGTCGCCCTCGTCCGCCACCATGCCGACGACAGTGTCTCGGTCGACGTGTTCCAGAAACGTGGGGGACAGTGGTTCGCCATCTATTCCCAGCACACTCACCGGGCGAGCGCAGGGTAGTTCCGATCCGCGTCACCTCGATTTCGTATGAGCCTCTCGAGGAGCCAAAATCATGACCATCCCCGTCCTCGAAAACGTCGCCAGGTCTGCGCGGCACACGTCGTTCTATCTGTCATGCGGCGCCGCGAACGCGACGCCGATCGTCTTCGTTCATGGTTGGCCGGAGCTTTCGATCTCGTGGCGCCATCAATTGCCGGTGTTCGGCGGCCTCGGGCTGCGGGCGATCGCGCCGGACATGCGAGGCTATGGCCGCTCCAGCGTCCATGCGCGGCATGAAGACTATTCACAGGAACAGATCGTCGCCGACATGGTCGAGCTGCTGGACAGCCTGGGCGCCGAAAAGGCGATCTGGGTCGGTCATGACTGGGGCGCGCCGGTGGTGTGGAGCATCGCACAGCAACACCCGGAACGGTGCCACGGGACGGCGGCGCTTTGCGTGCCCTACCTGCCGGACGGCTTCACGCTGGACGCCGTGACCCCGCTGATCGACCGCGACATCTATCCGGAAGACCAGTTTCCGTTGGGTCAGTGGGAATACCAGAAGTTCTATCATGATGATTTCGATACGGCCCGGTCGGGATTCGACGGCGACGTCCGTAGCGCCGTCAGGCTGTTGTTTCGGACCGGCGATGCTTCGGGCAGGGGCCAGCCCGCGGCGACCGCCTTCACGCGGCGCAACGGCGGATGGTTCGGACCAGGTGGGAAGACCGCGCCCCAGGTACCGCGCGACGCGGCGGTGCTGACGCAGGAAGATGAGCATGCCTATGTCGCATCACTGGAGCGAAACGGGTTTTTCGGGCCGGACAGCTGGTACATGAACAGCGCCGCCAACGCCGCCTATGCCGCCCGCGCCAAGGCGTCGCGATTGACCATGCCGGTGCTTTTTGTCCATGCCGCCCATGATTACGTCTGCGAGACCCTCGACTCGCGGCTCGCCGAGCCGATGCGCGCCCATTGCGCCGACCTGACGGAAGCGACCGTCGCTTCCGGTCATTGGATCGCACAGGAAAAGCCGATCGAGGTGAACGCGGCCTTGGCGAAATGGCTCGCCACACAACTCCCTTCTCTTTGGCCAGGCGTTTAGAGCATAACCTCGACCGGCGGTCCGGTTTCAGACCCGGCCTGCCGGTGAAAGAGGGCCGGCGGCCGGCTTTCGCTGGTTTGCGGAGCGCACTACCCTGTGGCGATGGCCAAGCATATGGAACCCGCCGCGTTCGTTCTAGCCGGCGTCATCCTGGTGGGTGACCAATGGACCAAGACCTGGGCGCTGTCGCACCTCGACGGCGCCGGCCGCACTCTGCGGGTTCCCGGTCCCGTCGACCTGACGCTGGCGCTCAATCACAGCAACGCTTTTGGACTGACGCCCGTGGTCGGCGAGATCACCCGCTGGGGACTGACCGCCGCGAACCTCGCCGCGGCGGGCATGATCCTGATCTTGATGATGAGAAGGACCTTGCGTCCCCTGACGGTTTTCGGACTTGCCCTGGTGATGGCCGGCGCGATCGGAAACGCCATCGATCGGATCCGGCTCGGGGCGGTGGTCGATTTCATCGACGCGACGAAGATCGGATTCATCTGGATTTTCAATATAGCCGACGCCACGGTCGACGCCGGCATCGCCCTGCTTGCCCTGAGCATGTTCCTGAGCCGACCCGCCAAGACCTGACGACGGTAGGTCAACGGACGGCTCACACGTTTTGCTTCCGGCGGCCCTTTCGAAAAGGCATTTGCGGGTGGGCTCGAACGACGGGTGCAAAACCTACTCGCGCAGTTCCGGAAAATCCTCTTCCCTATATTCTGCCTCGCCCCGAATACCGTCGCGCTCACGATCAATCTCTATCCGGCGCAGTTCGACGCGGCGGATCTTGCCGGAGATGGTCTTGGGAAGGTCGGCGAATTCGATGCGGCGGACGCGTTTGTAGGGGGCCAGGGCCGACCGCACATGCCGGAAGATCGACAGCGCGGTCTCGCGAGAGGGCGCATGCTCGCCGGCGAGGGATACGAAGGCCTTGGGCACGGCGAGGCGCACCGGGTCGGGAGCCGGGACGACCGCAGCCTCGGCTATCGCCGGATGGATGATCAGGGCGCTTTCGAGTTCGAATGGGCTGATCCTATAGTCGGAGGCCTTGAACACGTCATCGGCGCGCCCGACGTAGGTGAAGAGGCCGTCGGCGTTGCGACTGGCCACGTCGCCGGTGCGATAGAAGTCGCCTTCGACCGGCTCCAGCGCGCCGTCCTCGCCCTGATACCCGCACATCAGGCCGGCCGGTCGGGGGCTCAGCCGCAGCGCGATCTCGCCTTCGTCGACCTCATGGCCGTCGGGATCCAGAAGGACGACGTCGTAACCTGGCAGCGGCCGTCCGACCGAACCTGGCTGGACCGGCTGTCCCGGGGTGTTGGCGAGCTGCGCTGTGGTTTCGGTCTGGCCGTAGCCGTCACGGATGGTCAGGCCCCAGGCGCGGCGCACCGCCTCGATGACTTCCGGGTTGAGAGGCTCACCCGCTCCGCAGGCATTGTTCAGCTGGGTTCGCCAATTCGCCAGGTCTTCCTGGATCAGCATCCGCCAGACCGTCGGCGGCGCGCAGATCGAGGTGACGCCATGCTCGACGATGGCGTCGAGCAGCGCGGCGGCGTTGAAACGCCCGAAATTGGCGATGAACACCGTGGCCGCGGCATTCCACGGCGCGAAGAAACAGCTCCAGGCATGCTTGGCCCAGCCGGGCGAGGAGACGTTCAGATGGATGTCGCCGGGCCGCAGCCCCAGCCAGTACATGGTCGACAGGCTGCCGATCCCGTAGCTGCGATGACTGTGCATGACCAGCTTGGGGCGGGCGGTCGTGCCGGACGTGAAGTAGAGCAGGATGGGATCGTCGGCGCCGGTCCGGCGCCCCGGATCGAACGCCGGGGAGGTGCCGAGGAGCTCCTGGAACGCGACGCCGCCAGGCGGCGTATCGCCGACCACGATCCGCCCGACCCGCGGATCGACGTCAGCGAACCGTTCCGCGAGCTCCGCGCTGGTAACCAGGAAGAGCGCGCCGGAAAGTTCGATCCTGGACGCCAGGTCCTCGCGCGTCAGCAGGGTCGTGGTGGGGATCGTCACCGCGCCCAGTTTGATGGCGGCGAGCATCGTCTCCCATAGGGGCGCGCAGTTCTCCAGCATAAGGAGCACCCGGTCGCCGGGTTGCACGCCCAGGTCTCGCAGGCCGTTGGCCACGCGATTGGACCGTTCGGCAAGGTCCGCGAAAGTCAGGCTCGCCGCGTTGGCGCCGACGATCCGCAGGGCGGTCGTCGAGGCGCTGGCTCCTTGCGCCAACCCCTGGTCGAACCAGTCGATCGCCCAGTTGAACTCATCCTCGTCGGGCCAGGCAAACGCGTCGACCGCCGCGGCGTAGTCCTCCCGAGTGCTCAACAGAAGGTCGCGCGCCCCGCGAAAGCTGATCGTCATTGAGCGGTCTCCGGCGGCGACACGATATCCTTCTCCACACAATCGATGTCACGCAATCGAAGGTGGTCCTGTCCGGTTATTCCGCCGCTTCGGGCTTCTTTCCTAGCCCCAAGGCTTCGACAATCTCGGGGGAGATGCTCTCCTCACCCTTCTGTTCGATATGCCTGGCGACGCGGGCGCCGACGGCGCCCATCAGCTCGGCGACGAACTCGGGCCGGTTGTCGCGCGCCCAGCCGAGGGACTGTTCGCGATTGATGTTCGTCCCCTGGAACTTCGGAAAGACGTAGCGCGCCATCAGCTCATACGACTTCTTCTTCTTGTCCCATTCGGCCCAGTTGTGATCGAGCGAAAGGAAGGCGCCGTAGCCGCCGGACTGCTTCTCCAGGCGTTCGAGCTGAGTGATCGCGTCGTCGGGCGTGCCGATGACGGCAAGGCCCGTGGCGATCATCGCGTCGACCGGATCGGCCTCGGAGTCGACGGCCATGGGCAGGGCGGCGACGTCGGTGAAGTAATAGAGCCAGTCGCGCAGTCCGAAGGCGACGTCGGCGCGGGCCTGTTCGCGGGTCTCGGCGATGTGCATCGGCCCGACGAGACGCCAGCCCGAGCGATCGACGGTCTTGCCGTGGTCGCGCGCGCTCTGTTCGCAGATGGCCCAATTGGACGCCAGGGCGTTGAAACCTCCGGCCGAAGTGGCCCCGATCGACAAAAGGCCCAGGCCGTGGCGGCCGGCCGCGGTCGCGCCTGTCGGCGACACCTGGCTCGCGACCGCCATTTCGATCGCCGGCCGCGTGTAGGGGGACATCTGCAGATGGGCGTCGATGAGCTCGAACCAGTCGGATCGGTGGGTCACCGTCTCGCCGTGCAGCAGGCGCACGATGACCGCCAACGCCTCGTCCATGCGGTCGCGCTGCCTGGCGACGGGAATGCCCATCATGTGCGCATCGGATGGCAGGGCGCCCGGACCGACGCCGAACATCACCCGCCCGCGGGTGATGTGATCGAGCTGGTTCATGCGGTCGGCCAGCATGAAGGGATGGTGATAGGGCAGCGATGAGACGCCTGTCCCCAGGCGGATGTGTCTGGTGCGCTCGGCAACGGTGGCGATGAACACTTCGGGGCTGGCGATCAGCTCGTAGCCGGCCGAGTGATGTTCGCCGATCCACGCTTCGTCATAGCCCAGCCTGTCCATCCATTGGACCAGCTCGATGTCCCGCTCCAGCGCCTGGGTCGGATTTTCCTTCAGCGGGTGGAAGGGAGCGATGAAAGCGCCGAAGCGAAGTTTGGGCGCCAACATGGTCGAGTCCCTCCAAGGATGCGGTTCCCGATCGTGACGAAATCGATGAAATCCGCCACCGTCATAACCTTGAGAGGTGAGGTACAGCTTTGCCGGCTGCCTTCAAAGATGAATCGGAAACATTTACCGAAAGGCCTGCCGGGCCGGTGAGGTCACGCCGTCGGTTTGGAACATCGAAAGGTTCCGCTCCGCCTAATCCCCGTTCGTCGCCTGGGCCGCCGGCCGCGCCTTTACCCGATCGAACCATGCCGGGAGATTCTTGCAATCCGCCGGCAGATTGCTGCCGCCCTTCGGCGCGCGGAAGGCCATGAAGCAGTAGAACATGATGTCGGCCAGGGTGTAGCGCTCACCGCAGATCCAGGTCTTGCCGGCCATCAGCCCGTCGAGCCACAGGACGCGGTCCTCGACGATCGCCTGCAGCTCTATCGCCGCGGACACCGACAGCAACTTGATCTTGTCGATGTAGAATTCGCGCCCGAACGTGGCGCGCCCGGCGCGCGAGCGGCCTTCGAGGATGTTGAGGTCGATGCGGCGGCACCACATCCGCGTCTCGGCCCGCTCGCCCGGCGTGGCGCCGATCAGCGGCGGATCCGGGAACAGTTCCTCCAGATATTCGCAGATGGGGGTGATCTCGGAAATCACCTGGCCGTCGTCGGTCTCCAGCGCCGGGGTCTGCATCATCGGATTGAACTCGCTATAGGGCGGCCGGCGATGCTCGCCGCCCATGATGTCGAGTTCCTGAAGCGGCAGGTCGATGCCCTTCTCCAGGGCGAACATGCGCACGGTGTGCGGATTGGGTCCGAGCGAATTGTAGAGTTTCATGCGGTTCTCCCTAAGTCGCGGGTCTGGCGGGCGGCGCACTGGTGGGCATGGTAGGGGCCATGACGCGCCGGAAAGCTAGTGGCGCGATCGAGGCGCATGTTCGGGCTGCCATGAGGTATTTGCCTGCGATCTATCCGGCGGTCCGGCGGTGAGGTCAGCGCGAGTTTCCCAAGTCCGTGTCCATAGCCGCCGTTCGGCCCTACCGTTATCGTCGCCAGAATGGATGAGGAAGCCAGAATGGATGAGGAAGAACGAGCGGGCCTGCCGGTGATGGGGTTTGCGGACGCGGCGGCCTTCGAAGCGTGGCTGGCCGCGGAGCCGCGGACAACGAAGGGGCTTTGGCTGAAACTCGCCAAGAAGGGGTCGGCCGTCGCCTGCGTGTCGAAAGCCGACGCGATCGACGCGGCGCTGTGCCACGGCTGGATCGACGGACAACTCGACAGGTATGACGACGCGTGCTGGCTCGTGCGGTTCACCCCGCGCAAGCGGTCGAGCAAGTGGTCGCAGAACAACCGGACGCGCGCGCTGGAACTGATCGAGGCTGGCCGGATGCGGCCCACCGGCCTGGCCGAGGTCGAGGCGGCGAAGGCCGACGGCCGCTGGGACGTCGCCTATGCTCCGGCCAGCACGGCGCAGCCGCCGCCCGATCTGCAGGCCGCGCTCGACGCCTCACCCCAAGCCGCGGCTTTCTTCGCGACGCTCAGGGGCGCGAACCGCTATGCCATCCTTTATCGGATCGGCGCGGCGAAGAAGGCGGAAACGCGGGCGAGGCGCATCGCGCAGTTCGTGTCGATGCTGGAACGTGGAGAGACGGTTCACGGACCGTAGCTTTCGGCCGCGCCAACTTCCGAACTATCGGCGTTCGCGCGTCATCCTTCCGAAACGTGTTGTGTTTTTGGCGCGCCCCGGCCTTCTCTCGGCCATCACCCCATGGCATTGTCCCCCATCCGCCAAGAACGCCACCCAGGGAGAACGCCGATGCTTTCGCTCGTCATTCGTAACGCCAATATCGTCGACGGGACCGGCAAGCCGGCCTTCAAGGGGGATGTCGGGGTGGCCGGGGACCGGATCGCGGCGGTGGGGGCGTTCGAGGGGCGGGGCGAGGTCGAGATCGACGCGGGGGGCAAGACCCTGGCGCCCGGCTTCATCGACATCCACACCCACTATGATCCGCAGCTGTGCTGGGACCGCAACGCCACGCCGACGCCCGAGCACGGGGTCAGCTCTTTGGTCATGGGAAACTGCTCGATCAGCCTCTCGCCCGTGCGGGCCGCCGACCGGCAACGGCTGATGCATCTGTTCGGCTCGGTCGAGGACATGGAGGGGCGGCTGCTGGAGTCCACGGTGCCGTTCTCCTGGGAGAGCGTGCCCGACTATCTCGAGTATCTGGGATCCAGCCTGGGGCCGAATGTCGGCTCGATCATCGGCCACTCCAATATACGCCTCTACGCCATGGGCGCGGCCTGCCAGGAGCGCGCGGCCACCGACGACGAGATCGAGGCCATGTGTTCGGTGCTGCGCGAGGCGATGGCGGCGGGGGCGTTCGGCCTGTCGTTCACCTTCAACCACTTCGACGAGCATGGCGGCCAACTGCCCTGCTATTACGCCGACCGCCGCGAGAAGCTGGCGTTGCTGAACGTCCTGGCCGAGGCGGGCAGGGGGGTGGTCGAGGTGGCGCCCAACTTCTTCAAGCGCGACATGGGCCTGCCGACCGTCGATGAATGGGGCGAGCTGGCGCTGGAGACCGGCGTCCTCTGTACACTGTCGCCGATCCTCGCCCTGCCGACCATGCCCGGCGCATGGCGCCAGATCCTGGAGCGTTTCGACTACTGGCGCGCCAAGGGAGCGCCGCTATACGCCCAGACCCAGGTGCGGCCGCTCGACATGACCATCCAGCTGTCGGCCGGCTCCACGGTGCTCTCCAAGTCATCGGCGTGGCGGCGCACGTTCGAGGCGACGCCCGAGGAGCGGCTGGCGCTGTATCGCGATCCCGAGGAGCGCGCGACGCTGATCGCCGAGGGCCAGCGCATGAAGGCCGGCCTCGCGCCGCTGACCGTCAAGCGAGCGCACGGCGCCGCCAATGCCGGCTATCAGGGCCAGCGACTGGCCGATATCGCAGAAGCGGAGGGCAAGGATTTTTTCGAGGCGATGATCGACATCGCGCTCGCCGATGACCTCAATACCGAGTTCGGGCTCGACGGCTTTCTGCACAGCGACGAGGCGGCGGTCGCCGAACTGCTGCAAAGCCCCACGGTGCACATCGGATCGGGCGACGCGGGCGCCCACATCACGCAATTCGCCGGGGCGGGCGACACCAGCTATCTGTTCGAGAAGTTCGTGCGCGAGCGTGGCGACATGACCCTGGAGCGCGCGGTGGAGCGGCTGACCTCCGAGCTGGCGGCCAAGTGGAGCATCAAGGATCGCGGCGTGCTCGCCGAGGGCAAGTTCGCCGACTTGGTCGTCTTCGATCCGGTCACCATCGCGCGTGGCGACGAACAGTGGGTCGACGACGTGCCCGGCGGTCAGGGCCGCTACATCCGCCGCCCGCAGGGCGTCGAGCGGGTGATCGTCAATGGCGAGACCCTGGTCGAGAACGGCGTCTACAGCGACCGGCAGCCGGGAAGGCTGATCTGACATGGATGATGGCGCATACCGGCTGGTCGAGGACTGGCCGCATTATCCGCAGGACATGGACTTCGAGATGGGGTCCGGGGTCACCGTCGACGACGAGGGGATCGTCTATCTGTTCACCCGCGATCTGGAGCATTGGGCCGCCCATCCGCTGGCGATGAGCCGCAAGATGGGCAAGAGCAGCGTCTCGATGTTCGACCGCTCGGGCACGTTCCTGGGCAAATGGGGACCATCGGACGAGCCGGGTTTCGCACTCGGCGCCCACACCATCTATTTCATAGACGGCCACATCTGGACGGTCGACCGCGACGGCCACGTGGTCAAGAAATACGCCAAGGACGGCACGCTGAAGCTGACGCTCGGCACGCTAGGCAAGTGGGGAGACAGCCCGTACCTGTTCAACGGCCCGACCGGTGTGGTCGTGCAGAAAAGCGGCAATATCGTCATCACGGACGGCTACTGGAACGCGCGGATGATCTGGTATTCGCCGCAAGGCGAATACATCAAGGAGATCGGCGGCTGGGGCGACGGGCCGGGCCAATTCAACTCGCCGCACGCGGTCGCCCAACTGCCCGACGGGCGCCTGCTGGTGGTCGATTTCATGGGCGGCGCCATCCACCCGTACATGACCACGCCTGGACAAATCGCCGAGGAGCGCAAGACCACCACGCCGGGGCGCAAGAGCCGCATCCAGGTGTTCGATCCCGACGGCAACTACCTGGACGAATGGAAGCACATCACGCCGCTCAGCCTGGCGGTCTATGGCGATCGCATCTACGCCAGCGACGAATACCGCAATCTGGTGGTGTTGGACGCCAATACGTTCGAGGAACTCGAGCGCCACGAGGGACTGGCCATCTACATCCACCAGTTGGCCAAGGACCAGCACGACGACTTCTACACCGCCACCGTCTATCCCGAACACGCCGGCGCCCCACGGGGGAGGGAAGGGCCGTCGCATCATCGATGGACCCGGGGGTAGTCTCGAGACCTCTCTTCTCCCCTTGGGAGAAGATGTCGCGAAGCGACAGATGAGGGTCTCGATGCAGGGCGCGATGCGTTGCTCGCCGGACGGCGCCTGTCGTCGAGACCCTCATCCCCGGCTTCGCCGGTACTTCTCCCAATGGGAGAAGAGAGAAGTTGTGGACCGCGCCGCGTTTTTTTGGCACTCATGCTTAAAATGCCGATCGGGCCTGATACGAGGGAGTAGACCGCATGCCGATGGTCGTCGTCGCCGCGACACTGGATTTCGCCACGCAGGCCGATCGCGACGAGGCCGTGCGCCTGACCGCGCCAGTGCAGATGGGCACGCGCAACGAGGAGGCGGGCTGTCACGCCTATTGTTTCGCCGCCGATCCGGGCGTTCCCAATCGCATCCAGGTGCATGAACTATGGGAAAGCGCGGGCACGCTCGCCGCCCATTTCAAGCATCCCTACTACGCCAAGATGGTCGAGGTCCTGCGAGGGGTGGGCATCGTCGACACCTGGAACCAGGTCTATGAGGTTGCGCGCCACGCGCCGGTCTATGGCCCCGAGGGCGGCGCAAATCCGGAATTCTTTGGCGACGACGCCTGAAACCCTTTCAATCGGCGAGACCCGCCGGGGAGGTTTAGAGATGAGCGAATCGGTCCTGTTCACCAACGCCAAGCTGTTTACTGGCGTGAACGATGAAGCGATCGACGGCGGCGCGATCTGGGTCGACGGCAAGTACGTCCGCAAGGCCGGGCGTGAAGCGGACATGGGGCCGATCCCCGACCACGTGAAGCGCGTCGACCTCGGCGGACAGTTCGTGATGCCGGGGATGACCGAGTCGCACGCCCACATCTCCTACACCAACAACGGGCCGGGAGAGCTCGACAAGACGCCGGTCGAGCAGGCGATGGTGTGGTCGATCGACAATGCCCGGGTGGTGCTGGGCTCGGGCTTCACCTCGGCGATCAGCTTCGGCTCGGTGCACCGCATCGACGTCTATCTGCGCGACGCCATCGAGAAGGGCTTCATCGTCGGCCCGCGGCTGTGCGCTTCGGGCCGCGACATCGGCGCCACGTCGAGCAACGCCGACCTGCATCCCGACTACGCCAAGCCGCAGATGGAGGGCCTGGGCATGCTCGCCGACGGTCCGTGGGCGGTGCGCAAGGCGGTCCGTACGCTGCGCAAGAACGGGGCCAATGTCGTCAAGCTGTTCCTCGACGGCGAGGGCCTTTCGAAGCACGCGCCGCCGGGCGAGCTGACCTACACCGACGAGGAGGTCGAGGCGGCGATCTCCGAGGCGCATTCGCGGAACATGCGCGTCGCCACCCACTCGCGCTCGGCCGCCGCCGTCAAGCAGGCGGTCAGGTTCGGGGCCGACTTCATCGGTCACGCCAACTATCTCGACGAGGAAGCCGTCGACATGCTGCGCCGTGCGCGCGACCGGCTGTTCGTCGGTCCGGCCATCGCCTGGGAGATCCAGTTCCTGGCCAATTGCGAGAGCATGGGCTTCACCCGCCAGGACGCGCGAGACAAGGGCTACGAGCGCGAGGTCGAGGCGACGGTCGACGCGGTGAAGCGGCTGAAAGCGGCCGGTGTACGGGTGCTGATCGGCGGCGACTACGGGCTCAACATCACTCCGCACGGCACCAACGCCAAGGACATCGAATACTTCGTGGACCTGTTCGGCATGTCGCCGGCCGAAGCGCTGCTGTGCGCCACGCGTGATGGTGGCATGGCGGTCGATCCTTCGGGCATGCTGGGCACGCTGGAGGACGGTAAATATGCCGACCTCGTCATCGTCGACGGCGATCCGCTGGCCGACGTGCGCGTCCTGCAGGATCATTCGAGGATCACGGCGGTGATGAAGGACGGCCAGCTCTATCACGGCCTCACGCGCACGCAGCCCTACCACGCATCGGCGGATGACCTCATGCCGCCGCGCTCGACCGCGCCGGCGGGGGCGAAGCTGGCCGAGAAGGTGCTGACAGCGGTCTAGCCTAGGCCACGTGCACCGCATTGCCACGGAAGATCAGGAACGCACCGGCGGCGATGAGGGCGAAGCCGGCGCCTTGCATCGGGGTGACCTTCTGGCCCAGGTAGAGGGTCGAGAAGACCACGAACACCGACAGGGTGATCACTTCCTGGGCCGCCTTCAGCTCGGCGGTGGAGTAGACGCCGCTGCCCCAGCGGTTCGCCGGGACGGCGAGGCAGTATTCGAACAGGGCGATGCCCCAGCTCGCCAGGATGACCACCCAGAGCGGTCGGTCCTTGAACTTCAGGTGGCCGTACCAGGCGAACGTCATGAACACGTTCGAGCACACGAGGAGCGCGATGGGGACGATGCGGGCGATGATACTGGGCATGCCCGGAGTCTCCCGGCCCCGGCGCGAGGCGTCAACCGCCCGTTCGCGCCAGCCGCTTCACGAGCACGGGAAACGTCAGGCCCTGGACGACGACGGAGAACAGCACCACCACGAAGGTGATGGATAGCAGCAGGTCGCGGCTGGTCGAGGCAGGGACGCTGAGCGCCAGGGCCAGCGACAGCGCGCCGTGCAAACCGCCCCACGCCAGGATCGGGGTCGCGCCATGCTCGTCCAGCCGCCGGCGGAAGAACGCGCCCCACGGCCAGACGACCGCGAACCTGACGATGAGCGTAAGCACGATCGCCGCGAGCCAAAGCCCGGCATGGCGCAAGTCCAGGCTGACGATCGCTAGCTGCAGGCCGAGCATCAGGAACAGAACGGCGTTGAGCCCCTCGTCGACCAGGGTCCAGAACGCCCGCACGTACTGGCGAGTCGTCTCGCTCATCGCCGCGTCGGCCGAGCGGTCTCCGACGATCAGTCCCGCGGCGACCACGGCGATCGCACCGCTGAGCTGGAGCGCCTGCGCGAACGTGTAGACGGCCATTGCGAGCGCGATGGTGATGGTGACCTCCACGGCGTAGTCGTCGATCGCCCGCATCGCCCGCACCGCGGCCAGGCTCGCCGCCAGGCCCAGCAACAATCCCCCGCCCGCCGCGACGATGACCTGAACGACCGCATGAAGAGGCGCCACGTCATGGCCGCCCGCCATGACCACCGCGGCCGAGAACACCACGATGCCGACACCATCGTTGAACAGGGCCTCCCCCTGCAGAACGGCCTGCAGTGCCTTGGAAAGGCTGCCGCGCCGCACCACCGCCAACACGGCGATCGGATCGGTCGGGCTGATCAGGGCGCCGAACACCAGGGCCCAAACCAGGGGCAGATCGATACCGAGCGCCTGGGCCGCCGCCCACAGACCGCCGCCGACCAGGAAAGTCGATCCCAGGACCCCCAGCGTCGCCAACGACCACACCGAGAGGCGGCGACGGCGCAGTTCAGTCAGATCGACCTGCATCGCTCCGGCGAACAGTAGGAAGGCCAGCAGGTAACCCAGGACCGCCCGTGAAAAGTCGACGCCGCGGACAGTATCCAGAGCGCGAGCCACCGCGTCGGGCAGGACGCCGAAAGCGCGGCCGGCCAGCAGCAGCGCGGCGCCTCCGACGCCCGCCAGGACCATGGCGATCTCGGTCGGCAGATCAAAGAAACGGCTGTTCAGCCAGCCGACCGCGGCGACCAGACAGGCGAAGCCGGCGGCGATCTCGAACGGCGTCATGCGACAAGCTGGTCGTGTTCGAAAGGTGGGGCTCGCCAGGCTGCTTCACACCAATCCATCGTCGCACTCCGCTGCAGTCGGCTACACTATACCGTGGGTGAACCGTGAGACGACGTTCGTCGAGGGCGAATGCAGCAGCGGGACATTAGCGAGGGGCAGCCCTCCTAATGCAAGTGGCCG
>Ga0302314_10012268_pt1 | contig 14854 bp, 6 predicted proteins | sample III_Palsa_N2_3_FD_200533 | JGI IMG/M metagenome (GOLD analysis project Ga0302314, IMG submission 200533) | Peat permafrost microbial communities from Stordalen Mire near Abisko, Sweden - III_Palsa_N2_3 | ecosystem: Environmental > Terrestrial > Soil > Palsa > Peat permafrost | place: Sweden... | reverse complement strand
GCTCCCCGCGGACGCGGACGCGGACGCGGGCGCGGCGCTCCCGCGACGCAGCACGCCTCTGCGCTGCGCGTCCAGCACGAGCGCGCTGCCCGTGAGCGCGCCGAGCGCGACGACGACGCCCAGCAGAAGCAGCTGCGGGTAGCGCGCGTACAGCGCGCGCACCATGGTGGGCGCGCTCGTGAGGAGCAAGAGCGGCACGACGACCCACCACGTGCGGCTGAACGCGTCGTCGGCGTCGGCATCGCCGGCGTCGCCGCCCGCCTGCTCCAGCTCCGCCCGCATCGCGAGCCGCTCGCGGACCTGCTCCAGCCAGCGCTGGAAGTGGGGCGAGGACATGATGACGTCGGCCGCGTGGCGGCGCCTGCGCAGCGCGTCGCCGAGGAGCGCGCGCGCGCGGTGGCCGCGCCAGTTGCGCTGGATGCGCTTGGCGGCGCGCGACCAGCGGTGCGAGCGGTAGTAGCGGCGCCACGCGCGCTGGATGCGCACGATGGAGCCCATGATGCGCGCGTTCTTGGCGTCCTCCAGCTTCGCGAAGGCCTCGGAGCGCAGGAACACCTTGGTCTTGCCGACTTGGTAGTCGGGCCCGGCGCGCAGGCCCGCGCCCGCGTCGCACACGGAGTTGGCGGCGGCCGCGATCATCTTCGCGTCGTGCGAGTCGACGATCTTGCGAGCCTCGACGGGGCCGCTGAGCGCGGCGGCCGCGCGGCCCGAAGCCTTGACGCGCACGAGCACGTCGTAGCGCTGCAAGAAGTCGGCGAGGTCGAAGCGCGTGGGGTAGCCCGCCCGCGCGACCTTGACCACCTCGACCACGCCCGAGTAGCGCAGCTGCGCGAGCACGCGCGGGCGCGCGAAGAGGCCGGCGCGGTTGCGGTCGTTGGGCTTGAGGCACCGCACGTAGTGCGGCTGCGACGCGCGGATCGTGGCCAGCGCCTGGTGCAGCTGCGTCTTGAAGTGCGACGACACGGTGGTCTGCTGGAGCTGCGACTTGGCGCGCGAGCGGCGGTGCGTGAAGCCGCCGCCGCCGCCGCGCTCCCCCCCCGACGCCACGGACGAGGCCGACGACGAGTTGTGGCTCGAGAGCGCGGGCAGCGGGCGCTCCGCGGCGGCGCGCGCCGTGGCGGAGCCGGGCGCCGCCATCACGTCGAGCCCGACGTCGCCGGCGCGGCGGGAGAAGTACGCGGCCATGTCGGCGCCGCCGCCCGCCTCCGCCGCGTCCGGAGGGAGCAGCACGCGCACGAGCGCGTCTCGCGACGCGCACAGCAGGTCGACGGCGTCCTGGCGCAGCTCGTTCTTGTTCTTGCGGTAGAAGCCCTCGACGGAGTACGTGACGTCGCCCGCGAAGTGGCGCACGGTGAAGAGGTGGTCGCGCTGCTGCAGCTGCGGCGCCGCGAAGCGGTCCGACTCCTTGGGCAGGTTCTGGTACAGCTTGCTCGCGAGCGACTTGTCGCTGCCGGAGGGGTACATGCACTCCTCGTCGATGAGCGAGAGCAGCCCGATGGGCTTGCCCTCGATCATGGCGATGGTGGGCGAGTTGTCCGGGAACTCCACGAAGGTCCAGTCCACGCCCTCCGCCTCGTACATGCGCTGCTCGAGCTCGAACACGTGCTCGTTGAACTGCCGCTGCAGCTGCTCGTTGGCGTAGTTGATGCACAGCTGCTCGAAGGAGTTGCGCTCGAACACTTCGAATCCGAAGATGTCGAGCACACCGATGATCCAGTCGTGGTGGCCGCCCCCCGACGACGACGACGCACGGCGCTCCGCCGACTGCGAGACGGCCTCCCACTCCATGCTGTGGTTGACGCGCCACACGATCCACCCGAAGAGGCGCTCGTACACGGCCATGGCGAGCGCGTCGCGCGCCTCGAGCGCTTGGTTCACGTTGAGGGGCTTGATGTACGTCTCCACCTCGCCGGTGCCGCCCGGCATGGCCACGGTGATGCGGCGCACGCACAGCACGTCGCACAGCGTGCGCTCGGGGTGCGTGAAGGAGCGGTCCGTGCACGCGCCCGGTTCGAGGGCGAGCAGCTCGCACGCGGTGCGCGCGGCGCCCATCGTGGCGGGGTCCACCGCGCACGCCTCGCCGCCTTGCGCAGGCAGGAAGCGCACGTCGCCGAGGTGCAGCACGCCGGCGACCACCTCGAACACGGCCGCGCAGTCCTCCTCGGAGAAGCCCATGGTGGCCATGGCGGCGCGCGTGACGGCGAACTGCGCCGCGTCGTCCACGTCCGCGCGCGCGTACTCGCCCGACTGCGACGTGTACGCGCACGCGCGCGGCCCGTCCGCGGGCAGCCGCAGCCGCGAGCGGAGCGCGGGCGACGCGGCGAAGAGCTCGTAGAAGATGTGGTAGCTGCGCTCCCCGCGCGACTGGTGGCACACGCGCGCCTTCTCGAGCAGGTACGACTGGACGCCGGCCCCGCGCAGCTTGTTGCGGCCCTCCCCCGCGAACTTCATCGAGATGAGCTTGCCGAACCTCGACGAGTTGTCGTTGCGCACCGTCTTGGCGTTGCCGAAGGACTCCAGCAGCGGGTTCGCCTGCAGGATGCGCGACGACACGGCGTCGCCCCCGCCCGAGACGTCGGCCAGGTACTGCATCGCGATCTTGGTCGTCTCCGTCTTGCCCGCCCCCGACTCGCCCGAGACGAGGATCGACTGGTTCAGCCCCTTGAAGTCCTGCATGGCGCGGAACGCCCCGTCCGCGAGAGCGTACACGTGCGGCGGCAGCCCCTTGTCGCGGCGCGAGTACCGCGCCAGCGCGGCGGCCTCGTACAGCTTCGCGATGCGCTTGAACGGGTTCGTGGCGATGAGGATCGGGCCCACGTTGGTGTATATCTCGTCCGCCGCGAAGCGCTCGTCCAGCGCCTGCAGCAGCGCGGGCTCGTGCAGCGCGGGCAGCTTGGTCAGGTCCGCCACGCCGCGCAGCGACCCCGGCTCGGAGCTGAGCACGGAGTACACCTCCGCGTCCGCGCGCGACCCCGACTCGCCGCCGCCCTCGCGCCGCGCCCCGAACGGCTGCGTCACGTACGACACGCGTCCTCCCCCGCGCTCCTCCGCGCGAGCCAGCGTCCAGCCCCACGTCGCGTCCGGCACCCAAATCAGGTCGCCGGCGGTGGTCATGGTGTCGTTGGGAGGTCACCGCTGTTCGCCGCCGTCGCCGCCGTCGCCGCCGCCGCGGAGGTTGAGCACGGCCACTGTGTCCTCCGCATCCAAGCTGAGCATGCTGGGCAATCTGGACGACAGCCACGTGCATGTGAAGCGACGCTCTTCACTCCAGAGCTTGCCGCCCCTGAACGGCTCGCCTGCGATTGCAGAGCACGTGGCCGCTGTCCGACCCAAGGCGCGGCGATCGACGTTATCGCTGCCCAGCCTCCCGTCGCCCGCTCCTCGCACGCCGGCAACGGCAGCGGCGTCACCGGCCTTGTCGCCTGTGATGTGCAAGGCGGCACTGTCGCCCGCGCCTGGGCTGATGACAGCGCCGCCGCCTGACCCTGCGCCGAAAAAGCGCAAACTCCTGCTCGTGAATGCGCAGGCCGCGGCGCTGCGACCTGTGGAGAACAAACCGGCCGTGATGGCGGTTCGCGCCAAGGACCGCAAGCTGCAAGCGCAGAGCGCCATGCTGGCGGCACAGCAAGGGCTGCCCATTTTGCAACAAGCGTCATTGAAGGAGAGGAAGCGGTCATGATGCACACACACACACACGCGCGCGCGCGCATTAAGCAATCTCTGCAAAGGCATCAATCGTGAGCTCGAGGCACGACACAGGGTAGTGCAGCCCGTGCGTCTTCACCACGCGCGGATGCAAAGCGCCAAGCGTGCCCAGTTCCACCGTCTTGCCCGCCGCATTGGTCCAGGCCACCAAGCCGCCCTTGCCAGGAAAGTACGTTGCCGGCGACGCGCCCGAGTTGCGCGACAGCGGCGACGCAGAGCCGTAGGCCTCAATAACGTACGTGCCTGCAAGCACGGCGTTCTTGCCCCGCAGCCGCTCGGCCTCGGCGGCGCCGTCGGCAGAGTACTGGGGCGAGGGCTGCACGTTGAGGAGCTGCATGATGCGGTCCAGCGCGCCATGGCACACCTCGAGACCGTCGCTCGGCCCAGAGTACATGATGGCCACTCGCCGCGAGTTGCGCGCGCGCGTCTCCGCGGTGGAGTCGAGCAGGAGCACGTCGGAGACCTCAAAGAGCCGCAAGCCGTTGCTCATTTGCTCGCCCTTGTGTTCTTGCAGCGTCTTGAGCAGCCCTGGGATCAAACTGGGTCGCGCGATTTGGTACTCGATCGTCTTGGGGTTGGCCAGGGCCACGGCCTCGGTGCCGTCGTCCTCGCGTTGCAAGTGCGCATAGGCGCTCTCGCGCGAGCACAAGCCAAAGGTCAAAATCTCCATAAAGCCGGCGTTGGCCAGCTCGCAGCGCAGCAGGTCGCTCATCTGGTTGAGCGCGAGCTCCTTGCCCGGGTTGTGGCTGGGCGGGTCGTTTTCCGGAATGAGGTTGAAGCCGTACGCAATGGCCACGTCCTCTACGAGGTCCACGGCGTGCAGGACGTCGGCGCGCATGGGCGGCACCTTGACGAGAATCTCCTCGTCCGACTTGACCTCGCTCTTGTGCTGCATCTTGTCCAGCAACGCGGCAATCGACTCGGGGTCGAGCCTGAGGCCGAGGATTTGGTGCGCGTCGGCCACGGGCAGGGTAAAGTCCCTGTCGCCCAGCACGGGCGTCACCATCGAGTACAGCTTTTCCTGCGACTCGGTGGTGTCCACGCCATGCGGGAAGGTCACTTTGACGCGCTCCACAGTGTCGGGCTTGGCGCAGTAGCGCGCAAACATGGTGACCATGATGTCGAGCACCACCTTGGCCTTGGTGAGGTCGGTGGCCGTGCACTCGACAAAGACGTCGCGCGTGCTCACGGACATTTTGCTGTGCGCGCCATTGATGATGGGCGGCAGCGAGAGCACCACGCCCTTTTGGTCCTGCAGCACTGGCCACAGCGGCTTGTCGTAGATTATGTCCGTGTACTCGCGCAGGTGAGACCGCTCCGGATCGCTGCGGAACTCGTCCAAGACTTGCCGCAACGTTTGCGGCTCGCTGTTTTCGGCAGCAAACAAGTGACGGAACTTGAGCGCGTCGGGCGCCACCGCGCGGTACACGACGGGAAAGGTGAGCGTGCTCAAGTCGTGCGTGCCGATAGCCACCAAGGTGCGCCGCCGACAAATGTTGCGATGCAAATGGTCCTGCAAATCCAAAAACGACTGGTACGAGTCGGGCGTGAACGACACGCCGCGCAGCACTGCGCACACCACGTAGGGGCGCACGCCCAGCGTGCTGGCCTCCACGTTTACGCTCAACACGTCGGGCAGCGCCGCGAACACGGGCGCCTTCTCCATGGTGAGAAACACCTTGAGCGCGCGACTAAGGCCTTCGAGGCACAAAATGTCGTAGCGGTTCGCTGGGACGTCAATCTTATACATTGTCTTGCCCGCGTCCTCGACCACGTCGTCAAGCTCAATGCCAAACGCAAAGCACAGCTCGTCAAACTCGTGCTCCGTGTATGTTTTGCCCATCGCCCGGAACAACAAGTCGCGCGCAATCGTAATCGTTGGCATATTTCTACCGCCTGTCCGCGCCGCGCGGCGCGCTCCACCAAATGGTTCAAATGGTGGGTAAGAGGCCGTCCGTACCGCCGGCCGTTTACGCCGTTTTTGCCGCTGCGGCGGACAAACACGCGTTTCGCGCAGGAAAAAAGCCCCCTTCTCGCGTTTGAGCTCGTGAGGGCAGCAACGCGCGCCGCCCTCGCCGAGCTCGTCCGCGGCCGCCGCGCGTTTGCCGCGTTCCGCCCCGCGCGCGCGCGACATCTTGCCGCAGCCACGTTCGTACCGCCTGGTCCCATGCCGCCGCACAGCTCGCCAACCTCGGTGTACTCCAAGGCCAGCCCGCCGTTCTTTGGCGCCGACCCCAGCGACTTGGTTGAAATCGTCCCGGGCAGGTGCGTTCCACAGCGGCGGCGCGCGTGTTGGGAGCGGTTACACTCACTCCCCCTCCCGCTGTTGTTCCAAGGCTGTACTACGCCGCGCTCGCAACACCGCCGCCTCTCAACGCTTCCAAGGCCACGCCTCCGGTCCACTATTTCTGCACCGACAAATCGCTCATGTGAGTTTTTTTTTGTCAGTGCGCCCCGAGCCGCCCTAACGGCCCGCCCGCGATACCGTGGAAAGCTATTGGAACTTTTTCCTCGACTTTGGTCCGCTCAACCTGGGTCAAACGTACCGCTTTTGCGAGGCGTTGCACGCCAAGTTGGCCGACCCGTCGTTGCAGGAAGGCCACGTAGTGTATTGGAGCGGCACGCAGGGCCCGCGACGCGCCAACTCTGTGCTTTTGATTTGCATATACAGCATGCTCTACTTGAACAAGACGGCTGAAGAGGCCTGGCGCCCGTTTGAGGCCATGGCGCCTCGGCTGCCGTCGTTTCACGACGCCACGCCGGGTGTGTGCACGTACCGCCTCACGGTGCGCGATTGCCTCAGAGGCATTGAAAAGGCGCGTGGGCTCGGGTTCTGCGATTTTGACAACTTTGACGTGGACGAGTACGATTATTTTGAAAAGGTGGAGTCTGGCGACTTGAGCTGGCTCTTCCCGGGGCGCTTTGTGGCCTTTGCCGGCCCGCACGACGTCAAGAGCAGGGACGAAATGTACCCGACGTGCGTGCCCGAGGACTACATTGAGCACTTTCGGGCGCGCAACGTCACGCTGGTGATTCGGCTCAACAAAAAGTACTACGACGAGAACCGCTTCATCCAGGCCGGCATTGACCACGAGGACATCTTCTACCCCGACGGCTCGTGCCCTTCGCCAGAGATTCTCAACCACTTCCTCGAGGTGTGCGAAAGCCGGCCGCTGGGCCAGGCCATTGCCGTGCACTGCAAGGCGGGCCTGGGCCGCACGGGCACGTGCATTGGCGCGTACGCCATGAAGCACTGGGGCTTCACCGCCGCCGAGGTCATTGGCTGGATGCGCGTGGCGCGCCCGGGCACGGTGATCGGCCCGCAACAGCAGTATCTCGATTCTATTCAGAACGCCATGCACGAGAGCGGCGCCAACAAGGCGTTCGGCTCGCCCAAGCGCGCGCTGTTGACGCACAAGGGCGAGCGCGCCTCGCCCGAGGACCCGCTCAGCCAGGGCGACTTTTTGCTCTCGGCGCGCGTCAACAGCCCTGGGGCGCCCAGCGCGCGCAGGTCGCCGAGCGACAGCCCGCACACCGACGGCTTTAGCCTGCGCGCCGTCGCGAGGAAGTTGTACACGGGCAGCAGCGCCGTCGCGGTGGGCCGGTGAACCTTTTGCCACGAGCGTGTGTGTGTGTGTCGCGTAGGTTAACAAAGAGACATTTTTCCCCGTCGTGTTGACGTTGCCGCGCTGCCGTTGCCGCGCTGCCGTTGGGTGTACAAATTCGCGGTTACACGACACGACTCTCAGTAGCCCTCATTGCTCGTCGTGACGGTGAAGGAAGGGTAGTCGCGCCGCAGCAGCTTGGCCGCCTCCTCGTGCAGAGGCGCTCCCCGCCACGGAAAGCCGTAGGAAAACCCGTACACCTTAATCGTCTTGGCGCTCGTCGAATGCTCAATGCGACCTCCGCCCAGCACGTCGTACGCAACGCCCAGCTTGCGGCACTGCGCCGTGAATGGCCGTGCGGCGTCCTTGTGGTAAGCCGCCGATTCGCTGCCGCGCACAAACAGGCGCGAGCGCTCAACCTCAATGAGCACGTACTTTTGCACCGCGTCGTCGTCGATGACGCAATGGGCGCCCAGCTCGACCCAGGGCACTGCGGCCTTGGCGTTGCCCGGCGCTCCGGCGCCTTCGCGCATAGCAGCTGCCTCGGCGCGCTCAGCCGGCGTCGTGGTCATTAAGCGGCGGCCGCGATGAATGCCGCCTTGGATTCGGTGAATGCGGCGCGTGGGGCCGTGTTCGTGGGTGTCTGTGCTCGGTGGTGTGTGTGCGCGCGTCCGAGTCGCCTCTTTGTTTGAAAAAGTGTGGTGCCATTGCCTTTTTTTTAGATCTGTCGCTGCGTACAATGGACGTAGACTGCACGCGTATTCGCAATGCACCATGAGTGTGCGCGACGTCGACATACGATTCGTGTTTTTACAGGTCATCCTCGTCGTCGTCCTCCACGTCGTCCTCGGCATCATCGTCGTCGTCCTCTTCTGCGTCATCCTGTGCGTCCACCTCGTCCATCGACTCCTGACCTGCCGCTGTGGCGGCAACGGCACCACCGGGCGTCGTGGCTCCGGACGACGGCTTTTGCGAAGCTTTGCGCAGCGCCGTGCGCCTCTGCCGCTCGGACATTTCCGCGAGCTCTGCCTCGGAGGGCAGGCGCGGTGCGGCGCCGTCATCCCTCTCCACGCTCATGGCGTTTTCATCCGTCTGCCACGGCGTGAGTTCAAAATGCCCGCCCAAGGAGCGGAAAGCACGCACAAGGAGTTCCGTGCACTTGGCGCACTTGCCCTGCGCCTTGGAACATGCGTCGCAAAGCGTGTGGTACGCGCGCTTCACGGCGCGCTGCTGGCAGCCATTGCAATGCGCCGGCGCCTTGAGCGGCTTGTACTTGCGACTGGTTGGGCTCGTGAGCGCCGAGTGCCGCACACACGGTGCCAGGATGAAAAACGCACTACTTTTTCCTCCACTCGATTTGTTCGTCGCAGCGCTTGCACAATCCCCAGTGGCTAATGGCCTTGATCGCGCGCGACTTTTTGCTATTCTTGTTGTGCTTGAAGCTGAACGAGTTCTGATGCGCTGGCGCACGCGTACGCGGCCCAGGTCTCAAGCTCATCGCGCTCCCGCCCGCCGCCGCCGCCGCCGCCGCTGTGCCTAGTTTTGTGGAAGGGGGCGGACGCGTTCCTGTCGAGAAAAAAACACCACGACGCGTTTTACACCGACTTTTTCCCCGCACACACAAAGACGAAACGCAACGAGCACCACCGCCCCACATTAGGTCACCATGAACAAGGGCAAGCCGCCCGCAGCGCAGCCGGCGGTGGCGGCGACGGCGGCGACGGCGGCGACGGCAAAGCCCGCAACGGAGTCGCCCAAGCCACCCTCGCCGCCTTCGTCGGCCGTCGTCAAGGACAAAAAACCGCCCGTCGACGACGCGGCTGCCGCCAAATCTGGCTCGCCGTCGCCCTCGTCCGCGGCTGCGTCTGATGGCGATCCCTCGCCCACCTCCAAGACAAAGCATTCCTCGCTCCCCTCGCTCTCTCGCGTCGGCTCGCTCGGCTCGCTGGGCAAGGCGAACTCGGGCACGAGCCTGACGCGCACCGTGTCCACCTCTTCGGTGGAGTCCACCGCGGAGAAGCGCCTCTCAGTGACCAAGGCAGACAATGTCACCGTCTCCCTCTTGGGCGGCACGCCGCAGCGGCGACACGGCTCGCTGCGCGTGAAGCGCACTTCCATCTTCTCCTCGTTCAAAGATAGCTTTGTATCCATCGACAATGGCGAGATTTCCTTTGCAGAAAACGAGCTCGACTTGCAAAAAAGGCAAACGCATTCGCTTATGGACGTGCGCGAGGCCAAAGTTGTTGGGCCCAACAGCAGCCAGTTTGTGCTGCGGCTCGGGCCTGCGTCGGCCGGTAAAGCGGGCGCCAAAGTCGTTACGTTGAAGGCCGAAACGCCCAAGGATGCTTGCGACTGGATTGCCACCGTGCATCACGAGCTACGCAACCAATTTATTGTGTGTCGCGAGAGCATAAAAAAGGTGCAAGAAGCCGGCCACGTCGACAGGCTCGAGCCCTTGTTTCGCCAGAGCCTCGATTTGCTCCGCGTCGTCACCGACGGCAACGACGACGCCGACACTGCGGACACGCTCGAGGAGTACGCCGACTGGCTTGAGACGCGCGGGCGCGTGGACGAGTCGGCCACGACGAAAAAGCAGGCCAAGGCCATTCGGCGACGCGTCGCCGGCGTTGACTCGCGCCCGGCCTCGGTCGAGTACACGAGCAGCGACCCAGAGGACAGCGGCACGTCGCCTCCGATGCGCTCAAAGTCGCCCCCGGGCCTGCCGCCGCGTGTGCCTACCAAGTCGCCCGTCATGCCGCAAAAGTCCCTTTAAATGCCTCCCCCTCCCCTCCCCCTCGTTTGTATTGCCGCGTGTATGCGTGCATGTGCGCCCACATACTCACGCATGACGTGGAAAAAAAACACCATAAAAATTTTAAAAAACCTGTTGACTTTTTCACGCGTCATCGTGCGTGCCAGCACGCAGCTCAACGAGCGGCTGGTGCGGCAGCGGTGGCGGCGGCGGCAGTGGCGCCAAGTGCGGATGCGGGGGCACAAACAAGGGCGGCGGGGAGAACATGGGATACACGTGCAGGTCTCTGCAGCGCTGGCCGTAGCGGCACATGCCCTGAGCAAAGTAAGGGCACACGGGGCGCATGGGCGGCGGCATGAGCATGGGCGGCAGCGGCGGCGGCGAGGGACCGGGCGGGCCAAAGTAGGCGTCAGGGTGCATCATCATCACGGGGTCCATGTACGGCTCTGTCTCGTACAAGGGCGCCGCAGCGGCCACGAGCTCGCCCGACGACGACGCGATGGACGAGGACGCCGACGACGACGCCGGCTCGGCGCGCCGCTCGCCGTTCTCGCGCTCCTCTGCGTCGTCGTCGTCGTCGTCGTTGGCCGTGTCGTCCTCCTCGTCGTTTTCGGGCTCGTCGAAGCGGCCGAACAAAAAGTGCGCCGCCGCAGTAGGCGGCTCGTCGGCGGGCGACGGCGCGGCTACGGCGGCGACTAGCGACGGCGCGACGGCGACTAGCGACGGCTCGACAATAACGGGCGCAGCCACCGCGCGCACTGGAGGCGGCAGAGCTGCCGGTGCCGACGACGGTGCCACCACAGCTGCGGGACGGCGCACCGGGGCCACAAACTTGCTCGCAGGCGACGGCGGCGTCGTGCGCGCAGGCGCTGCAGCGACGGCGGCAGCGACGGTGGCAACGACGGCGGCAGTGGCGGCGGCAGGCTTGCTTGCCTTGCGCTTGGCAGCGCGCGAGACGACGACCCACTCGGCCTCCTTCTGCTCCGGGACGTCGTCAAAGTCGCTCGGCAACATGGGGATGGCCTCAGGCACCGCCTCTGGCTCAGCAGCGCGCACCGCCTCTGGCTCAACAGCGGGCACCTGCACATTCGCCGCGACAACGAGCGGCTCGGCCGCCTTTACAGCCACCGCCGGAGGCGACAGGGGCGGCGACAACGACGGCACTGGCGCAGCCGCCGCCGCCTTGCGCTTGTGCCGTCGGCGCGGCTTGCGCGACGCCGCCGCTGCCGCAGTGGCCGCGTCCTCGTCATCGGACAGCACGACGTCCCTGACGGCCTGCGAGGCGCGCATTTCCGCGAGCACGCAGTCGGCGAGCGCGGAGAGCAGGAGCTGGTTGCGCACGTGCACGAAGCGGAAGAGCTCAGAGCGGCGCCATCGCAGGCGAGCGTGGGACTCGAGGTGGTCCTGCCGGATGCGGTTCCACGTCGTGTTGGCAATCTGCAGTGCCTGCAGCGGGTTGAAGTTGCGCGAGGGAAACACGGGCGAGGCGAGCTTGTGCTGCACGAGGTGCGTGTCGAACAGCTTGAACACAACGTCCTTGATGCGCTCCGTGGCGCTCTCGACGGGCTGCAAAACCGTCTCAAACAAGCCAGCGTCTGGCACGAGCTTGGCCGGCCACGACGCCAACGTCGACGCCGCCGCGCGCGCGAGCTGCTCAAGCACGTCGTCGGACGTGTCCTTGAGCCGCTTCGACAGCGCCGCGATGCGGGCGCGCTCCTCCGCGCCGAGGTCCTCCGGCGGCGCCTCGCTGCGCCACAGCACGTTGAGCTTTTCGTGCTGCGCGACGCCCGTCTCGGCGCACGCGAGGGAAACCACCGACGCGTCCACAGCTGCCACACACACGAGCACGTCCATGGCGGCCTCGCGGCACTTGCCGCCCAGCTTGCGCAAGAGCATTTGGCTCTGGCTCGCCACTGCGGCCTGCGAGTCGGCGAGCCGCGACTCGAGCACGCCCACCTGCTGCGTCTTGGAAAACACTTGGGCGGCCACCGTGTCGTACTCGTCCGAGAGCTGCTGCTGCACCAATCCAATCTCGGCCGGCGGGTGCGCCAGCGAGCTCGAGGCCTGCAGGAGCTTCTCCTCGTCGCGCGCGAGTGCGTGCGCCATTTCGTCCCGCGTAAGGACAGTCTGGTTGTGCTCGCGGCAGCTGTGCTCAAACTGCGACAGCGCCTGCAGCACGTCGCTGAGCGCCACCGGCCCGCCCAGTAGAAGGTGCGCGGCCTGGTCGCCCCCCTTCGCCTGCTTGAGCGTGCCCAACAGCTGCAGGCTCTTGCGCAGAAAATCGCACGCCTGCCGCATGTCGCCGGGGTCCATGCGGCGAGCCAGCGCGCGGTGCACCTGGTGCGTCCAGCGCAGCGCCGAGGTGAGGTACTCAAAGGCCCACTTGAGCCGCTCGTACACGCCTAGGTGCTGTTCCACCTTGGCAGCCTCGTCGCGCGCGCGCAGGTAGTGCTTGAGCAGCGACGCCTCGTCATCCAGGCCGGCCAGCGCCATCGCCAGCGCGCCGTGCATCTCCGCGTGCCGCGCCAGGCACTCGAGGGCGCCCTCGGCCGGCAGGGCGACTTTGATTTGGTCGTGCGACAGCGCCTGCACCTGCAGCTGCTGCGTCGCCGCGCCAGCGGGGTGCTGCTGCGTCACGCGGCAGGCGGGGCCGCACTCGGAAGCGGCGAGGGGCGCGCGGCCGACGAGGAAGGCCGGCGAGCCCGCGTGGCACACCTTGGCGCACGCCTCGCACACGAAACGGCCGCCGTCCGCGAGCCGGTCCACCGTCAGCGGCGCCGTCGACAACAAAGACGACGAGGAGGAGGGCACAAAATACACGTCGTCGAACAACAGCAGCCCGCCCGCGTTTTCCTCGTCGGCGTCGTCGTCTTCGGCGAAATCCGCGCCGCCCCCGCTGCCCCCAGCGCCAATCCACGGGGCGCGGTCGTCTGCCCAGCCGCGCACCACGGCGCCGTGGTCCAGACCGGCCACCGGCGGCGCGCTTCTTTGCTGCAGCAGCGACCGCTCAACGACGCGGCGCGCCTTGGCGTCGTCCGGCCTCAGCTCGGGCGCGCGCGCCAGCGCAGCGTGCAGGTGCAACGGCTCTGGCACGGCGCCGAGGTGGTCGACCATGGCGGTGCGCACGGCGTCCATCGCGCGCGCCAGGGCGGCCTCGACGCTGGCCCATTGCTCCCTCTCAGACGCGGGCGCGCCCTGCGCCAGAGCGCGCACGGCAGCGAGCGCGTCCCCGCTGGCCTCTGTTGTCGCAGAGGCCGACGGCGGGGCGGCAGAGGCCGACGGCGGGGCGGCGGGCGGGTGCGCGTACAGCGCGAGGTGCTCAATCGTCTCTTGCGAGAGCGGCAGCGCGCGGTGGCGCAGCGCACCCAGGCCGCGCTCGAGCGACTGCAGGGACACGCTCATCACGTGCTCCAAAGGGGACAACAGCGCGTCACAGGCCGGCGACGCAGCAGGCGGCGGTGGCGGCGGCGACGCAGCGGGCAGTGGCGGCGGCGATGGCGACGACGCCGCCGCCGCCGCCGCCACCACCACCGACGACGACAGCGGCAATGGTGGCAACGGCGGCGACTTTGCGGCAGCCTGGTCGCGCAAGCTCGCAATGGCGTCGAGGTCGGCGCGGTTAAACGCGCTCGCGTGGTTGGCGAGCAGTCCCGACAGCAAGACGAGGGCTTCGGGCGCGCGCTCCACCGCCAGAAGGCAGCGCGCCCTCGCAAGACGCAGCCCCGAGCTCACGGCGGGCGACACGGACTCAATCCCGCGGGCAAGGAGGGCGAGATAAATGTCGCGGTACTCGCCCTTGTGCATGCAACCCAACCCGGTGTCGCCGTAGGCGTCAATGTCGTTGGCCACCGCGCGGATCTGCGCGACGACGATTTCGGGCACCGATTCAAACGAGGAGCGCCGCAGCGACCCACGCAAGGCGCGCAAGCACACAAACAGCTCGCCCGCGCTCGAGGCGAGCGTGACGCCGTGCAGCCAGGCAGCGCGGTCCGTCTTCCACGACGGCAGCTGAATGTCAAACGAGAAGCGCATCTCGACCTTGGCCAGGGCCTGTCTAAAATCGTTGAGTGTGCGCACCTCGAAAATGTTGTCAATGAGGGGCGCGGGCGTCTGCAAGCAGCGGCGGTGGAGCGACGCGAGGAAGAAGAGCAGCTCGGCTTTCAAGTGCGCGCCGTCGCTCTGCGCGGGCGCGAGCGCGGCGAGCTCATTGGCGCGAAACACAAGGAGGCCCTCGTCAGGGCTGAGGACGGGCTGCGAGGAGACGAGCGCGTAGCAGCTCTGGAGCGTCTTGGCAAACAGCGTTTGCGCGGCAAGCGACGCGTCGAGCACACTGGCCTTGTGCAAATAAGAGAGGGCCATGTTGAGGCGGTTCACGGCTTTTTCAAGCGACTTTTGCTGGATGAGCTGTGCCGCGAGCCCGTGTGACGCGTAGCCCACGAGCGCGTGCGCGCGCGCATTGGTGGGCGCCAGCCCCAGGGCTTGTTCCGCGTCATCCAAGGCGTCTTGAAAACGATGGAGCTCCAAGTAGGCCATGGCGCGCCGAATGTACAAATTAGTCTTTGCGGCTTGATTGGGCGTGCTGAGCAGCGCAGACGAAATGGCCACGCTCTGCTTAAAGTCGCCTTGTGAAAAAGACTGCAATTCGAGCGCGAGCAACTGCAGCTGACCCTGCAGCGTGCCCGCGAGGGCAGCGTAGTTGCTCGAGGCTGCCGCGAGCGGCGCCGTCGTCAATGGATGCGCTGACATCGGCTCGGCGTTCCGGTCGCACGCGATTAATGTATTGGGGCAGCGA
>Ga0302314_10012267_pt1 | contig 14854 bp, 14 predicted proteins | sample III_Palsa_N2_3_FD_200533 | JGI IMG/M metagenome (GOLD analysis project Ga0302314, IMG submission 200533) | Peat permafrost microbial communities from Stordalen Mire near Abisko, Sweden - III_Palsa_N2_3 | ecosystem: Environmental > Terrestrial > Soil > Palsa > Peat permafrost | place: Sweden... | reverse complement strand
AGACATAGAAATCGCCGTTCGCGAGGAACTTGGCCTCGACCGGCGCAGTGCCGGCGCTGGCCATCAGCTTCCCGCCCTCCGCCCGAAGTGTAAGCCCCGGACCCCAGCCGGAGACGTAGTAGCCCGCGAGACGCTCCAGCGCCGCCCTGCCCGGAGCGGCGGGCTCGCCCTCCGGCGCGCCGGGCGCGAGGAAGGCGTCGGCCAGCGCGCGCCCGATAGTGGCGACGTCAGCCTGCCCGTTCGAGAACACGATCACGCTGGCGTCGTCGTCGGGGTAGCTGTCGCATAAGGCGGCGTAGCCGGCGTCACCGCCCCCGTGGGTCAGCGCCGGGCGGCCCCAAAGCAAGTCGCGCACGATGCCGAAGCCATAGTTCATCGGCGTCCCGTCACGCAGCGTCCCCGGCGTGGTCATCTTCGTGATCAGATCGGCCGGGAACACGCTCGGATGCAGCAATTCACGCGTCCACTTTGCCAGGTCGCGTGGCGTCGTATTGAGGCTGGTTGCGCCGTAATTGCTGTAGTTGAGCCGAGCCAGGCGGACCGTCCCGTCGGCGTCGAGGCGGTAGCTCATTGCCCGATCGCGCAGCAACTGCGTGGCGTCGCCGTAGACCAAGGTGTCGCGCATGCCCAGCGGCGCGAACACAGCCTCTTCCAGGTATTGCGCGAACCCCTTCCGGGACGTGCGGCGGACAATCTCGGCGAGCAGCGAGTAGCCGGTGTTCGAATAGTGGTAGTCGGTTCCCGGCTCGAAGTTCAGCCCCTTCTGGCGCGCCGCCATGGCGACGATCGCGCCTTGTTTGATGAGGCCGTCCAGCGGCGTGCCGGACAATCTCATCAGGTCCCATTGGTCCCGCAGGCCGCCGGTGTGGTGCACGAGGTCTGAGACTGTCACCACGTCGCCGTAATCGGCCAGCTCCGGCAGGTAGGCGTGAATGTCCGCACCGAGATCGAGGCGGCCCGCATTCGCCTCCAGCAGCGCGGCGAAGGCGGTGAACTGCTTGGAAACGCTGGCGACGTGGAAGCGCGTGGCGGCGGTGACCGGAGCACCATGCTCCAAGTCGGCGCCCCCCAGATAGCGCTCGAACACCACTTCGCCGCCGACCGTGACGAGGACCGCAAGGCCTGGTTTGTCCGGGGTAAATGCCGAAAGCGCCTGTTCGAGACGCACGGCCGCGCTCGCTTCGTTCACGATCGCCTCCAGTAGGGCCTATCGACCGCTTCGCGCACCTTATCGCGCCGGTCAAATGTTCATCCGACCCAAGGTCACGGTTACCGATCTTCAAGAGTCCACCGCGGGTCGACTTTCACCGTTGGCGTCACGCCCGAAAGCAGACGTTCCCGCGGACTTCGGGATCGAACGAAGGTCGCTCACGTTAGATCGCCGGCTGCATTCAGCGAAGCCAGTTCGCCCGAGATCGAAACAAATTGGAACACCGAATACCCGACGACAAGAAGGCGACCGAACACCTCGCCAACGAACGGACGTTCCTGGCGTGGGTAAGAACAAGCCTGTCGATCATGAGCCTCGGGTTTGTGGTTGCGAAGTTCGGCCTATGGCTGAGAGAGCTTGCGTCGCGACTGTCATCTGCGATGTCAGGTCAAGGTTCAGGCTGGTCCGGTCCAGCGGGAATGGGAATGATCGCGTTCGGCGGTGCGCTTGCGCTCCTCGCAGCGTGGCGGTTTCACACCGTTAACCGCCAGATCGAATTGGGAAAGGTCAGCGTCGATAGAGGCCTTGTGGGCCTGATCGCGATCGCCATGGCGGTTTTGGCTGTGCTGATGATCGCTTATCTCGCAATGACCACCACCGGCCGCTCGTAAGTCATAGTTCCGCCGCGGGCGACAAGAGATTGCCAACTTCTACTTTGGCTCATCTGCTGCCGAGCGGTTGGTTCCCCGAAGCGGTCGTCGCTGACGCCAGCGTAGGAGGGAGCGCTGAAGCGCATGGCCCAAGGCAAGGCGCTGCGGCAAGATGGATCATGGACCGAGAACCGCTAACCGACGTCATGCAGGGCCTGAAGCCTTTGTCCCGATTGGATCGGCCGCTGGAGATGATCCGGCAGTTCACGCCCAACTGGTTCGCCGCAACCATGGGCACGGGCGTATTGGCGCTAGCCATCCCTCAGTTCCCTACGATCGGTCCCTCCCTAACGCCGGTGGCCGAGGCTTTGTGGTGGTTCGATATCGCCTTGTTCGTCCTGTTCGCGGCGCTCTACTCCGCGCGCTGGATCATGTTCGGGCACGAGGCCAAGCGCATCTTCGGCCATAGTGTCGTCTCCATGTTCATCGGAACCATACCGATGGGCCTGGCGACGATCATCAACGGCGCGCTGGTCTTCGGACTGCCGCGGTTCGGATCAGGGGTCATTCCCATCGCCGTGAGCCTTTGGTGGCTCGACGTGGCCATGGCCGTCGCCTGCGGTGTGGTCATCCCCTATCTGATGTTCACTCGCCAGAAGCACACCATCGACGAGATGACCGCCGTCTGGCTCTTGCCCGTCGTCGCGGCTGAAGTTGCGGCGGCGAGCGGGGCGCTTCTCGCGCCTCATCTGGCTACAGAACCCGCCCGGTTCGGCATGCTGGTGACCAGCTATGCGCTTTGGGCTTTCTCCGTCCCAGTCGCCGTTTGCATCCTGGCGATCCTCATTCTGCGCATGGCCCTGCACAAGTTGCCGCACGAGAGCATGGCGGCCTCGAGTTGGTTGGCGCTTGGACCTATCGGGACAGGCGCGCTTGGAATGTTGGTAATGGGCGCTGACGCGCCTTCTATCTTCACGGCTCAGGGCATGGCGAGCATCGGGATGGTGGCCCAGGGCCTGGGCGTGATCGGAGGCGTCCTGCTCTGGGGCTTTGGGCTGTGGTGGCTATTGCTCGCCAGCTTGATCACCATTCGCTACTTCCGCGCCGGCGTGCCGTTTAACCTCGGGTGGTGGGGATACACCTTTCCGCTTGGCGTCTACACGCTGGCCACACTGCGCCTGGGCGTGACCTTGCACCTCGGCGTCTTCAGCGCCATTGGCGCGACGCTGATCGTGGCCTTGGCCGCCATGTGGGCGCTGGTTGCCGCCAAGACCCTGGAGGGCGGCTGGAAGGGCAACCTGTTCGTTTCACCGTGCATCGCCAGTCCGAACTGATTGACGGATCCTCGCGATGCAGCCGTGATCAGCCATTAACTCCAGCGCAAGGTTCTACGGCGCCCGCGCGAGCGTTCCCGTAGCGATCGGGTGGAAGTCGCGGCTGCCCGGGGCCGCCATCGAAAACGCGACGTCCAGGTTTGCGGGGCCTGCTGAAGAATAGGTGAGCCTGAAGGCTGGACCTGGTCCGTCAGCGGCAAAGGTCACTGACTTCCCCGGGTCGATCACGGCTGACGTGTAATGGATCACGTGCGAGCCATCGAGATAATCAGCGTGGATCACGCCTCCCTCGGGATAGATCAGCATGACCTGATCGAACCCGCCTGTCGGCTTTCCGCTCGCATCGAAAAGATCGGTATGATCCCGGCGAAGCAGGGCAGCGCCGCCCACCACCGGCTCGATGACAGATGAGCCTGTGGACGTACCACCGGTGTCGGCGACCTGGCCGCGCCCGCTCGACCAATGTCCGAGCATGAATCCCAGACCAGAGAGATCGGTCTCGAGCTCAGGCTGCGCCGCAGCGCTTTGAACGAACATCATCAGAGCGGCAGCCGCCAGGATCGGTCTCAACATGTGTGTTTCTCGCTGGATCGCGGCAGGCAATTATGACCGCCCGAACACGCGCGCGGCAGGAGAAACGCTGTGAGTGATCTTCTCTGTCTGGAATTGGCGATATCGCTCTGGTTCGTCCACTTGCTGACGCAGATGGGGACTGCGGGAGGCGCGTTCAGTACCACGTATCTGTTCAGTTCGCGGGACGCTCAGGACAAGCCGAAGGGGGTCATCTGGGGTCGCGCCACGCGGGCCTTCGCCAACTACGTCGAGAACCTGGTTGCCTTCGCCGCCCTGGACCTGAGCCTTATCGTCAGCCATCACACGGCTTGGGCCGCGCCATCGGTCTGGATCGTCGCGCGGGCGATCTATCTGCCGTTTTATTTGTTCAATGTGATCTATGCGCGCACGGTCGCTGCGGGGACCGCGATGCTGAGCCTAGGCGTAATGCTTTGGGGGTTGACCACAACCCGGTGACGGGGAGTCCGTCGCGGCCGCTTTAGGCCCCGTGCTGCCAAGCGTTGATGCCCGGAAGCGGACGCGCCGGCTGCGGCAGAGGGGGGTGAGAGGTTGTCAGCCGCCAGCGGCTTGCGAACATTTCGCGTCAGTCACTCCGCTGGTCCGTGAGTGGTGTCGCTAGTGATCGGCGGGCTGACGGGGACGGGCGGCGCGCGGGTCGGGATAGCCGCCGAAGCCGTCACCGAGGAACAGTGCTTGGTCAGCGTGTAGACGTAATTGTTGAGACCGATCTTGACCGTGGCGGGGCCGACGAAATGCCAGTCGAGCTCGCATCCAGTGTCCAGCGTCTTCCAGCTTGCGCCCACGAAGCCGAGAGATGCGGCAACGGCCGCCGCGGTCACCTTGGAGGGCCGCCGCCTTGCAACACACGGCGGCGGAGGCGTCCCCATCCCGACTTGAGGCGACGCGAGTTGACGGCGATTCAGCGGCGTGGGTTCTTGGTGGTTCGCTCGGACGGGCGGCCGGTCTTTGATATCGTCAAACTTCAGGAAATCTGGGGCCGTCCCGCGCCCTTTTCGGGGACGGGTGACCGTAGTCTGTAGCGATCTGTGGTTTCACGTGGAACATTCGCCGCGATACTCTGCCCGGCGTGCGCTAGAAAAACTAAAAGGCTGCTGTCGAACGGGCCGCCACCGCGGTCGTCACCCCGGCGGCCCAAACGCTGAGCTGGCGTCATCGTCCCGTGCGTGAGGCGGCGTGGCGTGGCGTGATAGCGACAGTTCCAGCTCCTCCAGCATCAGCGTGCGCAGGTTTGCCGGCGCCAAGATCTCCACCTGGTCGCGCCAGGTGAAGAGGTGCCAAGCCAGTTCGCGCATGCCGCTGGCTCGGAAGGTCACCACCACCGCGCCATCGGGCTGCGGCGCCACGCGCTGGCTCGGGTGGAAGCGCCAGCTCAGCGCCTCCTCGGCGCTGGCGGGCAGGATGCGCAGCACCACGTCCTCGACGTCCTCCTGGTAGATGCCGAACGAGCGGTTGGCGTAGCCCTGCAGGTCGAAGCCGGGCGGCGGCGCGGCCGGGTGGTCCAGCACCTCGATGTCGCGGATGCGGCCTAGCCGCCAGTTGCGCGGCTCGCCGCTGTCTCCTTCGGCCGCGACCAGGTAGTTCGCGCGGCCGAACATCAGGCCGTAGGGCGTCACCTCGCGCCGCGACCCCGGCCGCGAGCCGCCGTGATAGGTGAAGGCCAGCGCCTTCATCGCCATCAGCGCCTGGCGCACCACCGCGATCATGGCTTCGTCCTCGTGCGGCCTGGGACCCGCCTGTACGGCGATCGCCTCCGACTGCACCAGCGCCTCCAGGTCCGGGACCATCCGCGCCAGGCTGGCGCTGCGCATGGCCGCGCGGATCTTGCGCTCCAGCGACTCCAGCGTCCGCGCCCTAGGCGCCGCGCCCGCCGCCTGCAGCGCGCTCGCGGCCTTGCTCAGCTCCAGCAGCTCCTCCGTGGTCGGGGCCTGGAACAGGCCGCCGAGGCCACCGCCGATGCGGAAGCGCTTGGCCGCGCCGTCCGACAGCTCCTCCATCTGCGGGAACAGGTCCCAGATCGCGTCGCGCATCCGCTCGGCTGTGCGCCGGCCGACGCCCACCGCGTCGGCCATCTCGTCGAGCGTCAGCCCCTCGGCGCTCGACGCGAGCCGGCGGGCCAGGTCGAGCAACAGCGCCGCTTTTTCGTGCCGCATAGTTGCCCACGACCGATTCTGACGTGGGGAGCCTAGGCGGTAGCCAGCGGCGAGGCTACTGCCGCCGCCCGCCCTCGAACTGCGCCACGTAGGCCAGCGCCGCCTCGGTGAGTTCGAACCGGTCGAGCTCGGACGGCTCGTTCCAGCTTTCCGCCCGCACCGTCTCGGCGCCGTCGAACACCGAGACGATCTGGCCGTCCTCCTCGTCCCACACCAGCGACATCTCCGCGAGGCGGTCGGCGCGCTTGCCGAGGCCGCGGCGCACCAGCCGGTTGGCGAGCTTGCGCTGGCTCAGCCGCAGCAGCACCTTGCCGTCGCCGAGTTCGTGCCGGATGTCGGCGTGCTCGAGCAGCGCGTTGACCAGCGCGCCGGAGGGCGCGGGCGGCGCGGCGAAGAAGTGCAGATACTCATCGACGCTCGGGCGTTTCGGGGTGGGGGCGCGTCTGGTCATCTCGGGCTCTCCTCATTTGGTGAGAGCCACTCTGCAGGGTCGCTACGTCAAATACGGACGTATGTTTCGAACCATCGTTGCGGATTGCTATCGGCCCGAGGTCGGCGCGGTCAGGGACTGCGAGGCGCTGAGCAGCGTGGTCCCGCCGGGCTGGATCGCGTCGGCGCCGGCCTGATATCGGCCGCCGTGGAGGCCGGCGACGCTCTCGGCGAAACGGGTGACCGCCGTGGCGGCGGCGGCAGGTTCTGGGCCGCTTGGATCGGCGACGAAGGTTGCGCCGTGAGGGTCCTGCGTGAGCTTGAAGTCGCTGGCGGCGTAGGTTCCGATCAGCGTAAGGCGAGCGCTCTGGCTCCCGTCGGTGACGGTCAGCGTGCCGCTGGTCCCCGACTGGGCCCAGGTCGCGGTCTCACCGCTGGTGAAGGCGAAACCGTAGAGATCGATCTTCTGGGCCGCGGTGTGCAGCCCCGAGATCATGGCGTGGAAGCCGGCCAGGTTTCTCAGCTGCAGCACGCCAGCAGCGCCGGCGAAGTCGATCGTCTGGCCCGCGCCCACCTCGCCGGCGATGATCGCCTCGCCGCCTTGCAGAGTCAGGCCGCTCGAAACCACGCCGCCCGACAACACCTGCAGCGTGCCGCCCGCCATCACGGTCGTCGCAAGGGTCACGCCGCCGGAAGAGACACCTTCGCGGCCGCCGTTGTCGATCACTGAACCGGACGCCTTCGCACCGTGCTTCACGCTCTCGTGCCCGCCGGAAAGCACCACCGTGCCGGACGCCTCGCCGTAGTCGAACTCGTACCCAGCCACGACGCCGTCTATCGCCTGGCCGGCCCGAGAACCCGTGGCCCAGCCGCCCGGAAGAAGGGTCTCGATGCCCCCGGACAGCACGTGCACGCCGGACGTGACGCCTCCAGTCACCATCAGCACACCCCCTTTGACTACGGAGGCGCCCGAGACCGCACCTTCAAAGTCGACCTCCTGTCCGCCCGAGCGGATCAGGTCGCCTACGGTCACGCCACCCTGCCCGACGAACACTGAGCCGTGACTGACGACATCGTTGCGCGCGACGCCGCCCGACCAGACGGATTCGGAGCCGCCAGCGATGACGCTGCTGACCGAGAGACCGGCGGAGACGAATTCCTCTGCGCCGGCGTTCACTCTTACACCGCTCGCGACGCCTCCGCTTTCGACGACGAGTGCGTCGATGGCCGCGCCCGATGTCAAGACGACGCCGCTCACCAGTCCGTCGTCCGTGATCCCGTTGACGGCGCCGCCGCCGATCAGCACGCCGCCCGCTCGGACGGTGGCCGAGGCGACCAGGGCGCCCGCAGCGAGGGACACCGTCGCGCCGCGCAGGATCGTCGCGCCGTCAAGTTGAACACGGGCGCCTTTGGCGATTGTCACGCCGTCGAGCACGGTAGTGCTAGTGACCGACGCGCCAAAGCTAAGCGTCTGACCGCTGGTTACTCTCTCGCCGAACAGCAGCTTCCCACCGTTCATGACCACGTCGCCGCTGACGCTCGCGCCCACGCCGAACGACTCGACCCCGCCGCGAAGGATCGTCACCCCGCGCGCGCTGCCGAAGACCTCGATCAAGCCGCCGCTACTGACCCGTGCGCCGTTTACGGCGCCCAGATCGTCCAGGAGCCCTCCGCTCTGGACGGAGGCATTATCGTCTGAACCGCCGGCCAGAACCAGGGCCTCGCCCAGTTCCTTGATCACCTCACGCTTGGCCACGCCACCGGAGGAGACGGCCTCGTACCCGCCATCGAACTCGCCGCCTTCGATCGTGTCGCCTAGAGCGACGCCGCCGTGGCGCACGTCCAGGCCGCCGCCAGAACTTAGGAGCACGCCGCTGACCAGGCCAAAATCGATCCCGGCAGCAACGCGTCCTGGTCCCAGCAGGCGGCCGCCGGCGGAGACGGTGATCGACACAGGCGGCGCGTCCGCCGTTAGAGACATCACGGCGCCCCTCAAGACTTTCGCGCCTTTCAGTTGCAAGAGCGCGCCGCTAGAGAGCGTGACACCGCTTATCAGGGTCGTGCTGTCGACTGAGCCGGTGTAGCTGACGATCTGGCCGCTGCTGAAATCGCCGCCGTATTCCAGCGTTCCGCCGCTCAGCACCGTATCCGAAGTGACCATGGCCCCTGAGGCGATGTATTCGGCGCCGCCGCTGCTCACCACGTCGTCGAAAGCGGACCCCCAAATCTGGAGCAAGCCGCCACTGCTGACGCGGGCGCTGGTCACCGCGCCGGAATCGAACGCCAACGCGCCGGCGCGAATTGTCAGCCCACTGACGTTTGCGCCAGAGTAGATAGTGTCGAACACGCCTTTCTCGATCGTCTCGTCGAGCGCCGCGCCGCCTGAGTAAACGATCTCCTGTCCGCCGCTGATGACATCGCCTTGGGCGAAGCCACCGCTCTCCACGAAGAGGTCGCCGGCGCGCAGACCGCTGACGCGCCCATAGTCGAATATCTCATCGGACAAGCCAGACCCGGCAAGGAGGCCGCCGGATGACACGGTGACGTCATCGGCCGTGGCGCCCGATGAAAGAATCTCCGTGCCGCCATCCAGGACAGTCGTCTCGTCGGCAAAGCCACCGGAAAGCACGAGCAGCTCGTCGCCACTGCTGATGATGTTGCCATCGCTGGCGACGCCCGATGAAACGATCTGTGTGGTCATAGGCCCGTCCCTGCCGCCAACTCACCGCGGACGTTCGGATCCCGGCGAACTCTCCGGAACTATCCGCGCACTTGAATACAGCCACAAGGCGTTTCCACCATGGGTGGCGGCACACCCTCCCGATCACGACCGATCGAGCTGGATGGTCAGATCGACCGCGATCAGGTCGCCGGCCGTGACATTCGCCCTACGCCGCAGGTCCACCTTCAGCGGCAGCAGATAGGTCTCGTCTTTCGGATAGAGCGAGGTCTTAAACGCCACGTCGGCGATCCGGGCTTCGACCGGGATCATCCCCCAGCCGTACGAGACCGCCCTGGCGACGCGCCTCACCTCTTCGACCAGTTCCGCCGGGATCGGCGCGAAGAAGAACGGCGACGGGCCTCTCCAGTAGAAGACGCGCGTCTCGAAGCTTAGCTCGACGGTGGAGTCGCGGTCGGCGTCTGTCACCCAGCCCAGTCTCCTGTCAGGCCGCCTGCGCCTGCAACGCCCTGAGCGCAGGCGTCGCTTCGTCCAGCGCGCTACGGATGGTCCTGACCATCTGGTCGATCTCGGCGTGGGTGATGATCAGCGGCGGGCTCATCACGATCGAGTCGCGCACGCCGCGCACCATCAGGCCGGACTTGATGCAGAGGTCGCGCACCATCATGCCGGCGGGGCCTTCCTTGCCGGCGAAGCGCTGGTTCGTGCCCTTGCGCGCGACGATCTCGACCGCGCCGATCAGGCCGAGCGAGCGCGTCTCGCCGACCAGCGGATGCTCCGCGAGGCCGGCCAGCGCCTTGGCGAGATAGGGGCCGGTGTCGTTCGCGGTGCGCTCGACCAACTGTTCGCGCTCCATGATCTCGATGTTCTTCAGCGCCACCGCCGCCGCCGTCGGGTGGCCCGAGTAGGTGTAGCCGTGCACGAAGTCGCCGCCGACCGTGCGCATCACCTCGACGATATGGTCCGCCACGCCCACCGCCGAGATCGGCAGGTATCCGGACGAGAGGCCCTTGGCCATCGAGACCAGATCCGGCTTCACGCCGAAATGCTGGAAGCCGAACCAGCGCCCGAGCCGACCGAAACCGCAGATCACCTCATCGCAACAAAGCAAAATGCCGTACTTGCGGCAGATCGCTTCGACGCGCGGCCAGTACGATTCCGGCGGAATGATCACCCCGCCCGCGCCCTGCACCGGCTCGCCGACGAACGCGGCCACGTTCTCCGGTCCGACCTCCAGGATGCGATCCTCCAGCGCCTGCGCCGCCCGCTCGCCGAACGCCGCCGGGTCTTCGCCGAAGCCTTCGTTGAACCGGTAGGGCTGCATGATGTGCTCGATGTTCGGCACCCAGGGTCCGCCCTGGGCGTGCATGTGCTTCATGCCGCCCAGGCTGGCGCCGGCGATGGTCGAGCCGTGGTAGCCGTTGACGCGGGCGATGATGATGTTGCGGTTCGGCTCGCCCTTGGCCTGCCAGTAGTAGCGGGCGAGGCGGACCACGGTGTCGATCGCTTCCGAGCCGGAGTTGTTGAAGAACACGTGCTGCAAATTCCCGCCCAGTAGCTCGGCGATCTTGGTCGCCAACATCACCGTGGGCGGCGCGACCGTCTTGAAGAAGGTGTTGTAGAACGGCAGCTCCAGCATCTGCTCGTACGCCGCCTTCGCCAGCTCCTCGCGGCCATAGCCGACCTGCACGCACCAGAGCCCGGCCATGCCGTCGAGCAGTGCATTCCCGTCGCCGTCGTAGAGCGTGCTGCCCTGGGCGCGGGTGATGATGCGGCTGCCGCCCAGCTCGCGCATCAGCTTGTAGTCCTGCTGCGCCGGCAGGTGGTGGGCGACGTCGAGACGACGCAGCTCAGCGATGTCGTAGTTGCGGAGGGTCACGCTGAGATCCTTTGTTCGGTCGAGACGCCCTCGCCGCGGAGCACGCGGCCGAGCAGTCGGAAATAGGCTTGCGAGTCCGGATTGGCGTCGGTGCGCCATTCGGGATGCCACTGCACGGCGAGCACCTGGGCGTCGCCGACCTTGGCCGACACCGCCTCGACGATGCCGTCCGGCGCCAGCGCTTCGGCGGTGAGGCCCGCGCCCAGCGTGCCGATGGCCTGGAAGTGCACCGAGTTGACCTTCAGCGCCTCGCGGCCGAGGCCCCGGTTCAGCAGGCCGCCGGGCGTGAGGCTCACGTCGTGCTCATGCGCGAACATCGCGTCGAAGGCGGCGTCGTCCGGCGCGTGGTGAGCGATCAGATCGTCCTGTCGGCTCGCGTCGCGGCGCAGAGTGCCGCCAAACGCGACGTTGATCTCCTGCAAGCCGCGGCAGATGCCGAACACCGGCTTGCCGAGCACCAGCATCGCCTCGATCAACCCGGCGGTCATCGCATCGCGATCCGGATCGTACGGCCCCTCGGCATCGGGCGCGTCGGCCTGGCCGTAGCGGGCGGGCTCGACGTTGGAGGGGCTGCCGGTCAGCAACAGGCCATCGAGCCGCGGCGCGACCTCGCGGGCGCTCATCAGGTCCGGCAGCGCCGGAACCAGCAGGCCGGCGACGTCGGCGTAGCGCAGCGCGTGGACGACATAGCGGTTCATCACCGCCTGGGCCGGCTCGGTTCCGATGGTGCGGGTGCAGCAGCTGATGCCGATGACCGGACGCGCGCTCATGACAGCAGCACCGCTGGCGTACAGGCGTGCCAGGCCAGCCACACCGGTTCGTCCCAGGTCAGGTCTTCCTGGTCGCGGCGGGTCAGGTTCGAGCGCAGCGCCCGCACGCGCCGGCCGTTGCCCAGCTCGACGTCGTAGATCGACTCGCTGCCGAGGTAGGCGATGTGGCGGATAATGCCCGGCGTCACGTTATGCCCTGCCGGCGAGTCTTCCATCGCCAGCGTCGGCGCGCCCTCGGCCCGCTTGTGGATCTCGATCTTCTCCGGCCGGATCGCGATCCAGACCGAGGTCCCGTGCGCGCCGGTGACGCCGTGGTCGAGGAACACCGGCGTGTCCAGCTCGGGCGACTGCACCACCGCATGGTCGCGCTCGTCGACCGTCAGCGTCCCTTCGAACAGATTCACCTGGCCGATGAAATCGGCGACGAAGCGGCTGTTGGGAAACTCGTAGAGATCGCTAGGCGTCGCGACCTGCTGCAACAGCCCGCGGTTCATCACCGCGCAGCGGCTGGCCATCGCCAGCGCCTCGTCCTGGTCGTGGGTGACCATCAGGAAGGTGACGCCGACCTTCTCCTGCAGCTGGGTCAGCTCGGAGCGCATCTGCTCGCGCAGCTTGGCGTCCAGCGCCGAGAGCGGCTCGTCCAGCAGCAGCACCCGCGGCCGCTTTGCTAGCGCCCGCGCCAGCGCCACCCGCTGCCGCTGGCCGCCGGACATCTGGTCCGGCTTGCGCGCGCCGAAATCGTCCAGCTTGACCAGCGCCAGCGCTTCCTCGATCCGCCGGTCGCGCTCGGGCTTGGCGACGCCCTCGACCAACAGGCCGTAGCCGACGTTGTCCGAGACCGTCATGTGCGGGAACACCGCGTACGACTGGAACACCATGTTCACCGGCCGCTGGTTCGGCGGTGTGCGGCTCATGTCCTGGCCGTCGATCAGGATCCGGCCCGAAGTCGGGGTCTCGAAGCCCGCCACCATCCGCAGCAGGGTGGTCTTGCCGCAGCCGGAGGGGCCCAGCAGGGCGAAGAACTCTCCCTCTTCGACCGACAGCGTCACATCGTCGACCGCGACCGCCTTGCCGAACCGCTTGGTCACGTTCTCCAGCCGGATGATGGTCTTGGCCTCGGCCATCAGGCGCCCCCAGCGGCGTTCCGCGCCACGTCCGTGCCCTGCAGCCGCAGGGCGATGAAGGTCAGCAGCACGGTGATCACGATCAATATGGTCGAGGCCGCATTCACCTCCGGCGTCACCGAGAACCGGACCATCGAATAGACCTTGATCGGGAAGGTGGTGGTCTCCGGCCCCGACGTGAAGAAGGTGATCACGAAGTCGTCCAGGCTGAGGGTGAAGGCGAGCAGGCCACCGGCGACCAGCCCCGGCGTCATGTGCGGGGCGATGATGTCGCGGAAGATGCGCCACTCGCTGGCCCCGAGGTCTTTCGCCGCCTCCTCCAACTCACGGTTGAACGAGGACAGCCGTGCGCGGACCACGATGGCGACGAAGCTGAACGAGAACGAGATGTGCGAGATGATGATCGCGCCCAGATTCAGCGGCCACGGCAGCGAGGTCGGCCACGGCATCACCTGGGTGAAGAACACCAGCATGGCGACACCCATGCAGATCTCCGGCACCACGATCGGCAGCGCCAGCGCGCCCTCGAACGCGGTCTTGGCGGGGAAGCGGAACCGCCACAGCAAGAGCGCGGTCATCGCCCCCAGCACCAGGCTGGCCAGGGTCGAGATCGCGGCGATGGTCAGCGAGTTGCCGAACGCGGTGATCAGATCGGAGTCCTGCAGCGCCAGCGCGTAGTAATGTAGGGTGAAGCCGCGCCAGACGATGTTGTGCTTGGAGTTGTTGAAGCTGAACACTACCAGGGTGAGCAGGGGCGCGTAGAGATAGACCGTCACCAGCACCAGCCAGGTGCGGATCGGCCAGTGCCGCAGGTATTCCAGCGGCGCGGCCGGCGCCTTGCGCTCCTTGACCGTCCCGCTCATGCCGCCGCCCTCGCCGCCCGGCCCCGCGCCACGATCGCCTGCACGGCGATGGCGAGGAAGGTGGCGTACATCAGGAGAAACGAGAGCGCCGCGCCGAACGGCCAGTTGTCGGCGGTCTTGAACTGCCGCTCGATGATGTTGGCGATCATCATGCTCTCAGGTCCGCCCAGCAGGTCCGGTGTGAGATAGGCGCCGATCGAGGGGATCAGGGTGATGATCACCCCCGAGACGATCCCGGGCATCGCCAGCGGGATCACCACCCGGGCGAAGGTGGTCAGATGGCCGGCGCCGAGGTCGAGGCTGGCTTCCAGCAGCGAGCGATCGAGCCGGTCCAGCGCCGCATAGAGCGGCAGCACCATGAACGGCAGCTGGACGTAGACCAGGCCGAACACCACGGCGAAGTTGTTGTGCAGCAGCGGCAGCGGCTCGAACGTCCCCAGCGGATGGCCGAGCGCACCGGTCAGGTGCGAGACGCCGCCCCAGAGCGCGCCCAACCCCGCGTTGATGAAGCCCTCGCTGCGCAGCACCGCCATCAGCGCATAGGTGCGGATCAGGAGGTTGGTCCAGAACGGCAGCATGATCAGCAGCAGCAGCCAGATCTTGGTCTTCTCCGAAGCGAAGGTGATCGCCACCGCCACGGGAAAGCCGATGATCAGGCAGAAGATCGTGGTCAGCGCCGCGAACCAGACCGACTTCAGGATGATGCCGAGATAGAGCGGATTGAGCGCGTGGACGTAGTTGGAGAACGTCCCGTTGATGGTGATCTCGACGAGATTCCTGTTCTCGCCGAAGCTGTAGGCCCAGATGATCGCCAGCGGCACGAGGAAGAACGCCACCAGCCAGACCACCGGCGGGCCCACTAGGGTGGCGAACACGGCCTTGGCGCGGGTCCAGCTCTCATCCATGGCGGGCGCCGGGCACAGTTCCCCCTCCCCCTCGAGGGGAGGGGGTCAGGGGGTGGGGGGCTGCTTGCGACGGCTGGGTGGCGGAGAGAGCCCCCCCCCCCGCCGCGGGGGGGGCCCCCCCCCCCCCGGGGGGGGGGGTTGTCCCGGTGGTGGCCCTAACACCCCCCGGGGGGGGGGGGGGGCTCCACGCCCCCCCCCGCCCCCACCCCGGTGGTCCGAACAGTTCGAACAGTCGGCCGGAGCAGTCAGTCAGCTCGACAGCCGCTTGACCGCCGCCTGGACCCGCTCGTCGGTGGCGGTGAAGGCCACCCGGACGAAGGTGCGCC